>Ga0209534_10000151_pt1 | contig 81916 bp, 54 predicted proteins | sample COG_07_FD_184751 | JGI IMG/M metagenome (GOLD analysis project Ga0209534, IMG submission 184751) | Pelagic Microbial community sample from North Sea - COGITO 998_met_07 (SPAdes) (version 2) | ecosystem: Environmental > Aquatic > Marine > Neritic zone/Coastal water | place: Helgoland, sampling...
GTTGATCTACAATTGCAGCCTTTAAAGAATCAATTCCTACGTCATCACATTTTATTTTGAATACATCTAATGTTGCAGTCTTTTTGTATTTTTGATGATGCGTTAAAATTTCGTCAACAATCCATTTATGTGCTTCACTTTCCCAATACTCTGTTTCAATGATATCATGCGTTCTGTCCAAGAACTTTTTATCATCAATTAAAGCACGAATTGTTTTACTTTGAAATGCAGTCCCAAACTTTTGTAAGGTATCTACATTATTATTATTAGTCTCCGTCATATTTAATAAACTTTATCAGATGATTCTAAATGAATCAAGTCTATTTATAAAAAAACTATGAATTACTTGTAATTGCATAGTTGTTCAAAACGGTCCAAGTTTCCATAAGCCAGTTATGGTGATTGGGAAACGCAGCCCATAGTTGATCTTCTGCAAACTTTTTACTAAATTCAAATTTATTAAGTTCAGTTACGGGAGAATCTACATGATCAAATATTTTCGTTTGCATACTTGCAGGAAGAATACTATCAACCAATTGCATTAAATCATAATTTCGTTTTAGCAATTGTTGATTGTCTTCTTTTAGAAAATTTTTATACAAAGGCATTTGCGTTTGTTTGTCTTCACAAATTTTTATTAAATCGTCTGTTTTTAGTTTTAAGTTGTTTGCAAGTTCAGGAAATGCAGTTTTGAGTTTTTTTTCACCAACACCTTTTATTCCATTTATGTTATCACCCCTATCTCCATCAATGGTTCTATACAATAAAAAATTATTGGGGTGTATTCCGTACTCATGTGATACTTTTTCAGGTGTATACACAGTTCGTTTAGTTGGACTATAAACAGTTACATCTTCATCTACTAACTGAAGAAAATCTTTATCTGTGCTCATTATAGTACACTTCTTACCAAGTCCACTGAAATACGATCTTGCTAATAACGCCATAACATCGTCTGCCTCTACGTTATCCATGCATATAGTAGTAACAGGAAGCATATTCAAGTATTGTATCAACTTAACTATTTGATACTTCATTGAACTCGATTCTTCGGTTTGATCTAAGTCTAAACTCAACGCACGATTTACACGAAACCGAACATTCTTTTTCATTTTATAGTCAGGAAATAGTTTTCTTCTACGAGCAGATCCACCCTTTCCGTCAAATACAACAATACACCGTGTAGGCTTTCTGAGTCGTATTGCGTGTCCTATGCTTTTTAGAAATCCGGTGTACCCACCAATATGATCACCATTATCATTTGTGGTCGGATACATACTCCAAACACGCATAAATGTGTTCATTCCATCTATTAAAAGGGCATCGGAGTTTATAGTACGTTCTGCATCTAACTCAGCTTTTTGCTCTTCTGAAAACTCTTGAAATAAACTAAATATTTTATTGTTACTCATTGGATACAGATGCTAATTCTGTTTCTTCGATTTCAGCATTGTCGGTAAACTCTACATCTTCGTCTATGACACTATTTGCTGATTCGTATTCCATAATAAGATTGTCACATATATGTTGATATAATTCTTCTTTTAATTCTACATCTTTTAACATTTCAGGAAATTCTTTTGCCATAAACTTATAGTCTTTTCCTTTGGAATCTGTAAATGAATAATACGCACCACCCTGTTTCAAGATTTTGTGAGTTTTTAAAGTTGTTATCCAACTTCCGATATCATCTACCCCACGATTAAAATAAATTTCAAATGATGCTTTTCGTTGAGGAGGACCCATTCTGTTTTTTACAATGGTTGCTTCACATTTACCACCGACAACTTCAGTAGTCGCACCTTTTTTAATTTGACCCATACTTTTAAGACGAATGCGAACACTTGCGTGAAACGCAAGTGCTTTACCACCACTGGTTGTCCACGGATCACCAAACATAACTCCCATCTTTTGACGAAGTTGGTTAGTGAATACCAATGCGATTTTTTGTCTTCCAATTGTTGAAGTCAACTTACGCATTGCTTTACTAATTAAAATTGCTTTGGTGGTTGCATAACCATCCTTTGCGTAATCGGCTGCCATCTCAATTTTAGTTGATGCAGCTGACACACTATCTGTTACAATCGTTACGAGTTTATCTTTGTTGCTTTTACGTACTGTTGCGATGATGTTATCAATCGTTGCAAAAATGTCTTCTACTGTATCTACGTGAACATACAATAACTTCTCTGTGTCAACTCCAATTGCTTTTAGATACTCAATAGATACACTGGTCTCGGTATCTATTAATACCGCAACACCCCCTTTCTTTTGAGTTTCCGCAAGAATGTGTCCTGAAATTAAACTTTTACCACTTTGTTCAAGTCCGGTGAGTTCTGTGATTCGTCCTGTTGGAATTCCACCATTGGGACGGTTTGAAATGGCAAGATCAAGAACACTACTTCCTGTCGGAATCCAATCTGAAATTAATGAAGGATCGTCACCTTCACTTAAAAAGAAAGCAACTTTGCCTTCATCTTTATATGCAGTATTTAAACTATCTGCAAGTACACTTGCTAAATCATCAGTTTTGCTTGTTGATTTTACTTCTTTTTTCTTTGCCATATTTTATAATTTCTATTTTATGAACTTGTGTGGTGAGGGAATTGCCCTCACCACACTTACAGTTCTAGTTACGTCTTTAAGACTTAAACAACTCTTCAAAAGCAGCCTCTACATCTTCGGTAGAAGTTGCATTTGGTTTGCTTTGTTCGGAAGTTGCACTTGCAACTTTTGGTTGCTTCACTTCTGTCTGTGTTTCTTCAACAACAACTTCATCGGATGATACCGATTCAGCAGGAGGAGCATCTTCTTCAGATTCTCCACTCACCCACTTTTCAAGTGCTTCTTTCAAATCATCGTAACCAAGTTCTTGGTAGATTTCAGTAATTTCTGCTTGATTGTTAGCAACTCCTTCAGCAATATTTTTGTTGTCGGATACAGGTGATGTGTTGGGTTTAACACGAATGTTTGTTTTTGGAAATGAACGACCGGCCTCTTCAGCAGAAAGAAATTCAATTGTAATGTCTCTTCCGTTAGTCGGATCGGTAATGTCTCCATAATCGGGGTCTGCGATGACACCTAGTAGTTCTTGGTAAACCTCTTTACCAAATCCCCAAAAACGAACTCCTTCTGCTTCTTCACCACGAACGACAACAGGAACGAAAGTTCTCATTTTTGGCATCAAGGAACGTCCCATACGATAATCATCTTTATCTCCACTACGAGTCAACTTTTCTGCAAACTCTACGATTGGATCAGGACGACCAAACGACTTAGGAGAAAGATAAGTCCGGTTGTTGATTCCGTAGTGGAAAAACAACTCGATAAACGGATTATCTGGTTGATGCTTGTAAGGCACGATACGAACCTGTTGTTTACCCGGTTGGGGTTTCCATTGATAATTCTTACGATTGTTACTCTGAGAGAGATTTGTAAGTTTTGCTTTGATTTTGTCTAGGTCAATTGCCATTTTTTTATTCCTTAGTTTTTATTGTTTTTATTGTTTAATAATATTCTTAATATAATACTACTCTACGTGACATTCGTCAATAAGAATTATATTTATTAAGATTTTTTTCCGCCATTTTCAACGAAATCGTAAAATTCAGATGCAGTTGTCAAAACATCCTGCGTAGTTGGAAGTGGTGGAATTTCGTATAGAATTTTCTCAAATGTAGCATTATCTTTTGCTTCATTGTTTTCTATATGCCAAGAGTCCCAAACCATCTCTTTTGCGTTTTTTAATACTTCCAATCGAATGCCGTAGGCATCGTATTTTTTATTTTCATTATTCATTTTTTAATTATTATTTAGTCAATTTTAATTACTATATATAAATATATTATACTTGAATTTTATGTCAGTTTCAAGACAAAAAAATCAACTATTTTTTGCTCAATCGTTCGTTGCAAATTCGCACGGCATCGGCATTGATATCACATCCTATAAAGTTACGATTCAAAGACTTGGCAACTGCAAATGTAGTACCACTTCCACAATAAAAATCTGCAACTACATCATTTTCATTGCTACTTGCTTTGATTATTCTTTCTAAAATCTTAGGATGTTTTTCACTATAATAATCGGTTGCTTTTTTAACTTTTAATCCCGATGGAATATCATCCCAGACATTTGTAGGTATCGTTCCAACTTTTAATTTTTCTTCAGTTATATTTGGTCTATCTTGCTTCTTGCTGATAACTGACTTGTATGGAACTCTTATATCAAGGTCATTAAAAACAAATTCATCGGACTTTGTATACACTATAATGTAATCATGTTTTTTTGCAAACTCCCGTTTACCCCTCCCACCAATATTAAATTTTACTACAATCTGATTTCTGAAATTTTCGTACCCGAATACATTATCCATTAAAACTCGTATCCAGTGAACTATACGCAAATCCATCTGTAGATAAATTGTTCCGTTGGATGTTAGCACTCGTTTCATTTCGTATAAACGAGGAATGTAGTGATCATCTATTACGTGACGATCCGCAGGTAGATCTTGGTAGTCTTTAAACTTTTTTCCTGTTCCATATAAAATGTCACAATAAATTAAATTTATAGACTCAGTATCTAATCTACCAAGTAACTCTAAATTATCTAAATGATGTATTTGATTTGTGTTTGGATTCACCGATCAAACTTTACCACCCTCGTAACGTTTCATTTCTCCGTTATTGTAACGATAACGAACTTCTACTTCAATCGTTTCTTTTTCTTTACCATAACCCTCAGTTTCTACGTCGTATGTAAGAATATTAATTGGTTTTTTGATAATTTCGTGCAAATATGCCATAGTACCTGTTGCGTATTTGATATCTAATGGTCTTCCGTCAAAATCATGTCTGAGTAAAATTTCTGTATTTTGATATTTCATATTCTCCATGTAAATAACAGGTCTTCCCATATTAACATGACGTTCAACTAACTTTTCTTTTATCTTTTTATGATCTTTACTTACAACTACATATTTGTTGGTTGATTTATCAAGTGCATATTCAAAGTATTCATACTTTTCGCAAAAATCACGTGTAAAAAATTCATTAAGAAATGTTACATCATTATACAGTTCACGAACTTCAAAAAGTTTTTCACGACCAAGACCGAGGTGTTTATTCCAATATCTTTTTTCGTCTCCGTTGTCGCAATTTTCATATTCTTTACCAAACTTTCCTTTGTTCCAACGGTCTTCGATGTCACGCAATAAAGTATTTCCAAGTTTATATGGATTGTTCATATTGTATTTTCCACCAAGAACTCCTGCGTGGTGTTTTGCGTAATCAAAAATTCCTTCGTCTCCGGCAAAGTTACAACTTGCCATGATATAAGAATCCCAATAACTTGCCCACCCTTCGTTAAGAACTTTTGTCATTCCCTGTGGACGATAATAAATAGATTCATCACGAATCATACTAAGAATGTTTTGTTGCCAAGGTTCTAAACGACAATGATTAATAATCATCAACATAATATCTCGTTCAGGACGTAGAGGGAATTTGTTTTCTGCTAACTTTGTACGCTCTTCACGATCTCTTCTTTGCTTTTCAATATAATGAGATGGATTTACATATTTGTCCATATACTCTTTCGTTTCCATACGAGAAACGTGTTCACGTGGTTGACGATCTTCAAAGTTGAATTTAGTTGCTTTCTTTAAATTACTTTCACGATAACAAAGTGATGGATCAATTAAATCATCAATAGCAAGAGCTGCATTTAAAAAGTCTTTAACTTTCTTGCGACCAAAACGATCCATGTACATACGAATTTTATCACTATGATTTGCCATCACATTCATCATATTACGATTCGTGTGTTTGAACATAATATTGTTCTTGAAGAAATCACTATGTGCAGTTGCGTGTGCAACAACCGTTAAATTGTCAACGATAGGATTGTTTCGTTGAAGGTACATATAAGTTGGATCGGTATTTACAACCATCTCATAAATCTTGCCCATACCAGAGTGATACTGATGATGCAACTGCTCGAATTGTTGTCCGAAATTAAAGTGTGGATAACGAACAGGGAAACCACCATAAGCGGCAATCTCAACTATTTCGTCTGCATCAAATTCTTCTATGCACAACGGATACGGATCAAGTCCATTATCATAACACGCCTTTAGGCATTCAGGTATAAGAGCGGCCAACTCTGGACACACTCCTTCGTTTAAACTATCTACTTCCCATGCAATTCCCATAATATTAAAAAGGTACTTCTTCTCCGGCAGGTGTAAGCAGTTTTTGTAGTGTTTTAAACACATCTGCTTGCGAATCCATTGACGCAGTTACTATTGTTTTTGGATCAAGTTCTCCACTTGATAATTTAGATTGAATATGTGGTAAAAATGTTGCCCAACTTCTAATTGCTTTTACTTCAGTGATGCCGATTAAATTTGCATATGTTTGCATTTTTGTTAAATACTCAACACAGAGATCATTATCAGAACCAAAGTTTTCACCGTCACTTAAATAAAATACATAAATGTTCCACTCGTTTAATGGAAATGCTTTTTCTACAATATCGTTGACTAAATGAAATGCACTACTGATTTGCGTTCCACCACCACTTTTGTATTTATAGAATTTTTCTTGATCCACTTCTTGAGCATGATGATCGTGTACAATATACTTTACTTGAGTTTCTTGATAAAACCGTTGAACCCAATTATCAAGATACCAACACAATTCACGAATCAATGCACGTTTAGGTTCGTCCATACTCGCAGATATGTCCGACACAAAAAAGATTGCGGCGTTTGTATCAGGTACTTCTACTGAACTCCAACTTCTGAATTCTTTATCATCTTTGATTGGATAAAAGTTAGATAAATCTTCTGGATTGTAATCTTCTGATGAAATTAATCGTTTGAAAGCATTCTTAAGAGTTTTGCGTTTATGTAGCAAACTATTGTTTCCTACTTTTGCAATACGATTCCACTTAATTTTTTCTTTGACCATTTCTCCATTTTCTTTAGGAAGAAGATTCGGTAATTGAAGTTCTTCACCGATCATATCAAAGTAAGCATCCATACTGATCCCCACATCAATTTCATGACCTTCTCCTTCACCTTCTCCACCTTCACCTGGTTGACCACCTTGACCTTGACCTTGTGGTGGTCCTTCTCCAACCTCATCACCTACTTCTGCTTCTCCATTACCAATACCACCTCCGTCAGAAGGTTGTCCGTAACGAAAACTTGGAAGTTCTACATGAGGAACACGAACAACAACGAAGTCTTTTCCTCTTCGTGTAACTCGTTGACCACCTTTAATGTGTTTTTTGAGTTTTTCGTCAACGTTTCCTTTGACGATATCTCTGTATTCACCGTGGTCTTCTCTGATTCTGCGTGATGGCATAATGATGTATTCGTTGACTATTAATCTTCGTCTTCGTCTGCATCACCTCTCGCAAAAATACTTCCAACATATGTAAGAACATCTGAAGCACTATCTTCATCGTATCCAAACGAAGTAATAAGACGTTGCTTTAATGCGTCTATTTTTTCAAGAAGTTCTTTGTCAACTACGGTTGCGGTATCTTGAGCAAGAGCAGATAACTTTATGCTATCTTTGGTATCTTCAAACAACTTCTTTTCAAGTGCTTTGTATAATTGCTCGTTAGAGTCGTATTTAAACTCTTTACCCTTAGCGGCAAGTCCACCCATGTAGTTCATGATTTCTCTACGGAAATCATCCTTCATGCCGTTTGAAATGCCAATCTTCTCTTCAATGCTACGCATGAGTTGTTCATTGGCAACTTCTTCTTTACCAGTAACTTGGTTGGTAACTTTTTCGTCTTGAATATACGCAACGATGTTATCAATGTAATTGGTGCAGGTTGCTTTTATTGCTTCTTCACTGCTACTAAGTGCTTGTTGTACTTCCCGTTTCACAATTCTATCATATTCTTTTTCAACTGCTTCAAGACGTTCCATCAAATTCTTTTTGTCATCTTCACTATTAAATCCACTATAACTTTTAAGTCCTTCACGAATTTGTGCAAACAACATAAATGGATTCAAACTTTTAGCACCCATTCTTGGATTCACGATTGCATTAGAAAATTGATTCTGAATGAATCGTGCAGATACTCCACCATACAATCCTTCTTTTGGTGATTCATCTTGCATTTCTTTAACGTGTTCGTCTGTGAATCCATGTACACTTTGACCATTGTAAAGTTTTGCTTTTTGAATGATACCCATATCTTGTTTGGAACTTTCTTCTAAACGACTTACAACTGCAAACAATGCAGCCAGATAAGTTGTATGAGGTGCAATGTGCTTGTTTACGGTACTTGTATTATAGAAGTGATCATAAATCTTCTTTTCTTCATCAATTTTCAAAAGATAAGGAATATCAATCTTAATTGTTCTGTCACGAAGTGCTTCCATGAATTTATTGTTGGTTAACTTTTCAAACTCAGCATTATTGGTATGACCAAGAATAACTTCATCAATTGGTACTTGATTGAAACGTCGTGGTTTAACACGGTGTTCTTGGGTTGCACCAAGCAAATCGTAAAGAAACTCAGTTTGAAGTTTAAGAATTTCTTGGAACTCAATAAGTCCACGATTGGAAACCAAGAATTCTCCGTCAAAATCAAATGCACGTGGATCACTTTCACTTCCATACTCTGCTAACTTGCGATAATTAATGTCACCTGTGAGTTCAGTAGCATCTTGTGATTTTTCGTCTTTTGGTTGGAAAGTACCAATACCGACACGATTCTTTTCGGATATAGTCACACGACGTACAACAATATGATCAAGCACTTTACGATAATCACCCCCATGTAGTTCCATGAGTTGGTTATAGTAAAACTCATTAACTGGATTTAACGCACCATCTAATTTTAACTTATAATCATCTGCATCACGTGATGCATTAAGATTGCTAATAATTTTATTACGGACATCATCAGGAAGAAGTTTCAATGGTTCTTCGTTCATTGGACATGGAACAATGGTATCATTTCCATCTTTATCTGTAAGTTTCCAACTAAAAGAATATAAAGCACCTTCTTCAGTTTGTGAATAATGCTCAAGACCTTTTTTAAGAGCAGTTACGATGGTTGACTTACTACTACCAACTGGACCATGTAAAAGAATAACACGACGTTCAGGACCATAATGCCGACTTGCACTTTTCAAAATGTCCATAAACTCCATCAAATTTTCTTCAAGACCATAAATAGAAATATCACCAAGACCTTCAAAAAACTTATACTTCACGTGTTTACGTTTGCAATATGTAAATTCTTCTGTACCATGTGATATAACCATATCGTAAAGTCTTTGGTACGAGTTTCTAGCAATACTTGGGTTTTGTTCTATCAATGCGATGTAGTCCCAAAATGTACCAGTCCAATTTAAAGACTCATATGTACTCAATGCCTCATCGTTATCAGACTTTATCAAGGATTCGAGGGTGCTTACTCTTTCTTCCTTATTTTGTTTTTGTCGTTTTTTATTTTCCATAACCATTACCTTATTTTATTTTGAATTAGTAGTCAACTTATTTTTTAAACTTTTTTAATATTGTATAGACGGGTGCTGACTTCACGATATGAATTACCATCTACAAGTAGTATTTTATTTTTATACAAGTTCCAATCTATAACAAAGTTATTATCTAATATTCCGTTATTAAGTTTTTTTATCAAAGCATTTAATGAGTTAATTGTGTATAAAGTATTTGAATCTTTTTTTCGGTGGACACTTATTGTATTTTTGTAAAAATTACTAGTATTAAATGTATCTTGATTAATGTTGTATGTCAACATCAAACTGTTTAAATCGTCTATATCTTGTAATATAAAAATCTTATCAAAAACAATATCGTAATATTTCGTTATCGATTCCAATTCTGCATCATAAGAATGCATATCAGTAAATGTACAAAGTAGTTTTGTTTTCATAAGATGTAACCGTTTGGGTATAAATATCTTATTTATGTTTCAAAACTTAAATTTGCTTCATATCCCCGTAGTTACGACCTATATATGTACGAACAGGATACTTATCGTTTGATGTAATTATAGGTTGCATTTCTTTAATTAAATTGAACTCACTTTTATGCACATCAAATAAAAAAGCATCGTATGTGTAAAGTATCATTTTTGACTTTGATATTTCGAGGTATTTATTTAGTTTTAATATAACTTCGCAATTTTTTTCGGTTTCCGCAGATTGCAGTAAATAATTAAAAACTTTATATGAATTAATTTTGTCACCAAAAAATATAGAAGCAATTTTCCTTTTGTAATACCATGTTTCAACGTAGTTGTTGGTGTTATAGTAATCCCAAACTGAATTTACATACTCTGATATTCGTTTCATAAACGGTACATTGTCTTTGACATCGTCCGTGATTCCACCGTATATTAAATTAAATGTAATTTTCTTAGATAGTTCATATTCATCCTCGGTTAGTTCATCTTTTCCATGATAAAGTTTTCCAAGATATTCATGTAAAGAAGTTTTAGGTAGATCATAATCAAGAAAGTTTGCTAAGAGTCTTAAATGGTAACTTTCGTAATCAACCATGATCAACAATCCATCGTCACCGAATCGACTTGTAAAACAATCTCGTTGGCCAGTCTTTTTGTTTAATGCAGCGTAATTGACATTACCAAACGCATTACTCGGACGACCCGTTGGAGTCATCATGTTATATTGACCAAAAACTAAATTATTTTCATCCACAAGAGTTTGTTTACCCAATTTAAAGTTTTCAACATACATCCCATTTTTTTCTATATCATACAATGCATGAGAAAACTCTTTTTCGTATTTAAGTAAGTTGGGTTCGAATTTAATGTTACCAACCGAAGAACACAATTTTTTAAAATGCTTCAGCAGAATCATAATGGGAACTGATCTAAAATCTTTTACTTTAGACTCTAGATAGTTGTTGCCGATTTCAAGTTTAGATGATAAATACGAACAAACCATAGCATCATGTGAGTTTTTAATTTCATCAACATGATATTTTAATTTTTTTCTGTCAAATATCAACTTCGTTCCCGTTGACTTAAAAATTAAATTAAGAAAATCAACTGGAATGTTTGTAGAATCTGGATGTTCAAACGAAACGATGTAATATTTACAATCCACCTTTACCATCAACGCAAGAGGTGAGTTTTTGCATACATGGGTATTTGATTTGGTATAATACACATTAATGATACTGGAGTATTCATTCAACAAAGAAAGTAAATTCTTTGCATCTGTGGGAGTTTCTATAAACATATATAAAGATATTATATTATATATCTCTATAAAATTCAAGTGGATTATTCAAAACTAAAGATATACCCGTGATACGATTGGTTGCCTTGGAAATTGAATTTAAATTAAACTCTCTGACTCCGAGGATTTTACCATCTTGGGTATCGGTTGTTTCAAGTTTTCCTTTTATTTTCCACAAAACCGTAATGCATAAATAAAATGGATTTTTCTGTATGGTGTTAAATTGATCCAAATCTACTTCGTATATAGTAGATGTCTCTGCATTTCGTTTTTTTACAAAATATCTTTGAATGTATTCATTTTCGTAATTAATGTCAGAAATTTTTGGTTTCTTTGAAATTGGATGTGTGAAAATAATGCCATCTAATTTCCCACGATTTTTTGTAAGAGCAGAATATAAACTATTCATGTAAATGTTTTCATCTTCGTTTTTCATACTTTTACCCTGGATAATAATGTGATTCTATTGTAGTTGACCAATCACCCTCTCCAATAGTGTGTTTTACACCCGTAATTGCAAATATTCCGTTATTGAAATATTTAACAGGAACTCCTGCACAATTAAATGTATCATATAACCGCAATCCTTCTATACCATCTAATGTTATTGAAAGGTCTACACCCGGAAGTGGCATATTATTAATTACATTATTATGTGGATTTGGATCAGATTCGCAGAATTTTTTCATTCGGTTGCTATCTGTATCTACGAGTTCAATTTGAATTTCAAAATCACTTTTGTCTGTTCCATATGAATCATCGTGTATTTTAATGTTTGATCGTATAACTGACATATTTTTGTTAAATCCGTCTTTGTCAGTACCGTTCGAACCGTGGTATGTTAAAATTTCTTGTTTATCTAAATAGTCGGTGGATAAATTGTTGTCTTTTATATGTTTTTTTAGTCGGTCGGGTAATTTATCTTCAAAGTCATCTTTTCCATGTCTTTTCTTTGTTGCGTGATATGTTTGCAATGCACCCTCGTTTAATCCTGTTTCTTGTCCTTTAAGTTCTTGTAAATGAACTAAATACGGATATTCAGTTTTATCTGATCCAGGATATACAGACGCAGACACAATCATATAATTTTTATCTTCAGGTTCAAGTTGATTAGATTCTACAAATACATCGGAGGACCAACCATCATAATCATCGTAATCAATTACCTTTCCTATTAAATATTTAGGAAATCTATCAGGATATTTTGTAATTTTATCGTTTCCACCTGCATTTGCTTCAAATACCAAGTTGCCCTTAAAAACTTTTGAATTGGTCGATCCTTCTAATCCTATGTTCGTTCCTACTTTATTTACAAAGTCACCATCTACTTGTATTTGATATGTTCTTGGTTGTTTTATATCCCCACCTCCGGATGAACTTGCATATGCGGTTTTTTCTTTTTCTATGTTTGCATTTTTTCCTGTTCGGATGGTTCGTTCTGCTTTCTCTTTTTTTGCTTTTTCTATATTCACCAATAAATCTTGTCGTGAATCTCCTTTTAGTACAGTTGGTTTACCGTCTTTGTAGTAAACCATATCATATTTACCAATTGATATATCAGATTTTCCGTCCGCAGATTTAATTGTATCAGTTGATGGATATACCGGCCAACTCGATTCTGATGCATTTTCTATACCGAAATATTTACTAGAAGCTGCAACTATGTATTTCTCTGGATCTTCCATATTTTTAGGTTTGTCATCAATATTTTCAACCTGCTTAGTGTAGTTTTCAAGTGGATTTTTAGCACCTTGTAATATCAAGTCTTGATCTTCTTTTGCAAAGAATCCGTTTTTCTTATCCATATTACCAAACACTATCATTGATGCCATTTCAGAAGATGGTTCTACACTCAAATCCATTTCTCTTACTATACTATCACCACGATGCGAAGGAAATACCCATGCGTCACTTTTCTGTTTTAAAACTGGTTCTGATCCTGAAAAGTTTTGGTCAACTAAACTTAAAATCGAGTTTGACGAAGTATTGACATCATGACCAATTATTGCAAATTTCCACATATTACCACCGGCAGTTGAAACTTTTTTCATTATATCAAGTAATATAGCAGATGCATTTTCTCCATGCTCAAACGATTCTGTGATTGTATCCAAACTTACATATAAATCTTGGACTCGTCCTGAGTATCCCATAGTATTTCCTTCTTTGATATCCGAGTAAAAATCCGGAAAAGGTTTTACGACATCCTCAGCTTCTTCCCATGCGTTTTCTTTGAGCTTGTCTACGTCTTCACCTAAGCTTGCCAAATGTTGTAAATTGTATCCTGATGTTGATTTTACAGTAAGTATGCGATGCAAATCATCCCGTGGACTTTCTTTCATTGCTTGCTCTAATGTCTGTGCACTAGAAACTCCTTCTGGATTCATACTTTTCAGTATATCAATAAAATTTTGAGTTGTTTCTCGATATGCAGTTTTTGGAGCTCCACTTTCTCCTTTTTTAAGAACAGAAAATCCAGCACCCCCCTTTTTACTTCCATCTGCATTTATACGAGATACAGTTGAACCGTGATATGTTTCTTTGTTCCATCTAGGTGCAACTGAATTTGGTATAAGTAGCACACTACCATCAACCGATTTTATATTAGGATGAGCAACACATCGGTTACCATGACACGAAAATTCACATATCCGGGTGTTCTGCTCTTCGGCAACTCTTCTAAAAAATATATTGAATATATCAATTAAATACCCAACGGTTATGTATGTTCCTCCATTTGAATTGGATTTTCCTGCCATAAAAGGTTTTGCGGAATTGTATTTATTGAAAGTAAAATATCTTCCACGGGCAAGTGCAACTGCTTGTTGTTCGGCTGCTCCTAAGTTTATCGAATTTCCTGATCCAGTCACACTTTCCATAATTTTTTGGTCTTCTGGATCAAGGCCATCATTAATAGTTGCACCTACATCATTTTTACCCATTAATGAACGTCTTAATGTGGTATTAATAAATGTTTTTATATCAAGGTATTTATTACTTTCTTTGTTTGGTTTGGCTCCAGTTTGATTCATTATTTGTTGACCCACCTCTGACATACAGGAAATTTGTATTGTGCAATCATATCCTCCGTCTTCACGAATAGAATAATTAAAACTTGTAATTAGTCCCATTGCAAATCCATAGTTACCAAGACCCTTTCTTAAATGCTCTGAAGAAGCAGGAGGTACAGGACCGTGCTTTGCCTCATAAACATCAGAAACTATATTTTTTTCATTATTCCATATACGATGAATTTTTCTATATCCATCAGGTGATAAATCTAATAAGGAATCACGTGGGTAGGTGTTCCAACCCCACTCTACTATCATAGTCATTCCAGGTTGAAAAAAGTATGGTTGTAAATAATCTAATTGAGCTTGACTCCAACACGTAAAGTTTACCGTAGTTTTTCTAAAGTTTTTACCTGGTTCTATATCCTCGGATTCTATACTGGTTAATCCAGGTGAAGGACGAAACTTATAGTCTGGTTCATCGATTTCGTGTCGTTTTGGTTCTTCGTTTGCTCCTGGTGTTGTATACCCTAGCAGTGTTTTTGCTTCACCACCTCCACCGTTTGTTCCGTCTCCACGATCAAATCCGTATGTATCATGAAAGTTTCCGTTTCCACCTAATACAAATCCTTCCATTGTTTCTTTCGTGCTTGGATTTTCTACAATAGCACTTGATACAACCCTTGCCCACGAAGTTTTTGGTCCTTTGTATGTGTTATTATCCCAATCTACAAGTGCATCGGTATCTTGAGATATAACTGCATCGTATCCACCATTTGCATAACGATTTCCATCTTTATCTGTACCAACTAAATCTCTTGCCGAATAATTGGATGCTTCACCTCCCGTGGTGTGTGTATAATTTAATCCAAAATTTCTCCAACGATTTAAAAATTCTTCACGTACCCAGTTGCGTATATGATTCCGACACGGATATTGTAAAATGTCACCACGAGACCAATCTTTTTCCATATATGCATCAACTGGTTGATCATTTGGATCTCCGTTTAAACTAGTAGCTTTCATTAAATTCCATTTATTCTGTTATACTCGGCTATTATCATATTTATATCACGTGGAACTCTAATTTGCGAGCCTAATTTAGCAAACATTGTTCCTTTGATATTATTTGCAGATGCTATAATCCACCAATAGTTAGGATTTCCGTAAAATTTGTGTGCAAGGTGGTCTAATCGTGTTTTTTCGACCATCAATACAAATGTATCAGAACTTTTTTTTCTAACAGTTGGTAAAATAGAAGTGGATACAATGGTATTTCCATCTTCATCTGTTTTGGTTGGTATTGTTTTGTATCTCATAATTAAAAATCATCTTCCGTTGCTTCGTCTAGTAAATCGTCTTCTTCTTCAGTTAACCACCAACGTTTATAATATTTTATCTTCACATCATAATCGTCTTTGAATCCCTTTATATCACGTTGTTCACGGCTCATAAGGTTGTCAGGAAGTGTTCTATCATTTACATCATCAGGTCTGTGTCCGGGTGGTATAGTGATTATTCTAGTTGAAATACGAGTTTGTGCGACATATAATACACCATTATGAAAAACTTTAAAAGGAATGACTGACCGTTCACCTGGACAATTTGCTAATTTAGGATCATTTACCATAAATGATTTGTATGAATCGTTTGGATTCCAAGTTGGTATATAATTTGCTAATATGTATTCTTTACGTTCATCTCCTGCAAGTGAGTTTCCTTTATTTAAGAAGAATGTATTTTCTTCATCGTTTTCAACATCGATATCCTTTCCATCAAAAATTATGTATATACACCGTCCTGTTCTCGGAGACCAGAGAGAAGAATTGTATTGTGCAGTTGATATATCAATTCCTTTTTTACAAGCAAGATAAGTTGCCGCTTCCTTTTTCCATAAATCTTTAACTTTATCTTTACGTCGGGTAATTTTAGATGATTTAATTTTACACCACCTCGGATCGGATAAAAATAACTCAACTGGTTTCGGAGCATCTTCACATCCTTCGTTTGATTGAGATGTTGGAGTTGCTGGAATTGAAGTACCATCTTTAATTTCTACCGTATGAGTTCCAACTTCTGATGATCTTATTACGACATTCTCAGAACGACCACCCGCAAAAGTAGATTTTGATTCTTCTGCGGTTACTGATATTTCATAAAGTCCATCTTCAAGTGCTAGTAAAGGTTTTGCTTCGGTTTTATCGGAATATTGAATTATTCCATAGTCTTCAACGGTAACCCACCCGTACATTCTTCCTGCACCCGCTTTTACTTTTCTTAATGTTACTTTGTATTTATTTGCTCCCGGAATTGGTGACCATTTCCATATTGGTTTTGAATTATCGGTGGGAGTTTGAGAATGTGGATTTGGAGCTCTTAATGGTTCATCTGGATCATCAGCAGATTCTGCACCCCTTGCAGAACCATCTTCGTTTGGACCACATCCCATATCAAATTCACCTTTATATTTAGCAGGTTCATTTCCAATATATTCTCCATTCATTCTGGTTGGATAACTTTCTTCTCCGTTTACTCCTAAACTTGTTATTGTATCTCCTGCATACATCCATTTCATTTGATTTTGTTCATATACAGTTACTGCTCCGTACTTATTAGTTGACCAAGATACTTTGTCTGGATCAGCAGGATAAGTCAAATTACCCATATCTTCTTTTGCTACAATGTATGCCATTACATCACCAATCCACATTTTTATGTTTCGTTCAATTGCTTGTTTTATTCCATCGTCAACTTGACTTATTTCGTTTGAAAATGGATCAGCAACTTCAAATCCTACCAATCTACCATGCGAATCTTTTTCTCCTTCACTACCTACCTTGTATGGACACTTTGGTGGTTTTGGTGGAACTACTCGTTTGTCAATTTTAACTTCATGTATTCCTGTTGTTGACCAGTCGGTTCCTGTTCCAGACTTATTCGGTGCACCTGCTTTTACTTCAATTGTATGTAATCCCGAGCTCAATTTCATGGGTTCATCTTTATCATCAGTTGGTGTGTAAGAAGTTTTCTTTGTTACAATAGTTTTTCCTTTAAAATACACTTCGTACATCTCAGCACCTTTTACGGGATCCCAGGTCCAAGTTGGTGTTTTATTCGGAGTTGGTGTATCAGTCGTTGGTTTTGGTTCAGGAACTATATTTTTAGGAGGTTCTGGATCATCATTTGAATTACTTCCGTCATCCACGAATTCAATTTTTTCAAGTACATGATCTTTTACCCACGGAATGAAATGTAATTGTGATGATTTATTATCAAAATAATATCCAAGTTCAAGAGGTGCACTATCATCTTTTTCTATTACTTTATTAAACACTTCTAGATCTTTTTCATGTTGTCTTATTTTATTTTCTAAAGATCCAACATCAGATTCTTCCATTGCAGATTTATGAGCATTGGTCAATTTTCTATCACTTGCAAGATCACGATATTTTTCGTCTGCGTTCCTAATATCATCATCCGTTGTTCCTTCTAATATTGCTAAATAATTTTCAAGTTGAATTAATGTCTGTGATTTATCAGTAATTAAATTCCACTTGTCTGAGATTATTTGTTGCAAACGTGAATCTTTCATTCTATTTGCTATTTTTTGTTTTGTCGCATCATCCCAATCGCCGATTGGTGCGTACTCCAATACACGTTTATTGGGATCACGAAGTTGCTCAGTTAAATTATTAATCTTTAAAAGTTTTTGTTTGAGTCTTTCTATTTCTTGTTGTCGTAAACGAGTTTCATCACGATCTAATTTATCTGCTTTTTCTTGGTCGGTGTTCATTTCAGTTCCAGTTCCTCCCGCACCCTGAATTTCGGATGTCCTACCACCACCAAATGTTTCACCGTTTAATGACCAAAACTTTTCAAATATATAATCTGCGATTTCATTCTCAATGTTTCTATCAGCAGCCAAACCTGATATTTTTTCTTTTGTTTTACTGACAAGTGCGTAAAATCCAAATTTTAATTCAGCATATTTTTTGCCTTCTCCGAGTTTTAACTGAGCAGATACATCGTTATTAACTTCGTAATTTACATAGTCTGTTGTACCAGGATAAACTTTATGACCCTTGATCATTTTGTCCCGATCTTCTTCATATGGAATGTAATACAACTCATCATTTTCTATTACAGTGCCTTTGTGTTCTTTTCGTGTAAGGTCACCGTATTTTTTAAGACCACGTGTTCCTACATTACCAGGAGCAGAGAATGTATCGTTCATTCGTTTTGACACAAATTCTGCAAGAAGAGTTTTAACTTGATTTACATTATTATAGTTGTCATTTGTAATTGCATTTTTGTCGTTATAGTCAAGTTTGATTCTAAATGGTTGATTTACATCAACATAAATTACGGGTTGATAGTGTCCAGCAAGTTCACGAATTTCTTGAATATCGTCTTCGTCACAATCTATTTTAAAATCAGGTTTCCATTCTTTAGATATTCTTTGTCCTGCATAAGTTTCAGGATTTCCATCATCATTAAATTCTATTACTATTGACTCATTTTTGCTCAACACTCGTCTTATCTTTGACAACGGAGGATTTTCTTTAAAGTTTTGATCTTGGTAGATGTAAGGTCCGTTTCCAATTTTTCCAAGTCCCATTTTATGTGCAAGGAAATCACTTACATCTTTAACCCAATATTCTAAATTTCGTTTTTTAAGTCTTGATAATGTTGCTGGATCTTTTTTATCAACTAGTTCTTTTTCTGATTGCGTGTGTCCTATAGGTCTACCGTCTTCATCTGTTTCGTCAGAACCTCCGATTGGATATGGACATTTTGGAGGTTGTATATCATCCTCTTCTTCTTCAGGTTCTTCTTCAAATGCTGATGTATAAACACAATCCATACCTTCGGGTACTTTCTTTCCGTTCACATGAGAAATACACTCTCCATCCCAAATACAAGTATTTCCTCCACGTTCTTTTGCCATTGAATCGGCAAGTGAGAAATTACGAGTACCTGTGTCTTCTTCTTCAGATGGTACATTGTCTGCATCACCCTGGCCCATCATTTTTGCCATTTGATCACACGCACAATTTTTCCAATCTTCACGTTCACTTTTAATCCGCATTGCTTCTTTTGTTTTAAGATTTCCATTGGTAGAACTGCGATAATATTTAGACGGAGGATATGTTGAACAAGCAGGGTTGTCAAATCCTTGAAATGGATCGGGATCAGGTGCATTTAAATCTGCTTCCTCCGGAATATCAGGAACTTCTTCAATTTCTTGTTCTTTACGAGTTTCGTTAGCAGGATCGGGATGAATTAAATTATAGTTAAAACCTTTACTTGGATCACCTTTATCATCTTCAATTTTCGTATTGAGTGGTTCATCTTCACTTCTATAATGTCCAAAATGTCTGTTGTTTGTTTTTGGTAATCGTTTTTCAAGAAAATTAAATGATATAGAAAGTTGTGCCATATTTGGGTACTGACCCACCATAATGTTTTCATCAGCATTTGTTGTAACAGTTCCGTTTAAATATTCATAATTTTTTGACATATTCTCTTTATCAGATGTAAGTTCCCATGCAGCCTCAGGTGGAATCGTCAATGCAACGGATGTCATAACAACAGGTTGATCTACGTACATATCACCTAAATTTAGTTTTAAAAATGGTGGTATTATATAATTAGAATTTTTTGGTGACGCAAGCAAAGTGTCATCTGATGTATATCCGGCAGGCTTTGTTAATCCAACTAAATAATTAATTCGTTGCCACATTGGATGAAGTTCACTTAAACTAAAACACACAGTAGTAAAATCAAGAGACACTGTTCTGGTGAACCCACTGTATATTTGTACATTGTCCGCACGGCCTATATATCTTATTTGTTGCCACTCTGCATCAGATTGGTCACTTACCGAGTTTATATACGATCTAAATGGTAGATATTTTTTATTCGCAATGTCGTGTAAAACAAACGGAATAAAGTCCCAATTTTTCCAAGTTTGAAACTCGGTTTTGAGTTTCGTTACATCATCATCAAGTGAATAAAGTTTATTATGTGCGTCATACTTTATTCCAGGACCCGAGGTATAATCTGGAATTTTTTTCTTTGGTAGATACTTAGGATTGTCTTTGTATCTAGATTCATATCGTTTTGATGCGTTGTTTTCGTAGTCTGACTGGGAGTCTCCACGACCTTTGGTAAGAAATGGTTTTACATTTTCAGATTTATTTTGGGCATACGCATCAATTACCTCTTTTCGTTTAGTGTCATTAACCATCCCCACGGAATTTAATCCATTTCGTTTTAATGCAAACTCCATATCACTTTTAAATGTATCGTGCTGACCCTGTGTTTGATTTGCATATACATTTTTTAATGGTTGTATGGTTTTGTCTGATTTGTCTTTTGTATTTGAACTTGGTGATAGATTGGGATATTTTGTAAGTCGTTGTACCTGTTCTGAATCAGTTATCTGACCACCACCACGGGTTACGGTATTTCCATACCAATTCGTTATCAATTGATCTTTTTCTTTATCATGATAATGTGACCAACGGGGTGTATCTTCTTGACTCGGTGAAGTCCAATAAATTGTACCGTTGTCAGTATATATTTTTTCGGTATTTTTTGAGATAGATAATCTATCTGATGAATATCTAAATGGTGTATACTTGAAATTAGTTTTAGGTTTTGTTGAGTTACTACCACCCATACCAGTTACACCTTTAACTGCTTCTTCTACAACCTTTTCTAATACTTTCTTCATAACAATTATTGATCATGTGCAGATGCTACTGCACGTGAAACTTTACGGCCGTCCATGTTAACAGAAATGCCACCCTTTCTCATAAGTAGGATCAACTCATCTAATTTCTTTACTACTTTAGAACCATCTTCGGTTTTTTCTGATTCTGCCGATGGTGTGTCTTTGCTCACTATCTTTGCAATTTCTTCTACGAAAATATTATGACCCTTGACACTTATTGTATCAAGACCACTTAACTCTATGTTTGCTGAACTCTCTGGTTTATCTACATCAGAGAATACATCAAGTAAACTAAAATCTGGTATTAAATTGTTATTAAAATCTGCAATTTTAGTAAGCATACTTGTTGGTGCAGTAGCAGTTTCTTGTAAGTGAACGTTCATAGGTTCTACTTGATTTTGAATCGTAGGTTGATTCGCAATTGGTTGCAATTGATTATTTATAGGTTCTACTTGATTTTGAATCGTAGGTTGATTCGCAATTGGTTGCAATTGATTATTTATAGGTTCTGCTTGATTTTGAACAACAGACGTAACTAACCTACCTTCGTCTGTTAATTGTTGTCTTCTTGACTCTAATGCTTCGTTCAATAGTTCATTATTAAATGTATATCCGTTTAATATAGCATCATCTAATGTTGCATATCTTTCAGTTACCATTTGTTGTAAACCCTCAGGTACACTTACAAGTTCTTGAGTAAAGGTTTCACCTGTTTCAGGATAATTATCACCAACTGAGTTTGAATAAGATGTTAAATTTGAAGCTTCTGCAACAACAGTTCCTTCTGTAAATGTTTTTGTAACTGCATTTTGGTTAAATAATCCTGCCATGATTTGGTCGAGGGCTGAACGTGCCTGTACAACCTGCATTGACTTTACATGAGATTTAAAAGTATCTGTTATAGTTTCACCTTTCTCCTCAAGTGTGTATTTGCTACTTGCACCGATTCTATGTATATCTTCAATCGCACCTATGCGATTTGAACCATCCGTATTTACTTTTGAAAATTCCTCATAATCCATATCATCGGTGACACCGAAATATTTTTCACCGACAAAAGATGATACCTTTTCTTTAACAGATTGAGGAGCATATTTGTTGTATAAATTTCCAAACATTGATACTAATGGTTGAGCAACTTCGTTTATTATTTTATCTGTTGCGGTTGCTTTTGACTCAGGTGGTAATATAGTCGTTACAGTCTCAGGTGGAGGTGACGCAAATACTTCTGCTAATGATGTAGTGCCGGTGTCGGTAACTTGTTGAACTTGAGTCTCGGCGAGTGGAGTTGAAAATACCTCTGCTAATGATGGACCAGGTGTATTAAACGGATCACTTGGTGGTAAAGAACCACCTACTGCATCAACCACAGGTAAATCTGCCATTTCAGTCATCATAAGTTTAGGACCAATTGTACCTTCTATTATTTGTTGCTCAGATTTTCTTGCTGGTATTTTAATTGGAGTTTGAACTCCACCTAGATTTATGTTTTGTAAACCACCCAATTTATTTACATCAAGTTTATCAACTACATCACACAACATATATAACTCACTTGTAATTGCACTTAATGCTTCCACCGCAGGATCCTGTATTCCCGTGAATGCATTTAAAGCATCAACGACACCCGATGTGAATGTTTGTAATTTACTTACATTTTCAGTATTAATGCTATTTGAAATTTCTGTCAATTGTTTTAATTCACCTACTATACTCACACCACTTACACTTGCAAGTTTGCCCATACTTTCAACGAACTTTGGAAATGATGTACCGGCATCTTTGAAAAATTCTTTTATTTTATCTGCTTCACCGTCATTTACATAGTCTGCAAATTCTTCTATTCCATTTCCTAAATCCTTTAGAATGCTATCCATATCCTTTGGAAGTTTTATTTGCGAAAATGCAGTTAAAAATGGAAGCATACTTGCTTGGATATTTGCAAGATGTGGCAATGCAGTTAGATCAATAGGAGCAAGTTCATCGAAAAATTGGAATATCCCATCACCGGTGTTATTTAATATACTACTTATATCTTCTGAAATTGAACCCAACGGAAGTGTAGATATAGATGTAATAAACGGTTGTAGTCCCACTTGAATTTGTGGTAATAACTTCACTGTTTGTGCTTCAACATCTTCAATTCCACTAAAGAAATCATCAAGTCCGTCACCTATATTTTCAAGAACATCTGCAATATTACTTGGTATACTATCAAGTCCAACGAATCCTGTTGTTAGTGACCCAATTCCCTCACCAACCAACGGCAATTCTTTTAATTTAGAAGCATTGATTTCATCAATAGAGTCAAAAAAGTCTTCAAGTGCATCTGCAATTCCACCTAACTTTCTTGCATCACTTACATTTAATTTAGGCAATGAACGAGTCATTCCACCCAACAATCTACTTATACCGACAGCCGCTTTACCCATCATTGAAACGGATGCTGGTTTTAATTTATCAAATGATTCAAATATTTCAGTCAACCCATCAGATGCCATTGATGCTTTGTCTCCAAACTCATCGGTTACGTTGCTTAAAAACCCACCTAAATTCAAACTACTTAATAATTGAAGTGCTTCTACATTTAGGTCAACGGAACTTAGTTTATCCATGAATCCTATTAATTGATCTATTGGGTCTTGTGGAACGTCTGCACCAAAGAATCCTGCAATTGCGTTTCCAGCTGCACCTACTGCATTTCCAATTCCAACAGATGCCTGACCTGCACCAAACGATGATAATGCTTCACCGAATGTAGTTAAAGCAGAAGCAGCTGCTTCTAAAGTAGTGGACATACCAGCAAGACGATCAAATGAATTTAATAAAAAGTCTACTTTATCAGCAACTAAAATTATTGATTCTGATTCTTTTGCAAAGTCTAATATTTTTTGAAGTGGGGATTTATTTAGTTCTTCTGTATCCGCACCAAATACTCCTGCGATAGAATTTCCTAATGCACCGACTGCATTACCTGCACCGGAAGCAGCTGCTCCAACTCCTCCACCGACTCCAAAACTCGCAAGAGCGACTCCAACTGCTCCTATACCTCCAGCAACTGCTATTAAGTTTACTGCATCAATTTCACTTAATCGTGTAATATCGTCTACCATTGCAGTAATTGCACCAGATACTGAACCTATCACCGTTGCAATTCCGTTTGCTATACTTGTTATTATTCCTGATATAGCACCACCTATTGCAGTAATTGCTCCCACAATTGCATCTCCCATTGCAGTAATAATTCCCGATAAAGATTCAACAACTCCTATTATTACACCACCTACAATTTTCGCAAAACTTACAAGTCCATCAATTACCAATTTCAATGCACCTACCATTATAGATGCAAAACCTAAAAATATTTTTCCAAACGACTCTAATGCAGGTGCGGCTAAGTTAAGAGCAAATGCCAATGGAATAATTGATGCACCAAGTAAAGCAATAGCAGCTGCCCCTAATGCTATTGGACCTAATATCAAACCTAATCCGAATGCGGCCGCTGCCAATACACCAATTGCGATACCTCCAAAAATTACATCTTTCCAAGAAACATCAGAAAACATTTGAAATGCATACGCAGCTGGTATCAATGCTATACCAAGTAAAGCAATTGCGGCTGCTCCTTGAATCATAGATGCCGATGCTTTTGATAACAACAATGCGATACCAGTTAATCCAAGTATTCCTACTACTCCTTTACCAATATCTTCCCAATTTACTTTTGAAAATTCTTGAAATGCTTTTGCAGAAACAAACAAAGCAGCTGCTAATACTAATAATCCGAAAGCTGCTTTAACCATGTTAGCAGGATTTAAACTTCCTAAACTATTTACAAGTGATTTAATTCCTTTTCCTATTCCATCAAATATTGATGCAATTCCTTTTCCAATTCCTTTTGCTAATCCTGCAATTCCGTCTCCAATTGATTTTACTATATTTGATATACCCGTTCCAAGAGAACCAAGTGCTGATCCAAATCCTTCAGCAAGTTTTTTTACCGCACCACCAATTCCATCACCAAGACTTTTAACCGTATCCATGATTCCTCCGAATCCACCTTTGATTTTATCAATAATGCCTGTGAATATATTAGGAAGTCCTCCTAGTAATTTCTTACCGATCATAAACACCCCAATAATACCAACAAGAAGTTTTGAAATACCACCCAAATCTGCACTAAACATATCTGAAAATGATTTTCCTCCATCTTGAATTGAATTTAGTAATCCCACAATTAATTGAAACGGAGCAGTTATAAAATCAAGTGCAGTTGAAATTCCTTTGAATATCGGTGGAAGAAGTTTTGCGATATTTAAAAATGTTGGCATTAAATCTTGCACAACTGGTATTAAAGTTTTTTTTAATTCAAGCATTGCTTTATTCATTTGGTCTTGCATTGCTTTTTGTTGTTCAAGTTCTTGTGTTTTTCGGAGTTCTTCTGCAAGGACTTCAGAAGAAGACTTTTGTATCTCGGAAACTTTCTTTTCTTGATCCGCTAGTTGTTTTATTGCAAGTGCATTTCCTTCAGCTGCTAGTTTTTTCAAATCTGCTTGTCTTTGAACTCGTTGATTTTCTGTTTTTTCTAAATTGTAAAGTGTACTTAGTTCAACACCCATTGCTTCGGCAAGTGATTTTTGTTGAAATCTATTTAAATTACGAATTCCTCCTTGTTCTTTTAATAATCGTAATTGTTCTTTTGCCATTCCTTCTGCATCACCCTCCATTGCAAGAGCTCTTAAACGATTTAAATTAATATTTCGTCCAAGCATTGTACTTGCTTGCATTTGTGCATTAATACTACTTTCAAAATCCAAAAGACTATCAGCTGCACTTGCCATTTCACCAATCGAAGTTCCCATTTTTCGTGCTTCAACAGCTGCTTTTGCAAGATTTTTAGCAGAGCCACCGGAAAACAATAAAACATCATCACCTGCATTAGCAACATCATCCATAATTTTGGCAAAGTTTAAACCATGTTTAGATGCAACTTGTCCTGCGTGTGTTATTATTTTAGTTGCTTGTGCAGCCGATACACCACCGATTTTCATTACATTGTTGATTGCACTGGCAGAAGATTCAGCAGCTATACCAAATTGTTTTTCTAATAATACAACAGTATCAAGTGTATCTTTTTGTATATGGTGATGACTTGAAAACACATCTCCGAGAGCAGAAGCTGCTTTTGTTGAATCTTCGATTGATACACCAAATCCTATAAATTCATCTCTATTTGCTGTTATCATATCTCGCATTTGCAAAGTGGACTCAGCAGATGCTCCCATAGAAAATCTAAACTCTCTTCCTGCTTCTTCTATTTTACCCATTTCATCGTATGCACTTTTAAGCAACATCAAAAATGCTCCAAATGCAGCTATTATCAAAAATATTGGATTTACCAAAAGACCACCAATTGATTTTCCAATATTTGCGATACCAGCACCGAATGCAGAAACTCCATCTGTTAATGCTTTTGTAGCATCACCCGAGTTTATCAACGCATCTCTAAGTTTTCCTTGTGCAGTTTTAGTTGCTTCTTCAAGTGGTCCTTTTACCATAGCAGACAACATTCCACCAACCACAGGTAACGAAGAAAATGCACTCTCAATTCCTTGCCCAATTTTGCTTAAACCTTCTGTATATTCATCAATTACGTCTTTAGCACCATCTATAAGTTCTTTTTTATTATTACCCATCTCCGACATAACATCTCGTAAGTCTTTATTTACTTCTAAATTTTGCTCGGATGATTTTATTAAGTCGGCATTATACTGACCTAGTTTTGTGTAAATTCCAGACAGTTGACCACCACCTTCAACTATGTCCGTCAATTTTTGTAATTCTACATCTTTTAAATTGGTAAGTGCTTGTTGTTGACCTATCAAATCTGCGGTTCGTGTGTTTTCTTGCACAAGAGATTCTTCTAATTGATTTACAGTATCTAACTGAGATGCATAATTTGAATCATTTAAATTAAGCAACGATAACTTGGTTTGCTCTTGTTGAATTTGCGATTGAAGTGATGGAATTGTTTGTTCATTGGATACTGTTATTGCATCACTTACATTTGCAATTCGTTGAGATAACTCTAATTGTTTATCAGAAATTATATTTCGTAATTCAGATGCACTATTTGCAGATTTTAATTTATCGTTTATTAATACAGTTTCACTTTTTATTTTTTCATAGTAAGCACTACTACTTGAAAGTTCTGTATTGATTTGCTTTACTTTGTCACTTCCTACTAAATCGATTGCAACACTCCAATTTCCTTCAATTACAGAATTTTTAAATTCTTTTGTAAGATCATTTACTTTTGTTATTTCAGGCGTAAGATTATCCTTAACCGACTTTTGCAGTTGGCTTGTAAAATCGTTTACGTCTAAAATATCCATAAGTTAAATATTAATAATCAACAAATGGTTTAAGTTTTGGATTTTTATTTATAGCATTTTTTAAATCTTCACGACTTGATAGACCAAGACGTTTTAATTCTTCTTTAAACTTTTTTGTATCTTCAACATACTTGTCAAATAGGTTAGTTAATCGTGGATCACTAAATGCTTTTTTTGACAACTTTTTTGCTTTATTATTAAAAATTGCAGTTACCAATTTTCCAAAGAACTCGTTGATTAATTGCTCTTCATTTAAAGGTTGTTTTTTGTTAATTTTCTTTTTTTCCATAATATAAATTCCAGAGAGTGTACATATATCCATGTATAAATATATGTCTGTGGGAATTTATGTGGAAAAACGACTACCTAAATGATGGTTTAGAACGAGGAGAAGCAGATGTTTTTGCTTTTGCTTGCTGTGCCTTTACTTGCTCAGACTCTTTTGTTTTTACATCCAACAATTTTCGTGAGTAAAACCTACGCAAGTAGATGGGCATATTGTATACGATGCTTTGATTAAAAGCACCTTCACTATAATAACAGAGATTAAAAATCTCTTCGTGAAGTCCTATTCTATACTCCGGTGGAAGGGTAAAAAAAGTCGACCCCTAATGGGATCGTCATCCTTTCAGTATAACCGGTGTCTTCCGATTCAAAGTTAAATGTCATATCTAAATCAGGAGTATTTTCCTTGATATGTTCACGAAATGCCAAACTATCACGGGCAAGCAATTCTTTATCTACAAAACTTTTGATTCTAGCACGATCATCGTCTCCGTCTAATGCTTTGATTACATACTTTAAACGAGTTGTGACTTCTGATGTTTGATTCTTGTTCTTTGTAAACTTTTTCATTCCTTTGAGTTCTGCATCAATTGCTTGTTCATCTGAATGGGTGAGTAGATTCCAATGAATTACTCGTTCACTATGAGGAAGTGTATATTCAAAAATATTATCACCACGTGTATAACTTTCAAAATCAAGTTCTCGTGGGTCTAATTTAGTAAGATCAATTGTATCTTCTACATCGTCACCAGTTGATGGGTCTTTAAACTTAATTTTATAGTCTTTACCATACGCAAGAACACGTGCAGCGATGAAAATTGCGTTTTTATCACCAACTAAAATATCATCTAGTTTGACACCGGGAGAAATAATGAGTTGCTCAAGTAGTTTATCAAGAACAATTCCTTTTTTGATAAGATTTTGACTTGTTAATATATCTTCTTCTTTTGCAGTCATGTACTTGATATCTACACGACCACTTGCAAGTGGTGAAGTTTGATCATAAAACCATCCTTTACTTGGTAAATCTACAACTTCACTTGGATATTCTGTTTTTTGAACAGTGTCAGTTTGTTGTTTAAGTACATTTGCATCAGTGGTTCTGACGTTTTGTGTTTCAGATGCGGTTGGTCCATCACTTTTCATTGCTTGACGAACTTCGTCTGGGATTTTAATACTATCTTCGTTTTCCATAAAATTATAACCTTTTTAAAATATTGGTATAATATACACCAATATATATACATATACAAGAAAAAAATATTTAAAGGAAAACTGAGTTTTTTTATTAAATATCCGCAAGAGCAAAACTTAGTATTTTCTTGTGATCTTTATAACTGAAAAACTCACTATCTTTTCTACCCTTCCAAGTCTTGTTTGCAGTTACACCAAGTTTCATATCATTAAAAACTATTTTTTTGCCACTACCAGTTTTAAATACCATTCTTCCTACGTTATCGTCAATGTCATAATTTCGCAGAAATTTTCCTCCTTTTACTTGCTGAATTAAGAATTTGGCAAGTTTTGCATATGCACCACTTAGACCTTCTAATTGCAGTTCACTTTGAGTATCTTGTTTTATCTCTTCAAAGATATCAAGTATTTGATTTTTAAGTTTATCAGATTTCATTGTATCAATAAATATATACAAAAACAAAAAAACTCCCCGAAGGGAGTTTTTTTTAAATACAACCGAGTTATTAAGTTCTTCTTAGTATTGAAGAATTGCGTAGTCATACGCAACAGTTAAATTAACATTCAAAGGATCACCTGTTGACCAGTCTAATGTACCGAAGTCAACTGCGGTACAAAAAGCACCCTTGATTGTCCACTCTTCAACCTTATCACCGACAGGACCAAGCAAATTGATTGTCATGTCTTTCTTGTAGAAGTCGGCATAACCATTTCTACCAGTTACTGACTCATGTGAGAGACGTATCCATTCCATTGCACCTTGAGCGGCACTTGGAACAACTGGATCATAAAGTGTCATCGTGATATCTTGCCATTCTGCTTTACCACCACGTAGTTTTCTTTTAATATTAATATGATCGATTGTTACTGGATCTATATTAAGATTAGGACGTGTTACAGACTTAATTAAATATGCGGGTAATCCGTCCATATACATAATGAATCTGTTTGCTGTTTTTGGTTCGAATGCCGTAAAAAACATTTCGTTTACATCTATTACTTCTGCCATTGTTTATTTCTCCAAATTTTTAGGTTGTAACTTATTTTAATAAATATCGGTTTGATTTTTGAAAAGTTGTTTTTTTGTAAAACACATTGATAAATATCTATTTAAACAAAAAATATATTTATTTATTTTTATCCTTGGTTAGTTTTTTTCCAACTATTTTTGCTGAACCATATAATACTGCCCCTATAAACTGCATATGTTGTGGTCCTGGCCAGGGAAATGATAAACCTAACATACCCGTTGCAAACAATGTCAGCAATGCCATTCCTTCTGGTCCAGCAAATAGCTTTGATAATGTAAATCCTCCACCGAGAGCCATAATCATGTCTCCCATATCAAAGTCATAATCTGCATTTCCTGTGAATGTCATATTTAACCAAATATAAACGAGTATACCGGCAACTGCCAATCCCGCTATTTTCTTGGTTCGTGGGTGCTTTGCAAGAAATGAGTCTAAGTCTTTGAGTTTTTCTTCCGTCCACTTTCCCACCTTAGTGCTTGCTACATATTCACCAATTGCTTTTATTACTTCTTTATATGCTTTGAATCCTTTCTTAACAAGTTTGAACAGATACTCCATGCTGAACTTGATTTTTGCAAAGAACTTGAAAACAACCTTATCCATAAACAACTTAACCAAGTCTTTTAATTTTACGGAAAGTTTTTCTTTTAAATCTTTTATGAATCCCCAAGCTTTCTTTAACTTACCTGGTATTATTATTTCGTTTAGTAGTTGAGTAGTTTCCGTTAGTTTGTGTTCGTTTACAAACGACACGAATTCATCGTACTGAATTTCAATTACTATATCTGTTAAACTTTGATTCATTCTACTATAAATATATATCCACAAAAAAACCCTTCCGAAGAAGGGTTTTTTGTTTTTTAAGTTATAATTTTAATTTCTTACCCAAAAGCGGCACCAGTTGCTTGGAGGTTGAAGTCAAGTATGATAAACTCAACTGCACGTGCTGGTTGCAAGAAGATTTGTCCGTAGAGGATGTTTCTGTCAATCAAGTCAGGTGTGTTGTTTGATTCGTCCATGATAACATTGAACGCATACAAACCTTGACGTTGTTGAACTGCTTCCAAGTACGGATTAACGATTGCCAAGAACTTGTTACGAGTAGCAGCGGTATTTTGTTCAAATAACAAATAACGTGATGTACTTGCGATAAACTTCTTGAGAGTGATCAACAAACGTCTGACATTGATTCTATCAAGTGCAGATGATCTTCTTTGAAGAGTCTTTTGACCGAATGCTACGATTCCTTGACCAGGAAACTGAGCAATAGGATTAACCTTACCTTCATAAAGAGTATCTCTTTCTGCGAATGTAAGACGATCAAGCACACTTACTGCTCCTTCAAGACCACCACGATTTAAACCGGCAGGTGCAAACCACTCAGCAGCGGTTTTATCATTGGCCGCATATACTGCTGGCATAATGGCACTTGGTGGAAATGGTTGAAGTGCATTTGTTGCGGGATCAATAATTTTAACCCAAGGATAATATGTCCCAGCGTAATTACTATCAATAGTTGATGCTTGTAATACTGCCTCATCTACCAATCCAGGTTGTCCACTTGCTTGAACGCAATCAAGAATGTAAAAACAATCTTCACGTGTTTCACACAAATCAACACCCAGGTTGATAACACTTCTGTGTAAGTCTAATGAAAGACCCGGTGTTACAAGCAAGTTAATATCAAACTCGTCTTGGTTGCTAAGTGCTTTAAATGCTCGGTCATAACCTTGTGAACCTGATGTGAATCGTTTACTGCAATCCATTCCCTGTACATTGTCAGCACGAATATCTTCACCGAGAAGAACTGGTAAAACAGGAGAATCTCCATCTTCACCACCCTGAAATCCTATTAAGAATCTACGATGACCACGTGCATCTGCTTCTTCACTTGCACTTGATGGTACAGTTGGAATAGGAACAAATGTTTCAGTTTGAATATCTCCGTCAATATCTTTGTGAATAGTTCCAGGTTTATCCATGAAAAATCCAACACCAGCGAATCCGGCATTTTCAGGAATTGGAGAAAATAACTCAATTGTATCTTTACTCCACTCAGGAATTTTAAGAACTCCGTCTGGTGAATCTTCGTTGAATACTGCACCACAGAAATATCTCTTAGGTACACGTGAGTACTGAGAAGAATATGAGTATTTAGGTTCTGGTAAATCTAAAACTCCGATTGGGCATTGATAAGCAGTGTGTCCGTAAGGCATACATTGCGTAGGAGCAATACTTTGCTTTGGCATTTCAACACGAATCCAATCACTTCCATTTAAATAATCACCACGTTCAATGATCTTACCATCGTTATTAATAAATGTGTAACGATCACCAATAACACGTGGAAGGTATCTAGCATTCAATGGATCAAGCGTTACATCTCTGAAATCTTCTATAACATCTTGAGTTTTATCATTGTCACCAAAACCACGAACAACAACACTAAATGAACCATAATCAGTTCCGTCAAGAGTTCCTGGAGTTTTAACATTGTAAATACCAACTTTTACTTCACGATTAGCAGAACCACCAAAACTACGAGTATGAAATCTAAACAGTTCGTATCGTGAACCACTAATTTCTTGTGACATTATATATGGAGTAGTTGCGGGACGACAAGCGTGTTCACCTTGGCCAGCACCATCGTATGCAGGATACGAATAATCCGAGTCATCATAATTAAGATATCCATCACCATCCGCATCTCCTAATTGATCAGAGAAGTTCAAGAAGTCATCACTTAGTTCAATTGAAAATTTGTACTTTGCAGCCACACCCCCATCAGCAACAGGTTTCATAAGATTGAAGATTTCTGTTTGTGTACTTTCAAAGTATGAATCAAAGTACGCAGGTTTAACATTTCTTTGTGGTGCTCTTCCAAAAATATTTTGTAAACTGTTAGGAGATGCTGGATCAATACTAAATGTAAACGAACCAAGTTCAGTTGGTTCAAGTTCATTGTTGGTCGTTGCACTATCTTGTTCATTGAAAACTTGTCGTAACACTAACTTACCCGTTGTATTCTCACTACTCAGTTCAAGTTCAGTAACTTGGTTGTCATCATCATCTGCTAGATATGATCCGTAGAATCCGATACTTGTTTGTCTTGGAGATGCCAAGTTTGGTTTTAAAATTAACGATCCATCGTTATTTTTTTCTTTTAAAGTATTTGCCAATACACCAATTACTGCATCTTTTGGAATGTCACCTTCTGCAATATCTGACTGATCAAGACTTGCGGTAACAAACTCTGCTTTAATCGCAAGTGCTTGTAAATTATACCACCCTTCAAGAGCACCAGTTCTCACAATTGTGACAACTCCTTGTTGTAGAAGATATTCACGTGCGGTGAATGGTTGGTAATAAATACCTTGTGGAACACCAAACAGTGCTTCTAATTCGTTAATACTTGTTACAACGGTTGGTGAATATGCTGGACCTTTTGTGAAAGGGCCTACAATCGCACCACCTATTGCTGAAATTCCTTCAACCAAGAAAGTTGAATCTATTTCATTGGTGAATACTGCCGGACTTACTATACGTTCTGCCATCTTTGGGTTTCTCCTATATTGAGTTGTTAATGGTTAAAAAATGAAACTTTTAAAATAAATATAGTTAAAAAATTCCAAAATTTAATATTTATCTAAAATACTAACTTTTAACATATATTCCAGAAGAAATATCTAAATCTCCTGCACCATACTTTTTTGTTAGTCTATCTGAAAATATAGTCTCTTTGTTCTTAAATTGGTTAAGTGACTCTTTATATTTTTTCTTGGTCTGTCTTACTGATTTAAGTTCTGCCTTTAAAGTGATTTCATTTACTGACAGTTCACCCATTGACAAAAGAAGATTTTGATATTCTGCATTTAATTCTACTAATTCGTTTTTTTCGTCTTCGGTAATTTTACATTGATTATTTTCCATAAACTTATGGTAACAAATAAATTCCAATTATTCAATAATAATATTAAGTAAATTTTATCAGCAAAACTTCCAATGCATTTTTAGTAATTATACGTACTCCACTTCCAGTATCAATTTCAATGTTGTATTGATTGTTGGATGTAATTTCTATTTCAGACGAACCGACATCCCATATTATCTTTTGATGAGAGTCATCTATATTAATTCTAAAGTTTCTACCTTCTATGTTGATAGTATAATCAAGAAGATCTTTCCAAATCCGGACAATGAATGTATCACCTTGATCTTTTGTTAAATAAACTTTTGGTGATTTTCTGTTTAACACTACACTCTTTTCTGTTGTGTTTTCTTTTTTCTTAAAATCAAGTGATAATTCAGACTGACTATGCTTGATTGGTTTTCCTAACTCATCAACGGGTACATTCTGTGCTTCAGTTCCCCACATTACTTTTCGTGTACTTAGTCCTCTTTTTACATTTGTTTGGTTGTTGAAAACCAATGGAAGTAAATACGCATTTATAGTTAAAGTGAAAGTTGAGCTTACTGATCTATCATCGTCAGATGGCATTTCAACTGAATTGGAGAAAGAATCTATATTTGCTCTGAACTTGAATCTAGCAGGATCACCCCAATAATCATTATCCGCAAAATTTATAGTTTCAATTAACTGATTCATTTGTTCGACATACTCCGTGTTTATCGTAAAGTCGTATGTCAAAACTACATGGTCAGGAAAAGTTATGTTATGTATTTCGTGTAAGGGCTCTGCATTGTTTAATAAACTTATTTTATCGTATGAATTTTTACTACTGAATTTTTTGACCACAGGAACAGACAAATATTTATTAAATGTAACAAATGAATCATCTTTTGCTACACCAGTTCTAGTGAAAACTATAATGGGTCTTTGTAACTGACCCTTATCATCTCTGTATCTACCATCACTTTGAATTGCACTCCACCTCTCGGGTGATGCGTGTCTAACAGGTACACTTATTTTTGAATTGTTTGTATCAATAACAGTTGGATTAATAACATTAGTAAAATATTCATAAATTATATTATCTATATCAACCAAAGTAATTGAATAGTTACCAAATGTTTTAACATCATCTCCCCATCTTAATTTATCCGCACGATTATCAGAATACAACGCATGATTTGATTTTTTAAGATTGGACATATTTGGATCGTTTGAAACATTAGGCACATCCTTACTCAAGTCAACCGTAAATTCTTTATCGGTTTTATGATTCCTAAGCGTAATAAAGGGATTGTTTACTTTATCGTAATCCATGTTACTGAGTTCTTGGTACTATATTCAATTTACTTTTACGTGTCATATGTGCGTTGCACAACAAACTATAATTCTTTTCTGGTTGTCCACCCAAAAATTGATTTTCTACTATATTTGAAATCTCAAAAAATGTATTTTCCCACATCACGATATCTCCAATTTCCGGATATATCTCTTTTGCTTCGCATAGTTTTTGATGAAATCTGAATATAGTTCCTTTTTTGACATCAGGTCCGAATCCTTCGTAACTTGTTGATTGTGGATCAGATTCTACTAAACAACTTGTTTCTACACCACTGTAGTAAACTTTGTTCATAGCCTCTCCGTAAATTGTAGATTTAGTTTGATCTGGATTTATTTTATATACAACAATTATTTGCTCTATAATATTTAACATCAACTCTCCGTTCAAACTGTTCATAAAACGGACGTCTCTACGTGAAAAGTATCTCCCTCTTGATCGTTCCATTATCCTATGTATAAAAAGTTTGGTACTTTTCTTAAATTTTCTTGTAAATTATCAGCAACTTGATTTAATTGCTCACTCGTTGTACTACGACTTGTAACTTCTAAATCTTCCCGTAATTCGGTTATCAACTGCTCTTTTTCATTTTGTGCTTCTGCTCTTAGTTCAGAACCATCTAATGAAGTTTCACCTCCAGGAATTGGAATACTTTGATATTTTGAACGAATTGCTCCGAGTAGTTCTTTGCACAAAGATAAATAATATTTCATTATCCATCGTTTTCCTACATCATTTATCGAACCAAAGTTGTGAAACTCATATGGAGCATTACTAACATCAGTTACACTTGAGTCACATCCAACTGAAGATGTCTTGTGTGCGTCTTCTGTGTGGCAGGTTCCATCGTCCAACCCTTGTCTCGTTTCAGTTGAAACCACTTGTTGTGTGGTTGATTCGTCAATTTGAGTTTGTGTTTTTGGTATAGTATTAAATTCATCAGCATCCACATAACCTTGAACAGCTGCTAAATCTCGTTCTCGTTTGTACACATAATCAAACCACAAGGTGAAATCTTTTTTGGGAACTGGCAAAATGGTTAATTTATTATTGATTACCTCAAACCCATACGCACTTCTTCTTACTTGCTCATTAAATTCAATTGCTTGCAATCTCATTAAATCTTCATTTACAGGTCTTAATAAAAATTGAGTGCCAAGTGGAGACATTCCGTTCCAATTGAATTCACTTAATAAATTTGAATGACTCATACCAGAATTAGACATTGGATCGTATATTTTATTCATAGCAGGAGGTGGATGATGCCAAATTCTTTTAACTTCAATTCGTTCTATTTTCTTTTCACCTGTTTTTGGACAAATATAATATTGATTAAATAAACCTTGTAAATCGTATGTTTGTACACCCGATTTTACTTTCAAACTTTGCTTTCTCCAATCAACATTACCTCCCGTACCCACTTCTGCTCCATATGCTTCGGCTAGTTTTAAATAAAATGGCAAAGGTTGGGTTTGCATAACCGAAGTTGTTAAATTCACACTTGTGGTAGTTCCTTTCAAACTATATAAATTTTGTTTAATTGAAAATTGATTTACCTGTGAACTATATTCAGTAATTGCTTCTTCAAAACACGCATAAAATTGTACATCAATCATTTCTACATCAACGATTGGATGACCTAGTCTTTTAGCTGCCCAATCAGCTGCTCTTGGAGCAAATCCAACAAACGACTGATCATTATCAAAAAAACCAAAAGGAGTTTTTCCGATGGGTGAACTTAATGTTCCATCCCACCTAACTCGTTCTAATTCTACACTTTGTTCTGCGTTCTCTTCGTTATTCTCTTCGTTCATGTCTATAAATATACATTACTTATAGTAATCGTTATAAATAAAAGAGGGGTTCAAACGAACCCCTCTTAAATTTTGTGTTATCCTTAACAGAATTAAAGATCTGCTGTACCGGATACAGAGATTTTTCCGTAGAATTCTGGACGAACCATCTTCTTAGCATAACGGGTCATTACACCACGACGTGGAGTAAAGTTGACCGGATCGTATACCAAAGGAGTTTGGATCAACGGAATGTACGGAGCATAAACTGCACCTGTTTCGAGGAAGTTTGTTCCACGGAATCCGATAAGAACGTCACCACTTGTCATGTATGGGTTCTTGTAGACTTGGAAACGGTTGTTTAATGCACCAACCTTGGTAACACCCATTGCGAACTGAGACTGATTTCCGTCTGTGTCAGCAGCGTATCCTGGGATACTTTCAAGAACGGTAGCAACTTGTGGAGAACAAACCAAGAAGTTTGCACCACCACGAAGAGTCAATTGATGAATTGTGTTACTCACCTTTTGAATCTTTGTGCCGAGCTTCTGGAACAATGTTCCTTGAGTCTCACCACCCTTGAGTTCTGCGTTCGCAGCGAAGTCACCTCCGTCTGTATGTGCGTTAACGATAAGCATATCGAGAATTTCCAAATCAATTTCCATTGAAACGTACTCGGAAAGAAGAGAAGTCAATTCTGCTTCTGCGTCAATACTATGATATGCGTTAAGGTCTTGTGCCAACTCTGGTGTCCAAACTGCTTTCAACTTACGTGTCTTTGCAACGATTGGTTCACTTTTGAGTTCCAAGTTAACTTCTGGAATACCGACATCTTTTTGAATTCCTGTGTCGGGTGCGTCTTCGGAATTACCAAGTTTATCTTCAAAGTCACCACGATTGTCCGCAGTTGTTTGTGCGTGATACTGAAGTTCACCTGCTTGAGTCATCTTGTTGTCTGCATCAAGAACAAGTTGTGCACCGTCAACTTGGAATGCACGAATGCCTTCTAAGTCTGCGTCAGATGGAATTGCGTCTCCAACTGCAACGGTAACTTTCTTGTCATTGATTGAGTAACCATGACGACCTGTTCCGTAAAGACCACCTTCTGCTTTGTCGGTTGAACCGAGCTTTGCGTTTGATGATCCACCGAAAAGACTTCCATTACCACCTTGAAGTGATTGGTCTGTTCCATACTTAAAGTCTAAGTAAAAGATCAATCCGGATGGAAGATTCATTGGTTGAACCGAAACAAATTCCTTTGATGCGATTTCTGCGAACACACGACGTACCAAAGGAAGTGCTACTCCACTCCATTCTTCGTTACCTCCACCTGTACCGGTGCGTGTTGATTCATCGATCAACTGCTTTGCTTGATTTTCTAAAAGAATGGACATACCACTCTTTTCTGTATCAGTTTTGATACCTTCTAAAAGTCCAGTTTTTTCCCACTTAGAGACAAGACCACGAGTTTCCTGCATGAGTCTAGCCTGAGGATTCTGACTTTCGCTTAACAATTTACTAATTTCGCTCATTGTATATTTTTCCTATTTTAATTTTGTGATTATTGATCAAACAATTCCTGCAAGTTTCTTAAAACGATTTGCGAGTTGATCGCCTTCCGTCAAAATCTTCTTTGATGGTTTTGTTGATTTGATTGCTTTAGATGCCATTCCTTCTGACAATGACTTTTTAACTGCCTTTGGTGCTTTTGGAGTTGCCTCTTTTTTTACCTTCGGTTGTGTTTTTGTATCAGTTGTGCGAAAGGATTCACCCAATGTTGCGTAAACGAGTTTTGCTTCACGAACATTCTTCGTGAGGTCAAAGCTTTCTACTACTTTTAGTTTTTGATCTTCATTTAACACGTGTGCTTTAAACAACTTGTTTGTGTAAAGCAATTTAGCATTTAAAAGATTAACTTCATTCAACTTACCACGCAAATATTTGTAGACCTTGCGGTATTCTTCGTTTTCTTTTTGAAGCTTATTGTTTGTTGCCTTTATTTCCTCAAGTTCCGAGTCTGCTTCTTCGTCTTCCAAAGATGATTCATCTTCGAGTTCTTTAAGAATTTCTTCCAAGTTGATTTCTTCATCGTCTTCGCCGATGTCACCACCTTGATTGCAGTCTTCTTCGTTTGTTGGGAACGCAAGTTCTTCATCAGATTCAGTTGCAGTTAATTCATCAGATTCATCACCAGCAGCTGCTTCTTCATCAACGATTTCAATATCAATTTCTTCGTCAATGTCTGCTACCTTTGGCATTTCGTCATCTTCATTTCCTACTTCTGAACTTTGAACTTCAGTATCATCGGTAAGTTCTTCATCATCACTATCAGCGATGTTTACGTGTTCTTCACCTTTAATACCTAATTCGGATGAATCGGATTGTTCTTCAACAGATTCAACATCCTCTTCTTCGGATTCGTCTTCACCTTCTTCTTCTTCGGTTGTCAACTCACTCTCAAGTTCAGCGATAATAGAATCTAAGTCAAAAGAATCTTCTTCAAGATCTTCTTCTTCGTCTTCTACTTCATCTTCTACTTCAGGTGCTTCGTCAGCAACTTCATCTTCAGCGGGTGCTTCTTCAGCATCTACGTCAGCAACTTCTTCTTCAGATTCTTCGTCATCTTCAAGGTATGCACCTTCTTCGACTTCATCTTCAGCAGATGGCTCTTCAATTTCTACGTCATCTTCAGAGTATGAACCCTCTTCAACTTCGTCAGAAACTTCAACTTCATCTTCTACACCATCTAACTCTGCCTCTTCCTCACGGAGTTTCTTGGTAAGCATACTTTGCAGTCTAGGTGCAAATGCTTCTTCAAGAGCAAGACGAGCGTTAGCAAGTGCAGTTTCACGAACTGCTTTCGCATCAGCAATAGCTTCTTTTAATAATTTACTCATGTGTTTTAATTTCCTATTTTTTCTAAAGTCATTGTGGACCTTAATGTAATCTTGAAACCTTTAATTGTTTCCAATAATTGTGGAAGCATTTTGATAGATAAATATATACTTAAATACAAAAATATTAAAAAAATGAAATTATTATAAAAAAAAAGAGTGGAAAACCACTCTTTTTTTAAGTTTTTTTAAATTATTTTAAAAATGTTAAAGAACTTCACGATTTCCTAACATTCTATTTAACTTTTCGGATAATGTTATTTTTGACCAATTTTCACGAACTTTATAGGTTTTACCACCCACTTCAAATTCAGTTTCACCTGATTCTTTTGCTTTTGCTACTGCGTCTCCAAATGCATTACCTTCTTCTACTTCTTCATCATCTTCATCACAAGTTTCACACACACCTTCTTCAAGTTCGTCTTCATCTTCACCTGTAAATTCTTCGGTGTCTTCTACTTCTTCTGTAACTTTTTCTTTGAGTTGGTATGTTTTTCCACCTACTTGAAATTCAGAATCACCATTATCACGTGCAGCTTTTACCGCTGCTCCGAACGCATTTCCTTCTTCAATTGATTCTTCTACATCTTCTTTTTCTTCTTCGTCAGATGAATCGTCAGAATTTCCTTGTTTCTTTAAAATTGCTTTTTTAAGAGGTTCTGGAAGTTTTTCTTGTGCAGCGGTTAAACCTTCTTCTACATCTTCTTTTTCTTCTTCGTCAGATGAATCGTCAGAATTTCCTTGTTTCTTTAAAATTGCTTTTTTAAGAGGTTCTGGTAACTTTTCTTGTGCAGCGGTTAAACCTTCTTCTACATCTTCTTTTTCTTCCGTTTCTTCGGAATCACTTGATTTTCCTTGTTTCTTTAAAATTGCTTTTTTAAGAGGTTCTGGAAGTTTTTCTTGTGCAGCGGTTAAGCCTTCAAATAGTCCCATTTCATTTGCGACTTCTTGAATAATTTCTCTGAGTTCTGATTTTGTTATTTTCATTTTATTAAGTTCCTTATAAAAACATTTGGTGTCCTGATTGTATTCTTTGCATATTTTCAAATGCACTACCCGTTGAAAATGACTTTTTGCCACATTCAGTTTTGGGTTCTATTTCTTCGTTCGTTGTAGTGTTTCGGTTTTTAAAAAATCGGTTTGATATTAATTGAATTGCATATTTGTGTTCAGATTCTGTTAACTCAATCGATTCTTCAACAAATACCTCACACGATTGCTTAATCAAATATTCAAACAAACGTGTAAATTGAGTTTTATCATACAATCTTTCATTTACTTGAGTTTCTATCTGTTCAAAAACTAAATTAGTTTTTTCTTCACAAAAAGATTCGTTTGTGAAAATGAAGTCTACGAGATTTTCAATGTTGCTCACGTCTACTTCGGCCAAAACTTGATCGTTTGTTCCACATATTCTAGCAAGTTGCTCACGTGCAGACATAGAAGTTTCCATCAGTTCACCATAAAATTCAGGATTTGGTTGAAATTCATACGAAGTCATTTCGTCTAAATAATGACCACCGAAGTAAGAATCTTCGGACATTGTAAACTTTAAATTATTAGTCGAAGCAAATTCATTAACATCTTCAACTGTTCCTTCACATACACTTTCACGTTTTATGCCACTAAAACTTATTGTCTTTTTCAACAACTTACCTTCTACGGTTGGTTTCGTGTTAAGTTTTTCAAGTAAAACTTTTCTAACGAATGTTTTAAGTTTGTTGCGGTTCATTTGTGGTTTCTCCTTTTATTTCAAAATATCTATTAAGAATGTTACCCATGTCTTCATAAAGACTTTGCATTCGTTGTGTATAAACTTGTCGTTCTTTTGCAGTTTTGTAAAAATCTTTCGCAAGTGTTTTAACTTCTTTTAAGTTTCGTTTAACACTAATTCCATCGAACCAGTCATCGGTTTCATTTAAAATACATTGTGATGCATTCTCTATAATGTTACATATATCTTCGGCAACATCCATATCTTTTGCTTCAAGTGCTATAAACCTCTGATACTTTCCGAATCTTGATATTTTTTCAGATGCGATTTTTTTCTGTTCAGTAGAAAGACCTTCATCTGAAAATTTATCTGTATTGGGATCATATTCTTTAAGTAATTCTTTTTCTTCTTTCAATACCTCAAGAATAACTTCTTTAATTAACTTTTTTGTATTTGCAGAGTTACTCATTTTGAATCTCCTATTTCTCCTAAAATTTCGTGTATAATACCTTCCATTTTACAATACTTTGTACACACACGACCACTAGTCACAACTTTGGAATCAGTTGAAACTGACTCGTTTAAATTTACGGGTTCGAGAAATGCACCACGTGTAGATGGATTACTTACAAAATCAAATGCTACCAATTCAAAGTCATCATTGACAAGAGTTTTACCTTCATGTTCACGGGTTGTTCCCATTCCACGTGAACTTATACCAAGTGTTATACCAGCTTTAAACAATTCTTTTAAAATATTACCAGATGGTGTGCCGAGTACCTCAACCTTTCCGAGTAAACTTTCACCTTCCCACCACATTTTAGTAACATTGTGACTTACATTTTGTAAGTTAACTACACTGCTCTCAGGATGATCAAGTTCTCCTAATGCACGTCTGTCGTTTATCAATTCATTATACTTAGTTGCTTCTCTTTCAAGAAGTGATCGTTCATATACACGACCATTTTGATTTTGCTCGGATGCTTTTTGAAGAATACCCTGAACAATAAGCTTTCCTGAGTTTTGTTCAATGCTTTCACTGATCTGCTCAGGTGTGAATTCAAACGGCATTGTAGTAACTAATAATGTTTTTCCCATGTTATTAAATAAGTATATACATATTTTTTATTTATTTGAGTTTTTCTAATGAATTATTTTATCTGTGTTTCGTATTCTTTTTTTAAGATTCTATCAGAATGTCGTATTAAACTCTTGAAAGTATCCACCACTTCTTTTAGATCATAGTCATCACCAAGTTCAAAATTATACAGATCAGACTTTAAATAAAAGTTTTGATCAAACTCAATAGTAAATTTTCTTGAATCCGTTTCAACTACAAATCCTGCACCCGTTCCTTCTACATTGTCAAAATTTTCTTCAGCAAGCAAAATGCTCATGTGGTTTAATGTGTCATAATATTCATCAGTTGGAACTTTTTCAGGTAAGTCTGTGTGATTAGTTTTTGCGATTTTCTTAGAATCTTTATCAGACATACCATTTGCAATTTTCTTTATTTTGGAAAACAAATCTGCATCTACATCACTTTTTTTAAGTTCACCTTTATTATATGCGTGTACCATTCCAAATAATCTTTGTTGTGATTTTGATTTTGCTTCTTCGTTTACTTCTTCATCTTCATCCTCTTCTTCGTCATCATCGGGTTCTTCGTTGGGTTCTGACTTGTCGGATGTTGGTGGTTGTTTTTCTGTTGAAGATTTTGCAGTTGCAGAATCGTCAGAGGTAGTGGGTTCTGTTTCATCTGATTTTGTTATAGGACCTGTCTTTTTCAGTTCTAACTCATCTGGTTCCATTGTATCTTTAAAACTACCGATATCATCAATTCCAAGTTCTATCATTGATACTGCTATCTTAGACTTCTTAATAAGACCAACTATACTAGACCAGTGATCAGACGGAAGTTTCTTACCTTCAGTAGATTTTGATAGATTTTTTGCTGATACAGCAAATCTTTTAATAGCAATTTTAAAATCATCCAATGCAGGATCGTTTTCTCCCTTGTCTTCCAAATCGTCAAAGTCAATATTCATACTACTTTAATTCTTTAAGTTTACGATTTATTCTCTGTATCTTCTCATCCAACTTTAAAAGATATTTGCTTGTAGTTTTCCAATACGACTGACTTGATATACTATTTTCTGTTTTAAATTTAGTTGCTATATTTAAAAATTTGTCCACTTCCGTCAAATTTTTATTGATCTGACGCATGGTTACACCTATTTTTTGCTTCGGTGTTAAATCTGGATGATCACGAAACAAATGATACAAACTACGACCTTCGTTTATTTTAACGGTGTTATTTTTTTGATTTTCAGTTGATTTATAATCAAAAACTTCTGCTTTATCCTTTATGCTTTTTTTGTGGTCATCTTCACTATTTCCACTAAAAGCATGGGGTGTTTGGAAACCTTCAATATTACCGGTTGTGTTTATTTCCGATAACTCTTTTTCTGAAACAAGTTCTTCGAGTAAACTACGAATGATCTTTTTTAATTTACTTCGTTGATTGCTCATTCTTTTCAAGTTCCTTTATCAATTCATATGACATTAATACGGCAGAAACTTGTGAATCTTTAACAATCCTTCCCTCTTTGACTTTGTTGAGTTGTGAAGTAACTTCATTGAGTTTAATCTTTACAACATTATCGTCAATATTACTACTCAACTTTTCAATTTTGCTTTTAATAATAGGAAGTTGTTCATTAATATATTCTCTTAAACTATTTGTATTAGAGATGTTATTTATGTAGTTTTTAAGTAATAACTTTTGATCTTCGTTAAGTTCACTATACTTTTCATTAAATCTATCTACAAGTAGTTTATACGAAATGAGTCTCAAATCTTCATTATGCTGGGCATAATTTTCTAACTGGTCTAACTCATTGTTTACTATCTTGTCTTTGCACAAACCACCAACTATTGTATTTTTGGATTCAACCAGTTCTCGTGGATCGCAAAAAACATCAGCCTTACTTCCCTCAAACAATTTATATATACTTGCGTAAGTTTTGTAGTTTCTGATTTTTGAACGAAAGAAATCATCAATAGGATACACATCCTTCATCTCTTTAACGAGTTCATATCTAAGTCTTGATAAAACTCGGTTATCTAGTTTTTTGTGCTCACTAACTACAGCATCAACTAGTTTGTATGCAGAACCTTCGGATTTTGTAGTTTCTTCCATAAGCACTTGATACAAACGTTGTTCTTTGCCAAGGTCAGTATCTTCCGCGAAATATTTTTTTACAAGTTTATTGGCAGACGATTCATTACTATCGAGTATATCAGCCGTTATTTGTCTGATTAGTAATTCAAACAAAATTCCTGTATTTTTGAATTTGCTGTGTTTTAGTTTTTTCACGTGAAAATTTTATCTAGATAAATGTATACAAACATAAATATGGATATAAATATAATTATTGTTTATTTTCTTAAAATATTTAATTATTTTGAATCTTCTACTTTAGAATCAGAATCGTTAACTATATCTGTTAGTTGCTTTTTTAAGTCAGTCATTTCATTAGATTCTGATATAATTTGCTTTTTTTTGTTGTCAGTTTTCGTAAGAGAATTGTTTAAAAACTGATCAAGTTTTTGTAAATCAGCCTCTAGTTTTAACGGACTTTCTGACCACGAACGACCTGATACTTTTCTTTCATCGCGACCAAGTGGGTCTCTGCCCATAGGTTTATCATCAGGATGATCATATTCTTTATCGGCATTTTTTCGTTTCTTTTCTTCTTTTTCTCTTTCTTTTACACGTGCCTTTTCTTCATCGGTCATTTCATCAAACTTACCAAATCCCCATGAATTTTCTTCTTCTCCACTTTCATCAGACGTGTTTGGATCAGCAGGATCAGTTCCTTCGTTTTGAATTGCTTCTAGTCTATAAAATTCTTTTGCATCATCTACAAATGAGTTTCTAATTTCTTCTTGTTCATCGTTGGATATATTGAAAATATTATTATAAATCCACTCTTTAGAAAAGAACTTTGCATCAACCATATCACGTGCGGTATTTAACTTTTCACTAAAAATTCGTATGCGTTCTTCTTCAAAAATAGTAGATGGATTAGTTAATTGTAAACTAAAATCAACAAGTTTTGCGTCTGTGTATCCTTGTGAATACAGATGAACTACTGCAATTTTTGTTAATTCACTTACCGTTATACGTTGCACTCGTTCAATTGTTCTAGCAAATCGTATATCCTCGGCTGCCAAAGTTGCTTTACCAGTTATACTTTCATCATAACCTAAAAATGCCTTTGGTACTTTTAATGCAGCCATCATTTTATTTTTTAAATACTCAATATCTTCTGTTCCATCGTATGTCATTGCTCCTAAATTTTCAATCCGTGTACCACTATCACCACCACGAACTGGCATAAAAAAGTCTTCAGTCATGTTTTGTAGATTGAATTTTAGGTTATAATCTCCCGTTTGTTCATCAACAAATGGAACTTTTTTCATTTTGTTGATTGCTTTCTGCATAAAGTTATCAACTTCGTTCGGTGGGATGTTACCGATATCTATATAAAACATTCGTTTCTCAGGTGCTCTCATTACACGATGAATCAACATAGCATCTTCCATAAGTTGAAGTTGCTTCCATGTTCTCCGAGCAGGTTCAATTACACTTTTTCCATAGGGTAAAAAGTTACTGTCACCTAGCATTCTAAAGTGTGCGATTTCATAATTTTCATATTGATCTTTGACTTCACCTTCTTGTTTGAAAATAACATAATTTGGATTTGCAGGATCCATATCTTCAATCCGTGTCATTTCATAGGTAGATATAGGTTTTACATTTAAAACACCATACTCTGGTTCAATTTGTAAATTTAAATAAAAATCACCGTATTTGCACATATTACGAGTCCATCCCCATAAATTAAACTCTACATTTAATATTTCATAAAATAAATTTTCAAGAATGCCTTTAATGTTAGAATCCGGACTTGAAATTCTCAAAACATCACCAAATTCACTTCTGGTTGTACATTCATCTGCGTATATGTCTAATGCACTTGCAATAATAGGATCATTTTCCATTGTATCGTAGTCCGAAAACAACTCAAGTCTCGCAGTTTCAAATCCTATGTTATTGTATTTACTCGCATAATCACTATACAAAGTGTGCATACGACCATATCTGTCTTTGGTCTTGGATGAGTGTTGAATGTTATCAGTATCTACAACTTTTAACTTCTTTCCACCTACATTTCTAACAACCACATCAGTTGAAAATAATTTTTTCAACCCACGCAATAGTTTTTTTGTTCTAGTTTCGTCTGCCATATTTATGTAACCTTATAAATTATATGATTCTAAAAGATATATATCTAATTGTCAACAAGTATATATATCACTGAAACTCACTAGCTGCTCCGATGATGTCTCCACCATCAAATCCTTGAAAAGGACCTAGTGGATTTCTTTCACGTTCATGACGATCAATGTTTTTCTCTCCTGAAAATAAAACATATTCTACCGTGTCATCTACAACGAGAATAAGAACATTTATATTCCATCCAGTTATATGCACGTTTTTTCTAAAGTTTAGCATATCCAAAAATAAACTACCTTCTCGTTGATTTTTTAATCTTTCTAAATTAAGTTCATATGCTAACCCACTTTCTCTTGCAGCCAGTGTCTTCAAAACTCCAGTAGGAAGTTCTATTTTATTAAATAATGTGTATCGTGACGGACTATCTAACTTAAACTTAGTCATTACATCAAGATATGTTAAACGTTTAACATTGGGCATATTTTCCAAATCAAGACCCACATTAACTAAATAAGAATACTTGGTTTTACCAGGAACGATTCCGTCAACTAATTCTTCAACTTGCGTATAAGTTTCAAACGAAGATTCTGTATACACTCCCTGCGTTGGCAACAATGACTGAGTTGCACAACTACTTGTTAATAATAAACTAAATGCTACGAGTATATTTGACGTTTTTTTCATATATTTTTTCCTATTTTAATAACCAATCTAAATTTTCAGTTCCACCGTGTGGGTTTTTCATTTCATATGGATTATGTTTCAGGCCTGAGTTTGCGAAGTTTTGTCCGACATTTAAATTAGTTGTACTTCCCATATAATCAAATAATGATTTTTGAGATTGAACATTTTCAGAACGAAATCTTAAAGCTGTATCTCTTACCCACAATGAGATGCATAGACTCATAACTAAATCATCGTTATATCCTTGCATTGCTTCTGCTTTTTGTCCATTCCACACGAATGTAAATAACTCATCTAAAGTTCGTTCTGATCTAATTTCAACTTCCTTTTCACGAATGTAACTTTCCATTTTACTGATAATTAAAGGTCTTGTTTTGATTGATGTTGTAAATCCAGGAACTTGTTTCTTTTCTTGTCGGTTTAATTTATTGGTGTGTTGTGTAAATTCGTCTATGTATTGGTAATCTCGTTGTGTGTAGTATAAATTACTATATCCTTTATCTATAATTTGTTGCAAAACTGCCCAACCTATATTAGCATTTTCCACTACAAGCAATGCTCCATTGAATTCACTTGCAACTGCGACAAGAAGATTTCCAAAGTCTTTAGTTTCAACTTCTCCTTTGAACTCTGCAACTTGTTTTACATTTTCTACATCAAACACGTGAAATGCACTTTTATCACGACCATCTCCTCTTGCAACATCAGCTGCAACTACATAATCTTTTGTGTGATTTGGATACTCCCATATCCAATACTCTTTGTTAGCTCCTCGTTTTTCAACAGGTTCTTTCATCAGTGTATCTTTGTACCAATCTATCAAACTGGCATCAACGACCGAACGACCACTGGATATAAAGTCGCAATCACATTCCTGTGCGGCGTCCTTTTCACCCAAGTTTTTAGTTTGTAAATCTCTCCATGCTTGGTCTCGGTCAGGATGAAGTGACCAATGTAAATTTATAGGATTAAATTCATTTGATCCATCCATTGAACCAACCCAAGTTTTATGAAAGAAGTTACCGATACCATTTGGAGTAGATAGCAAAATAGAACGACCACCTGTTGTAATCGTTGATTGTGATGCAGTCCATATATCTTCCATGTTTGTAATGAAAGCACACTCGTCCACGATAAGTAAACTCAATGAAGTAGAACGAGAAGCATCTACACTACTTGAAGCTGCACGAATACTACTTCCGTTTTTAAAACGCATACTGAGTTTATTTTTTTCCGTGCATTCACTTCGTAACCAACTAGGAAGATTTTCTGACATATGAGTTACCTTAGTAACAATATTTTTAGCAGTCTCTTGATTAATCGCAATGCATAATATTGATCTATCTGTAAAAAATGTCATTAACCACAACGCATATCCAGAAACTAATGTGGATATTCCCATTTGACGTGCTTTAAGAACAATATTAAATTGTTCATCTTTAAAACTTTCTAAAGTTCTTTCTTGAAATTCATACAGATGAAACGGTATAGTTCCAAGTGTCGGATGTTGAATCTTGCAATACTTTTTCATAAAGTATATAGGTGATTTTAAACACGCAGTATACTCTTGTTTTATTATTTCCCTTAAGGGCATTTTCTGACCGTCTGCCATTAAGGATAAATATATATGTATTTAATTTTCTATAATATAAAAAGTTTCAAGGTATCGTTGAAACTTTTAAAATTTCATATCAGCATATTCAGATAGACTTTCTTCAACCTCAGAAAGTCTGTTTTCAAGTTCTTTTAAATCCGACTCTAAATCGTTCATAAGTTCTTCTTTATTTGGAATATTCCATTGCTCAAGAGAACCATCTTCATTTAAAAATTTAGGATCTTTGGTTATATGTTCTTTTGATTCAACTAATTTAGATTTAGTGTCCGATAGAAAACTAAGTTCATTTTCAAGCATTGTCTTTTTTTCATATGCTTCGTATTTACCTTCGTCTTTTAGTTTTTGTTCATGCTCTTGGACGCAATCAAAACACATACCTTTCATAGCAAGCATTCGTTTATCTAAATTTTTAGTTGGGTCAACTGTACACATTTTCTTTGGGCAGTTGGGTGCTTCACGTAAAGTTTTTCTAACCTTGTCCATCATGGTCTCAGTTCTAACCTTAGAAGTAGCACCAACTTGCTTCCACTCTTTTCCATGCTTATCCGTCCAAATTTCACCTGGTTGACGAATAATAAGTTCTTCGACTTCTCCTTCATAACCATGTACTTTGGGAATTTCTTCTCCTTTAAATAACTTTTTAGAACGTTTAATAACGTACTTTAAATCTTCTTTGTCCATTTTAGCCATAATAGTAATATTACACTTTTTTACGATTTTGTCAAATACTATGATAACTTTTTAAAATTTAATATACATTCTTCTAAAAAAACATTTATCAAAAAGTTTTCATATTGATTTCTGTGCTTTTTGCGTTGAGAATCCGTTAAGTCGTACTGCATAAAATATAGTTTACTACAACACTCTTCTATTTTTCTAAATCTATCTACAATTGCTTTTGCTATTTTGTTAACAGCTGCGTAATTTTCTCCATATCCATATAAATAAAACACTGACAATGTTACATTTTTTGCTTCATTGTGTATTGCTTCTACAAATTCTCTGTCTAAATATGTTACTTGTTTTGGTAAAATAGCACGATGTGAAGTTCTAAATTGTGTTGATGTATCAGTCACTATGCGTTCTATCTCCATCTCTGTCAAATAAACATTGCCATTCAACTTGATCATATTATGCTCCCTATTCAATCAATGTATATATTTAGTTATGTATCCGAGGGAATTCAGTTTTAGTCATATTTCCCTTTTTTAAAATCTTTTCTATCATATGACTTTTTACTCTTCATTGGTCTACTTTTAGGCAATGTTTCTTTACGAACTTTTTTATATGCATCCATCTTAGACATAAACTTTTTCTTTTTTGATTCCGACAACTTTCGTATTTTATGAACAAGCATTTTGATATATTCTTTTTTACTGCCACGACCCTTAAAGTATGGGCTTTTATCACTCAACATTTTTGCTATATCAAGCATTGCTTTTAACTCTTTTTTATTTTCTTCGTTTTCTGTATCTTCCATTTTAAAATCCTCATCAACAGGTCCATCTATTTTTGTAAATTCTACATAATAAGTACCATCTTGATCCTGAATTATTTTACCACCGACTTGTTTTGAGTGTTTTTTAGCATCATCTGCGTTATCAAATTTTAAAGGTTCTACATTTCCATTTTGTTTAACACCCGACACATTCATTTCTCCTCCACCGATTTTGTGTTTGCTGATACCAAATTCTTCGTTTTGTGGTTTTTGTCTCATTCGTTTAAGTCTTTCTTTTTCTTTTGCTTTCACCTTTGGTAGCAACTTCTTTGCAACTTTTGCAATAATAGCAGGTTTCAATTTATTATCAATAGTTTGTTTTTGACTAATACTTAAATCTGAGTAGGATTTACCTCCAGTTAACTTTTTTACCAACACATTTTTTGCAGCCTTCTTTGCAGTATTTTTTAACTTTTCAGGAGATTTTGGTCGTTTTGCCAAAAGTTTCTTTTTAAGTTGTCGTTTTTTTGCAGTACGTTTGGCAGCTCTTGCCATTTTTCGTCTAGATGCAATTGACAACTTTCTTTCATGTTGATGATCCATGTTAAAACCTCATTATTCCCATAATTTGATTTATAGGAGCAAATGTACCAGTAAGTTTATATGTTCCACCTTTGTATTGAAATACAACTCCCTCACTTGGTGCGATTACTTTTGATCCACCAATCGCAGTTAATCTATCAAGATTTTTGAAAAGTTTTGCAATATCTTTTTTGAACTTTTCAGGAGATTCCACCGAACTAATCTTTTTTGCTTTTAAAGTTTTAGTGTGTGCATCGAGTGCTTTTGCTATATCATCACTTCCACCGGCTGCTACAAATCCTTTTACATTTTGAAGAACTTCTGCTCCAAGTTTCAAAAAGATGAATTGAAATGGCCACATATTTGCTTCAAATTGTTTTACGATATCTTCTTTTTCAAATTTGTTTACCCAATCTTTTAATTTGGGTTGCTCAGATAAATCCATTCGTATCGTTGTAATTTTGTTTGATTTGTCATTATATGCCCAACGACCTATAAGTGCTTCATATACTTTTGATGGAAATATCTCTTTTAATTTGCTTTGTTGTTTATTCAAAAGATTTCTCCACCAAGAATCGTGATACTTCATTACTTTATCGTTGTCTTTTAATTTAAATTCTTTTTTGAGTTTATCAAGCATCGCAGAATACTTTTTAAACGAATCTCCGAATGTTTTACTTTTAGGAAGTTCCACGACAATAGGTGCGTTCAGTGAATAACGACTTTGAACATCTGCATTGATTTGTTTGAGCATTCCACTTAGCATACGAGCAGAATCTTTTAATTCACTTGTTATGTCGTTTCCATCAGAGTCTACTGAAACTGGTTTTCCTGCGGAATCGTATGCTTGTGTTCCGTGGAAGACTAACATATCTACATTTTGAGGAATAACATTCTGTGTAGCAGGTGTCATAACCTCTATGTTCATAAATCGTTCACCTTCTTTAAACACTTTATTTTTTTGTGCATCCGATAACTTTGAAATTGCTGATTCTAAATCTTTAACTGCTGTTACGAACGCATCACGAATGTTCTCAGGACGATCCGAAAAAATATTTTCAAATGCAGTTACATCTGGAGCATTAGCACCTGCGTTTTTCAAATGACCTTGATTTCTCGCCGAGACCAACTTTCCATCTTTCCAAGAAAACATTAAATTTTGACCATCAAGTTTTTCAGTAACTTCTTTCTCAACATTAAGTTCACCTGCTAGTGATCTACGAATCATTTCCTTTAAATCCGCAAAAGTTAAATCTTTATCATCAAACGGATGACTCATATGACCAGCCGCACCTCCTTCTGATATTAGTTTACTTTCTTTGACAGCGTGACCCTCAACTCCTTTATCTATTTCATCACCATCTTCTGCCTTTTGTGTATCAATAACATTCCCACTAACATCTTCGTCTCCATGTTCGTCTTTGGTTCGTATTGACTTTTCTGAACCAAGGAAATCAACCAACTTGTAACCAGCAGTTTCTGCAACTCCGTTGATAAAACCAACCCATTGTTGGTGAGCAGATTTTGATGCATCTGTGTCAATTTGATTCATTGGAGTCTTTGCACCAATGTCACCTGCTGGATAAAAACTAACCGCAGGTACTGGTCCGGTATACTTTCCCCATTCACGGTAGTCTGCGTTTCTGCCTAAACCGTGCTTTCCTACCACATAGTCAAGTAGATCATATCCGAGTTGTTGTGCTCGTTTATTTGTATATCCTTCATATGACTTACCAGGATAAAACATACTTGGACCATCATCAACCATATTTATTCCCATTGGACCAATTGCACTTATTTCATTTAGTAAGTCGGGTATATTATCTATATATGTTTCAAACTTAGGATATTCATACAAGAAACTTTCAAATAACTTTTCATTTTCAAAAAGAGTTGCAAACTTGTCGGTCAAGTATTTAAATATTTTTTCATCATACCATCCGAACAATTCTTCAAATGCACGGGTTTTGGTCATTTTGTCGTGTTTAGGACTTCCAAGTAAATCACGAATACGGGTTCCACTTACTTCTTTACCTAGAACTTTAATACTTACATGAGGTGCAACGATGAAATATCCATGTTCAGCATATGGTTTTAAATTGTTTTTATTATCTTCGTATGATTGATAGTAAGCAGGAGAACCATCTGCTTTTGTTGTTTTTAATCTACCTGCATCTTTTTCACCAAATATATAAACTACGGCAGTTGTATTGGGATCATATTTTTTTAAAAGTTCTTCACACACATACGGATTCTTAACCTTAACAACATTTTTTACTTTGTGTTTTGTCCATATCATTTTCTTTTCTTTAAAATTCAATGGACTTTTTGTAGAATCTGTTTTATCACTTGTTGCTACATATGCTTTATCAAACTTACCATCTAACCACTTGTATGTTTTGTAGTGATGAATACCAGCAGGTTGAAATCTACCTGGATAAATGCCGATTACTTTTTTAATTTTTGCTTCTTGTAAGATATCGTCAACCATATAGGTTGCTAAATCTTCAGATAGCAATTCTGACATTCTTTCATTCATTTATTAAGCATTTCTGACAATATAGTGCGGATTTGTTTACGAAGTTTTTGTTCATACACTCGTCTTTGTACGAATTTATTAAACTCACCTTTGGACATACCCATAAGTTCGTCTGCCATTTCATCAAATCCTTTTCTTTGTAAAAACTTAATTACTTTGTCTTTTGCTTTTAGAATGCTTGAATGTAAGTCAGACATAAAGTTGATTGCCTTTTTATACTCATCACTTGTAATTTTAATTTCGTTTGTTTCTTTTTTCATGGTGGACTCCTCATACTGAGACATATAAAAATCTTCATCAGAAGCAGCTGCCTGAAAATCTCGGTATGCTTGCTCTGCTTTTTTTCCTACTAATATTACTTTTCCTTTTGGATAATAAAGTATTTCATCACCCTTCTTAAATTTTACTTCACCTTTACGCAATCTGCGTTGAATGGGTAAGTTTTGTTCACCAGATACTCCGTCATATTTTGACTTCATCCAAAATGGATCATCTTTATATTTTTTATATTCGCTGATGCTCATTCTTAATCCTCAAGATATTCTTCTGCTTTGTTTGTTTTAAGATGTCGTTTACACGCTTTACGTTTATCACGATGCATATGAGGTGCGCTTTTCAAATAATCATCGGTACAATGAAAGACATAACCATCAACCACAGGACCTTCACTCGTTTCTCCTTCACTAAATATTCCTATAAACTTAAAATCGTCTTTTTCTTTTTGTGTAAGTTTAGTTGCAAGTGATGTTGCCCAGTTTTCATTTCCGTGTTTTTTTGAGGAAAAACTGTAACGAGCGTGAATAGGAGCCATTTCAAGATGCCAGGTTTCTCCTAACTTATCTTCTGAGATTAGCTCGTCTATGAGTTTATCAAACATTAGTCTTGTTCTCCTTTGAATTTCAAAGTTCTAATGTGATGGAAGTACTTCACCATTTGATTTCTACTAAGATTTAAACTTTCTACTAATCTAGATAACACCGCAAGATTTCTTTTTTCATTTAACTTGAACTTGTTGATAACATGAATTGAACGACTTAAATGTCGTTCTAAATCCATCGGTAATACAACACTTTCCATAGATACCATATCAAGTTCTTCGTTTACTTGGTTTCGTTTATCACCACTTTTAGTCATTTTATCATGTGCCATCATCATTTTAATCCATTTTTTTCCAATAGGATTACGAATAGGTTTTGATATAAAACGTGCAGTTGCTTTTAATACATGAGGAACTAAATCTAATCTTCCTGGTTTAGTTTTACTTCGTGTATCTTCGGAATTGTCAATAATTACAAAGTTTTTTCCGAATGTATTTTGAAATGCTCCAAGATTTTTTTGAACGTCTGTCCAAATATTCTTAACTAATGATCGTTTCAATTTTCGTTCACGGGCCGCATTTCTTTGTTGAGCAACATCAAGTGATGTATTTACAAATACCATATAACAATCATAACCAAGTTTTTCTAAAACTTTCTTTTGTTTTGATATTTTATCGTAATTATCACCAGTTCCGTCAACAATGACCCCAAGACGACCTTCTTTGAATAACTCAAATTGTTTAAGCATTATTTTTTTTGCCCGAGAACGTATACTATTTGGATCATCACTTGTAACAGTTTGAAATGTTTTATCATCCATTTTAGCAAGATTTAAATCGTATCCTGCTTTTTTAAGAAGTATTTCAAATGCAGGATCACTATTAACTACCTTTAATCCACTTGGTGATAGATTTTTGGTGGGAGGAGCTAGATCAAACAAAGTATTAACAGTTGCAGATTTTCCTGATCCAGGTCCTCCTGCTAAAAATACAGCCTTTAAAATACCAGGATCATATACTCCTTCTACAAGAGTAAAGTATCCTTTACGAAGACCAGCCTTGATAAGACTTTCTTCTTGGACTTCTTGATTTTCTTCGGAATTGCTCATAAATACACTTCAGGTACATAATAAATATATATCTAAATATGTTTTATGATGTGTATTTTATCTTACTAAAAGAACCTTCTTTTTGAATTTCAATAATTTCGTCCACCATATCTCTCATTACGTCCAAATGACTAATAACCATCACGAACTCAAACTGCCCCTTTAAATAGGTAAACAGATTAAATACACTACTTATGTTGTCTCCGTCCAACGAACCCCATCCTTCATCAATAACAAGGAAATTAGAACGTGGTAAACTACTTACGTTGATAAGTGCTACTCGCATTGCGATACTACTGATAAATCGTTCCATTCCACTACACATTTCTAATGGCCAATGACGATCTTCATATGTAATCTTTGAATAGATATGTTTTCCGTCCATTTCAAGTTGCATTCCAAAATCAACGATTTGAGAAAGAATATTATTAACTTCACTTTCAATGCTTGGAATTGTCTTGGATATAAGTTCATATGAAATACCATCTCGTTTTACTGCATCAAGATATAATTCGTAACCACGTTTTTTTCGTTCGTAACCTTTTGCTTCTTCGATAGATGCCAAAATGTCTTCGTGTTCTTTTTCAACAATTTTTACTTCACCAAATAAAGTTTGAAGTTTTTCTGTTTCATTATTTGCTATAGCGTTTATGTTGATTAACTCGTTCTGAATTTTATCTACATCCAATTGTAGTTTTTTATTAAACTCTATGATGTCCTTGCATTCGTAATATGATTCTATATTTTTATCGTTAATAACAATATCCTTTTCCAACGATTCTATCATACTAGATAGTGCGAGAACCTTAGAATCTGCTTCGTTAATTTCATAGGTAAGATGAGTTGTCGTAGATTTTAACTCACCGAGTTTTTCATAATTGGATTCAACATCTTTACATTCATCTAATATTTTTAACAATTCATTTTTTTGTGTTACAAGATCATCAGCAGCTGCTTTATCTTTATCAAGTTCTTCTTTTGTTTGTGAAGCACTTTCTATAAGATTTTTAGAATTAGTTACACAAAACTTACACTTAGGATCATATTTGTGACTATCGTAGTGTTTGAGTTTGTCTAATTTAGCATTTACAGATGTACGAAGAACTGCTAAGTCTTTTTCAACGGTTGTTATTTCTTCACGGATTGCTAGAACTTTAACATACTTTTCTTCTGTACCATCAAGTGAGGATAATTCGGTTGATTTAGTTTTTCTGTTCGTTACTAATTGTTTTTTTCTATCAGATTCATCGTTTCTATTTTCTTTAGCAACATCTAGTCGTTCGTGTAAGTTCTTTTTATTAAACTCAAGTTTATCTATGTCCACCGATGATTCGTCAAAAGAACAATTCTTGAATTGAGAATTTTTATCTGATAGTTGTTTATTGAAACGTTTCTGTTCAAGTAGTGCCACATTAGTTTTACTATCTTGTTCTGTGTATCTAGTTTTAACATCTTCAAGTTTTTCTTGGATATCGGATAATGTTTCATCAAAATCTTCACGATTAAATCGTTTCAACAAAGCATTAATTTCTTTGATGTCTTCAGATGCAGTTGAATGTAGTTGATCAAATGTATCAATGCCCATGAACTGAGCAAGCAAATCCTTTCTTTCACTTTGACTTTTGTCTATAAAAATCGCATTGTTATTTTGCAAACTAAGTGCAGTAAGAACAAAGTCATCATACGAACCAACATGATCACGAATAGCTGCATTTGTTCCCGCCCGCTGTTCTCCGTTCAAAGATAATTGTTGACCATCTTCATCTAACTTCCAGAAATCAACAACAACGGTAACATCTCCATTTTTTTTAGTAGTTGCAGTTCTATCTATGTAATAGTTTACTCCCGATATTTCAAAATTTAATTTACAGTAAAAGGAATCTGTTTGTGTGTTCAGTACATGAGCAGCTTTGAATGCACGATCACATTTGTCAAACAGACAGAAACTCAAAGCACTCATAACACTACTTTTACCACTTGCATTAGATGCGAACAATCCCATAACACTTTTCATATTAGAAAAGTCAACAATGTTACCGTCTCCGTAACTAAACATATTTCCAAACTCAAATTTCTTTGGTTTCCAAATACAATTTCTAAGTGTTTCTTTTATTATGAGTTTTTCGTTTATTTCTTTGTTTATATCAAGTGCGGTTTTAACTTGTTCATCCTCCACCACAAAATTACGTCTTAAATAATCTTCTATCAAATTATTCTGAACCTGAACTAACGATATATCACCAAAGTCAAATTTGTTGTCACGATCATACTTCTTTGCTTCTGATATTGCGTCACATCGTGTTACATTTAAATCTGTAATGTTGGTTTGCTTGCGAATTTCAGCAATGATTTCTTTAGTTTCCGTTGCAGTTGTGTTAAATACCTTTACACGCAATCTTGCTTTTTTTGGAAGTTGACTTAAATCACTTACACACTTTCCGTCACGAACTTCTATTGTATAATACCCATAATCGTTTTGGACTTCGTGGTGGGTATGTGTTCTGTTTGGAATGTCCCACATAACATATCCATGACCGACTGGTTTTTCACCATGATTTTGTTGAATCATGCTTCCCGAATAAACCACGACAGGTTTATTTGCGTTGTGTCGTTTTACCTTTATATACTCTTCTTTATCTTCCATATGATATAATCTTCAAAATTTCGTTTCCAACTTCTTGATCAGTTAAATTGGGATCAAGATGTATATGACCTCCTGACGGAAAATACTTACGAGGTCCTAGAAATGGTTCTATATAAGTTTTATTTGTATCTACCTTAGTACCATTGGGTCCATATACACCATGAATGTAATCAGTTGTTATTATTGTGCGTGTTCCAATTGCAGAACTTAAATTGGTAAGACACCCTTCTGGACCAATTACATAATCAGAATTTTTAATTAAACTTGCAGTAAAGCTAAATTTGCTTGCTGAGTTTATACTTGGAAACTTTTTAGAATCTTTAGATTCAATCCCTATCGCAAATAGCATAATTTGTTCATTACCTTTTAGTGATTCAATTATTGAATGAGCATTTCGTGTAATTGGTCTATCAGTTGAATTGTTTAACGGGAAACTTTTTCTATCCCAATCCATTACATAACAAACTTTTATTATGTCAGAATTCCAATACTCAATTTCAACAAGTTCCTTCATGCTACACTCAATTGAATAATCACTTACAGGATTTGTAAAAATCTCAAAGGTATCGTTGAAATTTTTAATATTGCACATTCTTTGGTATTGAGAAACCACAGATGTGGAAAGATTTAATTCGTGACTACTTTTGTTTATGTCAAAAATATCAGTATAACCACTACCTGAATCTTTATAGTAAACTTTGTCAATGTATGGGTTGTTATTCAAAAGTTCAAGTGGTTGTAAATAATTTACATTAAACTCAAGTTGACAGGATGTTTCCCACGGAGATTCTTCTTTTATTTTTTTAGCAACACTACTTGCAAATAAAATATCACCTATGTCCAGATCAATACAATTTATTAAAATCTTAGTCATTACACACATCCCACCCATCTAGTTTATATGAATCTAATTTACTTTCTGGTATAAATCTATGTTCGGTTTTGTACTCTTGTAGAACTTGATATTTGTGAATATCACCGAGCATGACAATATCATATCCATCAAATTGTGGAAGTGTTAAGTCTCCCCCAACTACAATATAACCAATATCTGTTGTACTTCTTCTTATTGCTCCGTGATAAACTGCAATCTTTGTATTAATTGATGGATCATCAATTTCATTACCATGTATGTATTCAGTTGGTTCTTCAAATATACCAAACACACTTATCGCAACATCACCGATTTTATATACACCGGTATCTTTTAAATAAAAAAGATTATCATCATCCATCATATCCATAATAGGAGATAATACATCAAGACGATCAGGATTATTTAAATTACAATCATGGTTACCTGCAATTACAACGGTAGGATGTAACTGAGAACATTTACGAAGAAATGATGAAATTTGCTGAATAAGTTCCGGTGACATTTCTGTTTTGGCATGAGCAATATCTCCTCCAACAAAGATAATAGCATTATCAAGATTGTCTTTTTTAACTTGTTCATAAAAATTATCAAAAACAGCTGAATACTCTGTGTGTCTTTTTACGTTACGTATATGAATATCAGCGAGATGATATACTTTTTCTACATTCTTTAAATTAGTTTTTAATTCATGCATAACTTTTGCTTCATCAATTCACTAAAATCAAGAAGATTAGTTTCTCTGATTTTATGAATAATTTTGTTAAATCCCAAATCGGCTGCGTCTTCATTTCCCATCCTTACCAATTTTACTTTTATATTATCGTTCATTAAAGTTTCTGATATATGCAATGCGTTTTTATACGCATCATTATCTAATACAATACTAACTTCTTTTACACCATGTTCTATCAAACGCATTTTAAGTTTGCTTGGAATATTTTTTCCAAGTAAAGCAATTGCATTTCTACGGATTGCCATCGCATCAAAAACACCTTCGCATAAAATCAAAGGTTCAGAGAAATCTATTTGGTTTTCGAATACAACCACATCTTTGCTCACAGGTGGGTTCTTATACTTCAAATAGGCATTACCTGTAAAATCTCTTGCAAGAAAGTAATTTAATTTGTTGTCTACATCAAATGATGGAACAATGATACGACCTGCATAATCTCCTTTGTCACAATATCCTATATCGTATCTTTCAATGTCATACGATTTAATTCCACGATTTTTTAAATACTTCATTGCTTTAGAATAAGAAAAATCAGTATGTGTTTCGGTCAATCTTTTAAATTCATAAGGCAATGATACAAATTGCTCTTCGGTATCTGCAAGTTTAGTGTTTTTTGGAAGTTTAACAATTTTAGATAACTCTGCAAAATAATTGCTTGGAACCTGCATTCTTTTGAATAACGAAAAAATACTACGACCTTTGGCATTTGTATCAATCCAACTTTGCCACCGTTGCGTTGTAAGATTAACTGCTAACTTTGGTTTGTGGTGATGTGAAAACGGACACACAAACATTGCTTCGTCTTTAGAAACGATTTTACCTTCACCTAACACCTTCTGCAACAAGGCATATAACTTTTGTTCGGAAATCCCCATCAATTGTCAATAGTATACCAATGATATAGCGATGCTACCGTTGCGTCCAACATATCGTAGTTCCTTTTATCATAATTTTTTCTACTATTATAGACAATAAATTCATTTAAATCAATCTTTTTCTCAAGTTGTTCACGTACAAAAGTTTTACTATCAACTCCTTGTTCACGACTTTTTCCGAATACAACCTTGCGAAGAGACGACACATTTACGTGTTCTACGTCCAATTCATACAATGCTTCTATTACATAACTTATTACTGCATTGCACTTTGCCAACTTGACAATAGTCTGTTGACTTGTTCTACCCCCACCAAATCCACTTAATGTATCTTCTACTATAATTACAGATGGTTCTATTTCTAACTTATCTAGTATTTGTGCTACACCGTGTGCTTTTTGCTTGATACTCGTTTCTTTACGAATATCAATGTATCCAGCATGAGTTACTTTATTTTTAGAAGAGGATACACTATAACCTACTACAGTTGAACTGATATCCAATCCTAAACAATAGGATTTATTTTGCATAACTTATATGTTATGCGTATTGTGTTAAAAAAGCAAGACTAAATATTAGAGTTTGCTTTGACCTCCGTCTCCACCACTTCTAGCATTGTCCTTACCACCCGCAGTACGACCACGTGAACTTTTGCTTCTACCACCAAGACCTGTCATTGTAGTTCCGTATTTTGCCGGATTGTCTAGGCCTTGTGTATACCAACTTGCCATTGCCAAACTTTTTACTCCATCCGCATTTGAACCGTAGTCGTGGTCTGTCATTGGTACACGATAAGTTGTAAAACCTTTAATCTCAACTGACCCCTTTTGCTTTGGTGCTTGTTTACCACGACCCTCTCCACCTGCTACATTCTCAGATCCAGTTGCTGATTGACCTTGCTTTCCTCCACGTGCTTGTACATTGCCACGACCAAATCCGAAGAAACTTTGACCACCCTCAGTTCTGTTCATACCAGAACCAATTTGATCATTCAAACCAGGTGACTTTGCTCCTGCTGGTATATTACCACCACCCATTGCGGTATAAATACTTCCTTTTGCGTTTGCGTATAAATCTTCAAGACCTTTGCCATGATCAATAGACCAACGTCCACTTGAATTGTTAAGTGTTTTTGATCTTGCGTCTGCTGTTTTTGCATCTAAACTCATTTTATTTTTCTCCGATTAATAGGTTGTTATTCATAAATATCAAGCCAACTTGCTTAATTATCAAATTTTATTAAAAAGTTTATAGGATAGTTCGGAAGTATTTTCACAGGCTTGCCTAATTTTGCAACCATAGCAAGTTCCAAACCACTATATAATCCAATTGTAGTTGCATATGGAGCAAGATAACTTCCAGTAGAATCTTGTTTGTCATTTTCAGAAAAGTCTTGAAAATCTTTTAATATTTCACGACCTAAGTTTTTGCCAGTCTTTTCATCTAGAAACTTCACTATACTATTTGAATCTGTTCTAGATGAATCGTTATATTTACTTACCAAATCACGAGTTAAATATGCTCCACGTCTTCCTATGAAATATCTTAATAATAAATTCGCATCAACTTCATCAGTTTTTCCGTCTCCGTTAATATCAAACTCTCCATTATCATATTTTTCTTTTAAATTTGATACTATTTTATCGTGTACTGGACGATTTTCAATTACATCAGAACTAAAAAATAAATCCATCAACAAAGCATCTTCTGATTCTGTCATCAATATATCTTGCTTTGGCCACTTATTTTTATCTGACAACTTGATTGATGTTTCATTTTCTATTATCTCATCATCGGTTATTTCTATATCACCAACTTCACCCATTATGTATTTAAATATGTAGGATGCATCAATAATATCAAATTTTCCATCTTGATTTATATCATACGAGGCACTTCCAGTTGCTACGGATGTGGGATTTGTGCTGAAATTAAATTCATGTGGTTCAACTTTACACAATATTTCGTTTTCATATAAGGTATGCATAGATTTAAACTCTAACTCAAATCCAGACACACCACTGTTGCTTAGTACATCTGAGAAATACCCACTTCTATCGGTAAGTGCTATAATACCATTCTTATAGAATATATTTCCTATATAATGACGTTTATTGTCTCGTATAGCCGAGTGGTCATATGCAATAATAGAACCCACAACCTTTTTACTAAGTTGATTTATATAAGTAGGGTGTATCATATCATACTCTATAAAAAGTTTATCAGACTCCCCAAACGATACCAATGACCTTCCACCAAATGTAGTAATTTCATCAATATTAAAATTGCCAAGCACAGGAGACCCAACTGAAATGAAGTTTTTACTTAAACTTACGGAATGACCATATTGTTTTTTACATGAATATGATGTCTTGTTGGTTTTCATTCTTTTTAGTTTATTACATTTATTGTTAGTTTTGTCCATTGAGTAATAATATACATACCCGTTAATTGCGGACTTTACAGAATTGTACACAAAGACTAATGTACTATCAAGTTCGGTGTCGGGAAGTAAGTTGATATAAAAGTGTATGTGATTTCCTACTATCTTTGTTTCATCACGATATATGCCCCATGTTAATGATGAAGTTTGACCTGTTGTATCATTTTTTGAATATACATTAACAACTTTATCACCAAGAGTTCCAACTCCTGATTTGAAATTCATTGGAAGTTCATCTTCGGATGACTCACTTGACAATGCAAAATTGATATTTATGTTTTCATTTATATCTTTGAATACATCACTCAACAAAAACCCACTATCTACACGTGGTTTCCATTTTTGTCTATAACTAACAAGTTCCTCTTCAGTTAAATGAAAGTTTTCGTCATCGGAACACTGATTTTCAACCGAGGGCAGTGAGTTATATTTTCTTTGATTTATAAAGTCCAATGCAATTTTACTTAATACCCGTAGATTATATAATGATAATTTATCATGGTAACTTGGTCTAATTTCTCTCAATAAATCACCAAGAAGGTGTTCATAACCAAGTTTAACTGACCATGATTTTAGTATTTCATAATCTTTTAATTTATAGATGTCCAAAGTTTTAACCAATAAATTAAAATTTAAAAAAATGGGGTTAACTGAATCTAGTTCATATATAAAAGGTAACATCCCTAAATTACCATCAGACTCTTTCCACCTATTCAGTATGTCTACACCGATTCGTTTTCTTGAATTTGAACTATACAAATAAAACAACTCTTCGATAAGTTCTCCGTTTAATTCAAGTTTAGTAATTGACTCAAGTTCTCTGATTAAATCCGCGTACCGAATTTGTATGCTAGGAATTCTAGTTTGTGTTCGTGCTTTCCATTTAGTTATCGTATCTTGGTCACTTATATTATACAACGCAAACGCACTTGTCAGCATCTCTTCGGTCAACAAATTAAACTCACTTATTAAATTAATTCGTTCAAATATTTCAAGAGTATTACTCCAACTACATGGTATTTCATATTCAACTGATATATTAGGTTTATCAGTAAGAACCCAACAACTTCGTAACTTATCGTAAAACACCGACCAGTTATGTTTATTCATGTAAACACGATTCATTGAATTTAAATCTATATCACAACCCGATACAACATTAATTGGGGATTTTACTAACCTATACACTCCGTTTATAGATTCAGTTAATTCACCATCCACATCAGAAATTCTCAAAGTTTCGTAACCCGTATCAATAAAGTTTGCTTTTAATGTTGCTTCACTGAGTAGTGATTTATTTATGTTCAAATCATCTATTTTTACTTTTACTATCGCATCTCCCACCTCACTATTTAAATCAAGTTCGTAATCAGTTATCAGTGCTTCGTTTGTATTATAGTTCTCGTCTAAATATTTTGTTGCACCGAATTCTAAGTCTTCAATATCAAGTTTTTTAATTCCACCACTTTCGTTTATGTTAATATTCGTCATTTCTGTTGAATGACTCCCAACTAGAAAGTTACTTCCGAGTACAGATATATCGTTTCCGAATTCTGAACTAAATTCGTTTTCAAAGTTATCTTCACCGTAAATTTTTTCAACGAAGTCTAAATTTTGTTCGTTTACCCTAAATACATATGCACTTCCGGCCGTATATGATGTTGTATAATCTGTGTAGTACTTCCTATCTACCGGATTTCCAATAACCAAAAAATTATCCGAAGCATCTATTCCCTTTCCAAATTTAGATTTTATATTTGTTGAATAGGTGTATGATTTTTTAACTAAGTTTTTACGAGTCTCTACATCATAAATAATTGGATTGTTGTACATCTCTATTTTTGACTCTTCACCAATTGGTTGATCAGATGAATCTAATAGTAATATATACAACTTGTGCAACCCAGGTGTAAGTTGATTTTTATCTATTCTAACTTTGCAATTTTCAAGTTCAGGAGAGTGGACTATCAAAGGTTTATTTAAATTTGGAGAAATTGTCTCATTCAACTCTGTGATTGTGTAATGAGTTCCTTCTAGTGTACCATCAAATAGAAATTCATAGAAAATTTCCGTATTCTCATCTTCATTAAGAACCAATCTAACAATCTCTCCGTTTAATGCACTATTTGATTTTACTTCTGCCAGAAGTCTGTTTTTATCATAACCACTCTCGGTGATGTGGTTCATGTATATACTCATGTGGTACTCATCTGTATCTAATGATTTTTTTGAAATGGTTGGATAGTAGAAACTCACACCTTCTCTGAAGTTTCCCCAATTAAGTGAAATCTCATCTTCCAAACCACTGTGTTGTGTATACGGATCACCGAGTTCAGTCATACTATAAAATGTGATTTGATTAGAAGATTGCAGTATATCATCTGTAAGTTGAATATCAACTATGTCTCTGTGGCCGTAATTAGCAGGTAGTTTCCCAAAGGATTTTATTTTTTTAATTTCTGTATCTGTACTACTCGAAATTATAGTAACATCGTGAGGTTCAACTTGATTTACTACTTCACTTTTAAGTTTTTCGACATAAAATCTATTATTTTTATCAGATTTATTTTTTTGGAGAGGTGATGATGATTCTACTTTCTTTAGCAAACCATGATCCATAAGTTCACTGAGTGTATAGTGAGTTCCGTTCAATGACCCGTTGTAGATAAACTCATAATAAAACTCATCGTCAGTTTCGGACCCATAATTAAATGTCAGCCTAACCGTGTGTTCATTTAACGAATCCTCTGCTCCTATTTCTGCTAGGGTTTTTATCGGATCATAGTTACCGTTTTTATCTCTGGCACCATTTGCATATATAGTCATGAAACTAGGTTCTGATCCAGAAATTATACTTGGGTAGGAAAGTGATACATTTTCTCTGAAGTTTTTCCAACTAATTGAAATCTCATCCATGTGTGGATTGTGTTTATATGAACTTTGATTCTTATTTTTTGTGAAAAACTTTGCACCAGCAGAGTTTAATAAATAGTCTTCGAATTTTATCTCTGATAAGGAAACTGATGTTCCTTGGTTTGGTGGTAACATACACTCAAACTCAACTGATTCTCGTAGTTCGTTGATTGTATAGTGAGTACCATCAAGTGAACCATGATATACAAAATCATAGTAATATTCGTCACCACCCACGAAACCCGAATTGAATGTTAGTCTAACCAACTCTCCGTTTAAAGTTTCTTGTGCCCCGATTTCTGCAAGTATATATAATGGATTATATGATCCGTCTGGTTGAACTGCTCCATTTCCATATATTGTCATAACAGATGGTGCATTTCCTTTTTTCACACTTGGATACGAAAACGATACATTTTCTCTGAAGTTTTTCCATGAAATATCAAGTATGTTTTCACCAATCCAAGGTTCGGTATATGAAACTCCGTCTTCATTCTTCGAGAAAAACTTTGCTCTGAATTTGTTATCAAGAGGATCACTGAATTCACGATCTGATATTGAGATATAACCACCAAGGTTCGCAGGAAGTGTACACTCAAACTCTAATGATTGCTTGAGCTCGTTGAGTGTATAGTGCGTTCCTTCAATTGACCCACGATACATAAACTCATAATAATATTCATCACCACCGACAAATCCGGTGTTAAATGTAAGTCGCACGACTTCTCCGTTTAATGTTTCTTGTGCGCCTATTTCTGCTAAGATGTGTCTTGGATCATATGATCCATCTTCATGTTTTGCTTCATTTGCATAAATTGCCATAAACGAAGGGTAGTCTCCTCTAGATACATCAGGATACGAAAACGATACATTTTCTCTGAAGTTTTTCCACGACAACCCCATTGAGTTATCAGATGAGTAAGGTTCTGTATATGACAACCCTCCTTCAGATTTACTAAAAAGCAACGAGTTTTCATTTGCGGTTGAGTCTATTGTTGTTAGCAAAACAGGAATTCCCATGTTGGGAGGTAAGGTACAATCGTAGTCAATTTTATTTTTTAATTCATCAAGTGTAAAGTGAGAACCACCCACAGATCCTTTGTATATAAACTCATAAACTTGAGTTTTATCATTTTTACAATTATCAGCATATATAAATAATTTTACAAGTTGACCATTCATTGCATTTGAAGCACCAACTTCTGCCAACGTATAAATGGGATCATATGTTCCGTCTAGTCGTTTTGCATCATTTGAATATATTGTCATGAAACTTGGTTCAGTTCCAGAGTCTATGTTGGGATATGAAAATGAAACATTTTCTCTAAAGTTCTTCCATGATATTGCTTGTTTTTTATCCGATGAATATGGTTCAACATATGAAAGTTGGTTTTCTGATTTAGAATAAAATTTTGGAAGTCTGCATTTTTTAAATATATTCAAATTTTCATAATCATTGATATACCTAATTGTTCCTGAGTTTATGTCTGTCTCAGCATAAGAATCATAAATATCTGTTAGTTCGTTTAGTGTATAGTGCGTTCCTTCAATTGACCCACGATACATAAACTCATAATAATATTCATCACCACCGACAAATCCGGTGTTAAATGTAAGTCGCACGAATTCTCTGTTTAATGTTTCTTGTGCGCCTATTTCTGCTAAGATGTATCGTGGGTCATATGATCCATCTTCCTGTTTTGCTTCATTTGCATAAATTGCCATAAACGAAGGAAGTTTACCTCGTTTGACATTGGGATATGAAAAAGATACATTTTCTCTAAAATTTTTCCACGATAACCCAATCGCATCTTCACCACACCAAGGTTGTATATAAGAAGGTGTAGTTTCTCCTTTGGAAAACAATTGTGCAGGTAGTTTACTACCAAGTGGGTCTGTGAATCTGTCTTCTGCAATTTCAATATACTCACCTTGGTTTGGTGGTAAGGTGCAACTATAATCCAATGATGTTTTAAGTTCATTTAATGTATACTGAGTACCGGTTATTGATCCTCTATATATAAAGTCATAATGATACTCCACATTATTGGTGAATCCTGTGTTGAATGTGAGTCTTACATTTTCACCTTCAAGTGTCTCTTGTGCATGAATTTCTGCTAATATATTTAAAGGATTGTACGAACCGTCTAAGTTTTTAGCATTATTTGAATACACTTTCATTATAGATGTATGCTTTCCTTTGACAACCACAGGATATGAAAACGATACATTTTCTCTAAAATTTTTCCATCCGATACTTAATGTATCATCGGAAGTCCACGGTTCTGAGTACACGGAATCACTTTCTTTATTATAGAATAACTTTGCGTTTGATTTATTACCAAGTGAATCTACGAAATTTTCATTGGAAATTATTTCATAATGCCCTCTGTTCGGTGGAAGGGTACATTCAAAGTCTAATGATTGCTTGAGTTCATTTAGTGTGTAATGAGTACCCTCTATTGACCCACGATATAAAAACTCATAAAAGTGTTCTGTGTCACCCATGCCACTGTTTATTATTAGTCTGACATACTTGTTGTTTAGAGTTTCTTGTGCGCCGATTTCTATCAGTGTGTGAAGTGGATCATATGTTCCATCATCTTGTTTCGCATCATTTGAATATATCGTCATGAAATTTGGAAAAGTTCCAGGTTCAACATTTGTATATGCAAACGAAACGTTATCTCTTGCGTTTTTCCAAGATACTCCGGTAGAGTTTTCGGATGGATGGTAAAACGAATCTGCTAACTCGGATTTACTAAAAAACTTTGCAGATGTGTCTAACATTGGTAGATTTATAGATTCTCCATAGTTAGCAGGTATTTGTGCAGATTGGTTTAGGTTTATTTTATTAAATCGTGAGTAATATTCATATGTGTTAAAATCTTTACAGATAGAGTCACATCTATCAACTCTTACACCACCTTGTATTTTAAATTCTGAATTTAGAATAGGTTGATCAAAACTGTATATCCACTTGTCGTACCTAGAAGTTGACTCAGGTTGTATGTTTGGGCAGACCTTAATGTCAAAATATGTATCGTAGTGGTTTATTTCTGCCGACTTAAATGCATTTTCATCTATATATGACTCAGATGTATGTCCCACGAGTTCTGTCTCAGATATTGTATTTTTTAATTCCCATACCTCACATCCATGTTGGTTTGTAGTTTTTGTGAACATATAGCACCGAGGTAGGTTGGTTGAGTATGTTGACGCATATAACTTGTTGCCCTTAATGACAACCTTCTCACCGAACCGTTTACTGCTCAGATCAGGTGACTTTATAGTTCCAACTAAATCAAATGTAGTATCACCAATTGACTCGTTTGGTGTTTCTGAATATTCTGTTAATGGAAACCCACTACCATCTCCAAATGAATTCAAGTTCGTATCTGAAAACATGGATAGTTCTTCTGAGTCGCATTCGTTCTCGTCACCGAACAAATGAATGAACTCTGCACCACCCTCAATATTTTGAAGCTTCCACCGATATGCCCATTTGTTATCTTTATTTTGTTCGTGGTCAGGGTTTGGTAGATATAGGTCAGTTTTTTCATCTGTCATGTATCCTGGCCAGGTGGATTTCTTGTAGTGTTTTTCAGATTCAGAGAATTGGCAACGGGTCGCTGGATGAGTATGCTTGCTCCATATTTTTTGGTTATACCAATTTATAGATTCATTATCACAATCTTGATCGGTGTCTGTATATAAATAGTTATATGGAAACACCTCACTATAATCGTCTTTTGTTGGGATGCTTTGAATATATTCTATATCTGATATAGTTCCTGCCTCTCTTAATTTTTTAAGTTCTTTGATTGTTTTTGAAATTCTTCGAGATACGATTCTATCACGCTCTTTCAGATACTTAGAATATTTCTCTGTGTTTTGATTTGGAGTTCCTTCGTATTTAGATAATACATCGTCCCATTTATATGAATCGTACACAGACGATGTCTTGATCCAAGGATGTTCTTTTGTTCTTTTTGTTTTTTTGAATAAATAAACACATCCAGTTCCATTGTCAAAGTTGGGTGATCCAATTGCTATAAAATCTTTATCGATTGAGATGGACTCTCCAAACTCAGAGTCAGGTGTTCCCTCAAATACATTTATGATTCCCCAATTTTCTTTTCCACCTTTGTTTTTTTCATAAATAAAAACATGACCAGTTGGTTGATCATTGTTTCTTCCGTTTATATGTGACACAGGAGAACCGATTGCACATATAGTTTCGTTAATTGAAACAGATTTTCCAAAATTATCATTTACCAAAAAATCTTCAGTTGATATAACATCATCTAACTCTGTTATTATAAACTGACAATTATCGTTTCTGTTTTCTTGTGCGATTCCGTTCTGTGTAAATGGACAATAAAAGTTTTTTACTAATTCATGTTGCTTAGAAGTTGGGTTGAATTTATGTAAAGATGCACGGCCGGCTTGGTTTTCTGAAGGAGATGTTGGTAATATAGGAGCTCCGGTTAGAAGAAAGTCTCCGTATGAGTCAATCGTAAATCCATACGACAAATCGGTGTAATCAACATTTACCTTAACATCCGTAGATGATGTTTCGGATATTGAACTAAAAAATGAATTCAAGTTTAGTTCAGATATACTATTAAAAGTATCCGACCCCACAACTAAGTTGGTGTTTCCATCATCAATAATTTCTATTGATTCATACTCAGAACTATGATCCGTTATTTTTAATGTACCTGGTTTTATCTTCTCACCAAACACACCAGCTGGAATCTCAAGAACCGTAACTTCATTCTTCAGTATCCTACGTTCACTTCTTTTATCTACTTCAATTGTATTTGAATTAAAGTTTTGTGGTGAATAAATTCCAGTTTCACTTCCAAAAATGTTCATTGGATTTTTGTAGTGCTGATCATTTTCTGCATCTCCAACAACTCCGTAGTCGTTATAAAACAAATGCTTTACACTGTTATATACAACTCTTTGATATGAACCATCGTAATTCAAAGGTTCGTTTTTTGAGTTAAAGTGCTTGCTGTCTTTTGAGAAAAAGGTTCCAGTCACCTTTTTACCAACCCGCATATTCAACTTAAACTCGGAGTTATTCTGCTCTGTTGATAATTTATTTGTTGCAGACGAAAATAACGGAATATCTTCACCTTGCTCTAGTACTATATTGCTACCAGAATCAAGTGTACTATAATTCCACTTTTTATTAGTATTAAATCGTGTAACCGACTTATTTGATAGTTTTAATACTTTTATCACAATATATAAATATATTTGTATTAAAATATTTACACGTATTCTTTAGAAGTCTAGTTTTACTTTTATCAATGTTTCTGTATCAAAACTTTTTAAAATCGGAACACTGCACTTTGCAACTGCAACCAACTCGTTGTTTTCGTTATACAAACCAACAGTAGTAATGTAAGACTTTGGATCATCTATAAAATCTTCATGACGCAACCTGCCAATCCAATAGTCACGATTAGGACCCGAACCCTCTTCGTGAATCTGAGTGGCCTCTTTACCACCGTATACAAATGAAGGATTATTACTGTAGTTAAAGTCTGTATTTTTTACTCGTATAAAATAATGCTTGGATGGTACGAACTCGGTGCTTCTTGCTTTGAATGACCCACCTAATTTAATAGCATTGAATAACTTCATAAAATTTTGATGATTTCTTTCTGTTCCATATTGTAAATCAGCAGAACCAAGCTCTTCACTTGTGTTAATTACAGTCGGATCACTTTTTCCATACCAACTTAGTTGTCTTCCTTTGTTATTTTTTTCAGAGGCTTGCTCTGATTCACCTCTGCTGATCAGCTCTTCTTCTATTTTACTTCCAAAGTGACACGACAATGCAAACGGATTTAAAACAAGAATACCTAAATCGGGATATACAAACCCAAATCCTTCACCAGATCCTTCTCCTGAACCGGATGCATATCGTTTATCATCCGACATTTCGTCAACAATAGAACCCGTAACTATCTGATATACTTTACCAGTTGATGGATTTCTAACCGAATTTGTTGTGAATCTACTATCATCTCTAAATGTCTCGGTTACGGTAATATCGTCATGTGTTATGGTTAATCTAAATTCAAGATTACCAGGATCGAACTTTTCTTTCAACTGCGATGATGAAAAATTTATTACATATATTGAATCTCTGTCTTTAAATGAGTTGGTGTTTGAATCCAACGCAAATGTCCAACTAGAGTCTCCCGGTCCCAGTAATATATTTTTGTATTGATTGTAAACTGCTTTTGTAACGGATGTGGATAAATCCGAGTTTAGTGAACCATATCCGTGCTTATTTCCGTATGATATAGAAAATTGTGAAGTAGAGTTGTCATTTGGGATTCCGTCAATATATGTTGGTTCGTTATATACATTTACATAATAATCTCCAAATGACACATCGTTCCATTTTTTTTTATTTTCACCAAGTGTTCCCGTGGACTCTCCTTCGAATATTACATCATCTGCATTGTAGTTCGTAACGTTTCCAAAGTCATCAAAGTCTGGACTTACATACGAACTTGGTGTAGATTCATCAGGTGTTGACTCTACCCAACCACTTATGTTACTAGAAACTTCAGAATTATCTATATAAAAATCTATACACTCAAATCCCGTTGAAAATAATCCAGAAGATACTTTTCTTACACGACCAAAAACTTTATCAGTTTGTTCTATTTCTCTGTATATGCTCATAGGAATGTATTAAGTGTATCTTGTTCTGAATTTTCACTTGCTGAAACGACCGTTACAACGACAGGGATTGAGGTTGAACCTCCACTTTCATTTCCGATTATAGTCAGTGTTGCTCGTTGGTCAGTTGTTATGCTTTTGTTTGGTTTAAATGTAAAAGAAAACCCTACCTCAGTAGTTGCCATTTCACTTGAAGTGTCTCCTAAAAATATAGAAGCGGTTTGTGAAGCACCTACATCAAGTCCTGTACCCGTGAGTGTTCCTACATTTCTATTTGATAAAACCGCAGTATATCCAAGTGAAGTATTATATACAGGTTCTGTTGTAGGTGTTATGTTAATAACTCCATTATATGTCTTATCAACGATAATGTTTTGTTGACCGAGTTTAATAGTGGGGATGTATTCTGTTCCAGGTGGAAGTGTTACTAGTTTATATTTTAAACATTGTGTTTCATCAGTAAGTGGTTCAAATACAGGTATACTACGAAGTGCGGAGTCATAGTATTGCGATCCTTCTGGATGGTTCGGATCGTATAGTGTATAGTCTACTTCATCATCAGCAAGTGCAAAACTCGTGATATTTAGACCATTCTCCGAAGCAAGCAATTCTCTACCCTTTCGGGTAAGAACCGCATGAACGGTTATAGTTTCATTATTTAGATAACCCATACTAATATATATTTAATTTAAAATTATTTCATATAAATATTTATATATAAGATTTTTTATTTGTCTTCTTTGGGTGATTCATCGTATATCTTGCCTAAAAAGGTTCTAAATGAACCGGTTGCCTCTGTAAGTTTTCCATCATTTTCACCACCAACGATTTGATACATAGATTCCTCGTCAAAGTAATTTTGATTGTTTTGCTTTTGTAAGTTGTAATTTTCATGTGCTTCTACAAATTTATTGTTTTGTAGATAATGAAATGGTTCATTCTTTTCTTCAAACTCAATATCAACTGGAATTGACAACTCTCCGTTTTTTCTGCTTGTATTAAATAAATAAGAAACATTCTGTGTCGCAAGTTGGTTCAAGTTGACCTTTCCGTATTTTAATGGATAGTGATATACACTGAAATCATCAATCCAACCAGAAAACCCACCGAGTTTCATATTTGAAAATTTTACCTTTTCTAAATCACGCCCCATGTCGTGCTTAAAAAGATATTTTCCGTTTCCAAATACTCTAACAAGACCTTCTTTTTCAAACAAGATAATAAAGTGTACCCATCCAGAGTTAGATATTTTTACATCAAAGTTCGTAGGTTGGTTATTTTTATCCTCGTTCCAACACACTCCTAGATTTCCCTCATCCTCTTCTCCACAATTGTAAAAAACACCTGTTAATTTGTCGTTGTCTTCGTTTACAAATATTGGTGAGTTTTGAAAGCTATTATTTTTTGGGTGTATCCAAAAAGAAAGAGAAAGTTCTCTTGTTGAAAAACTATCGCAATTGATATCAGCAAATGATTGAATTGTTTCATTTAAATTTGGATCATTATTAAATTCAACCGCAGTTTTAAAGCCTCTATTTTGACCCGCACTAATAAGTTTACCGTTATATAAAACTGCATCAACTTTTTCCGTATCTTCGGAGTATAATTTATGTATAGTATTCATGTTTATTTTATGATAATTTACCCGCAACGGAGGTTGACCAGTTTTCTTTTTTATTGAACTCATCCTCCGTCATTATTTTTGTTTTTTCATTATTAGCAACGACTACATACCAATATATAAAAGTAGAGTTTAAATTACCGGTATCAGTATATGTAGTTTCCTTAACATCATTTGCAATTGCAACATAAGTTGAAAAATCTTCAAATTCATTCGTCTCTGATCTAAGAATTGTAAAACTATCCGATTTGTTGAATTGAGAGTTTAACGAATTTCCGTCCCATGAAAGTTCTATCTTATTAGAATATTTTCCATATGATACACTAAGAGATGACGGTGCCTCTGGAATTCCAAGTTTCCATCCGGTTGCCGTTGTTGATGTTGTTTCTTTTCCAGATACCCCTATTGATATAACTCTGTATTTTCTTTCTTCGTTAAATTCAAGTGAGGTATCGAGATATCCACCGGTTGCTCTTATTTGGGAAAGGTTGTCAACAACAACTACCCACTCGGATGTGTTTTCATTGTGTGCTTCGATTCTTAGGTAACTTGCACTATACGATGGTTTCCAGGATAATAACACACCTTCGGGTAATCCTGTTGTAGCGGATAGTTCAGTAACAGGATCAATCTGATTTAGAACTTTTACGGCGATGTGCCTTGCACCCATCCAACTTTTGATGAAATATCCATAATCTGCAAATATGTGTTGGTTGTCATATTTGTGCAAAAGACCCAACTGATTCTTTGACATATAAAATGCTCTGAATTTGCCATTTATATGTGTATTGCTAGAATCCCAACCATACTGATTTATATTTTCTGATGTAATCCGTTCATCAATCATCTTGGTATAATTTGAAACAACCATTCCGAAGTTTTTAGCTACCTCGGGTATTTCTGATAATATTTCTTCTCGGTCTTGTATTTCCTCCACCGACATAATACCCGAAATAATTATTCTCTGATCGTCTAGATCTTCTGCTATTTCTAATTCTGTTAAGTGGGGGTTTTTTGATAAATCATATTTTTTAGTTGTAATTGCAAAGTCACCATATTCAAATAAAAACGCAGTATCGGTTTGAAAAGTTTCCTGTGGTGTTGGTGTAACGGCCGTGATCTCAGGAGTCGGTGTAGTAATCAGCACCGGGGTGGGTGTTAATATACCCTCAGGTGTCTCAGGAGATTCATTTGAACGCAGTGTTGGTGTTGGGGTTGGTGTTGGTGTTGGGGTTTGTTCGGGAGTCGGTGTTGGGGTTTTTTCAATTATGTTATTAGATAGTATTTCTATTAAACCAGTTTGCGATGAGAAATTTGAACTACTTCCAAAGTTTCCATTTAAATCTCCATCAATTCGTTTTGTTTCACTCGTAGTATATTCATACCCCACATTTTCTAAAAATTGTAAATCATTAAATTTATTTGATTTTTGAACCACCCAACACTCATCGGTTTTGTATATAAAGTATCCATTTTCATTTTCAAATACATGAGTATTATTATATGAACGATTAATTTTATTGTATAATCCATTTGCATCTTCTGTTTCGGTTGTATTGAAATTCGTAACTTTTAATGTAATATCTTGTAATGTGTCGTGGTTTTCAAATCTAAAAGATATAATTGGGTCGGTTTCTGGTTGTTCGTAAATCAGAGTCGGTTCAGTTTGTCTGATGTGTTGTTTGTCTTGATTAAACCAAAATGAGTCTTTTTCATACTCTGTTTTTCGTTTGTCTGATTTTTTATATGTTCTTACGATTGGTGGTTTTCCACACACATATCCGGTTGATGTGTCAATTGTTGTTTCGTTGCTATTACTTGAAACACCGAGATTTCTATTATAACTATTTTCGGTGTGCGTTCTCACTTTACCATGCGAAACTATGTTTTTAGTAGTACCTATATGTGCTAAATCAAATGGTAAATATTCTTTTTCTATTAAATACTTTTTATTAGAAAAGCACACCACACTTTCATCAATTCCAAAATTAAATTGGTTTTGTGATTTAAATATCTTAACAAACTCATTGGAAAACTCAAAATCGTGATAATTGATTTTAGTTACATCTTTATATTGTTTCTTTTTAATGTTTATAGTTGAAGTAACACATAATTTAGTATAGTTGTTGCTAAATATTTTCCAATGATTACCCGTATCAAAATCAACACCGGGTATCACACTTCTATTATCAGGAATATCGTTCGTGCACTCCCACATTAAATCTGTGTGATACACTCTATCTCCTACTTTATATTTAACAGTGGTTTTAAAGCTGTTGTCGTAGAAATTTTCAAGAATGTGAGGTGTGTCGTGTGAGTGTTGACTTAAATTAGTATCATATTCAACATTTGTATGTAGAATATCTCTTGAGTTTTCTACACCAAAAATTAGTTTAAATTTATCAAATCCCCCCTCGTCCACATACAACTCGTTTTTTGATTTAAGAAATAAGTTGTTGTGAATATAAAAATCACCTACACTTCTTTCGTTTTTACACGGAATTGATGACCAATATTTTGATATTTTTTCAGCATTTACAACATTAACTTCAACGTTTAACTTCATGTCATCTGAAATATTTTTTTCGTATCCCAGTTTGTTGTAAACGAGTAACTCACCTATATCACTTTTTAATCGGAGAGAGTTGATATCTACATTTAAAAAGTCACGTGTATCTTCAAAAATAAAATCTATTTCAAAGTTTATATAAAATTTCAAAGTTTCTGACTTGTTTGTATATACTCCAACCTGTTCAATTTGGCTGTATTGTTCTATTTTTAATGTAGGATGTAGTCTATCATTTCTGAGTTCCCATGTTTCTCCTCCATCCGATGTGTGAAACAACCAGTTTGAATCATTGTTTCTAAAGAGATATTCTCCCGTTTCTAGGTATCCATATGAATAATAGACACCATTTGCATCTTCATACTCATCCGTTAAGTTTCTAAGTTCAATTGCTAAATTCCCATTGTCATCTGCGGTTGTGTATTCACATATACCGTATATATTTTTTGTTGTAGTTTTATACACACCACACCTTGGATACTTGTGATTCATAAGCAAACTAATGTCTCTGGTTAGTGTTTTCAGTTTCCACACACGATTTAATCTAGAGAATTCAACAACAGAACTATTTTCGTTTATTATTTTATCTACAACATACGAATATCGTCCACCCAAGGTATGATTTTTATCCTTAGAAAAGCAGGTTGCATTTAAATATGTCAAACCCTGTGTATTAATTTTTGACTTATTTGAAAATTCACCACTCTGCTCGTTGGTTGATTTTATTTTCCAAACTATTGCATTTTGAAAATTTAAATTACACGCACTTGTTTCTTGATATTGCAGTATATTAAGCAATTTTAACTTAGTTTCTATGCTATTATATTTATCTAAAAACAATTCATCTTGTGAATCCGAGTTTATATAAACAAGTGGAATTTCATAAATAAATTTATTATTTGTTTTGGATTTAATAGCAATCTTCCAAATTAAAAAGTTATTGAAATTTTCTTTTTCAAGTTTAAATAATAATTTGTTGGGAACTACTTTGAATCTGTTGCTAACCGATACATTTGCTTCTTGAAACTTATTACCTATTATTTGTTTGGTTGCATCGTAAACAAACCCATTTTGATCAATTGTGTTATTAGAATTGGGCAATACTTCTTTTCCTGTATAAAACCCTTGGTTATTATTTTTGTTTGCGAGAAATCCATCTTCTAAATATTTTGTATTTGAAACTATGAAATTTAAATTTTTAATATTTCTAAGTTTCCATTTTCTAATTTCTTCATCGTAGGTTATGATCCACTCTTTGTTTTCGTTCGTATATGTAGGAATCGGAACATTGTATGCCTCAAACTTATCACAATATGAAATATCATTTCTAAATCTATATATACCATTTGCAGAAGACTGTGTGGTTGTGAATCCGTTTATTCTCACATATCCCTCGGCGTATTTGTTGTCGTTTATCTTAGATATTTTGTTTACATATTGCTCATCCGTTATAAATTCACCTATCTCTGATGTTTTTTCTTCATTTAAAATTACAAAAAAGTTATTTACAAGTTCTCTGTTCTTAGTGTATGTAATTCCGTGATCTATATCACCATCATCCTCATAGAAATTTGTAATTTGAATTTCATATGTATCAGACGAAATGGGGGTTTCGTTTCCACATACATCAGAACGCATTACTTCTTTTATCTTTGCGTCTAGATATAATTCAAAATCTAAAATAGATTCATTAGAAAAAACTATAACTTCAGTTGCGTTTAATCGGTTACTTGACGTTTTTTCTGAAGTTTGTATATTAATTTTTTTGGTGTGAATTAATCCTGTGTCGTATTTTACCGAGTCACGTCCCTCAAAATACATATTTGCAGAATTTAATGATTTTCCAATTGTGTCACCAAGTTCAAGGTCTACATAGTTTTGAAGTGTAACGATTGAACTGACACTTGGTGTTGGTTCTCCTGTAATAATTCTAAGTTCTGCGTTTTCTGTGTTTGCATATCGTGAATCTGTGATTGGATTTTCAATCTTTATTTTTGGGGTGTCATTAAATGTTATAGTAGAATCTGTAATCCAGTTTGTTCCTGTGATTAAAAAGTTATCTGGTTTTACTCCTGTTATTATTCCAGTCGATGTGTCTATATTAAATAGTTTATATGCTTTTATCTTTTGTGGCCATGACGATTTCCAATTCAGAGGTCTGTTTCCATAAATCTCGACCTCTTCTTGACCCGTATATCCCCTACCACTTTTAATTAAATCAACTCCTCTAACGAACTGGGGTATATTGTTTATATGCATGGGTGTATGTTGAAACACCGTCTCTTTTGTTTGTCGTGTAATTAGTGTATTTTCAAAAAAGTTTTCACATTTTAGATTGGTATTTATCTCAGATTTAGATTCGAGTGATATTAAAAATATAAAATCAAAAGTATCAAGTGACTCACCCACATAAACTAAACTATAATCTTCTTTATTGAGAATGTTATTTTCAAAATTATTTATAACTTCTTCGTTTGAAATATAGTTTACACTTTCTTTAATAGTGTTAATTAAATTACGAGTGTTTGTTTTTACTTTTTCTCCATGTTGATTATATACCGATCCAGGTTGAAATTGATTACCTCTGCTTATTATCTCGCAATTTTTGTATTTATTTTTATTAAAATTAAATTTAAGATTAGATTCATTAATCTTTATTACCACACTCCCATTTACTTTAAAATTTATTCCTTGAGCCAAAAAGTGTATATCTAAGATTGAGTTTGTTTTTAGTTTTATGTCGTGTGTAACGGATACATCGTATACATTGGGTGAGTAAAATATATCAGTTGTTTTATGTTTATGCTTCTTTCTAACTTGACCACTGCTTAAATCGACTACGTCAGAAATTCCTTGGTTTTTTATAGTATAGTCTGATATAAACTTGAAGTTGACATCATTTGAATATTCTAAAGAGTTCGGTATTTTTACTAGATTTATGTTGTCAAAGTTTTTAGAGGAAAATTTAACTTGGTTGCTGTTGTAATTTCTAAAATCAAAAACCAACTTATCTCGGTTGTCAAAACTAACCAATGAATTTATTAATCCCGATGTGTAGTGTGGGTTGTCACATGATTCGTATTTTTTACCATCAAAAAACCCAACTACTCTAATATTTTTATCCGAGTCGGTTTGTTGAATCTGGTCACTACCTACCCAACCGTTTTGTAACTTACCTCTAAACGTTCCGTTTAGAAATACATATTTTTTATCTCCAGAAAATATGTAGTTATCGTTAGGTTTACTTATGTTTTTGAAACTCAATCCTTCTGAAAAAACTCGTTCAGTTAACTCACCTTTATATACTCCGTATAGTTCTGCATTAACCCAACCGTGTATATATGCATCACACTCAATGAATCTATCATATTTTGAAATAAAACTAACACGACCAAAATAGTCTACACCTCGTTGTGGTAAATTGTCTGATTGAATTGAGTTGTTAAACCCGGTGCTGAACCACTCTGGTGTATTTGTGTTACTTTCTGCAATCTTGTTTCCCCCAATCCAGGTATAGTTTTCATATTGTCTGCCTTGGTTTAGTGCTAAATATTTTCCACCATCAACCGTGTTGTCTGATGCAATAATCCATCTCAATTTGTGAGAGGAATAAAATACCCACCACATTCTACTTTGGTTTGTAAATACAGGAAGTCCAGAACTTCCTTTAAATTTAAATTCATATATTCCGTTTGCGGTTTCCATTCCATCTGTAAATCCAGAAATCTGAATTCCATCGTTGAGAAATACATCGTAATTTACCAACTTACCCGTATACTGAACTCCTATTGATTTTTTTTCTTTTATTTTTTCTACCTTAAAAAGTTTTCCTTTTTGTTCGGTAATTCCGTGAACGGTAAATATGTCTCGTGTGGAATCTGTGATGTCCTCTCCCACCAACTTTCCACAATAGTTGTAGTCAAATGTAAACTCAGAGTTGTTTTTAAAAACTTTAATGTCCGAGTCGTGTGTTAGTTTATAGTCTCCATGTTTATCTGCGAGGTATGTACGGTCATTTCCAAAGGCTGCTATGTTCTTATCAGACAAACCTACATCAAAATTAATATTTAAAATTTCAGTTATTTTTTCCTTATCCGATTTTGAGTTCTCTTCTAGGTCTATCCAAGTTGAAGACTTTATACGAGGTGGTATTATTTTGTGTCTCTCAAGCAGAGACGGTTCAATTAATAATCCAGATATTAAATTTGCTCTCGCAGGTACTATCTTTTCTAAGTTTTCAAATAAAGATGGATCAATGTAAGACTTAATTAGATTGAAGTATTTTTGAATATCAAGTTTTCCAAAACCATGTTTAAAAAATATTTTTCTCAGACCCTCTAGTTTCTTGTAACAATAGTTATATGTTTCATGTGGGTCTCCTATAAACTCTCCTAAATTAATCTGACCAAAGAATCTGATAATTTCCTGATTAGTTATATCGGTTGGACTGAAGTATACTCCTAGTGTATTTGAATCTATCGTGTGTCTATCCTTTGATTTTTTTGTAGAACGAGAGTATGGATTTAGTTCTGCTACCTTCTCCTGAGTCTCTATTCTAATTTTATTATTGTTAAATGATTTTCCACCCATTGCAGGAAGATTACTAAGTTCACTTCTGTTTTTTCCCACGAAGTGGTACGGATATGTGGTATTAGTAAAGTTATGTGCAATTACGTCTTGTTTATGTGGTGAAAGTGCATAGTTTTTTATAGTACCAAACCCCAAGAGTGGTGTGAGTGACTCAGATTGTTCAGATATAAGTGAATATGGATGATCAAAGTTTATTTTAGTAAGCAACACACTTTCTAGTTCAATATAGTTATCAATGTCATAGCCTTGATTATTGTTTATGTGACCAATAAATCGTTTT
>Ga0209534_10000155_pt1 | contig 80542 bp, 80 predicted proteins | sample COG_07_FD_184751 | JGI IMG/M metagenome (GOLD analysis project Ga0209534, IMG submission 184751) | Pelagic Microbial community sample from North Sea - COGITO 998_met_07 (SPAdes) (version 2) | ecosystem: Environmental > Aquatic > Marine > Neritic zone/Coastal water | place: Helgoland, sampling...
AGGTACTCGACAATCAATGGAAAGATCACCTTGCCAATATGGACCAGCTGCGTCAGGGCATTGGCCTGCGCGCCTACGCCCAGAAAAACCCCAAGCAGGAGTACAAACGCGAATCGTTCGCCATGTTTGAACAGTTGCTAGAGGACATTAAATTTGAAACCGTGCGTTTCCTCAGCCATATACAGATCGCCAGTGAAGAGGACATGCGCAAACTTGAACAGCAGCGCCGCAAAGAGCAGGAAGGCCGGGAATATCAACACGCCCAGAGCGCCAGCCTCAGTGATGAGCAGGCCCAGCAGCAAGGTGCGGATAGAGGTGGAGAGACAGGTGCGCAGCAACCAATGTTGCGTCAGGGCCCAAAAGTTGGGCGCAATGACAGCTGTCCCTGTGGCTCAGGTAAAAAATATAAACAGTGCCACGGTAAAATTTAATCGCTGGCAGGTTCAGTAATCAGGATCAGGAAACGAGATGGCCACAGGCAACAAACCCTTTCCAAAGATGCACCCGGTCGCCGGGTTTGCACTCGGCACCACCAGCGCCGGGATTAAAACCCCGGGGCGCAAAGATCTGGTGCTCATGCAAATTCAGCCCCAGGCAAGCGTAGCCGCACTGTTTACTCAGAATGCGTTTTGTGCCGCACCGGTTGTGGTCTGCAGGCAGCACCTCAGCACTGATGTGCCGCGTTACCTGTTGGTCAACACCGGCAACGCCAATGCCGGAACCGGTGAACAGGGTCTTGTCGATGCTCAGCGCAGCTGTCAGGCACTGGCCGAGCGACAAGGCGTCTCACCCCAACAGGTGCTGCCATTTTCCACCGGCGTCATTGGTGAACCACTGCCAATAGAAAAATTACTCGCGGCACTGCCCGCCGCCGTTGATGCACTGGCTGAAGAGGGCTGGGCCGATGCCGCCGACGGCATCCTCACCACCGACACCTGTGCCAAGGGCGCCAGCCTGCAATACCAGCCGATTGGAACTGAGCCCAAGGTTGTAACCATCACCGGGATCAGCAAAGGCTCAGGCATGATCAAGCCCAATATGGCCACCATGCTCGGATTTGTCGCCACTGACGCACAGGTTGATAGCGAATTATTGCACCGCGCCCTGCGCCTGGTTACCAATAAATCCTTTAATCGCATCACCGTCGACAGCGACACCTCGACCAATGATTCGGTCGTATTGGTCGCCACCGGTGCCAGCACTGTGGTGATCGACGAAAGCAATTTTGAGGAATTTGTCAGCCAACTCGAGAAGGTGTTTATTGAGCTGGCTCAGGCCATCATTCGGGATGGCGAAGGAGCCACCAAGTTTGTCTCGGTGGTAGTCGACAGCGCAGTGGACTCCGAGGAAGCCCTGAAAGTTGCCTACACCGTCGCCGAATCGCCGCTGGTTAAAACCGCACTGGCGGCCTCCGACGCCAACTGGGGCCGTATTCTTGCCGCCGTCGGCCGCGCCGGTGTCGACAATCTCGATGTCAGCAAGGTCTCGATAAGTCTCAATGAGGTCTTGATCGTTGAGCGCGGTGGTCGCGCCGCCAGTTACAGTGAAGCGGCGGGCGTACAGGCCATGGCACCGGAAGAGATCAGCATCAGCATTTCACTCAATCGCGGCAACACCAGCGAAACCGTCTGGACCACCGACCTGACCTACGAATATGTCCGCATCAATGCTGAATACCGCACCTAAACGTGCGCGGATTATGTTGTTGAGGATGCCGCGGTGAAAGTAATTCAGGTGGTCGCAGCCATTATTGTCGGTCCGGAGCAACGCATTTTTATTACCCGTCGCCCCGATCATCTGCATCAGGGCGGCCTCTGGGAATTTCCCGGCGGCAAACTCGAAGCCAGTGAAAGCCCCGAACAGGCGCTGACGCGAGAGCTATTTGAAGAAATCGATATTCAGGTCACGCATGCGCAACCCTATATGCGCGTCGACCACGATTACGGCGACAAAAAAGTTGTGTTGGATATCTGGCAAGTCGATGGCTTTAGCGGCAATGCCCATGGCAAAGAGGGACAGCAGTGTCGCTGGGTTGACTTGCACAGTTTAACGGCACGGTCAGCAGATCAGGACCTGGATTTTCCGGCAGCCAATCAACCGATCCTTGAGCGCCTTGCTGAGCAGGGCTTAAACCCTCAAATGATGTCGACCAATAAAATAGCTGACTAGGACTCGAGCAAATCCGGATCGATCAAGCCTGCGTCGAGTAACTCTTTGGATAGCTGCTCAGAGTCCAGCATCTCAGGATCGACCAGCGCAGCGCCCTTAATGGCAAAATCCTCGCGCGCCCAGCCACCAAAATCGATTTGTTGACAGCGCTTGCTGCAAAATGGACGAAACGGAAATTTATCGCTCCACTCCAGAGTCGTTTTACAGGTTGGGCAGCTTAAAGTTGTCGGGCTCATCGGGTGGTGCTCAATTTGTGGAATGGGTTAATTTTAAAAGCTCCCTATGCAGCGTTGCAACTCGCGCGCTCAATGTCTCCAATGGCAGTGAATTATCCAGTATACGGTCTGCGCGGGCGCGTTTGATATCTCGTGGCAACTGCGCATCAATAATACTCTGGATTTGTTCCACCGGATTATTGTCCCGATCACAGGCACGCTTTATTTGCAGTTCAACTGGCACATCGACAAGCACGGTGGTATCGACCAATTGCACCTGATCAGTTTCAAACAAAAGGGGTGATTCGAGAATCACATAGGGGCTTTGCGCCGCGCCTAACTGCTGCGCGATCCATTTGCGAATCAATGGGTGCAACAGTGACTCAAGCCACTGCTTTTGTTGTGGGTCCGAAAAAATAATTTGCCGCAGTGCGGCGCGATCGAGGTTGCCATCCGCTTGCAGAATATCAGCGCCAAAGTGCGCACTGATCTCAGTCAGCGCTGGCATGCCCGGTTCAACGACCTTGCGCGAGGCCTGATCGGCATCAACCGTAACGATACCCAGCTGCCGGAAAGCCTCGGCAACGGTGCTTTTACCGCTGCCGATACCGCCGGTCAAACCGACAACGAAAGGTTTTGAAGAAGGGGAGTGATCAGTCAAGATAACATGCCAGGGCCGCTGATGAATGATTAAGTGCGACGGCTCGAAGGCCGCTCAGCGCAGCCTGATCTAGAGTCCAAAGGCACCTAAATAGGAGGCGAGAATAGTATCACCCCAGATTAAGGCAATCCAACCCGCTATTGCCAAGAACGGCCCAAATGCCATTGGCACCTGCTTGTCTCTGGTCTTGAGAAGCAACCCGACGACACCCACCAGAGCGCCGGCAAAGGTCGACAGAATAATAATCAGCGGCAACATATGCCAGCCCATCCAGGCACCCAGCGCGGCGAGCAGCTTAAAATCGCCGTAGCCCATACCTTCCTTGCCGGTAATCAGCTTAAATAACCAGAACACAATCCACAGTGACAGGTAACCGGCGAGTGCGCCGATCACTGCATCGTTGAGCGGCACAAAGGTCGCATTGAGATTGGCAAACAGCCCCAGCCATAGCAGCGGCAAGGTAATCTGATCAGGCAGTATTTGCTCGCGATAATCAATACCGGTCAGAGCAATCAACACCCAGCTGAATATTAAACAGTACGCCGCCATCAGCGACAGCCCAAACTGATAGACAATAAAACTCGTCACCAGCCCGCTCAGCAATTCGACCAGCGGATATTGAATCGAAATAGCACGTGAACAGGCGTGACACTTGCCGCCCAAAAACACATAGCTGATCACCGGGATATTGTGCCACGGCTTGATGCTCTCGCCGCACGATGGACAGCGCGAAGCCGGAGTAGCGAGAGATGGCGGCTCCGAGGAATCAGCGGGCAGGCCGAGAAAATCCTGCGACTCATGTCGCCAGCGCGTTTTGAGTTGTTCGGGAAAACGCAGAATCACCACATTCAGAAAGCTGCCCACGATCAGGCCCAGAGGCAGGGCGGTCAGCGCCAGGGCAAAAGATGACAAAGAAGTCTCGAAAAACATAATTAATGTCCGGTGAAAATTATTTTTCTGAGCGGCTGCCGCACAACCGTTGCAGCCATTTGATCAACGCATTTCAGCGCTCTATTAAACCACATTACCCAACTGGAATATCGGCAGATACATCGCGATCAGCAGGCCGCCGACTAACACCCCGAGCACCGATATAATCAATGGCTCCAGCAGACTGGTGAGATTATCAACAGAGTTATCGACCAGCTCCTCATAGTGAATCGCCGCCTTCTCCAGCATATCATCCAGCGCGCCCGACTCCTCACCAATCGCAGTCATCTGTTGCAGCAAAATTGGAAACATCTTTCGTGTCTTGATCGCTGCGTGCAGTTGCACCCCGGTGGTGACATCATCGCGCACCTTCAAGATGGCATCGCGATACAGCGCATTGCCGGCCGCGCCAGCCACTGATTCAAGCGCATCGACAATCGGCACACCCGCAGAAAAGGTAGTTGAGAGGGTTCGGGCAAAGCGCGCCTCTTTAAAGCCATAAAAAGCCGCGCCAATACAGACCAATAGAGTGACCCATGATTCCTGCAATGCCTCCGACAAGCCCAACACAAACAGCGTAAACGCCGGCAAATCGGCGCCAAAGCTACTGAAGGTTTCGGCAAACACTGGCACCACTTTGATCAGCAGCACCGCGGTCACAATCACCGCCACCACTACCACCGCGATCGGATAGGTGAGAGCCTTTTTGATTTTCGCTTTCAGTTGTTCGGTCTTTTCTTTATAGGTCGCCACCCGGTCGAGCATGGTCTCCAGCGCCCCGGCGGTCTCACCGGAATCGACCAGACTGCAAAACAGATCATCAAAAAAGCGCGGGTGCCTGCGCAGTGAATTGGCAAAGCTGCCACCAGCTGAAACATCGTCGCGAATCTGTAATATCAGTTCTCTCATTGCCGGCTTGTCAACGCCATCGGAGACAATATCAAACGACTGCACCAGCGGTACACCAGCCTTCATCATGGTCGCCAACTGACGGGTAAACAGCGCAATATCGGCGGGCACAATTTTCTTTGGCCGGCTGAATAGCGGGGTGGTTTTCTTTTTGATCGAGGTAGAGATAATCCCCTGTTTACGCAACTGGCCACGGACGGCAATCAGGTTGTCGGCATGCATCTCACCTTCAACTTTTTCGCCCTTGCGATTTTTACCGCGATAGATAAACAGTTGGCGCTCGGCAACAGTGGCCATAATATTTTCCTTTCCCTGACAGTGTTAACGTTAGTCCTTGGTGATGCGGTTTGCCTCTTCAATACTAATTAGACCACGGGCCGCCTTGCGTAAAGCCGAAGTGCGCAGGGTTCTAAAGCCCTCCTTGAGCGCAGTGTCGAGAATGTCCAGCGAACTGCCCCCCTGCATAATAATGCGCGAAATCGCCGGCGTGATTTTCAAGGTCTCATAGACCCGGACCCGGCCCTTGTAACCATTGGTACACTGGGCACAGCCCACCGCCTTGTAGATCGTGATCTTTTCGCGCGGGATATCCAGCTCATCAAAGCCCTCATCGCTGAGCACATTGTCGGGAATATCGTCAAACCTCTCGCGACACTGATTGCAGAGCTTGCGGCCCAGACGCTGAGCGATAATCAGGTTTACCGAGGTCGCCACATTAAACGCAGGCACACCCATATTCAGCAATCGGGTCAGAGTTTCCGGCGCACTGTTAGTGTGCAGCGTCGACAGCACCAGGTGGCCGGTCTGCGCCGCCTTGATTGAAATCTCAGCAGTTTCCAGATCGCGAATCTCACCCACCATCACCACGTCCGGGTCCTGGCGCAAAAACGAGCGCAGCGCCTCGGCAAAGGTCAGCCCCACCCGCAGATTAATCTGGGTCTGGTTAATGCCTTCCATATTGATTTCAATAGGGTCCTCGGCGGTGGAGATATTACGCTCCGGCGTATTGAGAATATTCAGCCCGGTATACAGCGACACCGTCTTGCCTGAACCGGTCGGCCCAGTGACCAGAATCATGCCCTGGGGGCGAGCCAGCGCCTCCATATAAAGTTTTTTCTGGTCCTCTTCATAGCCCAGTGCATCAATTCCCATCTGGGCACTGCTGGGGTCGAGAATACGCAGCACAATTTTTTCGCCAAACTGCAACGGCAGCGTATTAACCCGAAAGTCGATAGCCTTGTTTTTGGACAGCTTGAGCTTCACTCGACCATCCTGTGGCACGCGTCGCTCCTAGATATCCATGCGTGCCATCACCTTTAAACGGGCGGCTAAACGCGGTGCCAGATTGGCCGGCGGTTTCGACATCTCCTGCAAAATGCCATCGACACGAAAGCGCACACGATAGGTCTTTTCGTAGGGTTCAAAGTGAATATCCGACGCACCCATGCGGATTGCATCCAGCAACATCTTGTTGACAAAGCGCACAATCGGCGCGTCATCCTCGCCATTGGCCTCGGCGCCATCTGCGCCGTCGTCATTTTCGTCGATCGCCTCCATATCCAGATCATCGAGATGGACATCGTTGATCGTCCCCAGCGCCTCGCCAATATCACTGTCATTGGCACTCTCCATCCATTTGTCCAGCGCCTCGCTGATTTCGGAATACAGCACCAGCACCGGCTCCACTGCCGTTCCCGTCTGAAACTGAATTTCGGTAATCGCGCGCTGATTGGTGGGGTCAGCAATCGCCAAAAACAACCGTTTCCCGCGCTTGAGCAGCGGAATAACCCGATGCTTTTTCAATAGCTTGCTATCGACAATATCGCGGGGGAAATAGTCCGGGTTATGTTTGTCCAGGCAGTAGAGCGGAATACCAAACTCCCTCGCCGCCGACTTGCCAATCTGTTCCGCCGACAGCAGGTGTTTTTCGCAGAGATATTGAACCAGTGAAATATGGTTGGTTTTTGCAGAGGCGGTTGCCTCTTCAATAACATCGGCGTCGATGAGCTGATCGTCAACCAGACGTTTGGGCAAACCGTGCAGGGCAATCTGTGGCATGTTCATAACAGTGTCATCCTTAAAACAGAATCTGAAAAATAAGCCGAGATAAAAAGCCGGGTATAAAGTCGAAATTAACCGTACAGGCCAGTCTAATCACCGCGCGATAGCACTGCTGTGCGAAGCCCCACAAAACCAAAAATTTACTGTGATAGAGGTAGCATTCTTTTTAAAAACAGTTGGCACTCTGGATCTGCCTGATTCGCAGTTGCGAGCCGCAGCTGAAAGCCAAAATCGTTTAAAAATTATTTCAGCCAGTGACAAAACGAGTGACAAAAAAAGTCACAAACTGACAGCGTGATGCCTGCTGACGGCATAAATTTGCACTCACGTTCCACGCTTAAAAAGGCGTTATTTCCATAAGTTATTGAAATAAAACAATAAATAAATGTTGGCACAGCATTTGCTATCCCCCTAGCGAGCAAAGTGATTTGCCCACTAACGGGAATTACGATTTTTTTATTAATGGAAAAACGGAGAGTAACAATGAAAAGCGCTATTCAAACTAATCGAAAGCAAGCAGGTTTTACCCTGATCGAACTGATGATTGTGGTCGCGATTATTGGTATTTTGGCCGCGGTCGCGCTACCGGCTTATAAGGATTATTCCATCAAGGCTAAAATGTCGGAGGTTATTCTTGCTGGTTCAGCCTGTCGAACAGCAATCACTGAAATAGCACAAACAGCAAGTTCGCTCCCGGCTGCTAATGGTTGGGGCTGTGAAAGTTCAAGTGCTACATCGCAATATGTTGAATCAATATCAACATCTGCTACAGGTGTTGTAACAATTGCTGTTCAAGGTATTGATACTTTGGTTAATAGTGGTTCAGTTATTATGACCCCCTATGCTGATTCAGGTATTACAGCTGTTACTGCGGGAAGTGGTGTGTTTCGTTGGGTTTGTAATACCGCCGCTGCAGCTGATCTTCCAGTTAAATATCTTCCAGGCTCATGTAGAGGATAAGACAATTGGCGATATAAAAAAAGGCTCCTTCAGGAGCCTTTTTTTATATCCGCCGAGTAAAGCCTAATCGACCAATCGCATCGATAAATCCACTGCGCGAATATGCTTGGTTAGACTTCCCGATGAAATAAAGTCGACTCTGGAGTGACTATAAGCTTTCAGCTTCTCTTCGGTAATATCACCCGAGACTTCAATTTTGGTCTCTCCCAATTCCATTGAGGCCAGTGCCTCAATATCGGCGGGGGAAAAATTATCCAGCATCACCACATCGGCTTTAGCAGCCAGTGCCTGTTGCAGTTCATCGAGGCTTTCCACTTCCACTTCAACTTTTGTGTCGGACGAAATCTTGCGGGCTGCGGTGATGGCATTGGCAATGCTGCCGCAGGCGGCAATGTGGTTTTCCTTGATTAAAAAGGCATCGTAGAGGCCGACGCGATGGTTGTCACAGCCGCCCACTGTCACTGCATATTTCTGCGCCAGACGCAGGCCAGGGATGGTTTTTCGGGTATCGAGTATGGTTATCCTGCTGTCTGCACAGGTTTCGGCATACAGCCGTGCGCTGGTTGCGGTGGCAGACAGTGTTTGCAAAAAGTTAAGCGCCGCGCGCTCACCGGTTAACAGCACACGGGTGTTGCCGGTCAGGGTAAACAGCGGCTGGTCCGGGTTGACTCGGTCACCCTCATTAACATGCCATTCGATCCGGGTGCACCCGTTGTCGTCGCCGCTTTCGGTGCTTAGGCCAGAGCGCTTGTCCAACTGGCGAAACACTTCATCCACCCAAGGGCGTCCGCAGATTACGGCCTCTTCGCGACAGATCACCACCGCCTTGCCACGCTGCTGGCGGGGAATTAACTGCGCGGTGATATCGCCGCTGCCGATGTCTTCATTCAGTGCACGCTCTACCGCATGCGGAATATCCGCTGCAGTCGATGGGGGAAGCACGACAGAGTTGGCTTGCAGGTTGTCTGAGTCTGACATGGGCATCTCTTACCGATTGGGATAATCAAAGCGCAGGATTATAGCAGCAATGGTCGTGTCGGGCTGAAGCGCCGGGCCAGTTTTGGATTGAAATTTTTCGGTGATTTAATCTAAAACCGACCATACTTAACGGGATTATTTGTTCAATCGCGAACCAAACTGACGCGACCCAAACTGGGCAGTAAAGCTGGGCAGTCAAGCTGGGCAGTCAAACTAGATAGTGTTGATAAAAGTATCTCGCCATTAAGGATGGCAGATTAGATGAGCGACCGACCGGGTTTCGAAAAACAACAGCTTGTGGAATCGTTGGGGCAGCTCTGTCAGCAACATCTTGTCGATGCCTTTAAAAAATTTCATCCCGCCTGCGCCAAACAGCTCACCGATCTCGCCGCAGAAGCCGGAAGCAACCGCCTGCAAACCCTCTATTTTGATACTGTGCGTTTATTAAAAAAACAACACCTCGATATTGAAATGGAAACCCTCAACAGCATCGCGCGCGGCTTTGAAATGCTTGCAGAGCCCATGGCTGTTGCAGAGCCGCCAGCGTCCCGTGATAACAAACCCCCAGCTACCTCCAGAACCGCCTCTCGCCGCCGTGCCGGCGATCATTTCAAACTGCTTGAGCATGAAGACCTCGAGGTGATGATTGCGTTGGACAATTTTTCCAGCCGCGCGCGCGAGCAGCTGCGAGGTGAGCTCTATGAACTTGAGGGCCGCCTGAAGACACTGCTTGGCCAAAACAGCCTGCCCAGCCCGCTGCCGCTGTTCCCCGACGCTCTGTTGGAGGCCTTTGTCGGTTCACTGGACGGCGATCTGATCGCCGTGGAAGTGCAGCTGGAACTGGTCAGAGCCTTTGCTCAAATCTGTTTTGATAAACCCTATGGGCAGATGCTTAATCTCGCTATTGATCAGCTTGAAGAGGCCGGTTGTGAGCTGCTGGAAGATTACCTGCCGGCAGAACCCAGTCCAACCACCGATCAGTCACCCGAGCCTGCGCCGCAGGTGTCAAACACATCGTCTGATCGGCCGCAGGCATTATCGGCAGAGCCACTAACAGCATTGCAACCAGATCCAAAACAAGCGCTGCCACAAGAACGTAATCAGAAGCGCAATCAGGACCCTAACCAAGAGCCAACTCCCCAATTTGATCAGCCGGTCGCGGGTCACCGGGTGGAGGAGCAACGGGAGGCTTACACAGACCAGCCGCTTATTACCAAAACCCGTATCCAGACTGAGCTGTTGGCGCGGATTAATTCGATGTTGGAAAATGCCCAGATCGATGCCGATGCGAATGATGGCCAGCAGCAGAGCCAGGTGCCCGGGGACGCCAACAGCCAGACCAGTCCACACTCAAACTCAAACTCAAACCAGACGCGCGCCCCCTGTATGGCCAAGCCGCAGCTATTTGCCGAGATTAACAAGCAGGTTAACGATCTGATTACTCACAGTACTGAGCTGGCCAGCAATGGTCAGATTACCCGCGATCTGGCGGCGGCGATTAAACAGCTTGAGAAGGGTAAGCGGGGCAGTCGCCTGCACCGCAATGACGCCACGGTGTTTCAGGTGGTGGAGAATATTTTTTCCAGCTTTGGCCAATCCATGGTGGTGGCGCCGGAGATGCAGCAGGTGATCAATCGCTGTGAGATTCCAATGCTTAAAATGGCGCTCAAAAAACCGCTGATTCTGGAGCAGGAAAATCACCCGATAAGACGACTGTTTAATGAGATGGCGAAATACGCGATTGGCCTTGAGCAGGGTGATTGTGAAGACAATAAAATTTATCAGCAGATGGTTAAGATGTCCGAGACCATGCTCGACGATTCCTTTGATGAGCAGAGACTGCCGCAGATTTTTAGTGAATTTATGAGCCTGCTCGACCGCGACCGCCGGATGACCGCGATGGCCGAGGAAAAAGAAGTCGAACGAGTTGCAGCGCAGGAAAAAATCAACTGGGCGCGGACTCGGGTGGAAGAGGAAATTAGCAAGCGTATGGTCGGCAGGGAGCACCCGCAGGCGGTGATCGATTTTGTTCAGCGCAGCTGGTGTGTGGTGCTGCATATGGCGCATCAGCGCAATGGCGAATCCGGCGCCGACTGGCAGGTGGGGCTTAAGTTGCTGGACAATCTGCTCTATCTCGCCAACCGTCCGCTGTCGGATCAAGATCTAAAGTATCGTCACGAACTGATCAAGCATATCGATGCGCGCCTCGGCCATATCTCTACTGATATTGCCCAGCGCAGTTTGCAGATCGAACAGCTTTCTGAGGCGCTCGGCATCGCATCTTCGCCAGAGTCATATTCATCGGCAAAGGTTACCCGGCTGACCCCGAGAGCCAAGCATTGGGCCAAAAAGCTGGCTGATAAGGGTCGATCACTGACCCAGGCCGAGGATCAGCTGGTGGGCGAGATTAAGCGAGTGTTGATGTCGGCTGTTAAAACCGAGTTGCCGGGCAAAAATATTTCCCGCGCGGTCAGCGATTCCGAGTCCGTCGACAGCCTCGGTCAGCGCTGCCTCGGGGCATTGCAAAAAGGTTGCTGGATTGAGTTGGGCGGTGATATAAAGGCTCACAAGCGCGGCAGGTTGGCGGGCATTGTGGGGCCGGCGTGGAAATATGTGTTTGTCGACAATCAGGGCAAGTTGATTGCCGCGCGCGATCGGGCACGTTTGGCTGTGGATCTTTTGAATGGGTCGGTGACGGTGCTGGATAACTCCCACCTGTTCGACAAAGCAATCAAAGAGGCCATTATGCAGATCAAAGGATTGCCCATCGCCAGCTAGCCGGGACTTTGGTTTGTGTCCGCTGCCGGCACTTTTTATCGTACTTTTGATGGTACTTTTATCGTGCTTTCTTAGCATTTAAAGACAGTTCTATGCATATAAAAAACGGCTGGTTAAATTCTGCCACTCAAATGCCATCACCCAATGTTGATCTGCGTCCGGACGCGGACGACATTAGTTTGCTGGTGATTCACAATATCAGCCTGCCGCCCAATCAGTTTGGCGGCGGTTATATCGGTCAGTTTTTTAGCAATTGTCTGAACCCGGATGACGATGAGTATTTTGCCGGTATCTGTGATCTCAAGGTCTCATCGCACCTGTTGATCGATCGCCTCGGTGCAATCACCCAGTTTGCCGGCTTTGATCAGCGCGCCTGGCATGCCGGGGTGTCGCAATTCGAGGGTCGCAAAAACTGTAATGACTTTTCCATTGGCATTGAAATGGAAGGTGCTGATCATATTCCTTACACTGACGTCCAATATCAGATATTGGCCGAGGTGACTGGGCTGCTTCTGCAGACCCATTCGCGACTGACCCGTGAACGTATTGTTGGCCACAGTGATATTGCTCCGGGACGTAAAACCGATCCCGGCGCGGCCTTTGATTGGGCGCGCTATAAAAACTTGCTTGTACGTTAACAGCTAACAGAGAGTAAACAATGCATTTTCTAATTGTTCTAATCGCAGTGGTGGCGCTGGAAAGCAGTGGCCAGCTGGCGTTTATTCAGCGCGATCTGTGGTTGCGAAAATGGTATGCAGCGCTCTCGCGGATTTCTGCACTGAACCAAAATTCGATGTTCAAGACGCTGCTCTTTGTGTTGGTGCCAGCGGCTGCAGTGCAACTGGTGATCTGGTCTCTCGCTGACGGTGTGCTGGTGGTTTTGCTGGAACTGGCGGTGTTGCTCTACAGTTTTGGGCGCGGTGATCTGCGCAAGCAGATCGATACTCTGGAATCGGATATTGAGCGCAGCGACCTGCAAGCTGCGTTTCACGATGCGGCGGTGTTTAATATTGGTCACCGCGGGAGTTCTGTCGAGGATGCCGCAGGGTTGTTTCATGAGTTGACTGCCACGCTGCCCTACCGATTGTTTGAGCGCACCTTTGCCGCAGTGTTTTGGTTCTTTTTTCTCGGCGCGCCAGTCGCTCTGGCCTATCGGCTGTTGGCACTGCATGGCGATATGCAACTCGATGGGGACAATGCGGAAGCAGCGGCTAAACAGGCGGGCCAGCCTGACGGGTTGATTGCTGATGATATCGCTAATTTGGAATTCCATGCGGATTCTGATAAGCGCGCAGATGAGGCCATAGATGGGGTTGTAGATGGTGTTGTAGAGGAGAGTTCAGATAAGACCGCATACCAAAGCGCGAATCAACTGCTCTGGTATCTGGAGTGGTTGCCAGCCCGGGCTCTGGCTCTGACTCTGGGGCTGATGGGTGACTTCTCTCGTGCGACCGGCGAGCTTAATCAGGTGCTTTTCTGTACCCAGACGTCGACGGCTGATCTGTTGCGCCGCTGTGTGCTGGGTGCACTCAATACGCCTCACAACAGTCAAGCTGAAACGCCTGAAACTGATCCGCAAGCGCACAGTGACACGGCGGCATTGCAACAGGTTGCCGAGGTGGTGGCGCTGTTCAGACGATCGATGACCGGTTGGCTGGTGTTGATCGCGCTGGCGGTTTTGATGAGTTAAGCGGGCTTGCTCTCACCATTCCAAGGTGCGACTTTAAACAGCAGCAGCATCCCCGGAACAGCCAGCAGGGTGCAAAGATAGAAGAAGTTTTCCCAGCCTGTGCCTTCGACAATAATCCCGGTCACCGAGCTGGCCACGGTGCGTGGCACGGCGGTGAGGGCGGTAAACAGTGCCAGTTGCGTGGCGGCAAAGGCCGGGTGCGTAGAGCGCGCCATAAAGGCGACAAAGGCCGCCGTGCCGAGACCGACACCGAGATACTCAAAGCTGATAACCAGTCCTAACAACCACAACCCTTCGCCAACTCTTGCGAGCACGGCAAAGCCAAGGATCGAAACAATCTGCACTACTCCAAATAACCACAGTGCGCGGTTAATACCAGTCTTGAGCATCAACAGGCCGCCGAGTATGCCGCCAATAATCATTGGCCACAGCGCTGCATGTTTGGCTACCAGACCGATCTCGGTTTTGCTGTAACCCATATCCAGATAAAACGGTGTCGCCAGTGCGGTGGCCATGCTGTCGCCAAGTTTGTATAGCAGCATAAAACTGAGTATCAGGCAGGCCTGGCGCACACCCTTCCGGGAAAAGAATTCTATAAACGGCTCCACTACGGCTTGATTCAGCGTGGTGGGGTGGCGTGCTTCGGTTTTCGGCTCATCAATGCTCAGGGTCAGGCCGATTCCCAGCAACATAAAGGCGGCGGTGACCGCGAATACGATTTGCCAGGGCAGGCTGTCGGCAAGAATCAGCGACAGCGAGCCCGGCACGAGGCCGGCAATTCGATAGGCATTAACATGAATCGAATTGCCCAGACCCAGCTCGTGGTCGGACAGAATCTGACGCCGGTAGGCATCGAGCACAATATCCTGAGTGGCGCTTAAAAACGCGATCAGCAGACACAGCCAGGCGATGCTCCAGATCTGCGTGGCGGGGTTAAAAAAGCCCAGTGCGGCAATGGCTATCAGCAGCGCAATCTGGCTCGAGAGCATCCAGCTGCGGCGCAAGCCGGTTTGCTGGCGAGTCAGTCCGGGCAGTCTGAAATGGTAGCGATCGAGCAGCGGAGACCAGATAAATTTCCAGGTGTAGGGCAGTCCGATAAGGGCGAAAAAGCCGATTTCTTTAAGCCCCACACCCTCAGACCGCAGCCAGGCGGGAACCAGCGAGATCAAGAGATAGAGTGGTAAGCCGGAGGCAAAACCGGTGAAAATGCAGATCAGCATGCGACGATTGAGCAGGGCCTGTGTAATGCTGGTTTGGGTCATGTTTTTGCTCTTGTGTTATTTTTCTGATGTCGATTGCACTGTCTGCCCGTCTGCCTGGCCATGCAGTTCGCCGCTGCTCTTGTTCAGGGACGCCAGCGAAATTGCGCCAGGCTGATGCGGCCGTTGCTGACAACCACTCCTTCCTCCTGCAGCCGCGCGCGCTGATATTTTCCGCTGTCCGTGTCGGGGTCGAGACTTAACTTGCCGGCGGCGTTTATCACCCGGTGCCAGGGCAATTGGGTGTCGCGGGGCAGGTTGCTCAGGGTGCGCCCCACCAGCCGCGCCGCCCGCGCCAGCCCAGCGAGTTCGGCAAGCTGACCGTAGGTCACCACCGTGCCTTCGGGAACCGCTGCCAGTGCACTGAAGATTCTCTGCTCGCGACTGGAATGCTCGGCATAGTTGTTTAGCGACTTGTTTTCCACCGCATAAGACTACGCTATTCGCTGCACTGTTGAAATAGAGTAAACAACCCCAATGTAATGCTTAACCCGGGCAACCAGTTCGGGCCGACAACTCAGACCAACAGGGGCAATCGCTGTGCGCTTTGTATTTTTATTATTTGTCATTATGCCAGTGCTGGAGATGTGGCTGCTGATTACTGTCGGCACCCATATCGGTGCTTTGGCCACTATCGGTCTGGTGCTGCTGACGGCGTTTGTTGGGGTGACGCTGTTGCGCGAGCAGGGCTTCGATACCCTGTGGCGCGGTCGCCGCAAGTTTGAAGAGGGCCAGGTGCCTGCCCAGGAGATCGCCGAGGGTATTATTCTCGCAGTATCCGGTGCTCTGCTGTTGACCCCGGGCTTTGTCACCGACGCGATTGGCTTTGCTGGCCTGATTCCGTTGGTTCGCAGAGCGGTGGTCAAGGGTGTGCTCAGTCGCATGGTGGTGGTCGATGCCCAGATGCAGAGCCGCGGGTTTGGTCGGTCGGCAGGGCGTGGTGATTCTGTCGGGGGGGATTTTATCGACGGCGAGTCCTGGGATGAAAAGTAATCGATTGAATTATTTTTGCTGGCATGCCTTGAAAAAGAAATCCACAGCCACCATATGATCACCAGCTGCGGGATTCCGCAAGTACTGGAAAGTTTGAACCCCCAAGTTTAAACACACAAGATTAAACACTGAAGATTAATTGGAGAGACAAAGTATGAAAATTCGTCCATTACACGACCGAGTGATCGTTCGTCGCGAGGAAGAAGAAGCAAAAACCGCTGGCGGTATTCTGCTGCCAGGTTCCGCGCAGGAAAAGCCCAATCAGGGTGAAGTCGTTGCCGTTGGCAGTGGCCGCATTCTTGACAACGGTGACGTGCGCGCGGTTGATGTGAAGGTGGGTGATAAGGTTGTGTTTGGTAAGTATGCCGGACAGGACACCATTGAAGTCGACGGTGAAGAGCTGATTATTCTCAGCGAGACCGATATTAAAGCTGTTATTGAATAAGCCGTTTGTTCGATAGAGCTGTGCTCGGCAGATGACCGAGACCCGAAATTTTTGTGTTAACCCGATTTATGAAAGGAAATAAACATGTCAGCTAAAGAAGTGAAGTTTGGCAGCAGTGCTCGCCAAGGTATGTTGGAAGGTGTAAATATCCTCGCCAACGCTGTAAAAGTAACCCTCGGCCCTAAAGGCCGCAACGTCGTTCTGGACAAGTCTTTCGGCGCACCAACTGTCACCAAAGATGGTGTTTCTGTTGCCAAAGAAATTGAGCTCAGCGATAAATTTGAAAATATGGGTGCTCAGATGGTCAAGGAAGTGGCCTCAAAAGCATCTGACGATGCCGGTGACGGCACCACCACAGCAACTGTTCTGGCCCAGGCGATTATCACTGAAGGCCTCAAGTCAGTGGCTGCCGGTATGAATCCAATGGACCTGAAGCGCGGTATCGACAAAGCGGTTATCGCCGCGACTGCTGAGATCGCTGCACTGGCCAAGCCATGCTCTGAGTCAAAAGAAGTGGCTCAGGTCGGCACGATCTCTGCTAACAGCGATTCGCAAATCGGTGACATTATTGCTGAAGCGATGGACAAGGTTGGTAAAGAAGGTGTGATTACTGTTGAAGAGGGCTCAGGCCTGGAAAACGAACTGGATATCGTTGAAGGTATGCAGTTCGATCGTGGTTACCTGTCGCCATACTTCATCAATAACCAGGAGAGCATGAGCGCCGAGCAGGACAGCCCATTCATTCTTTTGGTCGACAAGAAGATCTCTAATATTCGTGAGCTGCTGCCGCTGCTGGAAAATGTTGCCAAAGCGGGCAAGCCATTGATGATCGTCGCGGAAGATGTTGAAGGTGAAGCGCTGGCTACACTGGTGGTCAACAACCTGCGTGGTATCGTCAAGGTTTCAGCCTGTAAAGCACCTGGTTTCGGCGACCGTCGCAAGGCGATGCTGGAAGATATCGCCATTTTGACCGGCGGTACTGTGATTTCTGAAGAAGTGGGTCTTGATCTTGAGACGGCTACTCTGGAGCACCTGGGTACAGCCAAGCGCATCACCATGACCAAAGAAGCAACGACTATTGTTGACGGTGCTGGCGATGCAGACGCTATCGCGGGCCGTGTTAAGCAGATTCGTGCACAGATCGAAGACACCAGCTCTGACTACGACCGTGAAAAGCTGCAAGAGCGCGTGGCCAAGTTGGCTGGCGGTGTTGCGGTAATCAAGGTTGGCGCCACCACCGAAATGGAAATGAAAGAGAAGAAAGCCCGCGTTGAAGATGCACTGCACGCAACCCGTGCAGCGGTTGAAGAGGGCGTGGTTCCTGGCGGCGGTGTTGCTCTGGTACGTGTGCTGCAGAAGATTGCTCACGTCACTGGCGACAACAATGACCAGACTGTGGGTGTGGGCATTGCTCTGCGCGCCATGGAAGCACCTCTGCGCCAGATCGTTGAAAATGCCGGCGGAGAAGGTTCCGTGGTTGTCGACAAGGTCAAGGCTGGCAAAGGTAATTTTGGTTACAACGCAGCCACTGGCGAATATGGCGATATGATCGAAATGGGTATTCTCGATCCAGCCAAGGTCGCACGTACTGCACTGCAGGCAGCTGCTTCTATCGCTGGTCTGATGATCACCACTGAAGCGATGGTTGCCGATGCTCCTAGCGATTCATCTGCCGGTGGTATGCCGGACATGGGTGGTATGGGCGGCATGGGTGGTATGGGCGGAATGATGTAATTGGCCTAGCCCAGGCAATAACTTAAAAACCCGCAGCCTTGGTTGCGGGTTTTTTTTGGCTTATTGCCTTAAAGCCGGTAAAGGTGATTGCTATTTTGCGCTGCTTCGCGAACAATTGGGGCCGGTCAAGACCGCAGCCTGAAAGGGCGCAACTATTAATAAACATTAAGAGGATTCCGTTATGTCTGCTGAATTAATCGATATTCTGGTCCGTTGGGGCCATTTGCTTTTCGGTATCACCTGGATTGGTATGCTGTACTACTTTAACTTCATTCAGGGTGGCTATTTCAAAGAAGCCTCACCGGAAGGTCTGGCCGATGCCAAAGCCAAACTGGCGCCAAGTGCGCTGTGGTGGTTCCGCTGGGGCGCGATGTTCACTTTTATCACCGGCCTCTATCTGCTTCACGTTGTCACCGGCAACAGCCAGCTGAATAACTATATTATTGTTGGCGCGGTCATGGGCACGCTGATGTTTTTGAACGTTTGGCTGGTAATCTGGCCAGCGCAGAAAATTGCCTTGGGCATTGTGGAAGGTGGCGATAAAGCTGCTGCGGGCGCCAAGGCGCTGCTGGCTTCACGCACCAATACACTGTTTTCTGCGCCTATGGCGCTGGGTATGTTGGCCGGTCCTCACTATGTGGGTCAAGGCTACGGCTCAGCGGTTGGCGGCAACGGCCTGATTGCAATGCTGGTGATTGTAGCGCTGCTTGAAGTCAACGCGCTGATGGGCAAGCAGGGTCCTATGACCACAGTTAAGGGTGTGATTCACTCGAGCCTGGGTTTGACTGCAGTGATGGTTCTGGCGCTTAACCTGCTCTAAAAAGCCGGTTGTCAGTCAAAAAAGCCGGCCTTGGGTCGGCTTTTTTGTGCCTGACTATTTTTCCCGTTTTCCCGCCGTGACTGGGTGAACGCTGGCTAAGAAGGAGAAATAACTTGGTTGTGCGGATGTAGGCGGAAATGAATTTGCGTATAATGCTCGTCAACGTTATGCCTCTACAAACGGTCTCTAAAACAGGATTTTCAAATGACTGCCGATAAACCCCGAATTAACCCCATTGTCCCGGAGCGGGACGATATGATTGGGCGTTCTTCAACAGCTTCTGCATCATCACAAAAAGCCAGCTCGCAGGCGATCGATGGCAGACGCTCTGGTGGTTCAGGCGGCTCGTCTGGCGGCTCTGCTGCAGGCACTGGTCTCAGCGGTGGATGGAAGGCGCTGATCTTTATTCTGTTGTTGGCCGTTGCAGCGGGCGCCTGGTTTGGCTGGATGCAATTTACTAAGCACAGCGATCTGTTGCAGCGTTTTGATGCTCTGGAGTCTCGTCTCAGCAGCACCGATGAGTCGGTGACCCAGTCCGGCGCGGCGATGCAGCTGAAGATCAGTAAACAGGGCGATGAGCTGAAAGAACACTGGAGTGAAATCAGGAAACTCTGGGGCGTGACCAACGATATCAATAAAGGCAAGATCGCCGAAAACAAAAAGGATATCGTATTTCTTGGCAGCAAGCGTGCCGCGATGGAAAAATCCATCGCCGATCTTGGTGCCCGGGTCGATAAAGAAGCCCGCAGCCTGACCAATCTGAGTGGCAATTATCTGGCTATCTCAGCGGATATTGATTCGGTTAATGCCAACCTGCGCAAGCTCTCTGACAAACTCAATACACTGCAGTCGTCACTGGCTAATATTGATCGTCAGATTAAACTCAATGCCGAAGCCGTGGAGTCGATGGATGCTTTCCGTCGTCAGACCAACCAGAAGATCCTTGATCTTGAAAAGCGCCTGGCCGCACCGACATCTGCCGTCATGACGCCATCCGGCCAGTAACTCAACAGGAACAGATTACCCGTTATGACTATTATCCGCCAGCAAGACCTTATCGATAGCGTCGCCGACGCGCTGCAATATATTTCTTACTATCATCCCGTTGATTTTATTCAGGCTGTTGCCCAGGCCTATGAGCGCGAAGAGTCAAAGGCAGCAAAAGATGCTATGGCACAGATTCTGGTCAACTCGCGGATGTGTGCCATGGGGCATCGGCCGATCTGTCAGGACACCGGTATTGTGACCGTGTTTGTTCGCGTGGGTATGAATGTGCAGTGGCAGGGTGATATGAGCCTTACCGATATGGTCAACGAAGGCGTGCGCCGTGCCTACAAAAACCCCGACAACGTGCTGCGCGCGTCGATTCTCAGCGATCCCGATGGCGAGCGGAAAAACACGGGAGATAACACTCCGGCAGTCATTCACTACGATATTGTCCCCGGCGACAAGGTCTCGATTGATGTTGCGGCCAAGGGTGGCGGCTCTGAGGCCAAATCCAAGTTTGCTATGCTCAATCCGTCCGACTCAGTTGTCGACTGGGTGTTGCAGATGGTGCCGACCATGGGTGCTGGCTGGTGTCCTCCGGGTATGCTTGGCATCGGTATTGGCGGCACGGCGGAGAAAGCAATGTTAATGGCGAAGGAGTCACTGCTCGAGCATATTGATATTGCCGAGCTGCAGGCCAGAGGGGCACAGAATCGCAACGAAGAACTGCGCCTGGAGCTGTTTGAAAAGGTCAATGCACTGGGTATCGGTGCTCAGGGGCTCGGTGGTCTGACCACTGTGCTGGATATCAAAATCAAGGATTACCCATCCCATGCCGCTAACAAAGCGGTGGCGATTATTCCCAACTGTGCGGCGACGCGCCATGTCCATTTTGAGCTTGATGGCAGTGGCCCGGCCCAGCTTGATCCCCCGAATCTTGAAGACTGGCCGGATATTACCTGGGAGGCCGACGAATCGGTGCGCCGGGTTGATCTCGACAGCGTGACCCGCGATGAAATTGCCACCTGGAAGCCGGGAGATACTTTGCTGCTGTCAGGCAAGATGTTGACCGGGCGCGATGCGGCGCACAAGAAAATGACCGATATTCTGGCGCGTGGTGAAAAGCTGCCGGTTGATTTGACCGATCGCTTTATCTACTACGTGGGGCCTGTTGACCCCGTGCGAGACGAGGTGGTCGGCCCGGCTGGACCAACCACGGCAACACGCATGGATAAATTTACCCGCACGATGCTTGAAGAGACCGGCTTGATGGGAATGATCGGCAAGGCCGAGCGCGGCCAGTTGGGTATTGATGCGATTCGCGATAATCAGGCGGTCTATCTGATTGCCGTCGGTGGTGCAGCTTATCTGGTCTCCAAGGCGATTACCCATTCTAAGGTCGTGGCCTTCCCGGAGTTGGGCATGGAGGCGATCTATGAATTTGAAGTCAAGGATATGCCGGTAACCGTCGCAGTGGATACCAAGGGTGACTCGGTGCACCGTATAGGCCCACAGATCTGGCAGGCCAAAATTGAGGAAAAGACCCTAACCCTGAAATAAGCTATAGATATAGGTCGAACTAGGGAGAAGGTGTTAACGACTTAGGATTAAAAAATTGTTCACTCCATAAACGGAGTGGTTTCGTTAAAAAGGGAAGTAAGGAACTAAATATTATGAAATCGATTAAGTTATTTATCACAACACTGTTTGCCACTGCCGGCGTGCTCAGTCTTGCTGCAACTGCCACGGCCTCGGACGAGTGGTATCTCGGCGCCACCGCTGGTCATTATGATCTCGACGGCCAGCGCTCGATTAGTGAAGACTACAACTCGGTCACCGCTGGTCTGCAGTTGGGCAAATATCTCTCCGATAATGTCGCGCTGGAGCTGGGCTACGGTGCCAACGTGGGCCACGACGACTTTGATGTGCTGTCGCTTAACAGTGTAATTTGGCTGGGCGAAGAAGCATCTCAGTGGCGCCCCTATATGCTCTTCGGCGCCAATCAGTATGATTTCAATGATGCTTCAAACCTGGTGGCCGGTCACGATGATCGTTCGACTCAGCTGATGGTTGGTCTGGGTATGGGCAAGCAGTTTAACGGCCTGGAGTTTCGCGCTGATCTGCGCGGTATGGGTGGACACGATGAAGACGGCGAAGACTTCGGCGTGCAGATTTCTCTGAGTAAGCTGTTTGGCGGCACCGCTGCGGCTGCACCTGCTCCAGCTGCTGCGCCGGTCGTTGCCGAGCCGCGAGCTGAGTCACAAGCTGCGCCTCAGCCTGAACCCGAACCCGAAGTTCGCACCATCACCGTGCGTCTGAATGTTGAATTTGAATTTAACCAAGCCAAGGTTCTGGCAATCTATGGCGATCAGCTTGAAGCTATCGCTGCTGCTATGAAAGCCCATGATGATATTGAACTGGTACTTGAAGGCCACACTGATAGCCGCGGTTCCGATCAATACAACCTGAGCCTCTCTCAGCGTCGTGCCGATGCGGTAAAGGCTAAACTGGTTGAAGACTATGGCATACCCGGAGCTCGGGTCAGCGCTGTGGGCTATGGTGAAAGCCGACCCATTGCCACGAATAACACCGACAGTGGTCGTGCGCGCAATCGCCGGGTAGTGGGAGAGATGTCATTCTCCGAGGTATTTAAATTCTAGCCCAGTTCAAGTTGGTTGCAGGTTGGATTGAGCCCTAAGTTGACTCAATACTGCTTTGCCTTCAGTATCAAAACGGCGCTTTAATCGGCGCCGTTTTTTTATGGCTGAAACCGGGCAAGCAAGAGTGAGAAGAGATCAAAAAGGAGAGTAAAAAATGGACAACACATTCTACTGGCATGATTACGAAACCTTTGGCGTCGATCCATCAGTCGATCGCCCCAGTCAGTTTGCCGGCTTGCGAACCGATTTTGATCTCAACCCGATTGGCGAGCCGCTGGTGATTTATTGCCAGCCTCAGGCCGATATTTTGCCGGCCCCCCAGGCCTGTTTGATTACCGGTATCACGCCCCAACTTGCTCAGGCTGAGGGTCTTCCTGAGCCACAATTTATCGAGGCAGTTCATCGTGAGTTATCACGCCCCAATACCTGTGGCGTCGGCTACAACAGTATCCGTTTCGACGATGAAGTGACCCGCTATACGTTGTATCGTAATTTTTACGATCCCTATCAACGGGAGTGGAAAAATGGCAACTCGCGCTGGGATATTATTGATATGTTGCGCTTGACCCGAGCGCTGCGCCCCGAGGGGATTGAGTGGCCTGACCATGAAGACGGGCGTCCGAGTTTTAAACTTGAGCATCTCACCGCAGCCAATGGTCTGGCCCACGAAGCGGCCCATGATGCGCTCTCCGATGTTACCGCGACCATCGCCGTCGCCAAGTTAGTCAAACAAAAACAGCCTCGGCTGTTTGATTATGTGTTGCAAAATCGCGGAAAAAAACAGATCGCGGCGATGCTCGATTTGAAAGCCCGCAAACCGTTTTTCCATATCTCAGGTATGCTCGGCAGCGAGCATATGTACGGCGCAATGATGATGCCGCTGGCGCAACATCCGACCAATAGCAATGGCATTATCTGTTGTGATCTATCCGCCGACCCAGAGATGCTGATCAGTCTCAATGAGCACCAGATTCGCGAACGAGTCTTTACCGCCAGCGCCGATCTGCCGGAGGGCGAGGAGCGCATTCCGCTCAAGGTAGTACACATCAATAAGGCACCCGTGGTGACAACCCACAAGCTGATCGATGCCGCCGCGGCAAAACGTCTGGGCATCGATCTGCAGCGCAGCGAACAGAACTGGCAGCGACTGAGCAATCACAATCTCAGTGAGAAATTACAGCTGGTCTTTCGCGAGCAGAGCTTCCCGCCCAAGCCGGAAGCTGAGCAGCAACTCTACGGCGGATTTCTGCCCAACCAGGATCGCGACTTGCTCAACGAGGTGCGCCGTGCCAGTGCCGATGACTTTGCTCGGCAACAATTTTATTTTTCCGATAATCGCTACAACCAATTGCTGTTTAGTTATCGAGCGCGTTACTTTCCTCAATCACTGTCTGCCGAAGAGCAGCAGACCTGGAGGGAGAGCTGCCGTTGGCGCTTGACCGATGAGCAGTCCGGTTACCTGACGCTGCAGCAGAATAATCAAACCCTGAGCGAACTGCTCGCGGATAGCAGTCTCAATGACCATCAGCGGGGTGTTTTGCAGGCCTTGCAGAACTGGAGTCAGTCAGTGGCGGAGCAGTTTTCTGTTTAGTGCTGGCACTGCAGTAGCAATTGAGAACAGGGATCAAACAGGCTAGAATCCTCCAACTCAATTGCCCTCGAGGTATCGCGTGAACTTCACCGGCGCGCACATTCTCTCCATCAGCCAATTTCAACGCCAAGATGTTGAGCACATTTTCTCCGTAGCAGATCAGATGGAACCCTATGCACAGCGCAAACGCGTGACGCGCGTTCTCGAAGGTGCGATTCTCGGTAATATGTTTTTTGAGGCCAGCACCAGGACCCGTGTCAGTTTCGGTTCAGCATTTAATCTGCTCGGTGGCGAAGTGCGCGAGACTGCAGGGTTTGAAAGTTCGGCTCTGGTCAAAGGCGAATCGCTGCAAGACACCGCTCGAGTTCTGTCCGGGTTTAGTGATGTTATCTGTATGCGCCATCCACAGCCGGGGTCAGTGGCCGACTTTGCCGCTTGCAGCCGAGTCCCGGTGATGAATGGCGGTGATGGTGCCAATGAGCACCCGACTCAGGCTCTGCTTGATCTCTACACCATTGCCCGCGAACTACAGGCCAAAGGCCGCGGAATCGACGGCCTGCGGATTGCCATGATTGGTGATCTGCGCCACGGTCGTACGGTACATTCACTGAGCAAGCTGCTATGTCTTTACAACAATATTCAAGTGACCTTGATTTCGCCAAAAGAGTTGGCGCTGCCCGAGCAGATTATCGATGAATTGCGTGCTGCCGGTGTCAGTGTGGCAGCTTCGGAAGAACTCAATAACAGCATTGCAAATGTGGATATTGTCTACTCGACACGGATTCAGGAAGAGCGCTTTACGACCAAGGAAGAAGCCGATCTATACCGTGGCAAGTTTCGCCTTAATCAGGCTATCTATACCCAATACTGCGAGCCGAACACGGTGATTATGCACCCATTGCCGCGAGATTCACGCAGCGACGCCAACGAGCTGGACTGCGATCTCGACAACAATCCGAATCTGGCCATTTTTCGCCAGACTGACAACGGTTTGCTGATCCGCATGGCCCTGTTTGCGATGGTGCTGGATGTGGTTGACAAGGTCGACCAGTTTTCCCATGAGGTTCGCTGGCACAATTGTCGATAATTTAAGCAGTGACATCAGCGCGGCAAGACGTCAGAAAGTGGCCTTGTGAGCGCGCTGATTTTATGTCGAGTAATCAACTGATCCGCCGCAAAATAACATTATAACGAGCAGGAACAGGGTGCTTTAGAGGTTTCAATGAGCGAATTTGACGATATCCGTCCCTATGACGACAGTGAGGTGCCCGCAGTGATGGCGCGCCTGATTGCCGACCCAGAATTTATCGATCTGCTGCTATCGCGTCGGATGCCGCGATTGGCGAAAATATGTCCCTGGCTGCTGCGGCCATTTGTGCGTCGTGGACTGGCAAAGGCGATGGCCTCAGTATCAACCGTTGACGATCTGCAGAGTCATTTGACCACTTCGCTAAAGGGGTTGCTCGACACAACCACCGACGGCTGTACCGTCAGTGGCTTGGACAAGCTCGACCCGAACAAGGCCTATCTGTTTTTGAGCAATCATCGCGATATCGCGATGGATCCGGCGATGGTCAATATTGCATTGCTGGATAAGGGAATGGATGCGGTCAGGATTGCGATTGGTGATAATCTACTGAGCAAGCCCTTTGCTGCCGACCTGATGCGCGTAAACCGCAGTTTTATCGTCAAGCGCTCGGTAAGCGGGCGACGTGAAAAACTGGAGGCATTGAAAACACTCTCGGCCTATATTCGCCATTCACTGTCTAACGATAAGGTTTCGATCTGGATTGCCCAACGTGAAGGCCGTGCCAAAGACGGCCACGACCGCACCGAGACCGCGCTGCTAAAAATGCTCGCATTATCGCGCAGTAAGGATCAGAACTTTGCCGAGGCGATCGCCGAGTTGTGTATTGTGCCAGTGGCAATCTCCTACGAGTATGACCCCTGTGATATCGATAAGGGTCGCGAGCTCTATGCCAAGCAGCAGGGCGAGAGTTATATCAAACAGCAGTATGAAGACCTGGACACTATTCAGAAGGGTTTTGTTGGCTATAAGGGTCGCATTCATGTGGCTTTCGGTGACCCTCTGGGATCACAATACGAAAGCGCGGATGCGCTGGCAGCAGAGGTTGATAAGCAGATCTACCGTGATTACAAACTGTTTCCGAGCAATATTATTGCCTATCAGATGTGCGGCCACAGCGACGGATTACAGCAGCTTAAATCTCAGTGGCCAGACTGTGACTGGGATGGAGTCGAAGCGTTTTTTAACGCACGCCTGGCTGCGGCACCGCGCGCCTATCGTGAGATTATTATCCAGGGCTATGCCGCGCCGGTGATCAATTACTTGCACGTCAATTAGGGATATTCAATTTTTGTTAGCATCTGATGTCAGAGAAACCATCCAGCAGGGATACCGACAGTTTTTAAAAGCGCGCGACCTCAAGCCGCGTCTTGGCCAGAAGCAGATGATCGCTACGGTGGCAAATGCTCTCAGCCACAGCCAACCGGACAAGCGCCTGGCAGTGGTTGAAGCGGGCACCGGTACGGGTAAAACGGTTGGCTACCTGATCGCCGCACTGCCGATTGCCCGGGCGATGAAAAAGACTGTAGTGGTTGCCACCGGCACCATTGCGCTGCAAGAGCAGCTAATTCACAAAGACCTTCCTGAACTACTCGAGGCCTGTGGCTGGGACCATAGCTGTGCTCTGGTCAAAGGCCGCGGTCGCTATGCCTGTAACCTGAAGATGGAACAGTGTCTGGATGCGATTAAATCCAAAGATGCCGGCCTGTTTCTGTTTGAAGATGAGGTCGCCTTTAACCCCAATCAGCAGACCGAAAATCTCTATCGTGAAATGTGGGACGCACTGGCCGACGGCAGTTGGGACGGCGATCGCGATTCATGGGAGACCCGGATTCAGGATGTTGAATGGCGAGCCTTAACGATTGACCGTCGCCAGTGTAGCGGTCGGCGCTGTCGTTTCGTCAATCAGTGTGCCTTTTTTAATGCCCGCAACGAGCTTGAAGAGAGCGAGTGCATTGTCGCAAACCACGATTTGGTCATGGCCGATCTGGCTCTCGGCGGCGGTGCGATTCTGCCACCACCGGAAGATTGCATCTATATCTTCGATGAGGGGCACAGGTTGGGCGACACCGCCATTCGTCACTTTGGTGCCGAGTGTCGCGTCAATGGCAGTGTCACTTGGCTGGAGCGACTGCAAAAGCAGTGTAAAGGTCAGGCACCGCTGTTTGAGAAAGATAAGGCGCTGGCCGATCAGTTGCCGCGCATTGAGCGCGAGGCGGGCAAAATTGCCGAGCTGCTGACGTTTGTCTATCCCTTGCTGCAGCAGGCGCTGGACTCTACCGATTACCCGGAAGATGGCCGCTACCGCTATGCGCATGGGGATGTGGGCGAGGCGCTGCGCGATCTGGCCTCGCAGTTGGCGAAACAGACCAGTGGCTGGCTGGGACGTCTGGAAGTCCTGGTCGATACGCTTAATGATGCGCTGGGTGACAAACAGTATCCGGTGCCGGCCGCCGATGTGGAGTTGTTTTATCAGCAGGCGGGCAGCTGGCAATCCCGCGCTGAGAGTTTGTTGGCACTCTGGGACAGGTTGCACCGCGAGACCAAATCTGGAGATATACCGATGGCGTGCTGGTTGCGTCTGGATGACAGCGGCGGCAATGTCGATATCTCAATCAATGCCAGCCCGATTCAGGCTGCCGAACTGCTGCGGGATGTGCTCTGGGGCAGCTGTTATGCCGCAGTGGTCACCTCTGCAACGCTGCGGGCACTGGGCTCATTTCAAACCCTGCAGCGCGAAACCGGCATTCCAGATTTTGCGCATTTTATGGCCGTGGCCGGCGCTTTCGACTATCAGCAGGCGGCGGTGATTCGTGTGCCCGGTGATGCTGTGGAGGGCAATGCAGTAGAGCAGCACAGTCGCGATATTATTGATCGCTTTGATACGTTAGTGGAGCCGCGCTGCGGCACATTGGTGCTGTTTTCATCGCGCCGCCAGATGGAGCAGGTCTATGATGAGCTGTCTGATGACCTGCAAAAAAATATTTTAATTCAGGGCCAGTATTCCAATCGCGAAATGGTGCGCCTGCACAAAGAACGTATTGATCAGGGTCGCACCAGTGTATTGATGGGGCTGGCCAGCTTTGCCGAAGGTGTCGATCTGCCTGGCGACTACTGCCGCCATGTGGTGATCGCCAAGCTGCCGTTTGCCGTGCCGGATGATCCGCTCCACGAGGCGCTGTCGGAGTGGATTGAAGATCGCGGCGGCAACTCATTTTTTGATATTGCCCTGCCAATCGCCTCGCTGCGCCTGATTCAGGCCTGTGGTCGCCTGTTGCGCACCGAGTCCGATACTGGAACGGTAACCATTCTCGATAAACGTCTGATCACCAAACGCTATGGTGCCCAGCTATTAAATGCACTGCCACCTTTTCGCCGTGAAGTTGGCTAGAATAGCCGAACGTTTTAACTACAGATCACTTTAAAGGAGTCAGAGTATGCGCTGCTTGTCTTGGGTTTTGACACTGTTTGTCTGCGCGTCAGTTGTCGCGGCCGAACTGGATGATGTCTCGATTTCTACCACACCTGTAGGCGGCTCGGTATATATGCTGCAGGGAGCAGGGGGCAATATTGGTGTTTCGTCTGGCGAAGACGGCATTTTAATTATCGATGACCAGTTTGCACCGATGGCCGAAAAAATTGCTGAGGCGCTCGGCAGGCTAAACCAGAGCGCACCACGCTATGTGATTAACACTCACTATCATGGGGATCACACTGGCGGAAATGCCTTTATGGCCAGTGTCCAGAAAGCCACTATTTTTGCTCATGACAATGTGCGTGAACGGTTGCTGGCGGCCAATAATATTGGCGCTCAAGCGCTACCGGTTGTGACCTATGCCGACGGCATTAAATTTCACTTTAATGCTGAAACAATCCGCGTGATGCACCTGCCATCGGGTCACACAGACGGTGACAGTGTGGTGTGGTTTGAACAGGCTAACGTACTGCATACCGGCGACTTGTTCTTTGAATCGCGCTTTCCATACATCGATCTCGACGGGGGCGGCACAGTTGATGGCTATGTTCAAAACGCAGAGCGGCTCATCGCAATGCTTGGCGATAATACTCAGGTGATCCCGGGCCACGGAGCGTTGACGAATAAAGCGGGTTATCAAATCTTTGTCGATATGATCAAAAGTACTGCCGCCTTTGTAAGAAAACACAGAGCGGCGGGGAAAAGTCTCGACGACATCGTCAAAATTGGGCTTGAGCCACAATGGGCGAGTTGGTCCTGGGACTTTATCAATGAAGAAAAATGGATTGCCACGCTTTATCGCGGCTAGGGCGTAGGCGGGACAGGGCGACTAAAAAGTGCTGAGAGAAATGGAGAGAAATTGTCTGTGAGCGATCGTTATAGCCAGCTGGCAAGTCTGTTATTTGAGGTGGAGCGCGAGCTGCGTCAGATGCAGTTGTGGGCTGATGAGTCTCCACCGGCCGCTGCGTTGCTGAGCAGCGAGCCTTTCTCGATTGATGTTTTAACCTTTAGCCAGTGGCTACAGTTTGTTTTTCTGCCAAAGATGTATCAGACCATTGAGTTGGCGGGGGAGTTGCCTGAGAGTTGCAGTGTCGCGCCCATGGCAGAGGAGTTTTTTAAAGCCGAACGCATCGAGGCAAGCTCGATGATTCGGCATTTAGGTGCGCTGGATCGCTTTATTTGCGGTCAGTGACAGGACGCTTGCGCGGTTTTCTGACATCGGTGTCTTGCCCGCGATGGGCTTTTTTGGCGGCACTTGGTTTGGCACCGTCACTGGTTTTAGCCCCGGCGGCTGGTTTGCCCTTAAAACCGGACTTGTCTTTAAATCCTGACTTGTCTTTAAAACCTGGCTTGTCTTTAAAGCCGGGCTTTTTTGCCGCCCTGTCTTTAAATCCTGACTTTTTGCCGGGCTTGTCGCCAAAGGATGGTCGGGCATCGCGTTGCTCACCTGCCGTTCCGTTATCGACGCTTATCTTCAACGCCTTCTGACAGACACGCACTTTGTAGAGGTGATCAAACAGTTCCTTCGGCATACCCTCTGGCAGATCGACGGTGCTGTGATCATCATAGAGTTTGATATGGCCGATAAACTGCGCATCGATCTGAGCTTCGTTGGCAATCGCGCCAACAATATTTTTTGGTGACACGTCGTCATTGCGACCCACTTCGATGCGATAAGTTACCATTGGAATATCTTCTGCATCGGACTGGTCGCGGCTTGCACGCTCACGGCTGGGTTTTTCAGATTTACTGTGTGCAGGGCTGCGATCGGGTCTCTCAGAGCGCTCGGCACGCTCGCGCTGGGGACGTTCTTTTCGATCAGAGCGCTCATTGGTGGTTGCACGTGGCGTATCGATTGTCACCAACTTGGGGAACAGTGGGCGATCTTTCTGGACTTCATAGGCCAGAGCAGCGGCTAATACGGCCATATCGATATCATTTTCCGCGGCCACTTCTTTCACCAGAGAATTAAACTTGTCGAGTTTGGTCGACTTGCTCATGCCGACCAACTGCTCTTTAAATTGCGCTACGCGTTGGCCGCTGACTTCTTCATTACTGGGTAGATTAAACTGGCTGACGGTCTGGCGCGTCGACTTCTCAATCGAGCGCAACATGCGGATTTCTTTCTGGGTGATAAACAGAATCGCTTTGCCTTCGCGGCCGGCGCGGCCAGTTCGACCAATACGGTGAACATAGGATTCGTTATCGTAGGGAATGTCGTAGTTGATCACATGACTGATGCGCTCAACATCGAGGCCGCGCGCGGCGACATCGGTGGCGACAACAATATCAACCTGGCCCTTCTTCAGGCGGTTAATGGTTCGTTCGCGCAGCGCCTGGGTCAGATCGCCATTCAGTGCCGCGGCGCTAAATCCACGCGCTTCAAGTTTTTCGGCAATTTCCAGAGTCGATGACTTGGTGCGCACAAAAATAATCATGCCATCAAATTGTTCGGCATCCAGAATCCGGGTCAGGGCATCCATCTTCTGATGGCCTTTGACCATCAGATAGGACTGCTCAATACGTTCAACGGTTTTGGTTTTGCTCTCGATGCTAACCTGTTGTGCATCACCGAGATACTTGTCGGCAACCCGCTTGATCGCCGGTGGCATGGTGGCAGAGAACAGCGCGCGCTGACAGCTGTCAGGGGTTTTTGAGAGAATTGTCTCGACATCGTCGATAAAACCCATACGCAGCATTTCGTCGGCTTCGTCCAGCACCAGGCCGGTAACTTCACTGAGATCGAGGCTGCGACGACGCAAGTGATCGAGCACGCGGCCGGGAGTTCCGACAATGACCTGAGCACCGCGTTTTAAACCGCGCAACTGACCACCAATATCGGAACCGCCGTAGATCGGCAGCACATGGAATCCCTTGATATGTTTGGCGTAGCTCTGAAACGCTTCAGCGACCTGGATGGCCAGTTCGCGGGTGGGCGTCAGCACCAAAACCTGAGGTGTCTTTTGTTTTTCGTCGAGCTTACTCAACATTGGCAGCGCAAAGGCGGCCGTCTTGCCAGTACCGGTCTGTGCGGTGCCGAGCAGGTTTCCACCCGCCAGTAGAATGGGAATACTCTGCGCTTGAATGGGCGAAGGTTGCTCGTAGCCGAGTTGTTGCACAGCCTTGAGAACGGGTGCTGAAATACCCAGTGAAGCGAAATCGGGGGTGGACATTGTTTTACCTGTGACTTGGCGCTTGAGCGCACCGAAAAAATTGAGCGCGGAGTATACGCCTAAGTGGTTAATTTTTATAGTTTATTCGGAGTTGTTTTCAACAGCCCGCAAGCTGCTATTGCCGCTGTGGATAAGGCTTTAAATCAGTTTCTTAAATGCTCGTTATCCATGCGCCATACTATCCATTGAGGCTGATTTGGGGTTAAATGTGAGCTTGAATAAATTGGCAGTTATCATGCCATTAGCTTGAATAATCAGGAATTTCGAATGAGTGAGCTCTACCTTGTGCGTCACGCTCAAGCCTCTTTTGGTGCCGCCAATTACGATCAGCTTTCCGACCTCGGTCATCAGCAGTCGCGCTGGCTGGGGGAGCATCTCGCGTTGCGCGGGATCGGTTTTGATAAGCTGGTGGTGGGTGATATGCACCGTCATCACCAGACTATGGATGGTATCTGTGCGGGTATGGGTATTGATGGCAGTGATCGCACAGTACTGCCGGGTCTCAACGAATATGATTTTACCCATATGACCGACGCCTATGGCAAGACCCATGGCGATGACCCGCTCTATCAAACGATTGCCGACAACCCTGACAACAAGAACAATTACTTTCGTCTCCTGCGCCGGGTGTTGAGCGCCTGGACCCGGGATGAGATAGATGATGTGCCGGAAACCTGGGTGGCGTTTAAAGCTCGTGTGTCAGATGCCCGACAACAAATTCAGGCGATGGCAGAAGGTGGAGAAATCGTTCTCGCAATCGGTTCTGGTGGCTCGATCAGCACTTTTGTCGGCGGTGTGCTGAGCATTCCCGATGAGACTATTTTTGATCTCAACTTGCAGTACAAAAACACCGCCATCAGCCATTTCTTTTTTAACACGAGAAAGATGAACTTGACTGGGTTTAACAGCATCCCCCATCTCGACACCAATGAAATGCAAGGCTATATAACCTATGGTTAGCGCCTCAGCGAATAGAGAGTTTTTCAACCAGCAGTTAGCTCTTCAATCAACCAAAGAGGAAAACAGCGTGACGACAGAATTTGATATGAGTGGAAAAGTGGCCTTGGTCACCGGGGCTTCAAGTGGCTTTGGTGTGCATTTTTCCAAGATCCTGGCAGCCCGTGGTGCCAAGGTTGTGGTTGCGGCGCGGCGTATTGAGCGTCTCGAGGCGCTGGTAGCAGAGATTACTGCTGCGGGCGGCAAAGCTCTGGCAGTCGAGATGGACGTAGCTGATAGTGAGTCTATCGCACAGGGTTTTGATGCCGCCGAAGCGGCTTTTGGAACTGTGACTGTGGTCTCTAATAATGCCGGCGTGGCGGATGTCAAGTCGTCTCTGAAAACCGATGAGGCGAGCTGGGACAAAGTGGTTGATACCAACCTTAAAGGCGTCTGGCTAGTTGCGAATGAGGCGGCAAAGCGTCTGGTGGATGCGGGCCTGGCGGGCAGTATTGTTATTACGGCGTCGATATTGGGTCTGCGGGTTGCATCGGGTCAGGCCAGCTACTCAGCATCGAAAGCTGGTGTTATTCAGTTGACCAAGGCGTTGGCGCTGGAATGGTCGCGGAAAAATATTCGTGTCAACGCACTGTGTCCGGGTTATTTCCTGACTGAAATGACCGCGCCCTTACTTGAAATACCGCAAGGGAAGGCGTTTATTGATGCGACACCGGCCAAACGCTTTGGTGAGATGGATGAGATGACAGCACCATTTTTGTTGCTTGCCAGTGATGCGGGATCCTTTGTTAATGGCGTTGCACTGCCTGTAGACGGCGCCCATAGTATTGGTAACATGCATTAAGAGTAGTCAACGTGACCTGTAATATTGGGTTTGATACTGTGAATGGGCAATTGCCCTTGGGAAAACACTATGAGCCTGCAAGATAATCGCCGTGAATATGATTACGGAACGCTGACCCGCGAATCGCTGTGTGACAGTCCCTTTGATCAATTTGAGCTGTGGATGAAGCAGGCGATTGAGGCGGGTATTCAGGACCCCACGGCGATGAGTGTGGCAACGGTTAGCGCTTCCGGCAAGCCTTGGCAGCGGATGGTGTTGCTCAAGGATTTGAGTCCGCGGGGATTTGTTTTTTATACCAATCTCGGCAGCCGCAAAGCCAAAGAGATCGAGGCTAACAGTCAGGTGAGCTTGCACTTTCCCTGGCTGCAGCTCGATCGTCAGGTCATTGTTGGCGGCCGGGCCGAGCGTCTCTCCAAAGCGCAGGAGCTCAACTATTTTCTCAGCCGTCCCAAGCCCAGTCAGCTGGCAGCCTGGGCGTCGAAACAGAGTAGTCGCATCAATTCGCGCCAGGCGCTTGAAACCCAGTTTGCTCAGGTCAAAGAGAAGTTTGCCAATGGTGAGATTCCGCTCCCTGATTTTTGGGGTGGGTATCTTGTGGTGCCTGAGGAAATTGAATTTTGGCAGGGCGGTGAGCAGAGGCTGCATGATCGCTTTAGCTATTTGCGTGGTGCGGACGGCTGGAGTAATAGCCGGCTGTCGCCTTAGGGGTCACTGCTCGGGCTTTCTATTTATAACAATACGCTCAGGGCTTTCTATCAACAAGACGCTCAGGGCTGGTAGCTGATGGCGGTGATAATAAAGTCGCGGTCGCCGGAGGGGGTTTTTACCTGCACTTCATCGTCGACTGATTTGCCAATCAGTGCCCGTGCCATCGGGGCGTCGATACTGATCCAGTTGCGTGTCGCGTCGATTTCGTCGGCGCCCACTAATCTAAATGTTTTTTCCTCGCCGCTGTCGGCATCTTCCACGGTCACCCAGGCGGCAAAGAAAACCTTGGAAGGGTCCCTGGGTTTGTCTTCAACAATGGTGGCGTTTTCAATGCGCTTGGTTAAATAGCGCACTCTGCTGTCTATTTCGCGCAAGCGGCGCTTGCCGTAAATATAATCACCATTTTCTGAGCGGTCGCCGTTCTTGGCCGCCTCGTGGACAATCTGTGTTACCTGAGGGCGTTCGACTTTCCACAGTTGATGTAGTTCGGCGCGCATTTTGGCGGCGCCCTCGGGGGTGATGTAGGGTGAGCTCTTTGGTGCGGGCGGGCGATAGCGGGACATGTTCAGGCCTCGTCTGCGAGGTCAAATACGTCTCGATAGAAAGCCAATTCACTCTCCATTGCTCGAATAATATTGGCTGCTTTGCGGAAGCCATGGCCCTCATCCGGGAAAGTGATATGGGCAACTTTGATGCCCTTTTCTTTTAACAGCTCGACCATCATTTCGGCCTGATTGGGTGGCACGACTTTATCTTCCAGCCCCTGTAAAAAGATCACCGGACAGTTGAGGCCTTCGGCATGGTGAAGCGGTGAACGCTGCAGATAAATATCTCGGCGTTCGGGATAGGGGCCGATCAGGCTATCCATATAGCATGATTCAAATTTATGGGTGTCTTTGGCGAGCGTCTCGAGATCACCAATACCATAGAGACTGGCGCCGGCCTGGAAGCTGTCCGTAAAGGTCAGCGCCGAGAGCACGGTGTAACCACCGGCACTGCCACCACGAATCAGACAGCGTTTTGGATCGATCTTGCCCTGCTCGCTGAGTGCGCGGATAGCCTGTTGGGTGTCCTGGACATCGGCGATTCCCCAGGCTCCGGTCAGCGCTTGGCGATAGCTGCGACCAAAGCCGGTGCTGCCGCGATAGTTAATATCCACAACGGCAAAGCCGCGACTGGTCCAGTACTGCAATTTAAGATTTAAGCTACTGTCTGTCGCACCGGTTGGGCCACCATGACAGAGCGCGATTAGCGGTGGCTTTTCGCTGTCGAGGCCGCAGTATTTGGGGTGAGTCGGCGGATAATAAAATGCGTGCACCTGTGTGTCGCCACTGGCAAACAGAACCGACTGCGGCTGGGAAAAATTGGCTGTATCCAACGTCAGCGTGGCCGGGGAGTAGATGGGTTTGACCTGCACCCGGCCGTCGATAGCCTCGCTGACCTCAACCAGTTCACTGGGCAGCGCTGCGGCGCCGGCTACCATATACATCGCACGCTGGTGGCAGACCATTGCCTGCATACTACTGTAGGGGCATTCAACCGTTGTCAGCTGACCTGAAGCGGTGTTGATCAAGCCACAGTGCCAGGTTCCATTTTGAGTGTAGAGACAGCCGATAGTCTGGTGGTCAATAAAGTCATAGCAACTCATACCAAACTGCCAGAGTGGTGTGGCGAATTCAGCCTCCATCTCTAGGATAGGGGTGGCGTTGTCGCCATCCAGGCGGTAAATATTCCACCAGTCATTTTTATCCGAGACAAAATAGAGCTGGTTATCCGGTGACCACTGCGGCTGGAAAATCGCTTGATTATTATCAGCGCCGGCAACCTGCGTTCTGTTGCCGAGACTACCAGTGTCACTCAGGTCTGCGGTAAAAAGGTGGGTGGCGTCCCAGGGCATATTGGGGTGATACCACTCAATCCAGCTCAGCTTTTGACCGTTTGGACTGATGCGCGGGTAGGCATAAAAATCGGCACCCGAGACCAGCTTTTCAATGTTTGATTCAGCGTCGGAAAGGGAGATTGCAGCGAGATAATTGGCCGGTTCCTGATTGTCGCTGTGGTGCTCGCAGACGGCGATCAGGCGCTGATGCAGTGTATCCACGACAAGGTCGGCGAAACGCCAGGGCCCGCAGGCGGTAATCGGCTGAGGGCTCTCAGTGCTGTTGAGAGCGAGGCGGTAGATTTGCTGGTCGGCGGCGTTGACAAAATAAAGCTGATCACCATCCACGGCATAGGCGATACCGCCGTATTCATGTACTTTGCTGTGGTGGCTGAAGGGTGCTGCAAATAGATCTCGAATACTGCCATCCGCTTCACGGCACATAATGACATTGCGACCCGCTTCCCAAGGACGACTTTCCACCCAGAGGATACGTTCGCCCGCTGATTGCAGAAAATTTAATCCTGGCGCGGCGCGGGTGATTAGTTCGGCGCTGATATCTGATGGCCAGCTGCCAAAAGGTTTTGCCATTTTGATTGGTGTCTCTCGTCTCATCTTATCCGCCCGCCAGCTTGACCTTGTGGCCGAGCTTTTCGAGCTCAGCCTTAAGGGTGTCGCGGTGGTCGCCCTGAATTTCGATTACTCCCTCTTTTACAGTGCCACCGGTGGAGCATTTCTGTTTAAGGTGCTTGGCCAGGGCTTTTAGCTCGCTGTCAGGCAGGCCAAATCCCGAGACGGTGGTAACGCCTTTGCCTTTGCGACCTTTGGTTTCACGTCGAATGCGCAGTACACCATCGGTCTCGGCAATCTGTTCGATGGCGTTCTCTTTGATGCGCCCTGCATCGGTGGAGTAAACCAGTCGCGATTCTTTGTTGGCCATTGAGATTTCCTATTTATTGACCAGCAAAATTTTACCAATATGCTGGTTTGATTCCATCAGCGCATGACCTTTGCTGGCTTCCGCCAGGGGGAAGCGACTGTGAATAACCGGCCTGAACTTACCTTCGGCGATCAGGGGCCAGACTGTTGATTCAACTCCGGCGGCAATGCGCGCTTTGTTTTCCAGCGGCTGCGAGCGCAGGGTGGACCCGGTCAGCACAAGCTGTTTCAGCATCAGTGGCATCAAGTCGAGCTGTGTGTTGGAACCGCGCAAAAACGCAATGCTGACAATCCGTGCCTGTGGAGCACAGGCACTAAAGTTGCGCTGCATATAATCACCACCGATCATATCCAGCACTACATTGATGCCGCCATGGGTGAGTTGTTTGCAGACCTCAACAAAATCCTCGTTGTTATAGTTGACCGCTTTTACCGCGCCTAAGGCTTCGCAGGCGCTACATTTTTCGTCGGATCCGGCAGTGACGATAACGTTGACACCCATCGCTGAGGCCATTTGAATCGCCGTGGTGCCAATGCCGCTGGAACCGCCATGCACCAGCAGCCATTCACCTGCTTTCAATGCCGCGCGCTCAAACAGATTGTGCCAAACCGTAAAACAGGTCTCGGGTAATGCCGCGGCATCGACTAGATTGACTCCCTCGGGAATCGGCAAGCAGAGCGCGGCTTCGGCAAGCGCATACTCGCCATAGCCGCCGCCCGCCAGCAGCGCACAAACCTGATCGCCCACAGCCCAATCCTCAACGCCAGCGCCGACAGTCACCACGCTGCCGGAAACCTCTAGCCCGGGGATATCTGTTACTCCGGGAGGAGCTGGATAAAAGCCCATACGCTGAAAAACATCGGGACGGTTAATGCCTGCTGCTGCAATCTGAATCAACACTTGATGATCCGCTGGCTGTGGCACATCTCTGGTTGTCGGTTGCAATACTTCAGGACCACCGGGTTGGCTGATTTCGATGCAGGTTTGGCTTGTAGGTGGGGTCATGGGACTCGCCTTGTTACGTGGCTAGATTAAGTAGCCAAGAGTGTTTAAACAGCTGGGGAGTGTAGCCTGAGAGACCGGTTTGGCGGAAGGGGCTCAGCCTCTCAAGGCAACAAATAGGCCGCCGCCGATCAGCAGTGCTCCTGATCCCGTTTTCAGATAGCGGGTTTTAGCTGATTCCCGAAACGACGATTGGGTGCGACTGGCCAGATAGGCATAACCAATCATCACTGCACCCACTGAGAGGCTTGCGATCAGAAACAGCAGGGCAATATCCCATGGTGAGACCTGTTGTAGGTCGAGAAACGCGGGAAAAAAGCTGAAATAAAACAGCATCACCTTGGGGTTGCTCAGAGAGGTGATCAGCCCAAGCAGAAAATTGGTTGCATGAATATGACTTGATTGTATCGGGGTTGCGGAAGGTTCTGCAGGCTGGTTGTGTTTCGTTGGGCGCAGCAGTTGCAGACCGAGATAGATCAGATAAGCGGCGCCGGCATATTTGATCAGAACAAACAGATTGCCCATCACCTCCGCCAGTGTGGCCAGACCTAAAATAGCCAATGTGATAAAGACAAAGTCGCCACTCAGAATACCCAGAGCAATGGCCAGCCCCGGACGAAAGCCGGACTCCAGTGAGCGCGCAATGACTACCATCACACCCGGCCCTGGGAGCAGAGCGAAAAAAGTCAACGTTGCATAAAGTGCGAGGGCTGAGCTTAATGTCATAAGTTTGTCGTCATAAGTTGGTGGTTGGTGCGTTGCCATCATGATGCCGCAATCGCGATGGACTAGACAGTTTGAATTAGTGAGTTTGGAATCTCGACAGTCTTCCGTCAGGCTTGATTCGGAGAGCGGGAAAGTCTGGCCCAGAGTCGTCCATCGATAACCGCCAGCCCGAGTCCGATAAAGGCCATGCCGACAAAGTGTTCCGTTTGCAGCTGTTCATCCAGTACTAGCCAGCCGAGCAGTATCGCCGAAACCGGAACCAAAAAGGTGACCAGAGTGACGTTGACAGCGCCGGAGGATGACAGGATGCGAAAATACAAAATATAGGCCAGAGCTGTGGAGAATATTCCCAGACCAAGCATCGACAACCACACCGGCAAGCCTGGGTTATCCAGCTGATAGGGCTTATCAATCATCAGTACCAGCGGCAAAATCATGATGGTTGAAGCGGTAATTTGACCTGTTGAGACCTCAAATGGGCTGACACCCATGGTTTTGAAACGGCGCGCATAGGTGGTTGCCAGCGCATAGGATGCCGCTCCACCGAGCACGGCCAACTGCGGCAAGATGTCAATTTCGATATTCGTCAGCAGCGCGGGCCCCATCATTATGATGACCCCCGAGAAACCGATGCCGACGCCGAGGGCTTTCTTGACGGTGATATGTTCATCACTCAATAACAGGCTCGCCACCAAGATGGTAAACAGCGGTGTGGTCGCATTGAGTATTGAGGCCAAGCCCGAGGCAATTGATGTCTGGCCCCAAGCCAATAATGTATAGGGAATGACGTTGTTTAGTAGTCCCATAACGAAAAACGTGCGCCACAGTTTGCCGCTTTTGGGCACAGTTTTTTTGGATACGATGAGAAATATCCACAGCACAATGGCTGCGATACCGACACGTATCGCAGTAATAGTGAGTGCTGGCAGAGCCGGGACAGCGACGGCGACAAAAAAGAATGATCCACCCCAGAGCAGTGACAGGCTAATCAGCATCGCCCAGTCGGCGCGATTCATTCTTTGGTTGATCATATTATTATCGCTATAAAAAGACGGCGAAAATAATACACTTATTTTGCGCACAAGAGGTTTTATATCGCCACTGTGTCGCTGATTCAGAAGATAGTCATGAACTGCGTTACTGCCTACAATGACTCAATCAAAATAGTCAGGTGAATCACTATGGTTACAACTACCGCTAGAGAGAAAATCTATCAGGTCATCTTTGGCACCGACACGGTCGCCGGTCAACGCTTTGATATATTGTTGATTTACATGATCCTGCTCAGTGTGGCGGCAGTGATTCTCGACTCTGTCGGCAGCCTTCATGAGCAATACGGTGTCTGGATCTTTCGAGCCGAGTGGCTTTTTACCGGTCTGTTTTCAATTGAATATCTGCTGCGGATTTATTCGTCGCCAAAACGCCTGCACTATATCTTCAGCTTTTACGGCATCGTCGATCTGCTATCGATTGTGCCCACCTACCTGGCACTGTTTGTTCCGGGTGCCAGCTATTGGTTGATTCTGCGGCTGTTGCGCGTGCTGCGGGTTTTTCGCGTGCTCAAGCTGGTACGCTATCTCTCTGAAGCCAATATTTTGCTGCGCTCTATGTATGCCTCGCGACGCAAGGTGTTGGTGTTCTTCACCGCGGTGCTGGTGCTCAGCGTAATTTTCGGCAGTCTGATGTTTTTGGTTGAAGGCCCAGAGCATGGTTTTACCAGTATTCCGCGCAGCATCTACTGGACCATCGTTACCATTACCACTGTGGGTTACGGCGATATTGCACCACAGACTGTCTTTGGGCAGGTTATTGCTACGCTGGCAATGCTCACCGGTTATTCGATCATTGCCATTCCCACCGGTATTTTTACCGCCGAAATCGCCCGTGAAATCAATGCCGACAGAACCAATAAACGCTGCAATGTCTGTGATCGCAGCGGCCATCACCCCGATGCCGAATACTGCTATCACTGCGGCATTGAGCTTCCCGAGTCTTAGCTGGCTTGCCGACTGGTTGCTGTGCAGTCAAAGACGGCCATCTCCGGGAACGACCGTTAAACCGAGTCGCTATTGTCAGCCGCCAGGCGATAGCTCAACGCTTCCTGATAATCTTCGCTGCTGACCCTGTCGCGGGTGGCCAGGTCGGCAATACTGCGCGCCACGCGCAACACTCGGTAAAAGCCTCGTGTTGAAAGGCCAAAGCGATTGATAGCGTGATCCATCAAGTGGCGCTGTTCGCTGCTCAGCGGGCAGATAGTTTTTAATTCTTCGCTGCTTAGCTGACTATTGGTTTTACCCTGTCTGCTGAGCTGACGTTCACGGGCTTCGCAGATGCGCTGTTGTATCTGCTGGTTGCTTTCTCCTGTGGTTTGTTGGTCCTGATTTAACAGCTGTTGGTTGTCGATAGCGGAAACCTGTACTTGCAGGTCGATACGATCGAGCAGCGGCCCGGAAATTTTGCTGCGGTAACGGTTGATCTGGTCGGGGGTGCAGCGACAGCGTGAGCTGCCGAGATAGCCGCAGGGGCAGGGGTTCATAGCGGCGACCAGTTGAAAGTTGGCGGGGTAGCAGACCTGTGCTGCGACTCTGGAGATATTGATCTCGCCGGATTCGAGAGGCTCTCTCAAGACTTCCAGTACGCTGCGCGGAAATTCCGGCAGTTCATCGAGGAACAGTACCCCCTGATGGGCCAGTGAGATCTCTCCTGGTTTGGGGTTGCTGCCACCGCCTACCAATGCGGTGGACGAGGCGGTGTGATGGGGCGAGCGAAACGGTCGCGACCAGATTGGGGTGCGCAGGCCCTTGCCGGCCACGGAGTAAATTGAAGCAACTTCCAGCGCCTGTTGATTATCGAGGGGCGGAAGGATTCCCGGAAGACGACTGGCGAGCATGGTTTTGCCGGTGCCCGGTGGGCCGTAAAACAGGAGGTTGTGACCGCCGCTTGCGGCAATCTCCAGTGCCCGTTTGGCGTGGTGATGGCCGATGACTTGATTGAGTTCGGCGTCGTTCGGCAGCTGGCTCTCGTCAACATTGGGCAATACGCCAGTCCAGGGTTGCAGAGGTTCTTGTTGCAGCAGATGGGCCGAGAGTTGCAGCAGGTGAGTGCAGGGCAGTATGTCGAGGTTTTCTACCTGGGCCGCTTCGTCGGCGTTGTCGCGACTGATAATAAGTTTTTTGCCGCTGTGTCGACAGCCGAGTGCGGCGGGCAGGATGGCATCGACACCGCGAGTTTCTCCCGAGAGGGCGAGCTCTCCGATAAATTCATAATCATCGAGTTTGTCGCTGGGCACTTGCCCGGAGGCAGCGAGAATGGCAACGGCGATGGCGAGATCGAAGCGACTGCCTTCCTTGGGGAGTTCGGCGGGCGCCAGATTGATGGTGATGCGGCGTGCAGGAAAGTCGAAGTGTGAGTTGATTATTGCGCTGCGCACGCGGTCTTTGCTTTCTTTAACAGAGGTTTCCGGCAGCCCGACAATATGAACACTCGGCAGGCCATTGGAGAGATGAACCTCGATCGAGACGCGCGGTGCATTGATACCCAGTTTTGCCCGAGTGTTGACCACCGCGAGTGACATAACATACCTCCCTGTATGCGATTAAGAGCTAGCCCAGAACAGTTTTTGGGCAGTTAGTTTTTTTTATGCGCTGAGTTGCTTGATGCTGGCTTCAAGTTCGCTGACTTGCTGTTCAAGCGCGTCGAGTTTTTCTCGAGAACGCTGCAGCACGGCCTGTTGAATATCGAATTCTTCCCGAGTAACTAGGTCCATTTTCTGAAATGCGCTGGCCATGGCGGTGCGCATCTGTGTCTGAACTTCATCGCCCAGTGTCTGGACGCCGGGCACAAAGGCCTGATTAAACTGTTTAAAAAACTGGTTGACGATATTGTCCTGATTCACGGTTGGGGCTCCTGTCTGGTATTCGATGCTTGGACCGCAGTTTAGCAAATTGCGCCGTCATACCCCATCCATTTGCAGAAATGTGGGCTGGTTCTCTAACTGCTCGGCAAAGTTATCCAACTTGGTGCGCCAACCTGGATCGAGGGTTGAGTTTGCGCACTATTTTGGAGCGTTATTGCATTATTTGCCACGAAGTGGCCATAAATTACCTGCAAAAAATTGTTGGCACGCTACGTGCATTGACCTCTTCGAAGCATCAACAAATTGATTGACCTGCTTACACTGCTGACTGACTTAACTAATTTTTATTACTTTATATCTTGGGAGATATACCTATGAAAGCATTAAAAACCGTAATCTTTGCCGCAACCATGATGACTGGCGCCAGTGCGATAGCTGCGGAGGTCTCAGGAAATGTTGCTCTGAGTTCTAATTATTTTTTCCGTGGTATCGACCAGTCTGGTGGTGAAGCGCTGTCAGGTGGATTCGATGTTGCGTTTGAAAATGGTTTTTATGTCGGAACCTGGGCTTCAAGCATCGATTTCAGTGGCGGCTTGGAGCTCGATTACTACGCCGGTTACGGTGGTTCGATCTCTGATGAAGTGAGCTACGATATTGGTTACCTGTTCTACGGTTACCCGCAGGGTCCAAGCTCTGAAGAATTTGAAGAGATTTACGGCAGCCTTTCGTACTCTGATGCAACATTGGGCTTTGCCTACTCGGATGATTACTACGCCTCGACAGGGTCAAGCACCTATATTTATCTGGATTATGGCGTGGAGCTGAATGAAGATTTCAGCCTCGGCTTCCACTACGGAACCATGAGCGCCGATGACCCGGCTAATGAAGCAGACGACTACTCTATCTCGCTGAGCACTGAAGCGGCTGGCCTCGGTTTTGATCTGAGCTGGATCGATTCGTCTGAAAGCGGTGGCCTGTTTGCCGATAACGAGTTTGTTTTAACAATCTCCAAGTCGCTTTAATTTGCGACTAATTATCCCTCTCATTTAACGCGGGTGGCTTTGGCCACCCAATGGAGAATCTCGATGAAATTGATAACTGCAATCGTAAAGCCTTTCAAACTCGATGAAGTGCGCGAGGCTCTGGGTGACCTGGGTGTCGCCGGTGTAACAGTAACGGAGGTTAAAGGATTTGGCCGTCAGAAAGGTCACACTGAGTTGTATCGTGGTGCTGAATATGTGGTCGACTTTTTGCCCAAGGTAAAGCTGGAAATTGCGCTCGCTGATGAGATGGTTGACAGCGCAGTTGAGGCCATTACCGCCGCTGCTCAAACCGGCAAGATTGGCGATGGAAAGATCTTTATTTCTTCACTCGAAGAAGTCATTCGCATCCGCACCGGTGAAACCGGCGCCGAAGCTGTATAACAGGAGCTGACAAAATGAACTCTGATATTATTGAAATCAAATACGCACTGGACACTTTTTATTTTTTGATGTCTGGTGTGTTGGTTATGTGGATGGCAGCTGGCTTTTCGATGCTTGAAGCCGGTCTGGTCCGCTCTAAAAACACCACTGAAATTCTCACCAAAAATGTTGCGCTGTTCGCCATCTCTTGCTGTATGTATATGGTGATGGGTTACGCGATTATGTACGGCGGAACCGCAGGCGGATTCCTGCCGGATGTCTGGTTTGGCAATATTATTGGCAATGCTACACCTGAAGAAGTGCTCGCCAGCAATGGTGAGACCTACTATTCAGGTGCCTCAGACTTTTTCTTCCAGGTTGTGTTCGTCGCTACCGCGATGTCGATTGTCTCTGGTGCGGTTGCTGAGCGCATGAAGCTCTGGGCTTTCCTCGCCTTTGCTGTGGTAATGACTGGTTTCATTTATCCGATGCAGGGTATGTGGAAGTGGGGCGGTGGCTTCCTTGATGCTGCTGGGTTCCAGGATTTTGCAGGCTCAGGTGTCGTGCATTTGTGTGGTGCTACTGCGGCACTGGCAGGCGTATTGCTGCTGGGTGCTCGTAAAGGCAAATACTCCGCAGATGGCAGAGTCAATGCGATTCCCGGTGCCAATATGCCGCTGGCTGCTATCGGTATGTTCATCTTGTGGATGGGCTGGTTCGGCTTCAATGGCGGCTCCGAGTTGATGGTGTCTAATATCGCGGAAGCCAATGCTGTCTCCGATGTCTTCGTCAATACCAATGCCGCTGCGTCTGGTGGCTTGATTGCCGCTCTGGTGCTGGCACAGTTGTTGTACGGCAAGGCTGATTTGACCATGGCGGTCAATGGTGCGCTGGCGGGTCTGGTAGCCATTACTGCTGAGCCTCTGGCCTGGACCGGTGGCGCTGCAACTGCTGTTGGCGCTGTTGGTGGCCTGATTGTTGTGCTTTCGGTGCGCTTCATGGATTCTTTGAAAATTGATGATCCCGTCGGTGCTATCTCTGTCCACGGTGTTGTGGGTATTTGGGGTCTGTTGGCAGTATGTCTGTCTGGCAACGAGAGTGTGACATTGGTCGGTCAGCTCACGGGTATTGCTGTGATCTTCGCCTGGACCTTTGTAACCAGCATTATCGTCTGGTCTGTGCTGAAAGCGCTTATGGGTATTCGCATCAGCGATGAGCAAGAGTTTGAAGGCTGTGATATCGCCGAGTGTGGTATCGAAGCTTACCCTGAGTTTTCTGCAGGCAAGTAAGGTTTACCCCCCCCTCAGGTAGTAACTAATCAGCAAGCATCTTGTTAGTTAGTATCCTGGTTTGACCTTTGACCCGGGGCCTTTTGGCCCCGGTTTTTTTTGTCTTCGCGGTATCAAGTGTGGATGCAATTTTTGCCTGAAACAGGTATCTTTACAGCATTACTTTAAATCTGTGGAGTTCGACAACAATGAAATTGATTACAGCGATTATCAAGCCTTTCAAACTGGATGACGTACGCGAGGCACTTGCCGATGTCGGGGTGCAGGGCATTACCGTTACAGAGGTAAAAGGCTTTGGTCGACAGAAGGGGCACACAGAGTTATATCGTGGTGCTGAATATGTTGTCGATTTTCTGCCCAAGGTTAAGTTGGAAATTGCCATCGGTCAGGATATGGTCGACAGTGTGGTTGAGGCAATTGCCAAGGCAGCAGCAACGGGCAAGATCGGCGATGGCAAAATCTTTATCTCATCCCTAGATGAGGTGATTCGCATCCGTACCGGTGAAACCGGTGAGCAGGCTGTTTAAGCTGAGAGTTATATCGGACAATTCAAATCAGCAGGGATGTTTAGTCGGTATGATTAACTACAGATCCAGATACAGCATGCTAGTGGTCTTTTTCGCTGCGATTTTATTTAGCCAGTGGTCTCTGGCTGCAAGTGAACGCGACATTATTGCCAAGCTTGCCTCGGCGCGTCCTGATCTTAACTTCGAGATAGTTGGAGATGCTGCGTTGCCTGGATTTTTTATGGTGCAGGTCGAGGCGGGTCCACTGCTGTATGTCTCTGAAGATGGCAATCACCTCTTCGACGGCAACCTTTTCAAAATTGTGAATAATCAGTTTGTCGATGTGCGTGAATTGGGTCTCGTCGCAATGCGTCGCGATCTTTTTGCTGCGCGCAGAACCGACGACATGATTATTTTTAAGCCTGCCGGGCAGACCAAAGCAATTATTAACGTGTTCACTGATGTCGACTGTGGCTATTGCCGCAAGCTCCACAGCGAAGTACCAGAGTTAAATGCCATGGGTATCGAAGTGCGTTATCTTGCTTATCCGCGTGCCGGGATTAATTCCGAGGCCTACAATAAAATCGCCACCGCTTGGTGTTCTGACACACCTCAGCAGGCGTTGACTGATTTGAAGAATGGAAGCAGGTTGCCGACCAATGTCTGTGCCGGCAACCCGGTTGCAGAGCACTATCGACTCGGCGCCAAGGTTGGGGTCAATGGCACACCGGCGATCGTTTTGATGGATGGAACCATGATCCCCGGATATCGCCCCGCGGCCGACTTTGCGGAAATATTTGGTTTAACTGCGAAGATTAATTGATCGCAAGGTTAAACCTCTTTTAGACAGTAATAATAGGCGCACTCTGCATTGACAGTGCGGAGTCTGACATTTACTGTTGCTCGTCCTTTTATTTACACATATTTTGTTCGGGGAAATACCTTGAAATCGGTCAATATTGGTATCTGTGGTCTGGGCACAGTCGGCTCAGGCACGCTCAATCTGTTACAGCGCAATGCCCAGTTAATTAATCATCGTGCCAACTGCGAAATTATCGTTTCCCAGGTCGGTGCTCGTCGCGATAATCCTGATTGCGATACCTCGTCTGTGCAGGTTTCGAGAGATATTTTTGATGTCGCGAAAAATCCTGATATTGATATTGTTGTCGAGCTGATTGGTGGCACCACGGTCGCTCGCGATCTGGTTATGACCGCGTTGGAAAATGGCAAGCATGTGGTCACTGCTAACAAGGCACTGATTGCCGAGCACGGGATGGAGATCTTTGCCTTTGCCGAGCAGCGCAATTTGATTGTTGCTTATGAAGCTGCTGTGGCCGGCGGTATTCCGATTATTAAAGGGTTACGCGAAGGCCTTGCCGGCAACCGGGTCAATTGGCTGGCCGGTATTATCAATGGCACCACCAATTTTATTCTCTCCGAAATGGACAGTAAGGCCCGTGAATTTGCCGATGTGCTCATCGAAGCGCAGCAAAAAGGTTACGCTGAAGCCGACCCGACGTTTGATGTTGAAGGTATCGATGCGGCCCATAAACTGGTTATTCTGGCTTCACTGGCTTTCTCAATTCCGCTCGATACCAAAACCGTTTTCACCGATGGCATTACTCAATTGCATCCGCAAGATGTCGCCTATGCCCGTGAGCTTGGCTATGCCATTAAGCATCTGGGCATTGCCCGCCAGAGCGAAGAGGGCGTCGAAATTCGTGTGCACCCGACACTGGTCCCGGAGGGCTCTCTGATAGCTGCAGTCGATGGTGTTTTAAATGCTGTGATGGTCAGTGCCGATGCTGTTGGCACCACTCTGTTTTATGGTCCGGGCGCCGGTGCTGCGCCTACTGCGTCGTCAGTGGTAGCTGATATTGTCGATGTCGCACGTGCCATGCACAGTGATCCCCAGAGTTGGGTTCCGGCTCTGGGCGTGCCTACCGCTGCGATAGAGCCACGCCGAATTTTGGATATTCAAGAGATTGAAACCAGCTTCTATATGCGTTTTTCTGCACTCGACAAGCCAGGGGTGTTGTCCAATATTACCCGCATTATGGCTGATGCTAGCATCAGTATCGAAGCGATTATTCAGCGTGAACAACCGGCCACGGAAGAGTATGTGAATGTTATTATTCTCACTAGTGTCACGCGTGAGTCTGCGCTGGATGCGGCAGTCGAAGGCATCGAAGCCCTGGACACTGTGCGGGATTCGGTGACCTTTATTCGTGTTGAACACTTGGATCAGTAAATGAAATATATCAGTACCCGTGGCGGCGTTGAGCCACAAGATTTCGAAGATGTTGTGCTTACCGGACTGGCTCCCGATGGCGGCCTCTTTGTGCCGCAGGAATTGCCGGTGTTCAGTCAGCAAGAGATTGCGTCTTGGGCGGGGCTGTCCTATCAGGCGTTAGCGCTGAAGATTATCAGTCCATTTGTTGATGGCGCGATTCCGGAAGATGATCTCAAGCAGCTGATCGACAAGTCTTATGCAACTTTCCGTCACGGTGGCATCGCGCCGCTGATTCAGACCGGCCACAATGAATGGATCATGGAGCTGTTCCATGGCCCGACTCTGGCATTTAAAGATTTTGCTTTGCAGTTTCTGGGGCATCTGCTCGACTATATCCTCGCCAAGCGTGGTCAGAAAGTCGTGATTATGGGTGCGACGTCCGGCGATACCGGTTCGGCTGCGATCGAAGGTTGCCGTCGCTGTGAAAATATCGATATCTTTATTCTCCACCCATACAACCGTGTATCGGATGTGCAGCGCCGACAGATGACGACCGTGCTCGCCGACAATGTGCACAATATTGCCATGCACGGCAATTTTGACGACTGCCAGAATATGGTCAAGGCGAGCTTTGCCGATCAGTCATTCCTCCCCGAAGGCCGTCAGTTGGCTGCAGTGAATTCGATTAACTGGGCGCGAATTATGGCCCAGATCGTCTATTATTTTTGGGCTTCCCTGTCGCTGGGTGGGCCGCAGCGAAAAGTTTCGTTCTCAGTGCCAACGGGTAATTTTGGTGATATTTTTGCCGGTTATCTGGCACACAAAATGGGCTTGCCGATCGAGCAGTTGGTTATCGCCACTAATCAAAACGATATCCTTCATCGTTGCATCAGCGACAATGATCACAGTACCCGTCCTCTGGAGCAGAGTCTGGCGCCGAGTATGGATATTATGATTTCCAGCAACTTTGAGCGTCTGCTGTTTGATCTCTATGATCGCGATGGTGCTGCTATCGCAGAGTTAATGAAAGATGCCAAAGCGGGACATATGAATCTCAGTGATGCAGCGCTGAAAGAAGCGCGCAAATTGTTCTCAAGTTATCGCTGTGATGATGCAGGTATGGTGGAGATCATTCGCAGTGTCTATCAGCAGAGCAATTATCTGATGGATCCGCACACGGCGATTGGTTTGGATGCGGCGCGGCACTGTCGCGCCAATCTTGAGACGCCGATGGTTACCCTGGCCACTGCACACCCTGCGAAGTTTCCTGATGCGGTGAAGTGTGCGGGGTATCCCAATGATCCCGAGTTGCCGCAGCATATGGCGGATCTTTTTGATAAGGAAGAGCGCTATACAGTGCTGGATAATGATCAAGCCACTTTACAGTCTTATATTGCTCAACATATCCACGCTTAGGTTTTGACTGGCAGATATTGATTGGCTCAGATTTGAAGTCTTTTTGCAGGACTGCCGATTGGCTAGAGTATCAGGGGTGGTTTGTTCGCCTTGGCTCGCAACCAGTTGAGACCTTTTAGAACTGCCGGGGTTTTAACAATCTTGCGTTCCAGTTGAAACTTGCCCGGATAGTCCATCATTAGCGCTCCCATAACCAGTGTCAGGATTCCCTGGCCGGGTAAAAACAGCATCAAAATGCCTGCCAGAATCAAACCCAATCCAATCAGATTTTTGCCGACCAATGCCAATAGTCGAACCAGCGGGTGTTGCTCTTTCCACTCTGCCGGTTGGCGTTTGTCAGGTAAAAAATAATCATCCGGAATCTGCGCCACTAGCCATGGCAGAGACAACAGGCTTGCTATAAAGACGAATAGTGAAATGGCGCCCGACCAGACCAGAAAGTACTGATGATCGGTAAGCCAGGTCAGCACGGGATTCATGGCGTGGTCGGAATTTCGTATGGCAGTGGCAGATAGCTGACGTCGAGCAGTGGCTGGTCGCCAATCTGTAACCCGTCACAGTCACTGTGCTTGTCGCTGAGCACAGCTAGCGCTTCAATGTTATCGCTGTCGATTGCCATGGCGCTGGCAATATTGCCGATACTTTGGCCCTCGTTATTTTTAATCTCATCGCCGGCCAGCGGTACTGCCTGGGTTGTCAGTTTTAGATGATACATACGTCGCTTCACCGCGCCGCGGTAGTGAGCCCGGGCGACAATCTCCTGACCTGTGTAACAGCCTTTTTTAAAACTGATATAGCCCAGGGCATCAAGGTTGAGCATCTGCGGGATAAACATTTCGCTGGTTTCAGCTACAACATCTGCAATACCTGCGCGGAGACGGATCAGGTCGGCCTGGTCACTGTGGCCCTCTTCGCAAGTATATTGTGCGCTGACATCGCTGATCTCGGTTTTGAAAAATACGGCATACTTTTTCAGGCTGGCAATGGCGATATCGACAATCGATGGGTGGGTCTGCAGGATAAGATTGTCGTCCAAATCACAGTGGGCGGTGAATAGAAAGACGATCCTCCCTTTTGCTGTGCAATGCGCGCCTTTAAGACTGTTGTCTGGCGTCAGGCCATTGATGTCGCAGGTTACTTGCCCCTGTAAGAACGTTCGACTGCCGGGGCCGGATAGGCAGACATAGCCACGTTGCCCGGCAGATTTTACGGCGCTGTCATCAAGGGTAGAGCCTGCACGGGAAGAAGTGTGCTGCGTCATTGCCAATCCTCGGGATTCGGTTTAGGTTATTTACGGATTGTCTCTTATAATGGAGCTTTAACACAATTACTGATTAACCATGAATAAAAATCGTCTTCGCTGGGCCTGTCGCCGTGGTATGTTGGAGCTGGATCTGATTCTTGAGCCCTTTGCTGAGGAGTCCTACGAAACCCTCGAACAGGCTGATCAGCTGCGCTTTGAGACATTGCTGGAATGCGAAGATCAGTCTCTGTTTATGTGGCTGATGAAGCGTGAGACGCCGGAAAACACGGATATGCAAAGGATAGTGCAGATCATTCATGAGTCCCGCTCCCAAAGCTGCTGAATTTTACCTGCAGCGCTCCCTTTATTACCTCGCCGCACGATTGCTACTGATCGCCATCGCGGGTGCTTTGATTGTTCTCTTGCCACTGAAATTCTGGGCCAACACCCTGGGTTTGCTGGTGTTGTCAGTCGTCGGCTGTTGGTTTGTGGCTCAGTTTATGCGCCAGGGGCCCGAAAGTTTACTTTTGCTGGATAGCGCAAAAAATCTTTGGAGGCTGGTCCGAGAGGAGCCTGGGGAACAAGATGTGTCGGTGCAGGATGTGCAGCTGGCGCCCACCCAATTCGTCACCCGCCATTTGGTAATTGCCTATTTCAGGGCGGCCACAGGGCGCCAGATAGTGCGCGTTATTCCCAGTGATGGTCTGTCGCCGCAGAAGCATAGATTGCTGCGTATGATTTTGATTGCTAGAGCTAAAAATAGATCGAGCTAAAATAGGCCCGGCTAAAGATAGATAGAGAAAAGCGCCACACTCAGTGGTCCAGATTGCCTTCTGTACTCAGTTGAGATTGATAATCATATCCTGGCCGGCAAAGTTGATCGGTACCAGAATCGTGTCTTTGGCTATAGGTGCCAGTTCCGGATAGTCGATCGTATAGTGCAGGCCTCGGCTCTCTTTGCGCTGCAGGGCGCAGCGGATAATCAACTCGGCAACTGTTGCCAGGTTGCGCAACTCGAGTAAATCGCGGCCCACCTTGTAGTTGCTGTAGTATTCCTGAATCTCTTTTTGAAGTAGAGTGATTCTGTGCTGGGCACGCTGAAGGCGCTTGTTGGTCCGCACAATACCGACGTAATCCCACATAAAGCGGCGCAGCTCGTCCCAGTTGTGGGAGATCACCACATCTTCATCGGAATAGGCGACCTGTGATTCATCCCAGGGTCGAATAAAGTCCGGCTCGGCAATCTGCTGATTAATTTGATTGATCTCGGTGGCCGCAGCGCGAGCGTAAACCAGGCACTCAAGCAGTGAATTACTGGCCATTCGATTGGCCCCATGCAAACCAGTAAAGGCACTTTCCCCAACAGCATAGAGATTACGCAGATCTGTTTGACCCTTGGTGTTAACAACAATTCCGCCACAGGTGTAGTGTGCGGCGGGAACCACAGGGATTGGGTTTTGGGTGATATCGATACCAAATTCCAAGCAGTGCTTATAGACCGTTGGAAAATGCTCGGTGATAAAATTAGCAGGTTTATGGCTGATATCCAGATACAGGCAGTCACTTCCAAGTCGTTTCATCTCATGATCGATAGCTCGGGCGACGACATCCCGTGGCGCGAGCTCTGCATCCGGATGAAAGTTGTGCATAAACGGAGAGCCGTCGGGCAGTTTGAGAATTGCCCCTTCACCGCGCAGCGCTTCGGTGATCAAAAATGACTTGGCCTTGGGGTGATAGAGGCATGTGGGGTGAAACTGATTGAACTCAAGATTGCCTACGCGACAGCCGCGGCGCCAAGCCATGGCGATGCCATCGCCACTGGCACCATCAGGATTGCTGGTGTAGAGGTAGGTTTTGCTGGCACCGCCGGATGCCAGCACCACGCTCTTGGCTTGAAACAGTTCAACCTCGCCGCTTTCAATGTCGAGAATATAGGCACCTGTGCAGCGGATTTTGCGTGAGTTCTTATCGGCTTGAGTAACCAGATCGACCGCACAGTGATGCTCAAAGATATCAATATTTTTTGCTTTGAGGGCCTGATCCACCAGTGTTCCGGTAACCTCTTTTCCGGTGGCATCTGCAGTGTGCAGGATACGTCGATGACTGTGGCCACCTTCTTTGGTCAAGTGGTAGTTGGTCGCGCCTTCCTCTCGGGTGAAATCAACCCCGTTTTCGATCAGCCACTGGATAGCACTGGGTCCATTCTCTACTACAAAACGCACGCTATCCTCATGACAGAGTCCAGCGCCGGCCACCAGTGTGTCTGCTATATGCGCTTCGGCACTGTCATTTTTGTCAATAACCGCAGCAATGCCACCCTGGGCTAACCAGGAGGCGCCGCCTTGCAGGGACGCCTTGCTTATCAGCGCGATGCGCAGTCCTGAATCCAACTGCAGCGAGACGGCGAGGCCAGCCACACCACTGCCGATAATCAGCACATCATATAAGTGGGTTTGTTTCATTTGATGACCACATTCATTTGTCGCAGCATGATAATATAAGCTCAGATCGCAAGCTAACTAAAATGCCATTTGGGGACCGCTTGATCGAACTAAAACGTTTCGTGGCAGTCTGTCTTTGATTGCGTTTATATTTTGCAATGGAGGGTGGCTCAAATGAGTGTGTTAAAACAGATAATAAGCTGGATTAGTAGGATAAATGGATTGCTAGATGACAGAACAAAAAACACAGCCGACTGATAATCAATTGGTCGTCAGAGTTCAGAAGGGCGACAAGCGCGCTTTCGATCTGCTGGTTCTCAAATATCAATATAAAGTTCACGCCATCGTGGCGCGGTTTGTCCGCGACAGTGATGAGGTGCGCGATGTGGTGCAAGAGGCTTTTATCAAGGCCTATCGTGCAATACCCAAGTTTCGCGGTGACAGCCAATTTTACACTTGGCTCTACCGTATTGCCGTCAACACGGCGAAAAATTACCTAGTGGCTCGCAGCCGCCGCCCGCCATCTTCCGATGTTGATCTCGATGATGCCGAGTATTATTCTGGAAGCGAACAGCTGAAGGACGTTGGCTCGCCCGAGAATCAGCTGTTTCGTGACCAGCTTGAGACAGTTATCAATCAGGCCATCCTTGAACTTCCGGAAGATTTGCGCACGGCGGTGACCCTGCGCGAGTACGAGGGCCTTAGTTATGAGGATATCGCCGCGATTATGGACTGCCCTGTAGGGACTATTAGATCGCGTATTTTTCGTGGCCGGGAGTCGATTGATGCACGAGTGGTGGAGTTAATCGAAGGTGAGTAAAAGATTGGTGAACCTTTTCCAGAATCATGGGTCATACCCACAGCAATTAAATAGTCATCGGGCTAATATTTCATGACAGTAACAACTCATGACAGTAATAACGTTAGAACAATTCACTTTTGCGTTTACGAGGTAAATTAATGAGCGATCATCAGGAACGCTTAGAGCAGTCTCTCTCCGCTTTTATGGATGCAGAGGCAACCGATATGGAGATGCACCGCCTTCTCAAAGAAGTCTCTGAAAACCCTGAGTTGCGCGCCAAATGGAAGCGCTACCACATGGTTTCGTCAGCGCTCAACGGCGATGTTGCTGCCACCTCGTTAGATTATTCATCCGCTATTAGCAGTGCCATTGGTAAAGAGCCCACTCATCGACAGAGTGTTTTGGCCGTTTTTGCGGGCTCCGCCGGACGCTTTGCGATAGCTGCCTCGGTTGCTTTGGTCGCTGTGTTTGGTGTTCAGCAGCTCAACAGTCCGATGACTAACCCTGGTATGGTTTCCGAGTTTGCCGGTATTGATCAGGTGGATGAAGAAAATACCGGTCCGGCGATACAGTTTCCCTCTGGCTTTCAGCCCGTCATCAACGCCCGTACGGTCAGTGCTGGCGGCACTAATAAGAATTCCCGTTATGTCACGCCAGTGATCGAAGTGCGACAGCAGGCCAAACGAAACTATTCAGAAGCTGAGCTGCGGGCTTATATGAATGATATTATGATCAGGCACTCCAATCATGCAGCCTTAAACAGCAATCAGGGCATGTTGCCATTTGCTCGATTGAATGAAAGCGAGGCTGCAGCCGACCAGGAATAAACGGTGATCATGGCGTTTTTTAAAACAGTTAAACCAATCAAATGGGCGGCTCTGGTAGCCGCCGTTTTGCTGCATGGGCCCCTGTATGCTGCACAGATGGAGTCAGCACAGGATCTGATGGCGAGAATGTCCAAGGCTTCACGTGAGCTTAACTATCAGGGCCTTTTTACCTATGAGTATCGCGGCAACCTCACCAGTGTCAAAGTCTCTCACGGCGTGTTCGAAGGCCAGACGTTTGAGCGTATCCTGCATATGGATGGCGCTAAACGGGAGGCTTTGAGTCGCATCGGCAATTTAGATTGTCTGCGCACCGGCGATATGCTGTTGCGTGGCAGTGCCTACAAGATCAGTGAGCAGAGCTATGCGCGTTTGGAAGACTATTATGACTTCCATATCAAAGGTGATGGACGTGTAGCAAACCGCGATGTGGTAATGGTCCATGTGTTACCAAAAGATAAGCATCGCTATGGCTATGTTGTCGCCATCGACAGAGACTCGGGCCTGCTGCTGCAGTCAGTTCTTATGAGTCACCGCGGTAAACCACTTGAGCGTTTCCAGTTTGTTGATATCGCGGTGGGTATGCCGATAGCTGAGCTCGGTTTTGACCTGCAGATGACGTATGACAAGTCGGTTGCGCTGGAACAGACCGGCTGCGTTGGCGCCGATCGGAAGATTAGAGAGTCCGTTTCTAGCTGGAGTTCACAATGGCTGCCGCCTGGATTTGTTATCGCCTCACATCAATCGACCGATAAGGGTCGTCAGGAGTCGATGATGTACACCGATGGTCTGGCGGTGTTCTCGGTGTTTATCGATTCAGATAACGGGCGTTCGCTACCGGCTATCGATGCCAATCTCGGTGCTACAGTTGCTGTGCTAACCAAGGCCAATTTCAATGACCATGAGTATGCGATCTCGGTGGTGGGCGAAATCCCGCGGGCCACGGCAAATCAAATTGCCAATGCTATCGCTCTATCGCCCGGAGATGAGCAGCAATGATTCTTGAAACGGGAGTGGTTGTGGCTATTGAATCCGATAGTCTTTGGGTGGAGACCATCCAGAAGTCCGCGTGTGAAGTCTGTGTCGCAGAAAAAGGTTGTGGGCAAAAGTTTTTATCAAAGCTTGCGGGCAAGACTACCAGCATCCGGGTGTTGCTCAATAAACGCTCTCCGGATACGTTTTTGATCGGCCAGTCAGTGACCATTGCTATTCCTGAAGACGTTATTGTTATGGCGTCGTTGCTGGTTTATCTGCTGCCGACTGTCGGTGCAGTACTTGGCGCGTCAGTATTTGACGGCAGCGATCTGCAGAGTATTTTCGGTGCGCTTGCTGGTCTGTTATTGGGCGGACTGCTGGTCAATTTACACAGTCTGAAAACGCGTAAGGATTTACGCTTTAATCCGGTCTTGATTGAAGATCAGGTTGAGCCCTCGGTTATTAATTTAGTCTCGTGAGTTTGGGTTATTGTCTTGAGTTAGATTCCTGATTTACAACGTCTTATTAACTATTCTTTAACCCTGTTGTCTTATGTATTCGACTCGTTATTGGGTTCTCGATAGACAACTTAGACTCCGTGTTACCGTTTTTAAGACATCGCTTAAATTAACTATTGGAGAAAACTTCGTGCTTAAAAGATTTGTCGTCGTCACTTCCTTCGTCTTTCTTGTTTTCAACTCCCTTGCCGTATTGGCACAGTTACCGGATTTTACCGAGTTGGTTGAGGAGACCTCGCCCGCGGTAGTAAAAATCAACACAGTCCAGAAAGCGCGCAGCGGCAAAATATCACAGATTTCCCCCGGCCAGATCCCGGATATTTTCCGCGACCTGCTCCAGCAACGTGAGCGTAGTCAGCAGCGGCCTGTGATGGCGATGGGTTCAGGGTTCGTTATCTCAGATGATGGTTATATTCTCACTAATCATCATGTTGTAGACGGGGCAGATGAGATTGTTGTGCGTTTCTCGGACCGGCGTGAGTTTAACGCTGAAGTGGTCGGTAAAGATCGTCGATCCGACCTTGCCCTGTTGAAGATTGATGCGGAGGATCTGCCGACCTTGAAATTGGCAGAGCCCGACGAGCTTAAAGTGGGTGAATGGGTTCTGGCGATTGGCTCTCCGTTTGGTCTCGACTACTCTGCCAGCGTCGGCATTGTCAGCGCTATAGGGCGCAGCATTCCAACCGAAAAAGGTGAGAATTATGTTCCCTTTATCCAGACCGATGTGGCTATTAATCCGGGTAATTCTGGTGGTCCGCTGTTTAATCTTGACGGTGAGGTGGTAGGCATTAACTCACAGATCTACTCTCGCTCCGGTGGTTCCATTGGCCTCTCGTTTGCCATTCCCACCAGTGTTGCTCTGGGGGTGATCGAACAACTTAAGAATAACGGTGAGGTGCAGCGTGGTTGGCTCGGCGTGGTTATTCAGGATGTGGACAAAGATCTGGCCAGATCACTGGATCTGGATAAGCCTCAGGGCGCATTGATCAATGCAGTTGAGCCAGACAGTCCTGCCGATAAGGGCGGTATTAAACCGGGTGATGTGATTGTGCGCTTTGATCGTCAGGCAATTGTTGACTCCGGTGATCTGCCCCATGTAGTGGGCATGCTCAGGCCGGGCAAAAAAGCACAGGTTGACTTTTACCGCCAGGGCAAGTTGAACAAGATGACGATCGAAATTGGCCGTCTCGACGGCGATGATTCAGCTGTCGCCTCTAATGCCGATGGCAGTGATCGCTTGGGATTGGTGGTTGCCGATCTCGGTGATCGTGAGCGCAGCTCGCTAGGTGTTCGTGGTGGCGTAGTGATTGATCAGGTATCGCCGGATTCATCAGCGGCAGAGTCGGGCCTGAACCGTGGTGATGTGATTTTGCAACTTGGCTACAGCCGCATTGACGACACGGATGAATACGATCAGGTCGTCCGTCAGCTACCCGTTGATGTACCAGTGCTTATCCGCTTCTACCGACAGGGAAGAGCGATTTCAAGAACCATTATTCTACGACAATAACCTGGCTCCGGACTCGAGTAATTTAAAGCTGCGCACCCTGATTAATAGGGTGCGTGGCTAATAGCGCGGGGGCTGTAAATAGGCTAAACTCCGCACGCATTTTTCACAGGCAGCAGAAAACTTTGTCCGACTTAAGTCATATCAGAAATTTTTCCATTATTGCCCATATTGACCATGGCAAATCGACGATTGCAGACCGTTTTATACAAGTCTGTGGCGGCCTGGCCGAGCGTGAGATGGCCGACCAGGTACTCGATTCCATGGATATTGAGCGGGAGCGCGGCATTACCATTAAAGCGCAGAGCGTAACGCTCCCCTACACAGCTCAAGATGGCAAAACCTATCAGCTCAACTTTATTGATACCCCGGGCCATGTAGACTTTTCCTATGAAGTGTCACGCTCACTGGCGGCTTGTGAAGGCGCACTATTGATCGTGGATGCCGCGCAGGGTGTTGAGGCGCAGTCGGTAGCCAATTGCTACACCGCAATTGCGCAGGGCCTCGAAGTGATTCCGGTACTCAATAAAATGGACCTGCCTCAGGCCGAGCCGGAAAAAGTCATCAATGAAATCGAAAATATTATTGGCATTGAAGCTACCGACGCGGTGCGCTGCAGTGCTAAAACCGGTGAGGGTATCTCTGAGATACTTGAAGAGCTGGTGCGGCAAGTGCCTCCCCCTGTGGGTGATGTCGATGCGCCGCTGCAGGCATTGATTATTGATTCCTGGTTCGATAACTATCTCGGTGTGGTCTCTCTGGTGAGGGTTATGCAGGGTACCTTGACGACCAAGAGCAAAATTATTGCCAAAACTATTGGCAAGCCCCATGTCGTTGACAGCGTTGGAGTGTTTACCCCGAAGCGCAAAGAGACTGGCGTGTTAAGTGCTGGTGAAGTGGGCTTTATGGTTGCCGGTATCAAGGATATTTTGGGTGCCCCAGTAGGCGACACTATCACCCATTTCAGTACCGCAGAGGTTGATGCGCTGCCGGGATTTCAGCGCGTTAAACCGCAGGTCTATGCAGGCATGTTTCCGGTTGACTCGGACGATTTTGAAGACTTCCGCGAAGCGCTATCCAAACTGGCGGTCAACGATGCTTCGCTGTTTTATGAACCGGAGAGTTCAGATGCTCTGGGCTTTGGCTTTCGCTGTGGCTTCCTCGGCATGCTGCATATGGAAATCATTCAGGAACGTCTCGAGCGTGAGTACGATCTTAATTTGATCACCACGGCACCAACCGTAGTCTATGAAATTTTGACCAATCGCGGCGAACTCCTGCATATCTCTAATCCTTCGGCACTGCCTGATATAGGGTCAATCGATGAGATGCGAGAGCCAATTTGCGAAGCGAATATTTTGGTGCCGAAAGATTATGTCGGCAATGTCATTTCACTGTGCATTGAAAAGCGCGGTGTGCAGAAAGATATGCAGTTTGTCGGTGGCCAGGTGTCGATCAGCTACGAACTGCCCATGAGCGAAGTGGTCATGGATTTCTTTGATCGGCTAAAATCCGTTAGTCGCGGATTTGCTTCACTGGATTATAGTTTTATTCGTTTTCAGGCATCCTCGCTGGTGCGCCTGGATGTGCTGATTAATGGCGACCGGGTCGATGCGTTGGCGGCGATCGTGCACCGTGACAGTTCTCAGCAAAAAGGTCGCACTCTGGCTGATAAAATGAAAGAGCTGATTCCTCGGCAGATGTTTGATGTTGCGATTCAGGCGGCGATCGGCGGCAGTGTTGTTGCCCGGACAACGGTAAAAGCACTGCGCAAAAACGTGACAGCAAAATGTTATGGTGGCGATGTAACGCGCAAGAAAAAGCTACTTGAGAAGCAAAAAGCGGGCAAGAAGCGTATGAAGCAGGTGGGCAATGTTGAAATCCCCCAGGATGCGTTTCTCGCAGTGCTGAAAAGCTGATAATTTTTTTGGCCTTTTAGTTTGAGGCCGTTGAACTGAGCGGAGTAAGACCATTATGGATCTGAACTTTGAATTAATATTGACCGTCATTTTTTTGCTGTCGTCACTGTTTTGGCTGCTGAATAAATTTGTTATTCGACAGACTGAGGGCAGTGTGGAATTTATTGGTTCTCTGGCGCCGGTTTTGGGATTGGTCCTGGTGCTGCGCTCGTTTGTTGTGGAGCCTTTTCAAATCCCTTCGTCATCCATGGTGCCAACCTTGAAGGTGGGTGATTTTATCCTTGTTAACAAGTGGACCTACGGTGTCAGATTGCCGGTCTTGAGAAGTAAAATAATCGATGTTGAATCCCCCAAGCGTGGAGATGTGATGGTGTTTTTTCCGCCTCATGTAGATCGCTACTTTATCAAGCGAGTGGTCGGGCTGCCGGGCGATGAGATCCACGTTTTGGACGGTGTGCTATATATAAATGGCGAGAAAATGCCGCAAAAAGTTCTTCCTGACGAAGTAGCTGCGCCGCGCTCGGTGGTGATGACTGAAGAACTGACGGGCGTTGAGCATATGATTCAGAAGCGTTTATTGCCAACAAGGTTGAGCCAGAACTATACCGCCGTGGTGCCCGAAGGGCATTATTTTATGATGGGTGATAACCGAGATAATTCGAGCGATAGTCGCGTTTGGGGACCTGTCCCGGAAGAGCGTATTGTGGGTAAAGCGTTTGCCCGCTGGATGTTTTGGGATAAGTTTTTAAGCCTGCCAAATTTTGAACGGGCTGGGAAAATAGACTAGCCAGACAGGCAGTGAGTGATTGCAGGAAGTGATCAAATACCTGAGCAGGGAGAATGCTATGGAAAAAGTAATAAACAGCGAAACGCAGTCGGGCATAACAACCCTGTCAACGCTTTTTGTGCTCTTGGCGGCTGGGTTTTGTCTAACAGTGATGTTCAAGCTTGGGCCTCACTATCTGGATAACAGCGTTATTCAGGCGGCGCTTACTCAGGTGGGTAAGTCTGATATTATCGACAAGTCCGATGCCGAGATTCGGCGTAAAATAGCAGATTTTTTTACCATAAATAATATTCGCAATATCGATATATCAAGAGTCGCCATAGACCGCGAAGCGGCTGGAACACGTATCAGTCTGAACTACGAAAAACGTTTCCCTATGTTTGGCAACGTGGATGTAGTGCTTACATTCAACAACGAATATGATACTGCGGAGCGACATAATTAACCTGAGGACAATCCGTGGCGAGCAATGCCAAGCAACTCCAGGACCGCTTGCAGTATCAGTTCAGCGATCAACAGCTTCTTACTCTGGCGCTCTCCCACCGGAGCTGCGGCAGCAATAATAACGAGCGACTCGAGTTTCTCGGCGACGCCGTGCTTGGCGTGACCATTTCCAGTTTTCTATTCCAGCGTTTTCCAGAGGCTCGTGAGGGTGACCTGAGCCGTATTCGTTCTCAGATAGTACGCGCTGAATCGCTTGCTGAAATCGCACGAAATCTTGATCTCGGTCCTGAGCTACTGCTGGGTCCCGGCGAGATGAAAAGTGGCGGTCATCGCCGTGATTCGATTCTTGGTGATACGGTTGAAGCACTTATTGGCGCCGTTTATCGAGACGCGGGCATGGCCGCGGCTGAGGCTTGCATTCACAATTGGTTTGGCGAGCAGCTCGAGGCAGTGACACTGGATATGCCGGTTAAAGACGCCAAGACCAGTCTCCAGGAGTGGTTGCAGGCACGTGGCAAACCACTGCCAGAATATCAGGTTGTAAAAACCGAGGGAGAGGATCATAGTCGCCTTTACACCATGAGCTGCAAGATCGCAGCTGTCGAAGCCGCCGCTGAGGCAACTGCCAGCAGTCGACGCAAGGCAGAGCAATTAGTTGCTGAGAAACTACTACAGGAATTGGAGACAAAACAGTGACTAATGCGTCAACCCGGTGCGGCTATGTCGCCATTGTCGGTCGTCCTAATGTGGGCAAATCAACCTTGCTTAACCATCTTCTCGGTCAAAAGCTTTGTATTACTTCACGCAAACCTCAAACCACTCGTCACACATTGCTGGGCATCAAAACTGAAGGCGATACACAAATTATCTTTGTCGATACGCCGGGCATTCATACCAATCAGGAACGCGCGATCAATCGGGTGATGAATCGGTCTGCAGCCAGTGTTATCGCAGATGTCGATGTGGTGATCTTTGTTGTCGACCGCTTTGAATGGAGTGAGGCGGATGAGTATGTTGCCAGGTATATTTCCAATCACGAGGTTCCTGTGATTGTCGCCATCAACAAGGTGGATCTTATTGAAGACAAAGAAGAGCTGCTGCCGCACCTTCAATTTTTATCGGCGAAGGTCAATGCTGCTGATTTGATTCCACTTTCAGCCCTCAAGAAAGTTAACTTTGATCAGCTCGAAGAGAAAGTAAAAGGCTTTATTCCCGAAGCAATGCATATGTTTCCTGAAGATCAAATTACTGACCGCAGCGAACGCTTTTTGGCCTCAGAGATTGTACGCGAGAAAATTACTCGGCAGTTAGGTGCCGAGGTTCCCTATCAGGTCACAGTGGAAATAGAAGAATTTCGTGTCGAACGCACTGTCACGCATATCAGTGCATTGATTTTGGTCGAACGCGAAGGTCAGAAAAAAATCATTATCGGCAATAAGGGTGAGCGAATTAAAAATATTGGCAAGCAGGCTCGCGCCGATATGGAGAGTCTGTTTGACTGTAAGGTGATGCTGACGACCTGGGTTAAGGTTCGCAGCGGCTGGTCAGATGACGAGCGTGCGCTGCGCAGTCTTGGATATATCGACGAGTAATTACAGTGCGTATCGAAGCTGAGCCAGGATATCTGTTGCATTCGACGCCTTATCGCGACACCAGTCTGCTGGTCGATCTGTACACCGCTAATCATGGCCGTGTGCGCTGTGTTGCCAAAGGGTTTCGCAAACCCAATAAGCAAGGTATTAATCGCTCAATATTTCCCTACACAGAGCACCAATTCAGCTGGCAGGGACGCGGTGAACTCAAGACGCTGACCCGTGCTGATGTGAGTCAAGCGCCGGTATTTCTTAACGGAGAATGTCTGTTTACCGGGCTCTATGTCAATGAGCTGTTCTATCGCCTGTTTCAGGAGCAGGATGTTCATCCCTACCTCTACCAGCAGTACCGGCAATATATGTCTATTCTCTGCAAAGGTCTGCCCGATGAGGTCTCACTGCGGCGGTTGGAGTTAACCCTACTGGAAGAGTTGGGCTATGGCTTGGTGCTGGACTGTGATGCCCAGACCGGCCAGCCACTGATGGTCGATAAATACTACCAATATATCCCCGAGCAGGGCTTGATGCTGGCCATTAACCAGCGTGATGCGGCGCCGGGAAATTACTCTGGCGAGGATTTGCTAAATATTGCTCGCGGTGAGTTTACCCAGGGCTCGGCACAGAAAACCGCTAAAAAGCTCGTGCGCAGCGTGATAAACTTTTATCTCGACGGCAAGCAGTTGCACAGTCGCGAACTCTACCGACAGTATCTGATGTCACACAGTTCACTGTAAACGGTTCACTGTAGATGGTTCACTGTAGATGGTTCACTTCAAATAGTTGACTGTAAAATGAGCCACCGTAAACTCAGCCATCAAAACAACAGCAACAACTCAAATGTTGTGTTATCTAAAACACGCCAGAGGGGATTCGATGATCATCGCAATCGGTACTGATATAGTAGAAATTGCCAGGATTAGGCAAGTACTGGATCGTCAAGGACAGCGTTTTGTCGAGCGTATCCTCAGCCCCAGCGAATTGGTTCAGTATCAATCGAAAAGCCAGGCGGCGGCATTTTTCGCCAAGCGGTTTGCCGCCAAGGAAGCTGTTGCAAAGGCCTTGGGTACCGGCATAGGTCACGGTGTCAGCTTTCAGGATATGGTTATCAGCAACGACGAGAAAGGTGCCCCTTGTGTCGATCTATTCGGCGGTGCTGCTGAAGTGATGAAAAGTCTTGGCGGCAAACGTGTTTTGCTCAGCCTGTCTGACGAGCGTGACTATGCTGTGGCCTATGTTGTTATTTGCGAATAGACGGGATTCTTAGGATAAACAGATCTCTGCCGTTTCTACCTGGCGGTATTTGATTCGACAGGATAGACAAAACAATTATGAGTTATAACCGTCTCGCAGGGGCGTCGTCGCATCTGTTCAGGCACAATACACCGATAGACATTAAAGAGTTACCGCTATGCAGTACCCCACCATTGATCAGTGCATCGGCAACACCAGATTGGTGCGTTTGCAACGTATGCCTGGCAACAGCTCCAATACTATCCTTGCCAAACTCGAAGGAGACAACCCAGCTGGCTCAGTAAAGGATCGGCCGGCACTGAGTATGATCAAACATGCTCAGGCGCGCGGTGATATCAAACCAGGTGATCGATTAATCGAGGCGACCAGTGGTAATACGGGCATTGCCCTGGCAATGGTCGCGGCGATGATGGGGTATCGCATGACCCTGATTATGCCTGCCAACGCCACCGCCGAGCGCAAGTGGGCAATGACTGCCTATGGTGCAGAGCTTATTGAAGTGAGCCAGGAAGAGGGTATGGAGGGGGCTCGGGATCTCGCTCAGCAGATGGGTGAGCAGGGGTTGGGTTTGGTTCTGGATCAGTTTAATAATCCAGACAATCCTCTCGCGCACTATCAGGGCACTGGCCCTGAAATCTGGCGCGATACCGGTGGCACAGTGACTCACTTTATTAGTTCCATGGGTACCACCGGGACAATTATGGGCACCTCGGCGTTCCTTAAAAAACAAAATCCTGATATCGAGATTGTTGGCTTGCAGCCTCAAGAGGGGGCTTCAATTCCCGGTATTAGGCGCTGGCCAAAAGCCTATATGCCGGGTATTTTTGATTCGGCGAAAGTCGATCAGGTGATGGATATCTCGCAGGGTCAGGCTGAGGAAACCATGCGCAGGCTGGCACGAGAAGAGGGCATATTCAGTGGGGTTTCGTCCGGAGGCTCGATATTCGCCGCCTTGCAAATAAGCCAGCAGGTGGAAAACGCCGTTATCGTAGCTATTATCTGCGACAGGGGTGATCGATATCTCTCTTCCGGAATCTATGCGGAATGATTTGTTAAACCTGTAAAGCGTGTTAACTCGAGTTCGGAGCAATGGTCAAAGTTCGTCAACACCATCCTCAGGAGGCCGACGATCAGGTCGATATTGGTACCTGGGTTGCGGACCTTGTGCAGTGCCATGCGGTTACTGAAAGTGACACCCAAAGCCTTATCAATGCCTGTACTTTTGCCCGCCAAGCCCTAACTGAAGATTTTGATCCTGAAAGACTCTGGGGTTCCGACACCGGGAGCCTTCAAACGGGCCTTGAAATGGCCGAAATTCTCGCTGAACTGAGTCTCGACACCGCCGCCTTGCGGGCGGCGATTCTCTATCGTGTTGTTCGTGAAGGTCGTGTTTCTCTGGACAAAGTACGTCGCGAGTTTGGCGCCGAAGTAGCCGGGTTAATCGATAAAGTATTGCGTATGGCGGTAATCAGCACATTGCGCAATGCACAGGGCACAGCCGTGTTTGGTCATGTGGCCGGCCAACAGGCGAGCAAAACCCGAGAGATGCTGGTGTCGGTTATCGACGATATCCGTGTGCCTCTGATCAAAATTGCCGAGCGCACCTGCGCAATTCGTGCGGTCAAAAATGTTGGCCGTGAAAAACAGATTCGGGTCGCCCGAGAAGTGGTGGATGTCTATGCGCCACTGGCTCATCGGCTTGGTTTGGGTAATTTGAAGTGGGAGCTGGAAGATCTGGCTTTTCGCTATCTACAACCCAATGATTATGCTGCTGTGGCCGCTCTGTTAGCTGAAAAACGTCGCGACCGTCAGGCTTTTATCACCGATACCATCCATCTTGTTGAAGAGCAATTGGCGTCACTCAATATTGCAGGAGAAGTCAGTGGTCGACCAAAACATATCTATTCCATCTGGTCAAAAATGCAGCGCAAAAACCTCAGTTTCTCTGAAGTCTATGATATTCGAGCGCTGCGCGTGCTGGTTCCGAGCATCTCTGATTGCTATGCCATTCTCGGCTGGTTGCATAGCCGCTGGGAGAATATTCCCGGTGAGTATGATGACTATATTGCGGCACCAAAGGAAAACGGGTACCAGTCTCTTCACACCGCGGTAATTGGGCCGCAGGGAAAGACTCTGGAAATACAGATTCGCACCTTCGATATGCACAATGCCGCGGAGCTTGGTGTCTGTGCGCACTGGCGATATAAAGGCAGTGACTCAAAGCGTACAGACAAAAGCTATGAAGAAAAAATCGAATGGCTTCGTCACGTCTTGGAGTGGTCAAAAGAGATTGAAAATGCTGACTCCAGCACCCAGTCTCAGCCGACGATTAGCGATAACCGAGTCTATGTTTTTACTCCCGAAGGTCATGTGGTTGACCTTCCGAAAGGAGCGACTCCGCTGGACTTTGCCTATTATGTTCACACCGATCTGGGCCATCGCTGTCGCGGAGCCAAGGTCAATGGGCGCATTGTTCCGCTGAGCAGTGCACTGCAAACCGGTGACCAGGTCAACATTATTACCGCCCGTCAGGGTGAGCCTTCGCGGGATTGGTTGTCTGCCTCTATGGGTTACCTCAAGACCAGTCGCGCAAGGAGCAAGGTGCAGTACTGGTTTCGCAAACAAAATCAGCAACATAATCAGGTCGAGGGGAAGAAACTTCTCGATCGCGAGCTGGCTCAGCTGAATATTGCCCACATCGATCTGGAAAAAGCTGCAAGGCGCTTCAATAAACAGGGCGCAGCAGGACTCTACAGTGCAATTGGCGCTGGTGATGTGGGTGTTGAGCAGGTTATCAATTCGGTACAGGCCCGAATTAAAGGAAAAGTCAGCGCCATAGAGACGATGGTCAGTGAGGAGCCGAAGACGGCGCAGCGTTTTGAATCCTCAGATGTCTATATTCATGGTGTTGGCAACCTGCTGACCCAAATCGCCAGGTGTTGCCGTCCTCTGCCCGGTGATAATATCGGTGGCTATATTACCCAGGGCCGGGGGATTTCTATCCACCGTGAAGACTGCGGTAATTTTCTGCGCCTACAGAGTACTGAGAGCCAGCGTATTATCAAAGTGGAGTGGGGTGGTCAGCCAGAGAAAAACTATCGCGTAAAAATCGCCCTGGATACCTATGATCGAAGTGGCCTGTTGCTCGATATCACTAAAACGGTCGATCGTCTCGGACTGCACATTGCCTCAATACAGACCGATGAAAGCACCCTGCGCAACAAAACAATGAATGGCTCGCATATTTTTCTGACGCTGGACGTTCCGGGTCTCGATCAATTGAGTGCAGTCTTGTCGCAGTTGAATCAACTTCCCAATGTCATAGCCGCGCGCCGCGTCACCGATTAGACTGGTGACAATGGTTATTTAAAAGGACTATTCCATGGTAAGACAGTACAGCGTCGACGATCTGCGCTATTTAATGAGACGCCTGCGAGACCCACAAAGTGGTTGTCCATGGGACCTTAAGCAGTCTTTTGACAGCATCGCCAAGCACAGTCTTGAAGAAGTCTATGAAGTGATCGATGCCATTGAACGCGATGACCTGAATCACCTCGGTGAAGAGTTAGGTGACCTGTTATTCCAGATTATTTTTTACACTCAGCTTGGTGCTGAGCGCAATATTTTTGATTTTGATTCGGTTGTCAGTGGGCTGGTAGCAAAACTGGTTCGCCGTCATCCACATGTATTTCCCGACGGCACTCTGGAAAGTGTTCGCGACACTGTCGCCGGAGGAGATGATTTAGAGGCAGAGGCGCGCATAAAAAGAGTTTGGGAGCAGATTAAAGCGGAAGAACGTGCGGAGAAAGGTGAGTGCAACACGTTGGATGATATTCCGCTAGCGCTGCCGGCCCTAAGCCGCGCTCAAAAGCTGCAAAAGCGCGCGGCACTCACTGGCTTTGATTGGCAGAACAGCGCCCAGGTTCTCGCTGTAGTCCGTGGTGAGCTTGAAGAATTAGAGGTAGAAATCGATAACGATAACCGCGATGCCATCGAGGATGAACTGGGTGATTTACTGTTTAGCTGCGTCAATTTGGCTCGTCATCTTGCAGTTGATCCCGAACAGGCATTGCGCAGAGCGAATCGCAAGTTTCAGCGGCGTTTTGAAAGCATGGAGCAGTTAGCGGCGGCTGAGGGCAGTAGTATGTCTCGGTTGAGCAGTGGTGAAATGGAAGCCCTATGGATGAAAGTAAAGAGCAATGAGTAAGCTGTAAAAGTCCCGAGGTCTAAAATTCGCTCTGGAACTGTGCTTGTCTGACCAATTCAATCCGTGTATTGTGAGCGACCTTTTCGGGGCTACAGGTGTTCCATAAGATTGTTTGGTAATCCCTCCTCTTCGTCCAGTCCCCGTAATCAGTAATAATTTCAAGGAATCGTGTAAATGAGAGTTATTTTGTTAGGGCCCCCAGGCGCAGGTAAAGGTACGCAAGCACAGTTTATTACTGAGCAATACAGTATTCCGCAAATTTCCACTGGAGATATGCTGAGAAGTGCTGTGAAAGCGGGCTCTGATCTCGGCCTCAAGGTCAAAGACATTATGGCCTCTGGTGGATTGGTTTCTGATGAAATTATTATTGCCCTAGTCAAGGAGCGTATTCAGCAGTCTGACTGTGCCGGCGGTTTTCTTTTTGATGGTTTTCCGAGAACTATTCCCCAAGCGCAAGCGTTAGTTGATGCGGGCGTGATCATTGAGCACGTTATTGAAATCGCTGTGGATGATGAGCAAATTGTTTCGCGTCTCAGTGGTCGTCGTGTCCATGAAGACTCGGGTCGGGTCTATCATATCGAGCATAATCCGCCAAAAAATCCAGGTTTTGATGACGAGACTCAGGAACCATTAATTCAGCGTCCTGATGATAAAGAAGAGACGATTCGTAATCGTCTTGACATTTATCACACCCAAACCAAACCACTGGTTGACTTTTATAAGAGTCTTGCTGAAAAAGATCCCAGCGCGCCTGTTTTTTCGAAAATCGATGGTGTTGGTAGTCTTAGTGATGTGCAGGCCAGATTGGTCTCAGCACTGTCTTAAATTTCTTTAATAAAAGCAGTGTTTTTAAAAAAATATAAAAACACTGCTTTTAAAAAACTCTCCTTAAATGTAGGCCTATTTCTGATTTATAGTGCTGTTTTTGTTTAAAAATGGCATTTTAATTGGAAAAACAAATCACAACTGCTTAAACTTCGCGACACGCACAGTCTATATTGTTTTTTAATGACGATATTAAAACTTGTCTTTATTTACGTGAGGAATGCATAGATGAAACGCCCAGCAAAGAAAAAAGTCTCAAAAGCAAAAGCGAAAACACAGGTTTCCCCGCTTCAGACTGCGGTCAAAGCTGTCGAGTCAATTAAAAAGCAAATCGCTACTCAGAAAAAAAATTACGCAACTATTGTTTCTCGAGTTGAAAAAGCCAAGGCGCGAGTCGCGGTTAAACCGACTGCTGCCGCAAAAAATGGCTTGGTTGCTGCGCGAAAGCAGGCATCAGAGAGTCGCAAGCAAGCTTCAGCCTTGCGTGATGGTTTGCGCTCTGCAAAAGTTGAGCTGAAAAATGCTCAGATAAAACAAAAACTGCTCGCCGCAGAAGCCGCTGCTAAAGCTGCAGTATTAAAAGCCGAGGCGAGACTGCAAGCTGATCAGGATGCCGATCTTGCAGCTGCTGTAAAACGCTTTGAAAAGCGTTGGTTAAAAGCGCGTGCCAAAGCTACATCCAAGAAAATGAAACTGGCCGAAAAGCGTGCTGCGCTTAAAGTGAAAGCTGCCGAGAAAGCAATTGTAGCTAAGCTAAAAGCCGAGGCAAAAAAATCAGCTCCTAAGGCGACAGCTAAAAAGGCCGCAAAGAAAGTTGTTGAGAAAAAGCCCGCAGTGAAGAAAGCAGCTGCCAAAAAGGCATCGGTCAAGAAAAAAGCAGTAGCCAAAAAAGCAGTAGCCAAAAAAGTAGTAGCTAAGAAAGCCGTGGCCAAGAAGGCCGCAGCCAAAAAAGCGCCTGCTAAGAAAAAAGCCGTGGCCAAGAAAGCCGTCGCCAAGAAGGCTGCAGCCAAAAAAGCGCCCGCTAAGAAAAAAGCGGTAGCTAAGAAAGCCGCCGCCAAGAAGACCGCAGTCAAAAAAGTACCTGCTAAGAAAAAAGCGGCAGCTAAGAAAACAGCCACTAAAAAGGCGGCAGTCAAAAAAGCTCAGTCCAAGAAGAAGCCAGTACCTAAAAAAGCGATAGTTAAGAAGGCCGCAGTCAAAAAGGCAGCGGTCAAGAAAAAGTCAGTCGCCAAGGCAAAGGCGAATGCTAAGTAGCGCCATTTTTGGTGCGTCGCTCCGGGTTCCAAGCTGGGCAAAATGATAATAGTTTAATTGCCTTGAGACCTGTAAAATCCCTCACCAGCTGGTGGGGGATTTTTGTTTCTGGGCCCCATCCACAGACCTTTTTCGATTTTCTACGTATTGCGGCTTTGCTATGACATCCATTTTGGCAGTTGAGACCTCTACAGCGGCGTGTTCGGTGGCGCTGAGTATGGGTGATGCCAGATATACTCGCTATTCAGAGGAGCCTCGCTCACATACCAGATTGATTATGAGCATGATCGATGAGGTTTTGGCCGAGGCCGATCTTAAAGTCGGTGCGCTGGATTCTCTGGCCGTCACAGTCGGTCCGGGTTCATTCACCGGGTTGCGTACTGGTTTTTCGACGGTTCAGGGATTGGCATTTGGTGCCGGGCTGTCGGTAGTACCCGTGTCGACATTAGAAGTGATGGCGCAAACTTATCGTCGCAAATACGATCCTTCTGATCTGCAGTCCGGAAAAGTACTGTCTGTCCTCGATGCCCGTATGGGGGAGTTTAATTGCGGCGCTTATCTGCTCGATGATCAAGCGCAGTTTGTGCCGCTGATCGAGGATCAATTGTTGGGTCACAAGGCAGCATTAGAACTGGTTGAGACTATCGATCCATGCGTAGTTGTTGGCGACACAAGGGCGCTTTTTGTCAATGTCGCTAATGCCCAGCATAACTGCCAACCGCTGTACCCAGATGCGCGCGATGTACTAGAGATTGCGCTGGTAAAACACAGTCGCGGTTGCGCGGTACCTATTGCTTCCCTCGATCTGGTCTACCTGCGTGGCACTGAGGCGTGGAAGAAACATACCAAGTTAAGGACAGCGTAAACTATGGAATTGATGCAAGCCGTCTGGTTGGCCATTATTCAGGGACTGTCGGAGTTTTTACCGATCTCTAGCTCAGCGCATCTTATTCTGCCCTCTGAAGTGTTGGGTTGGCCGGATCAGGGGCTGGCCTTCGATGTAGCCGTGCATGTCGGTTCATTAGTGGCGGTGGTAGCTTATTTTCGTCGCGATGTCGTCAACCTTAGCCAAGCCTGGCTGGACAGTGTCTTTGTCCGTCGTCACAGCCCCGAGAGTCATCTCGCGTGGTACCTTATTTTGGCCACATTGCCCGCCGGATTTTCCGGTCTGTTTTTGGGTGATCTGATTGAAACACATCTGCGTTCGATGGAAGTGATCGCCTTTACCACAATTTTTTTCGGCTTGTTGCTGGCTTGGGCCGATTATCGCGGTACAGGCAGTCTCGATTTGAAGGAGATGAACTGGCGTTCGGCACTTTGGGTCGGTATTGCACAGGCGCTGGCACTCGTTCCCGGCACTTCCCGTTCCGGGATCACTATTACCGCAGCTCTTGCACTTGGGTTTGATCGTGAGACCGCGGCGCGATTTTCGTTTTTGATGGCAATTCCGATTATTGTGTTAAGTGGCGGTTATAAGGGTGTCGAGTTAATGGGTGCGGAGTCAGTCGACTGGACTCTTATTGTGGTTGGTACCCTGCTCTCAGCCGTTACTGCATATCTTTGCATCAAGCTGTTTTTGAACGTCATTCAGCGTATAGGCATGATGCCGTTTGTGATCTACAGATTATTGCTGGGCGCAGTTTTGATTGCATTGATTTGGAATCAGGCGATCTAGCTGGTGAGCAAGTGAGTATCTAGGAGGAAGATCGGTTGAAAAAGAACGTGGCGTTTTTAGGTCTTGGTGTTATGGGTTATCCCATGGCGGGATGGTTGAGCCAGAGAGATTACTCAGTGGTTGTCTTTAATCGCAGCACTGAGGTAAGCCGGCGCTGGTTGACTGAGTATCGCGGAAAATCCGCAGTGACATTGGCGCAAGCGGTGGCCGATGCCGATATTGTCTTTACTTGCCTTGGCAATGATGACGATGTTCGAGCTGTGGTGGCTGAAGCCGGCGGCGTGCTGTCGGCCATGAAGCCGGGTGCGATCCTGGTTGATCACACGACCACCTCGGCGCTGTTGGCACAGGAGTTGGCTGTGCAAGCCGATGCGGTAGGTTGTGGCTTTGTCGATGCGCCTGTCTCTGGAGGTCAGCAGGGCGCAGAGAATGGGCAGTTAACGGTGATGTGTGGGGGATTACAGGTGCACTTCGACACGGTTGTAGAGGCAGTTGAGAGCTATGCAAAGTCGATCCAGCTGATGGGAGATGTGGGCAGTGGTCAACTGTGTAAAATGGTTAACCAGATTTGTATTGCGGGTGTTGTTCAGGGTCTCGCGGAAGGGCTGAACTTTGCCAAACGTGCGGGTCTCGATGCGCATCAAGTGATCGAGGTTATCTCAAAAGGTGCGGCGCAGTCCTGGCAGATGGAAAACCGCTACAAGACGATGTTGGCGAATGAGTACGACCATGGATTTGCCGTCCAGTGGATGCGTAAGGATCTGGCTTTTGCCCTACAAGAGGGCAAGGCCAACGGCAGTGAATTGCCGGTAACTGAGTTGGTCGACAGTTTTTACCAGCAGGTGCAGGAAATGGGCGGCAATCGCTGGGATACGTCCAGTCTGTTGGCCAGACTCGAGCGCGGTAACGAATAAAATTACACAATAGTATTTAAAAAGTGAATAAGGGATATAACGAATGAATAGGGCTGATAAGCAGGCCGAATTGTTGAGTGCAGAGTCGTTTAATCGCGAGCTTGGCGAGTTTATTGATGCATCACCAACGCCATTTCACGCGGTGGCCAATATTGCCAGCCAGTTGCGAGAGGCTGGTTTCTGTGCACTCAATGAGACGCATGAGTGGACGTTGGAGCGCGGAGGTAAATATTTTGTCACCCGCAATGGCTCATCGATTATTGCCTTTATTGTTGGCAGTGATGATCTATCCAAGACCGGTATGCGCTTGGCAGGAGCTCACACGGACAGCCCTTGCCTGATGGTTAAACCACAGCCGGAGATGCTCAATAGTGGTTATTTCCAGCTCGGTGTGGAAGTCTATGGTGGTGCGCTTCTCAACCCTTGGTTTGATCGTGATCTGTCTCTGGCAGGACGCTTGGTGTTTACTGATGTCAGTGGTCAGCTAAAACAGAAGCTGGTAAATTTTGCTGAGGCGATCGCTGTTATTCCTAGCCTGGCTATTCATCTTGATCGCGAAGCGAACAAGGATCGGTCAATAAATGCCCAGACTGATATTCCTCCCATCCTGATGCAGACTGAAGGTCAAGCCGATTTTCGAGAGTTGTTAGCCGATCGGTTTTTAGCTGAGGGCGAGCAGGTGATGGACTATGAGCTTTGTTTTTATGATGTTCAGCGAGCAGCCAGCGTCGGTTTGGAAAAAGAATTCTTTGCTTCAGCACGTCTCGATAACTTGCTCAGCTGTTTTGTCGCTACCCAAGCGATTATCGCCGCCGACACTCGCTGTACGTCAGTATTAGTGTGCAACGATCACGAAGAAGTGGGCAGTGTTTCGGCCGTTGGTGCTGATGGCCCATTTCTGGAGTCAGTGGTTGAGCGGCTCTGTGCCACTGACGATCGCGTCAGTCAGACCCGAATTCTCGATAGTTCACTGTTGATCTCCTGCGATAATGCGCATGCGCTGCATCCCAATTTTGTCAGCAAACATGATAAGGGTCACAGCCCAGTGTTAAACGGTGGTCCAGTGATCAAGGTCAACTCCAGCCAGCGCTATGCAACCAATAGCATTACCGCCAGTCTGTTTCGTCAGCTGTGTGGTGAGGTGACTGTGCCGGTACAGTCTTTTGTGACCCGTACCGATCTCGGTTGTGGCAGTACCATTGGCCCGGTTACAGCGGCGAAACTGGGTATTCCAACCTTGGATGTGGGTATTCCTCAGTTGGCGATGCACTCTTGCCGTGAGCTCACTGGTGCTCTGGATCCTCAGCGTATGAGCAAAGTGTTGAGACAGTTTTTTAATCGCCCCGGGCGGTTGGTTGTCGCTCTTGCCGAAGACAGCGATAGCACTACTGGAGTGGAGTAACCCCTATGACCAAACAACGTGTTTTAACTGGCATAACCACATCCGGAACGCCACATTTGGGGAATTATGTGGGTGCTATTCGCCCGGCCATTGAAGCCAGTCGCCGTGGCGACTGTGAGTCATTTTTATTTCTGGCGGATTACCATTCACTGATTAAATCGCAGGATCCCGAGATGGTTCAGCGTTCGACTATGGAGATTGCTGCGACCTGGCTGGCGCTAGGTCTGGATCCTGATACAGTCACGTTCTATCGCCAGTCTGATATTCCCGAAATTCCCGAATTGACCTGGTTCCTGACCTGTATGACGGCAAAAGGACTGATGAATCGGGCTCATGCGTACAAAGGTGCAGTGCAGGCCAATGAAGAGCTGGGCGAGGATGCTGATCATGGCATCACTATGGGGCTGTTTAGCTACCCGATCCTGATGGCCGCGGATATTCTAATGTTTAATGCTCACCAGATTCCGGTTGGTCGCGATCAGATTCAGCATGTCGAGATGGCCCGGGATGTGGCCCAGCGCTTTAATCACCACTACGGAGAACACTTTGTCCTGCCCGCCGCTGTGGTCGATGACAATGTTGCGGTACTTCAGGGTCTCGATGGTCGCAAGATGAGCAAGAGTTACGGCAATACTATTCCGTTGTTTTTGAGCGAAAAGCAGCTGAAAAAGCATATCAACAAGATTAAGACCAATCTGCTGGAGCCGGGTGAGCCGAAAGATCCGGATAGCTCCGCAGTGTTCCAAATTTGGCAGGCCTTTGCGACGCCTCAGCAAACCACTGAGATGCGTCAGGCATTTGCTGGTGGTATCGCCTGGGGCGAGGCGAAAAAGCAGTTGTTTGAGTTGGTCAATCATCAACTTGTGGATGCTCGGGAGCGTTACAATGAGCTGATGCAAAATCCTGCTGCTGTGGAAGCGGTGTTGCAGCAAGGCGCGGAAAAGGCACGTGCCGAGAGCCGGAAGATGATTGCCAAACTGCGGAATGCAGTGGGTATCCGTCCGCTCTGCTAGCACTGTAGTTTAAGGGATAGACAAGCCAGATGGCGGCAGGATAATACGAATAGGGAAATACGGCGTATTGCTAATGAGAATTTAATAATTGCGCGCTATAATGCCGGCCAATTTCTAACATATTTAAACCGTCTCATATTTTACATTTTAATTAAATGGTCCAACTGGAGAACTCCTCGATGAATAATTTTATCAGCCGCCGTCTGAAAAACCTGGTCCTGATCACTATTGCCAGCGTTGCGCTGTGGGGTTGTGGATCAGGTGAAAAAACTGTCAATCTGACTGCAGCGCAGGAGCAGCAAGTCGCCGAGCGCATCGCTCCGGCTGGCCATGTATCCATGGCTGGACAGGTTTCGTCGGCTGCATCTGGTGCTGCATCAGCTCGTGCTGGCAGCGATATCTATGCGACTAATTGTATCGCTTGCCACAGCTCTGGCGTTGCCGGTGCCCCTGTGTTCGGCGATGTTGCCGCCTGGTCAGCTCGCCTTGAGCAGGGTTTGGAGACGGTCTACACCAATGCCATCAATGGTATTCGCGGTATGCCTATGCGCGGGACCTGCATGGACTGCAGTGATGAAGAAGTCAAAGCAGCCGTGGATCATATTCTTGATAACAGCAAGTAAATGAATCAAGTAAATGAATAGTGAAGCTATAAAAAAACCCGCGAAAGCGGGTTTTTTTATAGCTGTTGCTCAACTGTATGGATGACAGCGGGTGTTTCTTTACAGTTTTGGTCCTGCATCAAGAATATCTTTAGAGGGCGCAAAGCTGACAATATTGTCAATAAACAGTTTTACCAGAGTTGTCGCCTGTTTGTCGTAGGCGGCCTGGTCTTCCCATGCATCGCGCGGGTTGAGGTATTTGCTGTCCACGCCTTCAACCCCCAGGGGAATGTCCAGATTGAGCATATCCAGATGCTGAGTCTCACAGCTGGCAAGGGCTCCCTTGGTAATGGCTGTGACGATTGCTCGGGTAACCGGGATCGGGAAACGGCTGCCTTTGCCGCTAGCGCCACCTGAGCCACCGGTCCAGCCGGTGTTGACCAAATAGACTCTGGAGCCGAAATCATCGATTCTTTTCATTAATAGTTCGGCGTAGACGCTGGCCGAACGGGGCATGAACGGCGCGCCGAAACAGGTTGAGAAGGTTGGATTTATACCGGCTTCCGCTCCCAGCTCTGTGGAACCGACCCGCGCAGTGTAGCCACTCAAGAAGTGGTAGGCCGCGGCCTCTTTACTGAGAATGGAAACAGGGGGCAGTACGCCAGTGACATCACAGGTGAGGAAGATAATATTCTTTGGTTCACCGGACTGATTTTCTATGCAGCGCTTTTCGACATGTTCCAAAGGATAGCTGCAGCGGCCATTTTCACTCAGGGAGGTATCCGAATAATCGGCTGTTCGCTGATGCTCGGAAATAACAACATTCTCGACAATCGAGCCAAACCGAATGGCGTCCCAGATAACCGGCTCATTCTTCTGGCTCAGATCGATGGTCTTGGCATAGCAGCCACCTTCAAGATTAAACACTGTGCCCTTACCCCAGCCGTGTTCATCGTCACCGATCAAATAGCGATCAGGATCCGCCGAGAGAGTGGTTTTACCGGTTCCGGAGAGACCAAAAAATAGTGCCGTGTCGCCATCTTCGCCGACATTGGCGGCGCAGTGCATCGGCATCACATCTTTTTCAGGAAGCAGGAAGTTCTGTACAGAGAACATGGCCTTTTTCATTTCTCCTGCATAGCGCATGCCGGCGAGTAATACTTTGCGCTGGGCAAAATTGATAAGCACTACACCGTCGCTGTTGGTGCCATCTCGCTCTGGATCACAGACAAAATTGGCGGCATGGAGGATCTTCCACTGCTCTTTATTTGCGGGATTATATTTTTCACTGCGGATAAACATATTGTGTGCAAACAGGCAGTGCCATGCAGTTTCAGTGGTCACCTTGACTGGAATATAGTGTTCTGAGTCCTGACCTACATGCAGATGTGAGACAAAGCGCTCTTGCTCAGCGATATACTCTGAAACGCGCTCCCAGAGTGCGTCAAATGCCGCCGGATCAAAAGGCCGATTAACCGACCCCCAATCTATGGCTTCCGATGAGCTGGGCTCGTCGACGATAAATCTATCTGCGGGAGAGCGCCCGCTTCGGTGACCTGTCGTGGCGACGAATGCGCCTGTATCGGAGAGATGCCCTTCCCCGCGTTTAATGGCCATTTCAATAAGCTCGGTTGAGCCGGGATCTCTATATACAGCAGCGTCGGTCATTCTCTTCCTCTCTTCCAAAGGGCGAACGATTTATAAAAGGTGGTGCTTTTGACTTAAGGCCGGCAAGTATGCCAGAAATTCAGCTTTAATCTAAGTCGAAATTGACGATTCCAAAGGGTGATGATTTAGTGTAGCAGTGGCGCGGGAGGGTCAAATAGTTGATCGATATTGCGCTTGTTAAAGCGATATTCCTGGGCACAGAATTGACAGGTAATCATCACCAGACCCTGTTCTTCAGCGATATTGACAACTTCTTCACGGCCAAGAGAGATCAATGCATTCTCGGTTCGTTGACGAGAACAGCTGCAGGAGAAGAGCATGGGTTCAGCTTCAAAAAGGCGCAGTTCCTGCTCGTGGAATAATCGATATAACTGATCATTATGAGACAGTTGTAGCTGCTCATCGCTCGACAGGGTTTCAAACAGGCTGGAAACCAGTTGCCAATCTTCCTCGCTCTTTTCTTTATCACCCGACGAAGGCAATTGTTGAATCAGCATTCCGCTAGCGCTTGTTACATCGGCTGCCAGCTGTATTCTGGTCGGCAACTGCTCGGACTGATGGAAGTAAAACTCGAGACATTTGCTGAGATTGTCTTCATCCAGTGGCACCACACCTTGATAGCGTTCTTTACCTTCGGGCTCAAGGGTAATTGCCAGCGTGGCACTGCCCAGCAGATCATGCAGTGAGCTGAGCCCATCTAGGTTGTCGAAATCGCCGCGCACAATGCCGCGTACATTCTTACCCTGAGTACATTCGGTCATGATCATAGATAGGGGGCCATTGCCGCGTGCCTGAACGGTGATCATTCCACGGTGTTTCAGTGAGCTGCCAAGCAGACTGGCTGCCACCAGGAACTCACCAAACAGACGTGCTACCTGCGGAGGATAGTCTTGCAGGGCCAATAGCGCCTGATAGCTTGATGACAGCGTGACAATTTCACCGCGGATATCAGTGCCGTCAAAGATGAAGCGTTGGAGAATATCTTGAGTATTATTGTTATCGTTCATAGGGCGCGTATTGTACTGATATTTCGCCACGCGCCTATCTTAATTGGTTAAAAAACGGTGAATTTGACGGCGCTGCTTTTTATTGGGTTTGCCATCGCTCACCTGGGACTGGTTAAGTGCCTTGCGTTGAGCGGCCTGTGTTTCCCGTTTGGCGATGCTCTCGGCGGTCTCGGTGTAGAGCAATAGTGCCTCCGGGGCGCCGCGTCGCTGCTCCGATAGCGCAATGACCTCCACGGTCTTGGTGTCAAACCCCTGACGAATGGTCAGAACAGTACCCAGCTCGAGCTGTCTGCTTGCCTTTGATTTATGACCGTCGATGTGCACTTTGCCACCCTCGATTGCCGCCTTCGCCAGCGAGCGCGTTTTGAAAAAGCGCGCGGCCCAAAGCCACTTATCGATACGAACTTTTTCCATAGGTTGCATTTCTGTAGCCTTAAATGAGTAGCCCGGATCTTTTTCCATCGATCAGAAGATCACTAAAGCACCTGATCATTGAGAAGGTTGTTGTATGGCGCGGTTCGCGTTGACTGTCGGGCTGTTCAATGCAGAGCAGATGAGCGATGCCAAATTGTTGGGCAGCGTGCAGAATCGATTCAGAGTCGTCGATAAACAGCGTGCGCGTGGGATCGAAATTGATATTTTTGTGCAGTTGCTGCCAGAACGTTTGCTCTTCTTTTGGTTGGCCATAATCGTGTGATGAGACAATGGCATCAAGGTGGGCCTCAATGCCCGTGACGGCAAATTTCAGGTCGACGCTGTCGCGGTGGGCGTTGGTTACCAATACCCGTTGTTTACCGTTAACACCAAGTGACTCGAGAAACGCAAGAGCATGGGGACGTTCGCCAATTAGATGGTTTATTTCCCGTTTCAGTGCAACGATATCCAGGTTGCATTCCTGTGACCAAAAATCAGTGCAATACCAATTCAGGGTTCCCTGGCAGTCTTGCATCTGCTGTAGCAGTGTTTTTGAGACTTGGTTCAGGGAGAGGTTATGGTGTTCCGCATAGCGCTTAGGCAGGTGCTGCAGCCAGAAAAAATTATCAAAGTGTAGGTCGAGCAAGGTGCCGTCCATATCTAACAGTACAGTGTCGATATCTTGCCAATTCAGGTTAATGTTGCTCTCTTTGCCTGCACTGTTCATATCAGAATATATCATCGGGCAAGGTATTTTCAGAGCCGCCGGGCAGTGATTCGTCAATGACTGGTTCAGGAACATTTTCGCTGCGGAAGAACTCAAAAATACCTTCCTGATTAGGGCCGACACGCTTGCCGGTTTTACTGTCTATTTTGACCATAACGATGCCATCTGGCTGTGTTCGTTCGATATTTTCTTTACCTCTAAGCGCTTCGCGTACAAAGTCGATCCAGATCGGCAGTGCGGCCGAACCACCGTATTCATTGCGGCCGATCAGGGCATTATTGTCGAACCCGACCCATGTAGTGACTGTAAGTTGTGGCGAATAACCGGAGAACCAGGCATCTCTGGGGCCATTTGTCGTGCCGGTCTTGCCCGCCAGGTCAGTGCGTTTCAGTACCTTGGCCTTGACGCCGGTACCGCGCAAAATGACATCTTTTAACATTGAGTCGATGAGGAAGGCCGTTTGTTCATTGAGGACGCGCTTGGCGTTTGGTTTGGACTCATTTTGTTGCTGCTGAATGGCGCGCTTGATTATTTCCAGGCTCTGGCGCTCTTCTTCAACAATGGACTCGCTGGCCAGGCTATTGAGTAGTTCTTCGAGTTGCAGGTCGACTTCTGTCACGGCATTGGGACGATTTTCCCCTGTTGTATCCGTCATGCGCTCAGCACTTTCACATAGCTTACAGACGGTATCGGGATTAGCTTGATAAACGATATTGCCATCGCGGTCGATTACCGTGGCAAGCAGGTAGGGCGACACTTTGTAGCCGCCATTAGCGAGAATATTGTAAGCGCTGGCAATTTTCATTGGTGTCATGGCGTGACTACCCAATGCCAGCGACAGGTCGAGGGGCATATCACCGGTTTCAAATCCAAATGCTTGAAGACCCTCGAGAGTGCGGTCGATACCCATGCGCCTCAATAGTCTGATCGAGACCATGTTACGTGACCGATAAAGTGCTTCTCGGAGGCGTGTGGGGCCATAAAATTTTCCGCCATCATTCTCTGGGCGCCACAGATCTTCGAGATTTTTGTCGTTAAACACCACCGGTGCATCATTGATAATGGACGCAGGGGTGAAGCCGCTATTGAGTGCGGTGGCATAGATAAACGGTTTGAAGTTGGAGCCGGGCTGACGCAAGGCCTGGGTAACCCGGTTAAAGCGACTCTGACGGAAGTCAAATCCGCCGACCAGAGAACGGA
>Ga0209534_10000157_pt1 | contig 80282 bp, 75 predicted proteins | sample COG_07_FD_184751 | JGI IMG/M metagenome (GOLD analysis project Ga0209534, IMG submission 184751) | Pelagic Microbial community sample from North Sea - COGITO 998_met_07 (SPAdes) (version 2) | ecosystem: Environmental > Aquatic > Marine > Neritic zone/Coastal water | place: Helgoland, sampling...
CCGAACCTCAGATTTATCTCAAGCATTACGCCAAGATAATTTTGACGACCTGCTAGACAACGCTTGGCAAGAGCCAGTGGGTGACCAATTCGTTATGAAAATACGCTACCGCTTTGGTTCATAATTTGCTATCAACTATTAACTGCAATACATAACGCAGAATATTGCGCGGAGAATTTGATGCTAGACATTCAACCAACGGGCGAGGCTTGCGGCGCTACAGTTACAGGCATTGACTTATCTGCACCGTTAACGATCGATGCCATTGATGCTATTAGAGCCGCGTGGATAGAACACCAAGTGATCGTTTTTCCAGAGCAGACGCTCAGTGATGAAGACTTGGTACGCATCACGAACGACTTAGGCTCCGTAGGCGATGACCCCTACTTTGTCTCAATTCATGAAGATACCCCCGTGGTCGCGCTGACCCGCAGAGCAGACGAAAAAGCCCCTGTATTTGCAGAGGTTTGGCATACCGACTGGAGTTTTAAAAAAGAGCCGCCCATTGGCACCTGCTTATATAGCCTAACTATTCCGCCAATAGGCGGCGATACAGGATTCACCAATCAACAAAAAGCATTGGCAGAAATGCCACAGGACTTACGCACACGCTTAGAAGGTAAGGTTGCATTACATTCTGCTGCCGCTGGTTATGGACCAGATGGCGCTTATGGCAAGCGCGAAGAGGACTCTGATCGAAGCATGAAAATTCTCTACTCTGAGGATGCACACGATGTAGAACCACATGCCATTATCAACGTGCATCCTGAATCCGGGCAAGAAACGCTGTTTGGCGTGGCGGGTTACATATGTGGTATTCAAGGCATGGAGCCAGAAGCAGCAAATCAGCTGATTCTAGATCTTTATCAATGGCAGACACGACCAGAGTTTCAATACACCCATAAGTGGCAGGAAAACATGCTGGTTATTTGGGACAACCGCTGCGTATTACATAAAGCCAACGGAGGATATGATGGCTACGCACGTGAGCTCCATCGAACCACTATTGCTGGCGACCCAGCACTTTGTCTGTAACTCAAAAGCAAGACCCGCTTAAATATTTATTCAGGTAGGGCAAAGGCAACTAGGTAGTCTGCGGTGGACCCAATAGGGCTGCGAGCATCCCCCCCTGCTGCCATAACAATAAACTGCTTTTCTTTACCTTCCTCGGTCATCACGCTGTAACTCATTGGAATAGAATTCGCTGGGCTTGGCAGGTTATGCCGCCAAAGGACTTCACCTGTTTCTGTGTCATACCCTGTCACTGCACTATCAAATAGCGAACCTATAATCACAAAACCAGCCTCGCTCAGTAGCGGCCCGCCTATCTGGGGCAATCCCAACTTAGATAGACCAAAACCAAGGGAACCATGTGGTCGCCGCCACAGTTGTTGCTGTTCGTTGAGGTCCAAAACTAAGAGCTCGCCAAATGGAGGGCCTGCACAGGGCATGATTGCCGTGTACGGATCCATCATCATTTGCCTAACCATGTAATAGTCAGTACCCATCTGCAAAGCCAATTCCGCAGAGTCAGGAAGTTCTAAACGGTCGTATATTTTGCCGTAGGCCACGCCCTTGTCTGCAAAAGCCGCCTGCGGATCTTCTATGATTTGCAGGAGATCCTGAGTTGTTTTGGTACTTATAAGTTTTGTCCGAAAGGCAAGATTGTTCACATGGGCCACAAGCAGGCCTCGCTCCTCGTCTATGGCCACACCACCCCAGCTACTGGCGCCCATATTACTGGGCAAGCCCACGGTCCATTCCTGTGTAATCGGCGTGTATACATCACCTATGCGTGACTCTTTCTCTAAGCCATTACACAAACCAAACAAAGAGTCTCCCGCCGAATAATCACGAGAAAGTTGAAATACTTTGGGTGGGAAAGGCTGAGTCGGGGAAAGCATTTCTTCTAACGGTCCGAAGCGCGGCACCTCTTGTTCGGTCACATCAAATAAAGGTTCACCGGTTTCTCGGTTCAGTACAAATATAAAACCCATTTTTGTGCTTTGAATCAGCGCCGGCACCTGCACCCCGTCAAGGGTAATATCAGCGATGGATGGAATTGACGGCACATCAAAATCCCAAAAATCCTTTTTCACAGTTTGGAAATGCCAAACATATTCGCCGGTAGAACCTCGCAAGGCGACAATAGAAGAACCAAAATGGCCCATGTCCGTTGCCCCTTCGCGATAATAGTCCGGAGCCGGATTTCCGGTCGGTAAAAAAATCAAATCTCTTTGCGCGTCCACTGCAAATCCAGCCCATACGTTAGGTGTCGCAAGCGCATAACCTGCGTCACTAACTAAGCCCTGAGAGTAATCAAAATCCGGTGGCGCTAAATCAAAAGCCCAAACTAAATCGCCGGTACGTACGTCGTACCCGCGTACAACTCCGCTTGGTGCGTCCACGCGCTGATTGTCCGCGATAGCTGAACCGACCACTACCACATCACCAATCACGCTGGGCGGAGAAGTTACCTGGTACTCCTCCGGCCACAACAACTCTCCTACACCCGGCTTTAGTAGTACTTCACCTTCCTGACCAAAATCACTACAACGCTTGCCCGTGGCATCATCTATCGCAATCAAACGAGCATCGTTAGTAGCAAGAAAAATGCGCGACTCGCAACCTGTTTCACTTTCTGTTCTAGATTGGACTGGAGTCCACTGTGCGACCGCCCTGCAGTTGGCTTGATTAGGATAGTTTGCTCTCGCTACTTGGGCATCAAAGCGCCAAAACTCAGCGCCACTTTGCGGATCTAGAGCGATTACTTGATTGTGCGGAGTACACAATACCAACCTGCCGTTGACCAAAATGGGCGTGGACTGGAATATGCTATTTGCATCGCCGGTACGAAAAGTCCATGCCACCTCCAAATCGGCGATATTGCCCTTATTGATTTGCGTCAGTTCGGTGGCTCGACGACTACCTACACCTGCATAATTCGGCCACAAAGTAGTGTTGCGGATTTGTGCAATTGCGTCGGCTGAAGCGATAGATTTATCAAAGTCGCCACTAATACAGCCGCTGAGTAGTAAGGACATAGCAAAGCAGCTGCGCGCTGGTAGCCGTTGCCAAGCCAAATTTCCCAAAATCTCAGAAAAAACTCTCACCATTGATATTCTCGCTTTAAGCTCTGGCTGTAAGTTTATCTATAGACGAAGAATAAGTGCAGTAGCACTTTAACCCTGCAATTTAGGCCGCCCCTTGCAGCGCAACTAATCTAATGTCACCATTAATGACAATACATTCTTCCACGAGCATATTTATGGTGCGCTTATCTGACCTTCCTGATTACGAAAGAAAGCACCTGCTGGAAAAAAACATGCCTCCCTTGGGAGCGTTACCTTGGTGTGTCAGCAACAAGCCCTTAAGTGATAAACGTATCGCCCTGATCACCACCGCAGGGCTGCACTTTCGTGGCGACAATGCTTTTGATTTTGCGGACCCTACTTTTCGCCCAATCGCCACTACTGATAATGCTAACAACCTAGTCATGAGTCATAGTTCTGCCAACTTCGACCGCAGCGGCTTTGTCGAAGATGTGAACTTAGTATTTCCTCTTCAGCGTTTCCAAGAGTTATTAGCTGAGCAGACCATTGGCTCGCTGGCCGATGTCCACTACAGCTTCATGGGCGCAGGCCTAATGCCCGAAATGTATGAGAACAGTGCTGCACAGGTGGCAGGCCTGCTGAAAAAAGATCAAGTAGACGCAGTGTTCCTGACCCCAGTTTGACCCAATTGCACCCGCGCCGTGAGCGCGCTGGGCTACTACCTAGAACGTGCGGGCATTATGACTACAGGTATTAGCCTAGTGCGCGAAAATACCCAAGCCATGCAACCTCCTCGTGCCCTATGGGTGCCATTTCCGTTAGGACGACCACTGGGCATTCCAAACGACATAGCTTTCCAACACAGAGTTATTCGCGCGGCGCTTGCACTACTTGATTACGATGAAGGACCGGTATTGGTGGATTACCCAGAAGAGGCACAGGCGCCTAACATAGAAACAAACCTTGCCTGCCCTGTGTCATTCAATACCACGACGACCCAAGAGCAATCCTGGCACAACGTCTTAGGAGAAGAGTTAGCTCAGTTACGACCATGGTATGAACTGAGCAAACGGCGACGTAAAGGTCGTACCTTGGTCGGTATCAGTGAAGATTCAATTGAGGATATTCTGGCAAAACTGGGTCAATTGTTGGACGCTAATGCGCTGCCCACAAAGAACCTAAAATGGTTCAAGCTGGCCATTGAAGATGCCAAGGTGTTTTATATTGAAGCTCTAACCGCACAACCTGGCGACTACTCTGCCGAAGCAATTGAACAGACCCTGTGGCATAAAACTGCATTAGGTACAGGGTTGCAAATATTTTATGAGCACTTTGCAGCAACGCCAAATTTAGCCATAGTTGCTCGCTTGATAGCCTCTCGAAGGGCTATTGGCGCCGCAACTGGCGGGGCAATCACAGCTCGCCCAACTGACAATAAGGAGACATAACTCGTGAAAATCTCTGCATTAACCGCAAATTTCGTTGCTGAGATTGAGGACATCAACTTAAGTGCCATCAATGGGTCCGAGTTTGAACAACTCTATACGGCGTGGCTCAAATACGGGGTATTGCGTATACGCAACCAGCAATTAGACGACGCGCAGTTGCAAACATTCAGCAAACGCTTTGGACCGTTGGAAGAAGCACCCTTTGGCAGAATGTCCGAAGCGGATAAAGCAAAAATTAAAAACCGCTACATCACCACGCTGTCGAACATTACAGTTGATGGTAAACCTATCGGTGGTTTGGGAAACTCAGAAGCCACTTGGCATTCAGATATGACCTATATTGAAAACCCGCCGCCAGCCAGCTTGCTTTTAGGCATTGAAATCCCTGACGAAGGCGGCGATACCCACTTTGCTAACCAATATGCGGCTCTTGACGCTTTACCCAGCAAGCTTAGAAATAGAATCAGCCAACTAACACTCAAGCACAATGCCGCCCATACCAGCATAGGCAAACTGCGCCCGGGCTATGAACCTTTTGATGATCCTCGTCAGGCTCCTGGTGCCATTCACCCATTGATTAAAACTCACAGCGAAAGCGGTAAACCAGCCTTATTCCTTGGGCGCAGAGAGTGGGCTTATATTCCAGGCCTCAGCGTTCCGGAGAGTGAGGCGTTGCTGGACGAAATTTGGTCTTATGCAGCCTTGGCTGAAAATACCTGGACGCAAAAATGGCAACCTATGGACTTAATCATTTGGGACAATCGTTGTGTAATGCATCGGCGTGACGGTTTTGATGACAATAGCCGCCGCTATATGCGCCGTTGCCAAGTGTTGGATCGCAGCACTCAATAATGCCCAGAAACACAGAGGCCATGCAAACTACTGACGGTCGTCACGAGCGCAGTAGTTCCACCCGCAAGCAAATATTGGCTGAGGGACGGGCGCTTATTATTGCAGGCATTAGCGACCCCACCGCCAAGCAAATCTCCGAGAGCGCCGGTATAACCACCAGAACATTGTTCCGGCATTTTCCAGATATGGCAACGCTGCTACAAACAGTGATGCAACAAGCCCAGAGCCAGGCGCGCGCAGTAATGGAAGAACCGTTCCCAAACGATCTTTCACCCACTGAGCATTGGCGCGAGTTATTACAAATAGTGATAAGCCGCAGAACTCGCGCCTACGAGTCTATACTGCCACTGCACTTATCGCCCACTATGCAGCGCCACTTGGCGACCCCAAAAAGGAATTCTTTGAGCAAAGGCATCAATAGACGGCGCGCACGTTTACAGCAAATACTGCCAGAACACCTAGTTGAAAATCAGCTGTTGTTTGAAGCACTGGACGCGACATTGAGCATTGAATACTGGGCGAGCCTGCGCGTAGGTCAGGGATTAAGTATAGCCAAAGCGACCAAGGTACTAGGCTTTAGTATCGAGCGCCTTACCATTGGTCACTAACCCACTTCTACTCAACATAGCTTTTTATAATGCCCTCACCACGTCATATGCTGCAACGTAACACGCAAGCGTTACGCGCGCCCTAATGGCTAGGCAGGTGAATTAGCTATAGCTTAGCAACGTATCAGGTGCACCACCCTCTTCACCTAACAGGTGTTGCAAATAGGATTCGTAGTTTTCCATCCACATACCTGAGGCTCTGGGTCTGCCAGCCTGCTCGTCACTCTTCGTAGATTTGGTGTACCAGTTATTGCACCGCAGCCATACTTTGCCTTCAGAGCTGGCATTACAGCGCTGCGTCCATGCACGAACAGCACTCTCAGTGGGTTCTACCTCGAGCTTCTTATCGGCCTTCATCTGCGCAACCAGCTTGGCAATATACCGAGACTGCTCTTCACACAGTAAGGTCACATTAGTCACTGGATTCAAGCTTTGCGGCCCAATCATCATGTACATGTTAGGCATATCTTGCACATGAATGCCCCACAGAGATTGTGGGTGAGTCATCTGAAAATTGTTCTCTGGTACAGCTCCAAAGCGATCTGCCAAAGAAACGCCGCCGCGACCGTTTATAGGAAAAGGGATAAAATTACTATCGAACCCTGTGGCATATATAATGACGTCAAAGTCATATTTTGCACCACTAGCAACTTCTAAACCGGTCTCATTAATCGCCACTACACCGCCAGGCTCATTGATCAATGTCACATTGTCACGGTTGTAGGTGGCATAATAGTCGTCGATAAACAAAACCCGCTTACAAAAGAACGGGTAATCTGGCGTCAACTGCTTGGCTAACTCAGGATCATTCACCTCGTTGCTAATACTTCTGGCAATACCTGCACAAATTTTGGCGTTTTGCTCCTCGTCCTGAAGCATTTCAAACGTGAAAGGCACATCCGTTGGCTTTGGATACTCGCCTTTCCAGTCCACATAACGCAGCTTTTCGCTGTACCCGCCCGCTTTAAATTCTTCTACCATTTCGGGAGGCGTAGGTTCGTCATCGCGAGGCAACGCCCATGTCGGCGTACGCTGAATAACCGCTAATGATTCAACATCATCAACAATAGAAGTAATGACTTGGGCTGCGGAAGCACCAGTACCAATAACACCCACCTTCTTGCCCTTCAATGAAGCACTACGGTCCCACAAAGCGGTATGAAAGCTCTCTCCTTTAAACGACTCCATGCCAGGCACTTCCGGCATACGCGGGCTAGAAAGCGGCCCATTGGCACTAACCACATGCTGACAGGTCGCTGTTTGAGTATCTGCACCAGTAGCGGTATCCACTGTAGTGACCTGCCACGCCGCTTCGCCTTGGCCGATATAGTCAACGCTGACTACTTTGCGCGAAAACTCAATGGTATTGCGGATGGCAAAATGATCTGTAAGCATTTCAGCGTAATCGGCAATCTCGCCTTGGCTCACATACTTTTTGGACGGAATAAATCCAGTGCGGTCTAAGAAGGGTAAATAGGTATAGGACGGCACATCACATGCTGCACCCGGATATGAGCCCACACCACCATGGCTCCACACACCACCTACCGAGGCGTTCATCTCGAAAATACGCACATCTTCAATACCCGCTTCCTTGAGATACTGGGTACACATCAACCCTGAAAAACCACTGCCTATTACGATCACTTCAAACTGCTGTTGCATATCTGCCCTTATCTTTTCTATCTAGTGTTTATTTTCGATTGAGTCACATGAATTTTCGATGTGAACAATAATGGCAGGGGCTGCCAAATACAAATTGGAGCGGGTTGAATAGAGGGATGAAGAAGAGAAAAAAGTAAATACCGCCCCCACAACTAACATCGTAGAAATACAGCAACAAGTGCGACTAGTAACCCTTCTGCCATTAAAATTCTATCTGCGCCCATACAGCAACTCCTCTCAAGCTTTTGATGCTCCGTAAGGTACGTTCCGAGTGCATCATAGTTTTCATAGTGAACAACTGTGTTCTAGAGCCCCAATAATGTTACGCCTCACCGAGAAAGACCTATTGAAAACTAGTTCTTGGCAACCTATCCGTGCACACTCAAAGACCCTGACCGAAAAGTCCCTCGTCAAAAGGTTAGAAAAGCACATAAAAATGGGCCTGATCAACATGCTTGCCAACATAGTTACCAAAACAACCACATTGAAAAAAATGGTGCTTGCAGCTACTGTGTGCGCATTACTCAGCAGTTGCTCGGAGCAAACATTAAGCTGCCCCGTAAGCCCCAATATCGCGGATCTCAAGAGCGATGTAAGCCCCATACATGACCCATCGATGATTAAGGATAAAGGCGCCTATTACCTTTATTCATCAAGCGACCTTGGTTCCTTCTATCGCTCCGAAAATATGCGTGAATGGGTTTTAGAGGGGGAAGTTTTTGCCCAATTTCCTGTATGGCTCAAAGAACAAATCCCCGTTGCAGACCACATCGGTGCTCCAGACATCGCCTATTACGGCGGCAGATATTTGCTATTTTATCAGTCACACAAGTCCAATACCTGTAACGCGGCTACAGGACTGGCTACCAACACAACCTTGGACCCCTCTGACCCAAACTACGAGTGGGTAGACCAAGGCTTAATACTTAGGTCTGAGCCTTTCTACGAGGGTGTAGACATTTACTGCGGCAATGAAAAAGCGACTTTTAACGCTATCGACGCTCACTTCACCCAAGATAGCGATGGCAAGCCTTGGCTTGTTTTCGGTTCAACCATTGGTGGCATCAAGCTAGTTGCACTAGATCCGCAAACGCTGCAATTAGCCGATGAACATGAGTTTATTACTCTGGCCCAGCGCTGGTTGCTGCAAGACGACCCAATTATTGAGGCACCCCATATTGTTCAGCGTCACGGCTACTACTATCTATTTATGTCCTTTAATCATTGTTGCTTGGATGACAAAACTCAGTATCAAATCAGAGTTGGGCGAGCGGAGAAAATAACTGGCCCCTATTATGACAAAAGCGGCTGGCCCCTTTATTTGGAGGGCGGTACTTTGCTTATTGATAAAGATGACCGGTTTATAGGCACAGGCCACAATGATGTTTACTCGGAAAGTGGCCAGGACTGGTTAGTGCACCACGGCAAGGATCCAGCGGAGGCCTATAAAGCCTATCTGCATATTCGCGAGCTGAATTGGGATAAGGAAGACTGGCCCACCGTCTGTGTAAAAAACTAGGCTGGTTAGCAAACTCCTTTAAAATCCAAGCTTTGCGCCCTAGGCACTGTCACCCTATGCCTTAGCTGTTCTGACGCATATTGCGATATCGGTGTATCAGCTGAGTTGTTGAGGCATCGAACTTGGCACTAGTATCGTTAGCGTCCAACTCAACCAAGATCTCCTGCGCCAAATTCTTACCCAACTCGACACCCCACTGGTCAAAGGAAAACACGTTCCAAATCACGCCTTGAGTGAAGATTTTATGTTCATACAAAGCAATCAGCTGCCCCAAAACAAAGGGTGTTAATTGTTCAGCCAACAATGTATTTGTTGGTCGATTACCCGCAAAGGTTCTATGTGGAATTAGTGCTTCATCCACACCTTCAGCAGCCAATTTTGTACTCGTTTTACCAAATGCTAGCGCCTGGGTCTGAGCAAAAAAGTTGGCCATTAACTTATCGTGATGATCACCGCTGGGATTATGCGATTGTGCAAAGCCTATAAAGTCCGCCGGCACCAACTTAGTACCCTGATGCAACAACTGATAAAACGCGTGCTGCCCATTGGTGCCCGCTTGTCCCCAAACTATAGGCCCGGTTTGCACGCCAACCTCATGACCATCTTTGTCTACAGATTTACCATTACTCTCCATGTCACCCTGTTGGAAATAGGCAGGAAAGAGCCGCAAGTATTGGTCATAGGGTAAAATGGCATGGGTCTGCGCGGCAAAAAAATTGTTGTACCAAATCCCGATTAAGGCCATTAGCACAGGCATATTCTGCTCAAGTGGCGCGCTGCTAAAGTGCTCGTCCATAGCATTAAAACCATTGAGCATAGCGCGAAAATTATTCGCACCGATTGAGATCATTAACGCCAGACCAACAGAACTGCATAGCGAATACCTGCCACCTACCCAATCCCAAAAGCCGAACATGTTTTTTGCATCAATGCCAAAAGCTACTACTTCTTCAGTATTCGTTGAGCCCGCCACAAAGTGTTTAGCAATTGCTTTAGTGTCACCCAATTGATCGAGCAACCATTGACGGGCGGTTAGGGCATTAGTCAGCGTTTCCTGAGTAGTAAACGTCTTCGAGCAAACAATAAATAATGTTTCGTCAGCATTTAGACCATGTATAGCTTCAGCGAGATCCGAAGCATCAACATTAGAAACAAATTTAATGTGTAGGGTTCTCTGGCTATAGGGTTTTAGAGCTTCATAAGCCATGGATGGGCCAAGATCTGATCCACCGATACCAATATTTATAACATTGCGGATAGGTTTACCGGTAAATCCTCGCCACTGATGGGAGCGTAAAGCTTCAGAAAACTCGGCCATTTTGTCTAGAGCGGCATGAACCTGAGGGACTACATCAACGCCCTCGAGCGCAATGCTTGCAGATTTCGGCGCACGCAGTGCAGTATGTAAAACGGCACGGCCCTCAGTCTTATTGATTTTTTTACCAGAGAACATATCTTGTATAGCGCTTGGTAAGCCAGCTTCTCGGGCCAAATCCACAAGTAAACTAAGGGTCTCTTGAGTGATGCGGTTTTTAGAATAATCCAAAAACAAGCCTTGCTGCTCTAGGGAAAAGCACTCGCCACGCTGAGTATCCTGGGCAAACATCTCGCTAAGATGCAATGGCTCAACTTGTTTATAATGATCTAGCAATTTGCGCCAAGACTCGCCACCTTCAATTCCCATTCAATAACTCCCAATTTAGACTGATTTAGCCCACATCATACCGCTGGGTATCAAAATGACTTATGTAGCAATTGGAAACCATATGCAGAAGGGACGTTTATTGCTCCTGCGAATATTCTCAACATTGCTAGCAAGATCTACACACCCTTGGTGGAGATCAGGCCCTTGACACAAACTTACTGGATTCTGTATTCACCTTTACTCGCTCACCGGTCTCGATATATTCAGGCACTTGAATCACCAGTCCGGTCGTTAAGGTTGCTGACTTCGTGCGCCCGGAAGCGGTAGCACCCTTGATGCTGGGCGCAGTATCTTGAATATCTAAAAGCACCGTAACGGGTAGGCTGACACTGAGTATTTCGCCCTCAACAATTAGCGCGATAAGGTCTTCTTGCCCTACTTCCATATACATAAGTTGATCTTCAAGAGCACTGGTATTCAAAATGTACTGACTGTAATCATCCGTATTCATAAATACGTGTTCATCGCCGTCCATATAGGAATACTGCACATCGGTGCGCACACAATCGATTTGCCCCAGCATGCTGTCCCCTTTGAAACTCTCGTCTAACTTTTGCCCCGTACGCAAATTAGTGAAGCGGATTTTGTACAAAGTAGACGCGCCTCTAGAAGAAGGGCTCTTAGCATCTACACTTTTAACGCTATGGGGTGTTCCATTAATATCCACCACATCACCGCGCTTCAAATCACTTGCTTTAGGCACTTCATACTCCCAATAAATTAGTTTTCAAGCATACAGGTTCACAATGCGCCCAACCAGCAGGATAGCCTTTCCGGTCAGGCTAACCAAATATCGAAGGCTTTAACACTTATCCGACTTTCTCCTCCAACCCATTATCCAGAACCTTCAAACCCTTCTAATGAAAACAACAAATCGTCAATAATTGTCAATTTGAGCAGCAAAAAAGAAGAGAAAAAAATGGCAGATGTTATGCTTGAGGCCTAACCAAAGATGGATCGACACAATCGAAAATTCAAAAAATACGCCAGTTGAAGGCAAGCTTTCTTTAGGCACTAAACTAGCATTTGGCGTAGGCGCAACAGGCGAAGCGATCTACATCGGTTTATTCAATACCTTTATCACCATCTACTACAACCAAGTAATGGAGTTAAACAACGCGTTAATCGGCGTTGCTATTATGTTGGCAATGATCGGCGATGCAATCACAGACCCGTTGGTCGGTATAGTTTCGGATCGCTGGCGTTCACCCCGAGGGCGACGGCATCCATTTTTATGGGTAGCACCTATTCCACTTACCATTGCACTTTGGTGTGTCTTTAATCCCCCTGAATTTTTGCAGGGTGGCACCGCAGACAGTGACCAATTCGGCTTATTCCTATGGCTGGCAGTTTGGACAATACTCGGCAGAGGCTTTCTAACCCTTTATAGCGTTCCACATATGGCGCTGGGTGGCGAGCTCTCCAAAAACCAATTTCAACGCTCACAGCTATTCAGTTCTAACACTCTTTTTGGCTATGTCGCAGGAGCGTCATTCGCCTTTGCCGCTTGGAGTGTATTTTTCGCTGGGGAGAGAATACGCGCAAGCGATGGCGCCCTGGTACCAGGACACCTGGCAGCCGAAGCCTACGGCCCGCTCATAATGACTGCTTGCGCGGTTATATTAATTGCCATTTGGACTTGCGCAGCGGGAACTGCGAAACACATTCCGAACCTTACTTCTGCACAAAGAGCAGAAAACCGTCTCACTCTTGCACACTTTTTCGGCCAAGTTTTCAGCACGCTAAAGAACCGCAACTATTTGACCATCCTTTTAGGTTTCTTTTTCTTTATGATCGCCAGCGGCATTTACGACACCATGAATGTATTTATCAATACATATTTTTGGCAGTTACCCCCGGACAAAATTCGCTGGCTAGGCCTAATAGCTGCTCCTTCCGCTGCTTTAGGCGCACTGCTTTCACCCATCCTTATGCGTCGATTTGACCGTAAACCGATCATGCTTACTGCACTTATCGGAACAGCTATTTTCGCCCAACTGGTGGTTAACCTAAGACTATTGGGGCTTTTACCTGCGAATGATGACCCACAGCTCATGTACTACCTGTTAGCAAATGCCTCGGGGTTCACTTTCTCTCTCGGACTTGGGGGCGTGGCGGTGTTATCGATGATCGGCGACATCGTTGATGAAAACGAACTGGCCAAAGGTGTACGTGAGGAAGGCCTGTTCTATTCAGCTCGAGCATTTTTTGCTAAAGCCTCCTACTCCTTCGGTCATTTCTTTGCAGGCATCATGCTGGAGTACTTTGTGCGACTACCTTTCAAGGCAGTGCCGGGAGAGTTAGAGGCTGACGTACTTTTGCGCATGGGTATTACCGCAGGGCCGATCATGGGCTTGGCAGCAGTTTTCTCGCTGGTGATTTACAGCCGCTACAATCTACCTAGAGCAAGGCATCAGGAAATCTTAAAGGCACTAAACGAGCGTCAAACTGATAAAGACCTTTAGGTAACAACTAGCTTACGCCTAATTGTATAAGCGGTCATATAACTATTATAAAGATGGGGAAGACTGTTCGGCCTAATAGCCCTATTGTGTAAAAACAAACTAGGGCCAGCTGCGGCTATTCAACTCACTTTTTGGCGTGCAAGCGAACAGGCAATTCTGTGTAACCATGAACGAAACATGAAGGTACTCGAACACCAGACCCAACTACCTCAACAAATTCAAAACGCTGTTGAATCTCTTCCCAAAGCACTCTCAGCTGCAGCTCTGCCATACGGTTACCCATGCATCGGTGCAAACCAAAACCAAAGGAAATATGGTTACGTGCGCGTTCCCGATCAACCTTAAACTCTTCTGGCTGTGGAATACTGCGCTCATCACGGTTACCAGAGGCATACCACATGATGACTTTATCACCAGCCTTAATCTTTTGACCGTCAAAATCGAAGTCTTGAGTTGCAGTACGACGCATGTGCGCAAGAGGCGTTACCCAGCGGATAATTTCTGACACCATATTGGCGGTTAGCTCCGGCTGTGCACGTAACTTCGCGTATTCATCCGGATTCTGATTCAACGCTAAAACACCACCAGTAATAGAGTTTCGAGTAGTATCGTTACCCCCTACGATTAGTAGCAAAATATTGCCTAGATATTCTTGCGGCGATAGATTCTTTGTCGCATCACCTCTGATCATCATGGAAATGAAGTCGTTACCTACAGGGTTATCCTCGCGTTCTTTCCAAAGTTTGGTGAAGTATGCCAAGCATTCCATCAACTCCTCTTGCCGCTGTTCGATGGAATCAATAACACCCTCACCGACTCTGGCAAAAACAACATCGGACCAACGGGTGAGTTTGTAGCGATCTTCAAAGGGAAAATCAAACAGGGTAGCGAGCATTTGAGTGGTCAATTCAATGGATACTTTATCTACCCAGTTAAAAGTTTCACCAATGGGTAATTTGTCTAAAATTGCACCGGCGCGAGCACGGATAGTAGCCTCTAGCACCTTCAAATTCGGTGGCGCAACGACGTCTTGTACGGTTTTACGCTGGTCGTCGTGTGTCGGTGGATCCATTGCGATAAAGGTAGGGGTATTGAATGTGTTGTTTTCCAGAGGATCTGCAATTGAAATACGCGGGTGAGATGAAAAAACCTGCCAATTCTTTTCAACTTTCATAATATCGGCGAAGCGGGTAATAGACCAATAAGGGCCAAACTCACTATCAGCGCAGTAATGTACCGGAGCATCGTCACGCAGGCGTTTGAAGAAATCCCACTTCGCTTCGCTACGCCACAAGTCAATATGGCTTACATCAATTTCTTCTAACGGCATGGTTGCTGGATCACGGTCCAACATACTCGGTAAAACTGCACTAGACACTAGGTTTGTCTCCCACTTTTTCTCAAATTTCATAACAGTTTAACACTAAGTGTATAAACAGTCTGCGCGTAGCTAACAATCTGCTTGCTTAAGCGATAGTCTTAATACGCATTACATAAAATAACTAATTGCAGGAAAATAATAATGATAAGAATAATACTTAGCACTGCTCTACTCATCCTTACGCACACAGCAATAGCCGGCCACCATGAATCCGGTCTGAATTTGATGGAGCGTCAACCAGCTGCCGTAATGAATGTCACATCAGTGAATCTTGGTGCCGAGGTTTCGACCATCACGGTAGAGGGTAAGATGGGTAAATACGGCAAGGTTTACGCAACCTATCACCTAGCCTATGGGCCTAGTGGAACCGATGGCTCAAGTAGTGGTCAGGGACGAGGTGTTATCGACGCGGATACCGTTTTTTCCGGCACCTTTAACGGACGTTGGTCTAGAAAAGGCGCGACATTGACTCTGCGAAACGTCGTTGATGTAAACAACGGTGACAAGAATCTCGATATCATTACCTTTGATACCAGAGAAGATACGCTGACGGTGCAAGCTTACGTACTAAAGTAGTTTAACTGCAGTTAAGCAGCGTTCAGCTGGGGGCGAGTTACACTCGGCCCCTCTCTCGAGCTGCTGCTTCCACTTAAACGCCAGCAGAACTACTGCAAAACTTACTGAGTACACCCGACCTTAAGCCCAAGGAAGCGCAGTTACGCCTACCGCCTCACACAACCCTTTAACCAACCAAAAATCGATTATCTATCCTACTAATCTCTGCCGTTAACGGTATATGCAAAAGATCTGTGGCCGTGCCTGCACCCAACATTTGGGCAACCTCCGCCTTATCGTTGCTACTTAAAGAGTGAAAATAGACCTGCGAGCGCTGTGTCAGCCAAACAGCATAAAGATCCGTTCTATGCTCGAATTCAATACCTTCAAAAGTCACCGATTCCACTGGCAACAACGGCTGGTCGTCCTCAGGGGCTAACGCATACCCCACTTTGGGAGCTAATTTTTCCATAGCTTGGTTGAACCCTATTGCACCTAAGACAAATTTCTTTCCATATTCATTGGCAATGAAATGAAGGATTGCCAAAGCGGTATCAGGCACCTGGTCATTGGCTAAATACTCCACAGGTACGGCACAAAATTCAGGGGCTTGGATCTCGGGCAGCAACATATTCTCCACCCACCTCAGCACTCGTGGGCCGTGCTCTTGCATCACTCTCAGCCCCGCAGGATCTCGCCCCATGTGCGCGTGCATCGCGCCCATAACTGCATAATCCGCGGCAGATGGGTGCCCACCCAAAAAATAAGGGTGCACTGTCAGGTGCGCCTCAAACAAAACCAGCAGTTGTTTATACTTTTCATCCAGTGCTTGCCGAGCTGCCGGGGAAGATTCTGGTAAGCCGTAGCTCATCATTCTATCGGCAATAAGGTCGCCGTACTTTTGTAAATCAGCGTCGCTACCTTGGGGTTTAAAGGAACGGCCAAAATCTTTTTTCACGAAGGTAAAATTCTCTTCAAACATCCATCGGTGGAGCCACGCTAAACGCAGCAACCCTTCGCTGCCCATCAACTCCATCAGATGAACAAATATCTTTTGCTTTGGAGTGGAGGGTATTGCAGGTACTTGCGGGAATCGGATTTCCAAATAGTCTTGAATTTCCACGCTGTCTTGTAGCACCAAACCTTCAGGTGTCATTAGCTGCGGAATCCTGTGACTACCAGATGTTGGGCGCACCACTTCGCGAAACTCAGGCACACTAGGTAATCGCTCTACAAATGGAATATTTTTCTTGCGCAGATAGGAACGAGTTTTTGCCGTGTAGTAAGAGGCATAGGATCCGTAAAGTGTATAAGCGTCGTTCATTTCTATTGTCCAACCACAACTAAGGAAGTTTTTTCTGCGACCACTTTTGCCATAAAGAGTCCTAGAACTAAATACTTACCAATCTAGATCATCAGGAATGGCAAACTTTGCATAGTGTTCATCGTCAGAACTTGGAGGGGTGTCTTTATTTTCGCCGCCATGGGCAACAATAATACGCTTAGGATCACGTTCAGCGATTTGCGCGGCAACCTTTTCATCAACAAAGTGATAGATGCCATTGTTGTTTACAACAATTAGGCGACCACTGCTTAACGCTTCTAACTGCGTTTTAGTTACATGAATTTTTTTGATTTTTTGTCCATGCACAAAATTATAAGGGACAGCCTCGTCATCGCCGACTTTAGTGCGTTGGTCATTCTGCGCTATCAGTTGGCGCACTTGAGCTTGTTTCGCCTTAGCTTCGCTCTTGGCGTTACGTATTTGAGCGATGGCTTTATCACGAGCAGCTTTTTCAGCTTTTTGCTGCGCTGCTTTCGCCTTCACTTGTGCAGTTAACGAGGAAGATTCGTTCTGTTTAGCATTAGCGTCTTTAGCTTTGCCTTTAGATTTGCTTTTACCATGACGAACAGCTGTTTCAGCAGCTCGGTTTGAACGTTCGGCTTTCTTCGCTTGAGCACTGGTTGCCAATCCAGCTTTTACTAATTGATCTCTTAGGCTATCGGCCACTATAAATCTTCTACCAACTTTGGAACGTAATTGTACCCAAATTTTTCCATTAGAATATAGAGCTTACAAGCCTGCTAAGGCGAAAAATACAGTCGTTGGAAGAGTCAAAAACATGACAAAAACGCACCAGGGGTGATACTGACAAAAAGTTGAGGGCTAGTTTGCCTAGCCCCCCTCTATTCGAGGAATAAGAAAGACCTCTGCACTATTGGGAATAGCTTGAGTCCAATCGTCGCGGAAAATTTGACCATCAATAGAAACAGCCACGTCGTTGGCTAAAACCTCGCGCAAGTTAGGATACTTGTCGGATAAATGCGCCATTAACTGGGCTATTGTTTCTACCTTGACCTCAAAGGTCGCTTCCGCGTCGTTACCGACGCGGAAGGAACTACTCAAACTAACCCGCATTTTCCATTGCGTCTAATGCAGCCAAAACACGTGGTGGCGACATAGGCGCATGACCCATTCTTACACCTGCCGCATTAGCAATGGCATTAGCAACAGCTGCCAAAGGCGGCACAATAGATGTTTCGCCAACGCCACGCACACCATATGGGTGGCTAGGATTAGGAATTTCAAGGATCTTGGTATCAATGAATGGCAGGTCAGAGCACACAGGAATTCTGTAATCTAAAAATCCTGGGTTCTGCAAACGACCATCAGCACCATAAATGTACTCTTCGTTAAGAGCCCAGCCAATGCCCTGGGTTGCACCGCCCTGGAACTGTCCTTCTACGTAATCTGGGTTAATGGCTTTACCGGCATCCTGTACAACTGTGTAACGTACAATGGTACTGCGGCCTGTTTCAGGATCTACTTCCACATCACAAATGTGGCTGGCAAAACCCATACCCGCGCCGTCCGCTGTCACTTCATTGTGTCCTGCAATTGGTCCACCGGTACGCCCAGACTTGGCGGCAATTTCACGCAACGAAAGCTTAGGCAGATTGCCATGTCCTTTACCCGTTGCAACTGCATGTCCTGCTTCCCAGGCCACATCTTCTACTGGAATACCCCAAGTTATCGCAGCACGCTGCTTTAACACCTCAATGGCTTCACGCGCAGCGTAAATGGTTGCCATACCTGAAGAGAATGTACCTCGACTACCTTCAGTCATATCGTTATGACCAAGAGAAGTTGTATCGGCAATATTTGCTTTTACATCTTCATAATCAATACCCAACTCTTCAGCAGCAATCATGGCTAAAGAAGACCTAGAACCACCAACGTCTACTGTCCCCACAGCCAAATTCACAGTGCCGTCCACGCCAATATTCAGATCAGTGGAAGTCTGACCACCAATATTGAACCAGAAACCACAAGCTACACCGCGGCCCTGATTAGGCTTTAACTTCGCACGCATGTGCGGGTGAGCTTTCACAGCTTTGAGGGTGTCTTCAATACCAATCGGCCCGTAAGTAGGACCGTAAGGTGCCAAAGTACCTTCACGCGCAACATTCTTTAAACGAACATCAATGGCTTTCATGCGTAGTTCTTTCGCCAGCATATCCATGGCACTTTCCACCGCAAATGCCGCCATGGGTGCCGAAGGTGCGCGATATGCAGCAACCTTAGGACGGTTTACCAACACGTCCCAACCAATGGATTTGTTGTTTTTGATGTCGTAACACGCAAACGCAGTCATACAAGCAAGCATTGCCCAGTTACCGGGGAATGCACCGCCCTGATAGCGCAGCTCTGCAACTGCAGCGGTAATCTGACCATTTTTCTTCGCACCGAGTTTTACGTCAATAGAAGTAGAAGAAGTAGGACCCGTTGCACGGAAAACTTCGTCTCTGGACATAACCATTTTCACTGGGCGATTAGCCTTGCGCGAAAGCGCCAGTGCAATAGGTTCTATCCAAACGTGGGTCTTACCACCAAAGCCGCCACCAATTTCCGATGAAGTGACTTTGAGTTTGGCAATATCTAAGCCGAGCAACCCAGCACAAACATTACGGAATACGAAATGACCCTGAGTGGTTACCCAAAGCTCTGAAGTACCGTCAGGGTTAACTGACGCCAAGCATGCATGGGGTTCAATATAACCTTGGTGTGTTTGTTCTGTCTTAAAACTATGCTCAATGATTACATCCGCTTGGGCAAAACCCGCATCTACATCACCGTTACCCATCTCAGTACGACTACTGATATTCGATGGCTTAGTCGGTTTTGGCTCTACACCACGGGTAAAAATGCGGTCATGAATCACCGGCGCAGTAGGCAGCATCGCCTCGTCTACATCAGTAACGTGAGGCAGTTTTTTATACTTCACATCAATGAGTTTGAGTGCTTTGGCAGCAGTTTGTTCATCCACCGCTGCAACAGCTGCTACGGCATGTCCGTCGTACAACGCACGGCCTCGCGCCATGCAATTTTCCAGAATATCTGCCATGCCTTGATCGCCGCCGGTCAGATCCGGTAGGTCTTGGAAAGTAATAACAGATTTCACACCTTGCAGCTTTTCAGCTTTAGAGGTGTTGATTTTAAGGATCTGCGCATGGGCATGAGGCGAGCGTAAAACCTTACCTACTAACTGTCCCGGTGCACTTGCGTCAGCGCCATAGCGCGCCTTGCCGGTTACTTTATCAATGCCGTCAGGACGGTTAAAACGTGTTCCAACAACATTAAACTTTTTATCTACATAACTATTATCGTGAGCCATTGTTCTTCCTGCTTTAAGCCTAAATATTTTCTCTAGCTGCGACCTTTTTTGCGCATGTCTTTCGCCGTTGCTTGCACCGCGCGTACGATTTTATCGTAGCCAGTACAACGACACAGATTGCCAGCTAGGGCATAACGGATTTCGCTTTCGTTTGGGTTAGGGTTGCGATCAAGAAGCGCTTTCGCAGCGACCAAAAAACCCGGGGTACAAATGCCACACTGCAACGCTGCATGATCAATAAAGTTTTGTTGCAACGGGTGTAAATCGCCGTTTTGCGAAAGGCCTTCAACAGTTTCTATTGTACGACCTTCTGCTTCTACACCCAGCACGATGCATGAGCAGACCAGCCGGCCATCCAATGAAATGCTACAAGCGCCACAGTCGCCGGTACCACACCCTTCTTTTACGCCAGTGAGACCAACCCGGTCGCGCAGTGCCGTCATCAAACTCTCATCTGTCGGACATGCAAATTCCACTGCATCGCCATTAACAGTTGTAGAAACTAAAGTGGATTTACTCACAGTGAACCTCCCGCTCTTTGAAACGCAATTTTTGCTGCACGCTTGGCTAGCACACCCGCAACGCGCACGCGGTACTCAATGGTGCCGCGTTTGTCATCAATAGGGTTGCAAGCGGCACTGCATGCAGCAGCTAACTTGTCTAATGCTTTGTCATCTAATTTGCTGCCTACAATGGCTCTGGCCGCCGCCGCAACAACTATTGCCGTGGGTGCAACCGCGCCGAGTACTACCCGCGCTTTCTTAATCACACCGCGTTCCAGCTTCAAGCTGATGGCTATACCTACAACGGCAATGTCCATTTCTGTTCTGGGTGTGAAGCGCAGATATGCATCACCAGAGCGAGGTTCAGCTTTCGGTAAAGTGATCGCTTCAATGAATTCGCCTTTGGCAAGGGAAGTCTGACCTGGGCCAATCATGACCTTTTCCACTGGCACGGTGCGTTTCTTAAGCGGGCCAACTACTATTGCCTTAGCGCCCGCTGCGATAAGAGCGGGAACGCTGTCTGCTGCGGGAGATGCATTACACAAATTACCTGGAAGCGTAGCCCTACCTTGAATCTGGTCTGAGCCGATCAAATTGGCGGCTTCTACAACCCCGGGCCAAGCTTTCTTAAGCCCATTGTGCTCACCCAACTCTGCCCCAGATACTGCAGCACCAATGGTGAAGCCTTTGGCCGATGATTGAATGTCTGAAATTTTTGGAATGCGCTTTATATCGACCACTAGATCTGGTTCGACTATGCCCATTTTTAATTTAACAAGTAAATCTGTTCCGCCTGCCAAAAGAAAAGCAGCGCCTTTCTCTTTCTTTAGCAAGCCAGCAGCTTCTTTAGCCGATGCCGGTGTTTCGTATCTCATTATTGAGACCCCTCCTTCCTAAGTTGAATACCTCTGTAGAACACCTGAACAGGCATTCTCACCCCAAATCTGAGCCTCGTGTTACTCGGCGACTTTTATCTCACCTTTGCAACCTCAGAGCATAAAAGTATGTGCTTATTGTTAACACAAAATCTTACTTTGCTTAAGACAATGACCAAATACTACCACGCATTTGTCGCTAACCAACAAAGTTCCCTCACTGCTTAGAGTAATATTGTATGGCGACTAAAATACAGCCTTTGCAATGCTAAGAGGCAAGATTTGAAGGCCAAAGTTTGAATTTTGAGTCTTTTGGCGATTGCCACTTTTGCCGGACCTTCCGGCCAATGCTTTTGGAGAAGACTATTAACTAAAGAGGCCCCGCTAGAGGTTTTCACCAAGCGGGGGAAAGGGTTGAGGAGTACTAAAATGGCGGGCTTTGAAGCGTTCGCTAGACGCAGCCTCAACTTGAACCGGCGGCTAAGTTTCCCAAGCCACCATATTTTCTTAGACAAGTAACTAACGGCGTCTGCCAAAAAACGCAATATCACTAAGCGCCACAAGGCTGAGGAGTATTAGCGCTAATAAAAGCCGTGGATCAGAAGCATAAAATTGATTTTCAACTGGGTACGCTACTGTTTTGGTCAGGGCTGCCAACTTAAAGTGGTGCTTTCCAAAAAATGCTGGGTTAGACACGATATCCATAAGGTCTCGACGACTACGGTACCTGAACAACGCGGCTCGATCCCAACTTTCAGCGCCCTCAATGCCTTCTATGTCCATTGCTGTATGCACCACTTGCCCGAAATAAATGGGATGACTCGCACGCGCAAACAACGCGGGGTACATGTGCTCCATGTATCTATTCATGATCTGATCACTTGATTCACCAGGCTCAGCACCTAGGACATTGCCTGGTGTCTCATTCATATCAATGTTGTTGACCATGAGAAATTGATTGCCTGTATCCGACTGCAGAAAGAGCCGCAGTTGATCAAGGGATTCTTCGTCGCGCCCAATTGCTTGCATCTTGCCAATGTAGTACTCGACCTCTGCAACCGACAGTGGACCACCCGTATTGGTGTACCAGAAACTAAAAAGTAGATAGCCCAGTAACGGTAAGCCCCAAAGAATTTTTCGTGAACTCATAATGACAGTCCATTGAGGAAAAAAATAAGTATGCAGGAGTTAGTAATGCTTGTCATTAAAGCGGGCTGCCAACGTACACGCATCGATTTGTGAATTGAAGAAGAACAAGCAGTAGAAGCAGACTGCTCTTTGCAAGAAGGGCTTATCCCAGTAGTCGACTGTTTAGGTTAGAAAGTTGTCAGAAACCTATTATGGCTTAATGACGAGCAGTACCAGCGAGTGGGTGCTTGAGAAGGTATCTGGAAAACCTCGGGCGCAATTTCCTATTCTTGGGCATACGCCCGACCACCTGAGAGATCAGGGTCAAGGCATTACAGCACTAGGACTTAGAGCGATTCCAAGGAGAATTAGAGGCTACGCTGGCATCTTCGGCCATTTCTTCCTCGCTCTTAGGCTGGCTTTCACCACGTAACTTAATCTGCAGGCCATGCAAAAAATTCCGCAAAATTTGGTCTTTGCACGCTCGGTAGTGGCGGCTATCCGAGCGCCGAAAGAAAGCTGAAAGCTCGTGCTTACTAATATGAAAGTCAGCCAACTCTAAAGTGGCTAGAATATCTTCAGCCTGAAGGTTAAAGGCGATTTTGAGTTTTCTGAATACCGCGTTGTTATCTAGTTTTTCCTCAGGCGGCATCTGTGGCCCATCTTTTTTACCGCGCTTTTGGTTGATCAATCCGTTGAGAAATGTTGCAAACATCACATCACTACATTCTTCATAATCTGGATCGTCGTCCTTTTTTAACCACGCGCTAGTTTGAGTTCGCGTAACTTCAACGCCTGCCTCAGCAAACATGCCGATCATTTTCTTATCGTTAAGATCCAATATGTAACGAATTCGTCGCAAGCAATCGTTAGCTTTCACAGTGACATTAGTCCTTTTAACACAGATATATTCAATAGCTTAGCTCAGATCAACTCACTGGAAGTGCAGTTTTTATCTAAGCCAAAGCAATATTAATTGGCTGACTTCTACTCTTTATGAAGACAAAGCCAGTTTGATGTAAATGCTATCGCCAGCAAATTCGATGGTATCACCGGAGAGAATTTTTTTACGTTTTTGCAATTCCACTTTGCCATTGACCCAAACTTCCCCAGCAGCGACTGCGGCCTTGGCATGACCACCGCTGTCCGCAAGACCTTCAAATTTTAGAATCTTGTAAAGCTCAACAGGCTCTCTGGCAATTTCAACTGAGCGATGGCCTGCGGGAATCTGCGCCTCAAAAGACGAAGCTACGACTGGCGATTTGTTAGACATTTACAGTAGCCTTGTGAGCAACACAGTTCTAAAACTGCCAATTAAGGCAAGATCAATCTGATACGATATTTTGGTTAGATTCTGGCGATCGGCAAACCACCGATGGCAGGACTAGAAGAGAAGTATAAGCAATTCAAAACTAGAAGCGACTATAAATCGCTAAACGGTCTGAACCTCAAGCTATCACCTATCGCAAAGCTATCTAGCTTGTTTACCGTCTCATAATTACCAAACAGCAAACCACTATCCATTTCTTCTATGACTTTGGGGCAGGCCTCGCGACGCGTTTGCATCAAATCATTGACAGGCATCGCACCTGTTTTTTGGTCAGTTGTAGTAATAGTGCGACGTTTACCAGGAGTGGTCTGAGCAATCACAAAATTATTGTCAGCAACGGCATCCACAAAACCTTTCCATTGACACTGGCACGTATAATACCTTATTGAGCGCATCGAGAGATGCCAAATCTGTGACAGGTATTTCCGTTGCAGCGGTGAAATTTTGCTTCAATTCGCCGTGCACACTGGACATCGGATTGGCTCGATTTTGCTATCGATCTATTGCTGCGATCCAAGTTTTAGGTAGGTACATGGCTGAATCAATAATATCCAGCATGGTATGCATTACTGGTGCTAGCTCGTCTTTTGCAACCTTATCGATTGTGTCTTCTGCAAAAAACAAGTACTCCGGCATGGACATAATTGAGAAGCATGGTATGCCCTGCAAAAAATAGCTCTGCGTTTCACCATAAAGGGGAATAGCCCCAGCCTTAGGAATAATGGTTGAGTGAAGTGCGTTCCCTTCAACGGCCTTGATCGCCGCATCATAGAGCATCTGATTTCTTGGCACCCAAAGGAGCCGCGGTTCTACTTGGCCTGTGTCATGCAAGCCGCCGTCTTTACCAACAAAGCGCTTACCAATATGTTCCACCCCCATACACAGCAACGTGCGCCGCATGATTTCTGGGTTCATCTCAGCAAACTTGTTTGCTCCATAAGGATAGTTCCAAGTGTAGTGGCAACCATTAAAGACAAAGTAAAGGTCCTTTTGAATATAGTTAGACGGAAAACGGTCGTAATAGGCTGCAAGACCTAGCACAACTGCTACTCCAGAAGCATCTTGCACTGCGCCAGACCACCCTGCGTCATGGTGTGTATTGACCAACATCGCATCATTCTTTTGTCCGGCGACATGTACAACAACATTACCACTGGTAGACTCATTAGCATCGCCTCGAAGGATGAGCGTTGCCTGTAAGGGTCTGCTACTGGATAAAACATCCTGAATAACTTCGCTACCCAACGAGCCTTTAAGAAAAACGCCAGGAATACGCGTTTGCACCATACCCGTTGGATCAGCAAAGAAGGTGTTAGCGTCAGATTGCCGCCCAGAAAAAACAGCTATAAAACCAACAGCGCCGAGTCTCGCAGCCTCATAGTATGGTGTTGGAAAATTCGAGGGTGCCGGGCCACCAGACCCACCTACCGTCTGCTCAGCTAATTCATTTTTTGGGTCAAAGCTGTAGTCAGCAATAAGTGGAATGGCCTTACCCTTCATAGCCGGGCCACTCTTCAGATCGAATACAACAATCTTGCCGGTAAGGTCTACATTAGGATCGATACTATCGCCTGCATAGTATAACTCTCCCGAAACACCCGAAGCCTCGGTGAACGCAGCCCCATTCATAAAGAAGCAATCAACGCCTTTGCCATCTACCGTTAGCGACCACTCTTTGTACTGCCGAACAGCCACAGGATAGGTTTGTTCAACGACATCTTTGATGCCAATTTCTGCTAGAGTTTTCATCAGCCATGCACGCGCGGCGGCATCGCCCTGAGTGCCAAGACGTCTAAATTCCGTATATTGCTCGGTGAGTTCTACTAACTCTTTGACCCAACCAAAGAGCTGATCACCGGATGGAGCCGCGGGTCGTGCTCTTTTGAACGAAGGTTGTTTGCTCATTGTTCACGCACCTCGGTAATGCTGATTGCTGTAAAAGAAGACACAGAACTCATCCGCCAAGATCTATATTGATGTGTATCTAGGGACTATAGTGTGACCTGAGAATACACCACGAGGCATGACCCTTGAACAAAGAATTGCCACCTCAAAGTTGGATGAGCGGCTTCCCTCCAGAGAAACAGCGCGTGGTGCGCTTTGCGGATGGTTCCTACTATGCGTGGCCTCAACTGAGATGGAGTTTTTCTAACATACAGCAACTTGTGCCGACAAAATCCGTTTGGCGCGGAGACCGCAGTGTAAGACAACTGCCCGCAGGACCAAAACTTCAGCTTAAAAACTCTACTATAACCACTTTAAGTGGCGCCAAAATGACTTCCCAACAAGCAATCCAGGAAACCTGTACGGATGGGTTAGCCGTCATGAAAAATGGTCAGTTGGTTTACGAGGCGTACTTTGGTGCCTGCGAACCACTAAAGCCACACATCCTGCAATCTGCTAACAAATCTATTGTCGGCCTAATTGCCGAATGCTTAATTACTCAGGGCGTATTGTCCAATAAAGCACTGGTCACAGATTTAATCCCAGAGCTGAACAATTCTGCTTGGGCTGATGCAACCGTCAGGCAGGTGATGGATATGCAGATTAGCATGGCATTCCATGAAGACTATGCGGACCCCACTTCCGAAATCTGGAAATTTGTCAAAGCAATGGGTATGGCGCCACCGACCAATGGAGAAACAGCAGAAGCAATAACAGATGTTCTCAAAAGAATAAAACCCGAAGGGAAACACGGCGAACAGTTTGCGTATAAAGAGCCGAACATATTTGTTTTAGGTTGGATTGTTCGCCGGGCCGCCCAACAAGACCTAGCGTCACTTGTATCACAACTACTCTGGCAACACCTTGGTGGAGAAAGAGACGCTTACTACATGCTGGACAATCACGGCACGGAAACAACCTGTTGTACCACGCTACGTGACTTTATACGGCTTGGAGAAATGGTACGACAAGGCGGTGTAATTGACGGGCACTCAGCTATGCCCGCAAGCATATTCGACCAGCTTTTTTTAGGCGGCGATACGCAAAAATTTGCAATGGCCAAACTACCCCACCTTGAAGGTTGGTCATACAAGTCCCAGTGGTGGATACGCCATATCGAAGACAGAGTATGTCTTGTGGCCCGAGGCGCCCACGGCCAAGTACTTTATGTGGATCGTCAAAACGAATTGGTGATAGCTAGGTTTGGCTCTAGCCAAAAACCAGCCTCTGCGTTGTTAGATCCAGTACTACTCCCCCTGATTGATTTAATCACCGAAAGAACAGGCGCTATGTAAATTAGAGATCGAACAGGAGTAAGGCAACCGCGAACCCAATAAGTATCGAAGGTAGTTAACTTCATGATAGTGACTTGAACAAGTTTGTCACTCGCTTCTGTCACTATTACCGTTGATCGATCAGGCTTCGTCCGAAACAGTAATCACCACCAATTTGCCGTTAAGCCATACAGGTAGCCAGGATGGTGCTTTGGGTCTGAGTCGACTGAATATATCAGCCGTATATTCAGGATTATCTAATACGACAGTCCCGTGACCGCGAATAGTTTCACCTTGGATAAACATCTCTACAGACTGGCCCGCGCCAACAAACTCGCGCCACCAAAGACCGTCTATCCCCATGAATATAAGACCGTCTTCGCGTAAATAATTGACGGGTAGGGTTCGACCATTCATCAGCGTCACTAACATAGTCCGCTGTGCCCTCTCGCCCTGTGGATTTGTGCGTATTTCTTCTGCAACGCGGGCATCGACCCCATCGCGCGAATAAATAACGTATCCGGTGGATATTACGAGAACTAACCCAAGCACAACTACAATCCATCTAATCATTACCGCCTCCCCAAGCAGGACCCTGAATTACGAAGGTAGAGTCTATTCATATGCCAGTAAAGTTTGAATACAACGATATCCAAAGTTTGGCGAAGCGTTATCCGCAAGATTGTTACCAATTTTACACGCTACTAATGGAATCTGAGACTAATACGATTAAATCAATCAGAGCATGTACTTTGTAAAGAGTATGATTAGACAGTACTTTTCACAAAAGTTTTCAATGGAGAAATGGCTCCGCCTGCTGGGCTCGAACTAGGCGGACACCGTTTAAGGTGTTCGCGCGCTGATTATCAGCGGGGCGTTGCTAAGCATTCGAGGGAGGATCATTATCTGGAAAATGGCTCCGCCTGCTGGGCTCGAACCAGCGACCCGCTGATTAACAGTCAGCTGCTCTACCAACTGAGCTAAGGCGGAGTAGTGTTGGTAAGCTTCAATACCCTTCGAAGCAGCGCGATATTCTAATAGCAATACGGTCAAATGCAAGGCCGATAAAGCAGAATTTGCACTTAGCTGGAGGAATAGCTAAATCTGGCCGTGAGCTTATCTTTTTCTATCAAAAAACCGCGTCAATTGGCGTTTCACGCCGTCTGCTTGTACCTCTAAATCTAGTTTCAGTCTATTTGGGCCGACCAACCGGTATCGCTCTAATACTCGCAGCCCTTTTGCTGTAGAAAAAATCACTAGATCCATTTCTTGCCAACCGGCCTGTACACGCCAAATATCTCGCTCTCTATCACCCCAAGTCACGTCTCTATAGGTACCGGGTAGGTGTTTTACCCCCATAGAATCGCGGCTTTGCTCTATGACAATCTGATTGGCGTTAATGATTTGAAACCCCTGCACAACAAAGGCAAGCCCAGAACCCAAGCCAATTCTGCGGATTTCATCCTGTACAGATAACTTTGTCCGTCGCCGACGTTCAGAGGGCGCTCGTGTAAAAGCCCGTAGGTCATCTGAAGCCATTGCATCAACTGTCCACACACCGGAAAGCTCAACAGACGTAACTGGCGTTTGAGCTAAATCTATGCCCTGACAACCTGTCAGCAGAACTGCAACAACCAAGCCAGCTAACGCCGTTCTTATCGACGCTGTTAATTGTTGTGAAGAAATTTGCTTTCTATTTTTCCGCATAGCCTGCCTTTAAACTTACCCTTTAACCTGCACTATTAACCCGATTCATTAACCCGATTCATTAACCTTATTATCAACCTAAGTAGCGGGCTTGAGCTGCAAGAATTTCGCGGGTCTCGCTCACTAAGCCTTCCATTATTTTTGCCACACTCTGCACCTCATTGAAGTAGGCAATACTCTGCCCTGCGCCAGAGTGTATGAGTGGTTCAATATCATGTTCTTCAATGGCGCCCAATAAATCACCTACCAAAACATCTTGATAAGGCATTTTTAACGGTTTGGGTGCGTTTTCAGCCTCCCACGCCTGACTCCAACCAGTACGCACTTGCCGAAACGGTTTGCCACTTTCTGAACGAGTTATTACCGTATCAGAACTACCCGCTTGTAGGAGTTTGTCGCGATTCACGGGGTGCATATGACCCTGATGCTCAGTTGACAATAACCATGCTGTACCCATCCAAACGCCTTGCGCACCCATAGCCAGGGCAGCCGCAATATGTCTACCAGTTGCTACACCACCTGCTACCAGCACCGGAATATCGCCCGCAGCATCCACTATTTGTGGGACCAATGAGTAGGTGCCAATTGGCCCAGTATGTGCCCCAGCGTCGTAGCCCTGGGCAACTATAATCTCAACTCCGGCTTGTATGGCTTTGGGTACGTGATGCGGGCTACCGATCAATGCAAGAGTTGTTTTACCCCGTGCCTTAGCTTCAGCAACCACGTCAGCCGGTGCACCGATACCGCAGGCAAGCATATTCACATCACTGTCTAATACCGCGCGCAACTGTTCCTGTTCAATCTCTTTAGAGCGGATAAAGCGCGTTCGCATACCCGGTTGCGTGGCCTCAGGCACAGCAAATTGATCAATAAGATCTTTTACAAAAGCCGTGTGCTCGGGCGGAATTTCCGCCTCAATAGCAGCACGGGAGTTGTGCTCTGGCATTCCTGGCGGTAAGACCAAATCAACCCCAAATGGCTTGTTCCCTGTAAGGCTGCGAATATATGCCAGCTCTTCAGTTATCTCTTGCGGGAAGCGTCGCGTGGCGCCGTACACGCCATATCCACCAGCGTTGCTAATTGCCGCTACCGTCGCCATGTCATGTGCAAAGCCAAATATTGGCACATCGATTTCAAATCGATCGCACAATGGTGTCCAAAATTTATTCATTCGCGAACCTCTCCTTTCTTTGGCTTTGCTTTGCATTGCTTTGCTTTGCTTTAACTTAGCCTCTCTTTAGCCTAGCTTTTCTTTAACTAAACTTTGCTTTAACTAAATAGGCTTGGCTTCGCCTAACATGGGCTTTAGCCTAACTTGGAGAAGGAACAATGCCCAGCCTAGTATTTTGTACTACTAGGCGGGCGATACCAGCGAGTAAATCGGCACAAAAGTGCGCTGGGTTAAAAGAGTATGGTTTTTTAGGAACGGTGTTGTATTACCGGTTCTTATTTCTGCTTTTTAGCGACCTTGCCCAATAAAATCCTACTTTTATTGCGCGCCAAAATACTTGGTCCAAAACCCTTTATCTCGAGGACTTCATCCAAACTGCGAAATGGACCTACTTCATTTCTATATTTGACCATGGCCTGTGCTTTAGCCGGGCCTACTCCAGACAGAGCCTTGGCTATTTCATCTGCGCTAGCAGTGTTCAGATCGATTTTTTGCTGCTGCGCTGAATTTTTAACACCCGCGCGACCCTGACTTGACCCCGCGTAGGCGACATTGTCAAAACCCAACGCGCTATGAGGATTAGCCCCAGCAGAGTTGACAAACAATGTGGCAGTCAGGCAAACCAGCAATGTAAGCAGTAGCCTGGTGGTTACTAGACTAGCCCACGCATAATTAGTTTTAGCTGAGAAGATGGCGAACATATTTTTCATCCTGATAATTGTTGAGAACAAAAATCTAAATGAAATACTGCAAGTTCTGAGTCAGAGATGTGCCACTAAGACCAAAGACAAAAGGTTTACATGAAGCGAGAGATCAACTCGTTTGCGTGGGGAAATCACCACAAAAAAAGGGAAAGGCTATTTCTAGCCTTTCCCTTTATCTTATTCTTACTCAGTCCCTAACTAATTAGAGGGATATTACTGATCGCCCTCTTTAGCTGCGGCCAAAGCCTCAAGTAGTGCCTCATTGACTCTATCTCGTAGCTCTTTACCCGGCTTAAAGTGCGGCACATGCTTACCTGCAAGGCCTACTGATTCGCCAGTCTTTGGGTTACGACCAATACGCGGCGCACGGTAATGTAAAGAAAAACTACCGAAACCGCGTATCTCTATTCGTTCCCCAGAGGCCAAGGTATTAGACATCTGCTCGAGCATAGTTTTAACCGCAAAATCAACGTCTTTGGCGTTGAGTTGCAAGCCAGCCACCCGAGATTGAGCACTAACCATGCGCTCAATTAACTCAGATTTTGTTAGGCTGACTTCTTCAGTCATAGCAATACTCTTAATGCAGGGAGCTAGGCTTAAGCCTAGTCCTCGTCTGTCTGCTGGTTCATTTGCGCTTTGATCAAATCGCCCAAAGTTGCAGGACCTGAACGATCGGTCTCTTGCTTCTGATGCTCTTTAACAGCCGCTCGCTCTTCTTCGATATCCTTGGACTTGATAGACAAGCCAATAGTTCGATTCTTGCGATCAATGTTAATGATCTTAACTTCAACTTCTTCGCCTTCCTTCAACACTGTACGTGCATCTTCTACACGGTCAACGCTGATTTCAGCGGCTTTGAGTACACCAAGTACTTCTTCAGCCAGTTCAAGTATCGCTTCTTTAGGCTGCACTTCTACAACCTTACCCATGATAACGGCGCCGCGATCATGCTCAGCTGTGTAATCTGAGAATGGGTCTTTATCAAGTTGCTTGATACCTAACGAGATACGCTCACGCTCTGGATCAACAGACAGGATAATGGTCTCAATCTGCTCGCCCTTAGAATATCGGCGCACCGCAGTTTCACCTGGCTCATTCCAAGAAATATCAGAAAGATGCACAAGACCGTCGATACCGCCATCCAAGCCAATAAAGATACCAAAATCTGTAATGGACTTGATGTTACCGCTGATGCGATCGCTCTTACCGTGCTGAATGCTGAACTCTTCCCAAGGATTAGGGCGGCATTGCTTGATACCTAGTGAAATACGACGACGTTCTTCATCAATATCCAGAACCATTACTTCGGTTTCATCACCTACTGAGACAACCTTGGAAGGGTGAATGTTCTTGTTGGTCCAATCCATTTCGGATACGTGCACCAAACCTTCAACGCCTTCTTCGATCTCAGCAAAACAACCGTAATCCGTCAGGTTAGTGATGGTAGCCATCACACGCGCACCCTCAGGATAACGGCGAATGATGTTCACCCATGGATCATCACCTAATTGCTTCATACCTAGGCTAACGCGGTTCTTCTCACGGTCAAACTTCAAAATGCGTACGCCAACTTCATCGCCTACATTGACCATCTCACTTGGATGACGAATACGCTTCCAAGCCATGTCTGTAATGTGCAACAAGCCATCTACGCCGCCAAGGTCAACAAACGCACCGTAGTCAGTAAGGTTCTTAACGATCCCTTTAACGTCTTGGCCTTCTTGCATTGACGCAAGTAGCTCTTCGCGCTCATGAGAGTTTTCATCTTCAAGTACTGCGCGACGGGAAACCACAACGTTGTTGCGCTTTTGATCAAGCTTAATAACTTTAAATTCTAACGGCTTGCCTTCAAGGTGGGCTGTTTCGCGTAATGGTCTGATATCGACCAATGAACCGGGCAAGAATGCACGGATATCATTAACGTCAACGGTGAATCCACCTTTAACCTTGCCATTGATAATACCGATAACAACTTCGCCTTTTTCGCTGGCATCTTCTAGTTGTTCCCAAGACTCGGCACGCTTTGCTTTTTCGCGAGACAGACGTGTCTCACCAAAGCCATCGTCTACAACCTCCATCGCAACCTTTACTTGGTCGCCAATGTTTAGGGTGCATTCGCCCTCTTCGTTGAGGAATTGATTTTTAGGGATAACTCCCTCTGATTTTAGACCGGCGTGTACTACTACCCAGTCATCGTCTATGTCTACCACCGTGCCGGTGACGATGGACCCGGGTGCCATCTCGATGGTTTGTAAACTTTCTTCAAATAGGTCGGCAAATGATTCGCTCATATTATTGTCTGCCGGGGGAAGCACATAGCTCGAATGAGATGCTTGCCAAACCGGCGAAACTCTCCGTTGGTTAGTTAATGTTTAAGCAGTTATAGGCTGAAGCAAAAAGAGCAGCTATCAACTACACGCCAACTGGCGGTATCAATATCTAGATTCGACAGGGAAGCAATTAGATCAACGGGACAACGAGCATAATTCTCGTTTTGCATCCCAAGGTATTTTCTAACGTAACTTTCTTTTCGAAGCGAACTCTCTCCCAAAATCTTCCGCAAATGAAAGTTTTTAGGCCTTTACTCTTACCCTTTGGAGACTTCCGCCATAATCATTTGTAGCACCTCTTCGATGGTCATCTGGGTGCTATCAATTATGAGGGCATCAGCGGCGGGCTTCAGCGGTGCTACTGCACGTCCTCTATCCCGAGCATCACGTTCTTGTATCTGCTCGAGAAGGTCGCGCAAATTAACACTCAATCCTTTATTTTTCAACTGCTTATAACGCCGATTAGCCCTTACCTCAGCCGAAGCGTCCAAAAATATTTTGGTTGCCGCTTGAGGAAATACCACGGTCCCCATGTCGCGACCATCCGCCACTAAACCAGGCGCTCTTTGAAAGGATTTTTGCAAGGTCAAAATACTGTCTCGAACCTCAGGTAAAGCCGCTACCTGAGATGCTGCTACACCAGCTTCTCCAGTACGAATTTCATCACTAAGATCATCGCCATTAACATCTACGCGATCACCATCAAAGGCAATCTGGAGGTTGGGAATCATCGCGACTAAAGATTTTTCATCAGTTAAATCAATAGCTTGGCGCCGGGCCATAGCAGCTACAATGCGATATAGCGCGCCAGAATCCAGCAAGTGCCAACCCAGTTCAGCCGCTACTAATGAGGACAAAGTTCCCTTGCCAGAGCCTCCAGGACCATCAATTGTGACTACTGGCGCATTTGCATCATGCTGCATTATTTTTCCTCAAACTTTCTATTCTTCTGCTGCTGCGGGCTAACGTCACAGTACAAGTCGGCTAATGCTAGCGCGGTCTATTACTGACGTTTTCTTGCGGCGGCGCTGATTTGAGCAATACCAGATTCACTATCCGCGTCGCGGATATTCTGCGCCAACGACTGCAAATCTGCACTGAAAGCGTCCAGGGCAGTCAGCACTTCATCTTTATTGAGCTGAAAAATTCGCCACCACAGCTCTGGGTTAGCACCAGCGATACGCGTGAAATCTCGAAAACCTCCACCTGTTAATGGCAAATGTTTACTTTCAACTTGCTGCATAAAGGCAAATGCCAGCAAATGGGGCAAGTGACTGGTCAGGGCCAACACGCTGTCATGTTCCTGGGGCGAGAGTTTGCTGATTTTTGCGCCCAGACCTTGCCAACACTGAGCAACCAAGTTCAAAGCATCAGTTGAAGTATTTTGCGTTGGTGTCAGCACCACCATGCAGTCTTCGAACAGATCTACTTGGGCAGCTTCAGGCCCACTTTTTTCCGAGCCGCTAATGGGATGACACGGCACAAAATTTTGCGGCAGATTTATTTGCGATTCCACAGCACTGACTATTGGACCCTTAACGCTGCCGACATCGAAAATAGCAGCACTATGATCAGCCAGTTCGATCACCCAATTACTGACAAGGTCACTCGGCACGCATAGGGCCACTAGCTGAGCATCTTCTGGTACTTGGTCAGCGATTTGATCAACTAAACCATTCTCCAATGCCCACTGAGCAGATGCTGGATTGCTTTCTATGCCTACAATTGAGTCGGCAACACCCTGCTTGCGCAGCGCGAGGGCCAAGGAGCCACCAATTAAACCGACACCCACGATAGCTATCTTGTGAAAATTTTTAGACATAACCCCTCATTTCACACCTTGAAGCACACCTAAAAGAGAAGGCACGTGCCGGTTTCAGCGAACTTTGGCCAGCGCCGCTAAGAACCGTTCGTTCTCGGACGGCAGACCAATACTCACGCGAATGTGATTTGGCAATCCATACTCGGCAATAGGCCTAACAATAATTCCTTGTTGCAACAAGCGTTGAAAGACGTCTGGGCCAGGCTCACCACAGTCAAAACTGACAAAGTTACCCGCAGAAGGGATATACGAATAACCCAATTGCGTTAGCCCAGCCAACATTTGCTGCATACCCTGACGATTCATCTCAACACTTTCACGGACATATTCTTTATCGGCGAGTGCGCTAATACCTGCGGCCATGGCCAGTGCATTGACGTTGAAGGGCTGCCTGACGCGGTTCAATAAGTCTGCAAATTCAGGACTAGAAACACCATAGCCTAGACGCACTGCCGCAAGCCCATATACTTTGGAAAACGTTCGCGTAAGAATTAGGTTAGGGAATTGCGCCAGTAAAGATACGCCATCGATATAATCATCACTGGTCATATACTCTAAATAGGCTTCATCTAAAACCACCCACACCGAGCTTGGCACTTGCTGCAAAAACGCAAGTAGCTGCTTGCCCGGCACCCATGTACCAGTGGGGTTATTCGGGTTTGCGATAAAAATGATTCGTGTGCGCTCGCTGATAGCAGCCAGCATGCCGTCTAAATCTGTGCCGTAATTTTTTGCCGGCACCGTGACTAAATCACCCCCACAACAGGTCACCGCCAAGCGATAAACCACAAAGCTGTGCTCGGAAATGATCGCCTCATAACCAGGCTCTACCACTACACGCGCAATAAGATCGAGAACATCATTAGAGCCATTGCCTAACGTTAGTTGGTTTGTATCCACGCCAGTGTGTTGTGCTAAGGCAGACTTAAATTCAAATCCACCGCCATCAGGGTAACGCGATAACTCTTTACTAACCTGAGCAATAGCCTGCTGGACCTTTTCACCGGGCCCACGAGGATTTTCATTACTGGCCAGTTTCACAATGTCGTTAAGCCCCAGTTCCCGCGCCACCTCATCAATAGGTTTACCGGGTTGATAGGGCTTAAGGCCTGTAATCTTGGTATTTACCGGTGCATCTAAATTCATGCTGGAACCACTGCCTTAGGGTAAGAACCCAACGTGCGCACTTCTAATGCAACGTCTGATATTGCGTCTATTACCGATTGAGCATTGGATTGCGATTGGTGTCCGTCAAAATCGATAAAAAATACGTAGGACCAATCCCCAGATCGTGCTGGGCGAGTTTCTATCCGCGACAGGCTTATATCAAAACGTTGGAAAGGTTCAAGAACGCGTAGCAACGCGCCCGGTTCATTCTTCACTGAAACTAAAATTGAAGTTTTGTCGTTACCACTTGGACCTACAACCTGCTTGCCAATCACCAAAAATCGGGTTTTGTTGTCTGGATTATCTTCAATGCGAGTAGATAAGATATGCAGGTTATAACGCTCCGCCGCCATCTCCCCTGCAACTGCAGCGACCCCTGGACGCGCTAAAGCCTGCTTCGCTGCCTCAGCATTGCTTGCCACAGCAACACGCGGCACACCCGGATAATGCTGATCCAACCAACCTCGGCACTGGGCCAGACTTTGGGCATGAGAGACAATTTCAGTAATCTGCGGGGCTTCATCTTCGTTGCTTGCTTGCATAAAGGCATGATGAATAGGCAACTCTACTTCGGCGCAAATCCGTAACCGAGTGCTTAGAAAACAATCCAGCGTGTGATTAACCATGCCTTCGGTAGAGTTCTCTACCGGTACAACGCCATAATGAACGGCTTGCGACTCTACCTCGCGGAACACTTCATCAATGGAAGCCATAGGCGTGGTATTGGCAAAATGACCAAACTGCTTAACAGCCGCGGCTTCAGTGTAAGTGCCTTCCGGCCCGAAATACGCAATTGTTAAAGGTTGCTCAAGATTCAAGCAACAAGAAATAACTTCTTTAAACAGTCCTGCAATATCGGCATCAGATAATGGCCCAGGGTTGTCTGCCATCAGGCGAGTCAATATCTGCGCTTCTCGCTCGGGACGATAAAAAATCGGCGCCTCGCTCATAGGCTGACCCTGCTTGATTTCTCCAACATCTAATGCGCACTGAGCACGTGCATTGAGCAAAGTCAGTAACTGACGATCAATGCTGTCAATACGCTCCCGTAAGGGTTTTAACGCTTCATCATCCACGCTCATTTTCGAATTCGCTCATAAAACTGACCAAGGCTTGAACGGCTTCCAACGAAACCGCGTTATAAATGCTGGCACGCATTCCACCAACACTTCTATGTCCTTTCAGGTTAAACATACCTCGTGCTTCCGCCTGCTTAACAAACTCACCGTCCAATGCGGAATCCGCTAAGGTAAATGGCACGTTCATGGTAGAGCGATTAGCCGATGCAACTGGCGAGCTGTAGAAATTACTATTTTCTATTGCACCGTATAGCAGGTTCGCTTTCACCTGATTGTGCTCGTCAATGGCGGCCACACCACCCTGCGCTTTGATCCACTTGAATACTAGTCCAGCCAAATACCAACCATAGGTAGGCGGCGTATTAATCATAGAATCGTTGTCTGCCTGTTGTGCATAGTCGAGAAATGTTGGCGTCATATCTCTGGCATTACCACACAGGTCTTTGCGCACAATAACTACGGTTAAACCTGCGGGACCAATATTTTTCTGTGCACCAGCATAAATCAGCGCAAAATTGTTCACATCCACTGGGCGCGACAAGATATCCGAGGACATATCAACGGCGATAGGCACGTTGCTTGAAGGGAAATTTTTAAACTGCACACCGCCGATGGTTTCATTGGAACAAATATGCAGCAGACGCGCATTATCGCTGAGTTGCCACGCACCTTGATCTGGTATGTGATCAAAATTCGAGTCTGCACTGGAGGCGGCAACGTTAACGTTACAGTACTTTTTCGCCTCTTTGATCGCTTTCTTGGACCATGCGCCAGTTTCAATAAAATCTATCGTATCGTCAGCTTGGGTCAAATTCATTGGAATACCCGCGAACTGGCCTGTTGCACCGCCCTGCAAAAACAGCACATGGTAGTCGTCGGAAACACCCATCAATTCACGCAAATCTGCTTCTGCTTGAGCCGCAATATCAACAAAAATCTTGCTGCGGTGACTCATTTCCATAACCGACATGCCGCTACTTTGGTAGTCAGTCATTTCTTCCGCGGCTTGCTTTAATACTGCTTCCGGTAACGATGCAGGTCCGGCAGAAAAGTTATACGTACGACCCAAGAGAACCTCCAGTTATTATTTATTTATCAGTAACTTATAGCAGACAGTCGTTGTAGCTGACTTGCCAAGTACATTGCAAATTTGGACCCTTTAAATGGTACAAAAGGCCACATCGAACGCGCTTATTCCGCGTCAGTTCCTGCCGTTTCATCGGTAGCAGCAACCTCACCGCCTTCACCTTCAGCGGGCGTTTCTAGGCTGCCTTCAGCAATACGTCCCACACTATTGAGTAGTTCGCCACCTTTAAGTTTGATTAAGCGCACGCCTTGAGTGTTCCGTCCGACAATAGATACTTCATCGCCGCCGGTTCTAACCAGCGTGCCCATGTTTGAAATCAACATCAGTTCATCGCCATTGAATACTTGAACAGCGCCAACAAGTTCGCCATTACGATCACTGGTCTGCATGGCAATAACACCCTGAGCACCGCGGCCGCGAATGGGGAAGTCTGTAATCAATGAGCGTTTACCGTAACCATTTTCACTTGCAGTTAACAGGTAGCCGTCCGCGTCTGGGATGATCAACGAAATTACTCGCTGGTCTTGGCCAAGCTTAATACCCCGCACACCCTTGGCTGTACGACCCATGGTTCTTACGTCAGTTTCTTTAAAGCGCGCCGCCTTTGCTGCATTGGAGCAAAGCATTATGTCGCAGCCACCGTTGGTTATGGCGGCGCCAACCAAGGTATTGCCTTCTTCTAGATCAATGGCAATTAGACCACTAGGGCGCGGACGCGAAAACTGCTCAAGCGGTGTCTTTTTCACGGTACCGTTTGCGGTAGCCATAAAGACAAAGTGATCCGCAGCGTAATCTTTAATTGGCAGAACCGCGGTAATGCGCTCATCGGCTGCCAACGATAGTAAATTGATCATTGGGCGACCCTTGGCACCACGACTGCCCTGCGGGATTTGGAATACCTTCAGCCAAAACACTTTGCCCATATCTGAGAAACACAGCAAAACGTCATGAGAATTAGCCACAATCAAGTGCTCGACAAAATCTTCATCTCTCACCGTAGTCGCAGCTTTACCACGACCACCGCGGCGCTGCGCTTGATACGTGTCAAGCGGTTGAGTCTTGCCGTAACCAAGGTGAGAAATAGTCACCACAAGCTCTTCTTCGTTAATTAGATCTTCAACAGACAAATCTTGATGACTGGTAACAATTTCCGTACGACGCTCATCACCATAAGTTGTGCGAATTTCCTCTAACTCACCGCGAATAACGGAGATCAGTCGCACATGAGAGCCTAGGATATCCAACAGATCAGCAATCTCATCGATAACACCCTGATAGTCTTCCATCAGTTTATCTTGTTCCATTGCAGTTAACCGGTGCAAGCGAATCTCTAGAATAGCTTGCGCCTGCTCTTCAGTAAGGCGATACAGACCTTCGTTGAAACCAAAGTCTTCTGACAAACCTTCAGGTCTACATGCATCACTACCGACCCTTTCTAGCAGGTCAAATAATGCTGGCGCAGCCCAACGCTGTTCCATCAAGGTCACGCGCGCTTCCGCGGCGGATGGAGACTTTTTAATCAGCTCGATAACGGCGTCGATATTTGCCAAGGCAACCGCTTGCCCCTCCAAAATATGACCGCGCTGGCGCGCGCGACGCAGTAAATATAGCGTTCTGCGGGTTACAACTTCTTGCCTGTGCTGCAAGAAAGCTTCAAGCATTTCCTTGAGGTTAACCGTGCGGGGTTGGCCTTCAACAAGTGCCACGCAGTTAATACCAAACACAGATTGCAGCTGCGTTTGTGTATAAAGATTATTGAGGATAACTTCGCCAGATTCGCCCCGGCGCACCTCGATCACAACGCGCAAACCGTCTTTGTCGGACTCGTCGCGCAACTCTGTAATGCCATCGATACGCTTTTCTTTCACCAGCTCGGCAATTTTCTCAATGAGTCGAGACTTGTTCAGCTGATAAGGGATCTCCGTGATGATAATGCGCTCACGGCCATTCTTTTCTAACTCAACAGTGGCGCGACCACGCACATAAATACGGCCACGACCCGTGCGATACGCTTGCACAACCCCCGCCCGACCGTTAATGATTCCGCCCGTTGGGAAATCTGGCGCGGTGATGTAGTCCATCAAACCATCTACATCAATCTCTGGATTTTCCAACATGGCTAAGCACGCATTCACAACCTCGGTTAAATTGTGCGGTGGAATATTGGTTGCCATGCCTACAGCAATACCTGAACTACCATTGACCAACAAATTAGGTACGCGGGTAGGCAGCACCTCTGGCATAGTCAACGTGTCGTCGTAGTTGTTAACAAACTCGACTGTATCTTTGTCTAGATCGGCTAACAGGTCTGAAGCCATCTTCGACATACGCACTTCTGTGTAGCGCATTGCGGCAGGCGGATCCGCGTCTATTGAGCCGAAGTTGCCTTGACCGTCTACAAGCAAATAACGCATGGAGAAATCTTGAGCCATACGCACAATGGTGTCGTAGGCTGCGGTATCTCCGTGTGGGTGATACTTACCAATTACATCACCAACAACTCGCGCAGACTTAACGTAGGGTCTGTTATAAGTGTTGTTAAGCTCGCTCATGGCAAACAACACGCGCTTATGCACTGGCTTTAAACCATCGCGAATGTCCGGCAATGCACGCCCTACAATTACGCTCATAGCGTAATCTAAGTACGACTGGCGTAATTCATCTTCAATGTTTACAGGGACAATATCTCTAGAATCTGGAGGCGTAATTTCGGACATAAATGCGGCGCTATCAGCTTGGAAAATTAGCTGAAAATACTAACACATACGTCAACAAATGGGGCATTTGAAAGCGTCTTTTACGCCCCAATTCGGACTAAAAAAGACATTTGCCCAACACTACCTGAGACCTTGCTAGCAACCCCCGAGCGAGGCTGCAAAAACCGTGCTTATGACTCACGCAAAATACGACAACAACCTCAACTAGGCGGACTCAAAAACCACTTTCTGCGACATTTTCTGCCAATTTGCAGCTATTCCTTCCGTGCAGCGATGGCGGCGGCTAGAATACCGCCACAGCAAAACTGCAGCGCTGAAATTTAGGCTACTTTCAGTCAATGCGATTACGGAGTGTGATGACACATTATGGCTAACGCGCAAAATGTCGACCCTGAAGAAATAAGTAAGTTCAACGCACTGGCGAGTCGCTGGTGGGACCTCAATGGCGATTTCAAAGCCCTACATGACATCAACCCAAGCAGGTTGAACTATATCCAAGAGCGCACCGAGTTAGGTGACGGTCCAGTAATCGATGTTGGCTGCGGCGGCGGCATTCTTGCAGAATCACTAGCTGCAGCAGGCGCACAGACTACGGGCATTGATATGGCCACAAAGGCACTAGGTGTAGCTAAACTCCACGCTCTAGACAGCGAAATCCAAGTCAATTACGTTGAAACCACTGCTGAGGAATATGCGGCACTCAAACCTGCCCACTTCCGCACAGTGACCTGTTTAGAAATGCTCGAGCATGTGACCCACTACCCTGACACCATCAAGGCGTGTGCGGACTTAGCCCAACCCGGTGGAGATCTGTTTTTTTCCACCATCAATCGCAACCCAAAGGCATACCTGCTGTTGGTGTTGGGCGCCGAATACCTGCTCAACATCCTCCCCAAAGGAACCCATGAATATGCCAAATTCATTAAACCTTCGGAACTCGCTCAGGGGTTAAGAGACGCAGGTCTTGAGCTGGTGGAAATCAGGGGTATGAATTACAACCCGCTATCGCGTAATTGCCGCATTAGCAATGACACCGATGCCAATTACATAGTCCATGCAAGAAAACCCCAATGACACAACCCAATACAGAAAGTACTCACTTGAGCCATTACCCTGAATTGGAGGCAAAACAAAGTACTTGGCAGCACCAGTTTGAAAAAGGCGCACTGCAAAATCAGACAATCTTAGTCACAGGAGCTGGGGACGGCATTGGTCGCGCTACCGCGATGACTTATGCCAGTTTCGGGGCGAATGTCATTCTTTTGGGCCGCACTAGAAGCAAGTTAGAGAACGTATTTGACTGGATAGAAACCAATACAGAGACCTCCTCTGTAATAGTGCCCTGCGATTTAGAAAATCTGGACAGCGAAACTGTAGATAACTTAGCTGACTCTATTGCAGAGAATTTCGGCCAACTCGACGGTCTGGTACATAACGCATCACACCTTGGACCCAAAGTACCTATTGCACATTATCCAGCGGATGAGTGGCAAAAGGTTATGCAGATTAACGTTAACGCCGTGTTTATGCTGAATAAGGGATTGTTTGAGTTACTGGATAAAAGCGCTGACGCTTGTGTTATCCATACTTCCTCGAGTGTAGGCCGCCAAGGTAGAGCTTACTGGGGTGCTTATGCGGCATCCAAATTTGCGCTTGAAGGCCTTAGCCAGTTATTCGCTGACGAAACAGAAACCGCAGGGCGCATTGGTGTGTATAGCGTCAACCCGGGAGGCACTAGAACAGCCATGCGTAGGGAAGCCTACCCGCTGGAGGACCCTGCCATATTGCCAACGGCTGAAGATCACATGGAATTATATTTGGCCTTAATGTGCCCCCAAGATTGCGTCAGCGGTAATGTCGTGCACTTTACTACGGGGCAACAGCTGGACGCTCGAAATTGGCTTGAAAACAGCCAATAGCATGAGAACAAGGCACTGACTAGCTAACGCTTAGTCGAGGTTTTGCCACTTCTCCCGGCGCGATTACCAGCAGCACTCGCCTTACCCTGACTTCTAGCTTTTGCAACGGCGTCAAGCTTGCGCGTTGACCCAGCTCGATTGTCGGCGTTGTTCTTTTTAACCACCTTACCACCGGTTTTTTTCCCACCTTTGGTCGGCCCACTGTCTGCAGATTTAGCCGGGGTTTTAGCGCCCGTTTTAGCATAACTTTTACCTAAAACTGGGCGAGCCTTGAACGCGGGAGCGCGTGGAGATTTACTTCTAGCTGCCCCACTTTTCCCATTTCTCTCGTTCCAAACATCAAGCTCATCTGCGCCACCTTCGTCAAAATCTAAACCCTCAGATAATGACGCTGCCATGACTGAAGGGTCCACTTCTTTTTGCGCAGACTTAGGTGCGGTGAGTTTTGGATACGGAATCAAACAGCTACTTTTAGCCACCCGCGAACGCTTGAGCCTTTGCCCAGACTGTCCAGGGCGCGGCAAACCAAGCATTTTGTATAAAAGCTTAAGGTCTTCTTGTTGCAGCGACGCCCACTGGCCTACCGTCAGCCAAGAAGGTAGGACTACTGGTCCATAGCGAACCCGCTTTAGCCGACTAACCATGCAACCAGCACTTTCAAACAGGCGCCTAACCTCGCGGTTACGTCCTTCTGTTAGCGCCACATGATACCAAAAATTATTTTCGCTGCCGTTGTAATAACGGATATCCGAAAAACGCATCATCTGGCCTTCCAGCTCCACACCGGCCTTTAACTGAGCAATAGCTTTATCTTCAAGTTTTACGTTCACCCGAACAGCATACTCGCGATCCAATCCCGTAGAGGGGTGCATCATCCTATGTGCCAGCCCGCCGTCATTGGTGACTAACAATAAACCTGTAGTTTGTACATCTAAGCGCCCAACAGTAACCCAGCGACTGCCAGGAATTTTAGGTAGCTGGTCAAATATGGTGCCCCGTCCTTCTGGGTCCCGACGACTGCAGACCAACCCCCCGGCCTTGTTTAAAACGATCACCTGTGGAGTTAACCCCTGGTCAGAGGAGACCGGTTGCCCATCAATTTCAATCTGATCTGCACCGGTTACACGCTGCCCCAAATGCGCTGGTTCACCGTTGACAACAACTCTACCCGCGCTGATCCAAGATTCAATTTCCCTGCGCGAACCACGCCCGTGTGATGCCAGAACCTTTTGTAGCTTTTGCGCCTCCGGCTCTTCCTCAATCAACGCGCGGCGCGGACCTTCTCTATTCAAATAAGACCTCGAGCGGTCTCTTTCTTTTCTTTCTTCTCGGGTGCCAGATGGCGCCTTGCGCGAAAGAATTGTCTTGGGACCAGTGTTACCAATGGCTGGAGGTCTAGACTTAGTCATGAAAAAAGATGCCTATTTGAGGATCGGGATAAAAAGCAGCTACCAAACGAGTGCATCATTCGCTTTGCTCAGATTTTGGATTCGTGTCCAACTGAGATTCTTCATCAGTGACTTGCGTAAATGCCTCACTGGGCTCCGGGTCTGCGCTGCCCTGTGCTATTAAGTTTTGATTTTCATCCAACGTTTCTTCTTCAGTCGAATCAGTAACGTCAGCATCATCGGTAACTTCGCCCTGCACGAGATCACCAGTCTGCGACCCGGCACCTTCTGCATTGCCCTGTTCAACCTCTTCGCTGACAAGTGTAGGTTCAATCAGTGCGCGGATTTCATCTAGTGGGGGCAATTGGTCGAGATTGTTTAAATTGAAATAGTCTAAGAATGTTTTAGTAGTCCCATATAAAGATGGCCGACCAGGGGCCTCACGCTGACCAACAACACGTATCCAATCTCGCTCAAGTAGCGTTCGCATAATATTTTGACTTACGCCAACGCCGCGAATTTGCTCTATGTCCCCTCGGGTGACAGGCTGCTTGTAGGCTACTAATGCCAATGTCTCTAGTAAGGCTCGGGTATATCGGGGTGGCTTTTCTTCCCACAAGCGGCTTACCCAAGCACTTAAGTCTTGCCGTGCTTGATAGCGGTAACCACTGGCAACACGAATAAGTTCTACGCCGCGCTCGCTACAAGCTTCTTCCAAGGCGGCAAGTACATCGCGTATCTGTTTACGACCGTTTTCTTCTTGTAACTCACCATCGGCAAAGAGTTTAAATAAATTCTCTACAGTTAAAGGGCCTTCAGCGGCTAACAGCGCAGCTTCAACAATCTGTCCTACTTTTTCCTCGGCCAACATCTGCCCGTCAGACATCAGTCATTCTCCTTATCAGGTGGGGTGGAGGCATTATCACCAGCGCCTCTGTCTTCACTGCGCTCTTCAAAATCTTCTCCAATGCTCTCTACAGTATTTTGCTCTTGAGTAGCCGCAGCATCAGCGACCATTGGCACTACCTCGCCACCGTCTTCATCAGTAAAAACGGCTTCTTCGCTGTCTGCTTTTGGCCCGCCATATTGATCGTCATAAGACTCATCAAACTGCACGCCACCGTCTGTTCTAGCGGCACCAACCCGCACATGTATTGGTGCGAATGGTTCATTTTGTACAAAGTCTATTAACGACTCTCTAACCAATTCCATAATCGCCAAGAACGTAACCACCACCCCTAAGCGCCCTTCTTCAGCAATAAATAGCTCGTAAAAAGGAATAAATCCGTCACGTTCACTTACCGCTGACAAAATATTACCCATGCGCTCACGCACAGACAGCGGCTCGAACTTAACCTCATGCTTGGTAAACATCTCAGCACGGCGCAGCACATGGGACAGCGCGAAAAGCACATCGCGTAAATCCACATCAGGTTCCGCGTGCATCTTGACCAAATCTGGCTTGTTCGCAGCACTCGGAAAAACATCTCGCTCTAAACGCGGAATTTCATCCAGGTTCTCCGCCGCGGATTTTATTTGCTCGTATTCTTGTAAACGCCGGATTAATTCGGACCGAGGATCTTCCTCATCTTCAATGCTTTCAGGCCTGGGCAGCAACATACGAGATTTAATTTCTGCCAACATAGCCGCCATTAACAAATACTCGCCAGCTAACTCCAACTGCAAGGCTTGCATAAGTTCAATGTAGCTCATGTATTGAGCGGTAATAACAGACACCTGCACCTGCAAAATATCTAGGTTTTGGCGTCTAATCAGGTACAACAAAAGATCCAGTGGCCCTTCGAAGGTTTCTAAAAACACTTCCAAAGCCTCGGGTGGAATATAGAGGTCGGTTGGCACCTCAACGTAGGGCTGACCTGCCACCACAGCCACAGTATTTTCGTCAGCTTCACGAGCAGCATCTAAACGTTGTGCCACCTGAACCTCAGGTTCTTGAGCGTCTGTTTCAGCCACAGTGTCTTCCACGTTCGTATTAGTTGACATGACCTGCTCCTAACAACAGCACGTGCGGAGAGAGGCCTGCAATATTACTGGCGATAACTAATCCCCACTGCTTCCTTCACATCTTCCATAGTTTCACGAGCGATAATGCGCGCTTTTTCTGAACCTTCCTGAATAACTGCGTGAACTAGGTCCGCGTCTTCTTCAAATTGTTGGGCCCGATTACGAATCAAGTCTTGCTCTACGTTGATGCTATCTATTAACGGTTGTTTGCAATCGATACAGCCAATACTGCCAGCTCGGCAGCCCGCAGCACTCCAATCTAATACCTCTTGATTTGAATACACTTGGTGTAAAGCAAACACTGGGCAATTCCCAGGTTCGCCAGGATCGGTCAAACGCACACGCGCAGGGTCTGTTTGCATGGTGCGGATTTTTGCTTCTACCACGCCGGGCTCTTCTCGCAGCGCAATAATATTATTGTAGGATTTGGACATCTTCTCGCCGTCCAATCCGGGCATCTTGGCCTGTTCTGACAAAAGAGATTGGGGCTCCGGCAGAATAATTCGACCGCCGCCCTCCAAATAACCAAAAAGTCGCTCGGTATCACCTATAGAAAGGTTCTGCTGTTCAGAAAGCAGTGCTCTTGCCCGTTCAAGAGCTTCGGCATCACCGCGTTCCAAATACTCCCGGCGGAAACTCACATACAACTTAGCGGCTTTCTTACCCATTTTCTTCACAGCCGCTTCAGCCTGTTCCTCAAAGCCTGGTTCCCGTCCATAGATATGGTTAAAGCGCCGCGCCACTTCGCGGGTAAGTTCAACATGTGCCACCTGATCAGCACCAACCGGCACTCGACCCGCGCGATAAATCAAAATATCTGCCGCTTGCAGCAAGGGGTAACCCAAAAATCCATAGGTAGCTAAATCACGATCTTTCAGCTTTTGTTGCTGGTCCTTATAAGAAGGTACTCGTTCCAGCCATGAATTTGGCGTAATCATTGAGAGCATGAGGTGCAGTTCTGCATGCTCTGGCACTTTACTTTGCACAAAAATCGTCGCTGCGCCCGGGTTAACGCCAGCAGCTAGCCAATCTACTACCGTATCAAAAGTGAACTGATCGATATTTTCCGAATGTTCATAGTTGGTTGTCAGAGCGTGGTAGTCGGCTACAAAGAAGAAACACTCGTACTCATGTTGCAACCGCACCCAGTTATTAAGCACACCGTGGAGGTGGCCCAAATGTAGCCGCCCAGTAGGGCGCATTCCAGAGACAACCCTCTGATTCGAATCATTACTGCTCAAGCGAGCACCTTATCGTCAAAATTGACTGTGTAGTATAGATGACATGGCCTCCAATGGCAGGTATTTCCTACGTTGCAGGGGAATGAATCTACCGTGCTAGGCAAGCCCAATTGAGCAACACTGGAGGGCAAACTGAGTAACCAACCTGCCTGAGATTTCAGCCTTCGGCGCCAGTTAGCCCAACGCAAACCCTTCAGCTGAGAATGCCAAGCCCTTGGCGGGTTACCACAGGGTCGCCGTCAGACATATCAACAACGGTAGAGGTCTCTGCACCACAGGAACCGCCGTCCAAAATCACTTCTATGTCTCTGTGATTACCCAGCGTGTCAACAATTTCGTCGATATCAACTAAGTTGTCATCGGTATCTTCCAGCCGCAACGTCGCGGTAACCATGGGCTCGCCGAATACTTCGAGTAAACCTTGAGCAATGGGATGGTCAGGAACGCGCAAGCCGATCAGCTTCTTCTTCGGGTGCATCAAACGCTTGGGTACTTCTCGACTAGCCTGCAAAAGAAAAGTAAACGGCCCAGGCGTATTTCTCTTGAGCAGTCGGTAATCGGCATTTTCCACTTTGGCATAAGTGGACAGATCGCTCAGATCTCTACAAGCCAAACTGAACTGGTGGTTTTTATCCAAATTGCGCAAGGCAATGATCTTTTCCAGAGCTGCTTTGTCACCCATATGACAGGCGATGGCATAGGTGGTATCCGATGGATAAATAACCAACCCACCTTTATGCATAGCTTGCGCCGCAATCTTTAACAATCGACTTTGGGGGGTGGCGGGGTGAACGCGCAAATGTTGGGCCACGGCTTTTTGTCCTATGAAAAACTTACAGCAACAGTGTATTCCTTTATCATCGCCATTCCATACACCAGTCACAAAAGAACTTTCATGCAGCAGCTACTCGACTACCTGGCAATCATTGCCTTTGCCATTGTCTACTTCACCACTAAAGACATATTTTTAGCCACAGGCGTATTGATGGTAGGCGTTACGCTGCAAGTAATTGCTTACAAAGTGCTTGGCAAACCCATTGGCAATGAGCTTAAGATCACTTTCTGGGTGAGCATGGCATTGGGTGGTCTGACCCTACTCTTCAGAGATGAAGCTTTCATACAATGGAAGCCCAGTATTGTCAGCTGGGTCATCGCTTTGGCGCTTCTTGGTGCCCATTGGATTGCCAAAACTTTCTTGCTGAAGAAAGTCTTAGGCCATGCGCTACAGATACCAGACGAAAAATGGAAAGTACTCACATACGGCTGGGCCTTAGCATTTACCTTTTCCGGAATACTCAATTTATGGGTGGTAGAAAATTTCTCCATGGACACATGGGTGACATTCAAGCTATTCGGTCAAATGGGCATTAACTTTTTCTACATCATTGTCATGGTAGTTTATCTCGCTGCATCCGGAGCACTGAGCGAGGCTCAGCTCAACGAGGGGCAAGACCCTGATAAAAACGGCGACGAGGACGATAGCGCCATTGCAAATTCATCAGATGGATCAAACAAGTGACAGCACTCAGTGTTAACTTAAATAAAATTGCCCTGCTGCGGAACTCTCGCCTAGGCGATAGACCTAGTGTGGTGAATGCCGCCCGGCAAGCCATTGCACAAGGAGCACTTGGCATAACCGTACACCCCAGACCTGATCAACGACACATTCGTCCACAGGATGTGTACGATTTGGCACAGCTTCTGAAGGAAGAATACCCGCATATTGAGTTCAATATTGAAGGCAACCCCTTCGCAGGGCCTCGTGATAATGGCTACCCGGGTTTTGACGCACTGGTTGCTGCAACTCTGCCTCAACAGGTCACTCTTGTTCCAGACAATGACGACCAGCTAACCTCAGATCACGGCTGGGATCTAAGCCAAGACACAACTCAGCTGCAGGAAAAAATCACTTACTATCATTCATTGAGAGCTAGAGTCAGTTTGTTTATGGATCCGGTTGAAGAGCAGATCAGCGCAGCCCAAGAACACTGCGCTGATCGCATTGAATTTTATACCGGCCCCTACGCTGAAACCTATTGGGCAAACGGTCCAGCACACCCTGCCACCCAAGCTAGTTTTAACACCTATGCAGATGCGGCGAAAATAGCCATGGATATAGGTTTAGGCATTAACGCTGGTCATGATTTAGACCAAGCGAACTTGCCGCTCTTCGCAACCTTACCCGGACTACAAGAAGTCTCTATCGGCCACGCAATTATTTGCGAGTCACTACAATCAGGCTTTGAACCGACTATTCGCGCCTACGTAGATATACTCAATTAGTTAGGGCCGCCAGATCTAACAAAGAGCGCTAGGCTAGCTTTTGCGCGTATAGACTTGGTTGTCAGCATCTTTCGGTCAAGGCAAAATAAAGCGCTAATCAGGTATCCTAAGCTCATCAAGGAACAGGAGTTCTAGCAATGCAAAATACTTCCGCCAAAACCAGCTTGATGAGCTTCGTCTCTATCATCATCGCCACAACTATCATCTTGCTGAGTTTGCTACCAAGCAAGGTTACGGCTGCAGATAACCCGCAGGTAGTTTTAGTGACGACCCATGGAGAAATCCAAATTGAGCTTTTACCAAAGTTCTCGCCACGACATGTAAGCAACTTCCTTGCACTGATTGACGAAAATTTCTACGAAGGTTTGGTTTTTCATCGGGTGATCCCCAACTTCATGATTCAAGCCGGTGGCTATACCGAAAACCTCACATACAGACCCACAAATCGCAGCGTTGCCAATGAATCTTTTAACGGTCTAAAAAACCGAAAATATACAGTGGCCATGGCGCGCCTAGATCACCCGGATTCTGGTGATACGCAATTTTTTATTAATGTTGGGAATAATACCCACTTGGACGCTACGCCTGATGGACCCGGTTACACAGTATTTGGCCGTGTGGTAAGCGGGCGTGATGTGATTGAGAGCATAGAACTGGTGGACACCGGCATCAGCATGGGCATGGTTGCAGTTCCTGAAACACCAATTGTTATAACAAAAACCAGAAGGCTGTAATTTCCCGCACTAAAGCGTCCAATTCCTGTACAATCTTCCGCTCTTTTTACAGACCTAAGATTACTATGCGGACTTTTATCATCGCCCTAGCCAGCGCCCTTCTGCTGGCTTACATCGTCACCGAATTGTTTACTCGTATTTGGCCGGGCAATTCCCTAGCTCTTGCTGCACTGATGATCGTAGCACTACTTATCAACGGCCTTTTCAACGCAAAACTCAGCGAAAATAGTGGCCGCAATCAGCGCGGACGCAAGCCTCGTCGCGAAAATAACTCTCGCAATAACAAAGATACGCGCGGCAATAGAAATAACAACGAGCGTAAAGAACGTAACCCAAAAAATAACGATCGCAATGGCAACACTCAAGCTGATCGCAAAGGTAAGGGTAGGGATTCGAAAGCGGATAACCGTAATAGACCTGATGCTGCCGATAAAGAAGAAAGCAGCGAAGATCTATCACCAAGGCCTGATACCAGCAATCTGCCTACAGAAAACGGTTCCGTGAAATGGTTTAACCGAACCAAAGGCTATGGCTTTATTGTACGAGAATCCGGCGAAGAAATTTTTGTCCACCAGCGCTGCATCGTTACTACAGAGGAAGGCCAGCGGCCGAATCTGCGTGACGGACAAGAGGTCACCTTTGTTGTAGTAAACCACGACAAAGGTGTTCAGGCTGACCGGGTTACGCCCATCAACTAACCGACTTGGCGACTAAGCAATGAATATTAAGGCGCTATTGTCTCAGCGAATTGAGAGTGCCTTTGAGGCACTGGGGCTAGAAGGCCAGGCCATGTTACAAGCCGCTAGCCGTCCGGAGTTTGGTGACTACCAAGCCAATGGGGTAATGGCCGCGGCTAAGCGCAGCCGACAAAACCCAAAAGAAGTGGCCGCTCAGGTCATAGCTCAAGTAGATCTAAAAGGCATCGCCAAAGATGTCAGCATCGCTGGACCTGGCTTTATCAACATTACTTTAGCTGAAGAATTTTTGGCCACCGCTTGTAATACCCAGCCTACCCACACAGCCACCCCACAGACAGCAGTAGTAGACTACTCTGGGCCAAACCTAGCCAAAGAAATGCATATTGGACATATTCGCAGCACCATTATTGGTGACTGCATTGCTAGAGTTTTAGAGGCACAAGGGCACAAAGTTGTACGCCAAAATCATGTCGGCGATTGGGGCACCCAATTTGGCATGTTATTAACTTATTTGAATGAGACTGGCGAAAACTCAGACGCTCTGTCTGATATCGAAGACTTTTATCGCGCGGCAAAGCAACGCTTCGACGAAGACGAAGACTTTAAAAGTCGCAGCAGACAGGCAGTGGTCGCACTACAGGCTGGTGATCATGACGTCACCGCTCATTGGCACCGGTTCATTGATATGTCCATATCGCATTGTCAGCAACTGTATCAGCGCATGGGCGTTGAATTAACGCGCGAAGACATTAGAGGCGAGAGTTCATACAACGACGAACTCGCACCCATGATTGAGCTGTTAGCGAAAGCAAATTTGCTCACTGAATCAGACGGCGCTCAGTGCATTTTCTTGGACGAATTCAAAAACAAAGATGGCGACATTCTGCCATTGATCGTGCGCAAGTCTGATGGGGGCTACCTCTATGCAACCACTGATTTGGTTGCTCTGAAACATAGAACCCAAAATCTGGCTGCGGACCGCGTATTGTATTTCGTTGACGCCCGCCAATCTTTGCACTTTAAACAAATATTCGCCGCAGGCCGAGCTGCCGAATTAGTCTCTGAACATGTAGAACTCGCACACATGCAATTTGGCACCATGCTTGGCAAAGACAATAAGCCCTTCAAAACACGGCAAGGCGCTTTGATCAAACTCGCCGATTTGCTGGACGAGGCTATTGAACGCGCCCAGGTAGTGTTGACAGAAAAGCGCGGCGGCAAGCCTGAAGACATGGCCCACCTTGCCGAAGTCATTGGTATCGGCGCAGTAAAGTATGCCGACCTGTCGAAAAATCGCACCAGCGACTACGTTTTCGACTGGGATCAAATGCTCAGCTTTGAAGGCAACACATCTCCATACCTACAGTACGCCTATAGTCGTATTCAGAGTATTTTCAGCAAAAGCGAGATTGCACGAGATTCATTACCTGAACAAATAACCACGGTAGATGAAGCGGAGCGCCGCTTAGCTGTGGCCATTGCTGGCTTTGATGACATGCTCGACCTAGTAGCCAAAGAGGGTTACCCACACTACTTGTGCGGTTATCTATATGACCTTGCGGGTAGATTCACTCAGTTCTACGAGCAATGTCCCATACTCACCAGTTCAGACGAAGAAAAAATTCGCCGTCTAAGGCTAGCCGAGCAAAGTGGGGAAGTTTTGGCTAAAGGCCTAGAGCTATTGGGTATCGGTGTAGTTGAACGCATGTAACTTGGGGCATTTAGCCACCAAACCCATCCATGGGGATTAGCCAATGAGTTTCACCACCCTTATCAGCGCCAATGAACTGGCCAACCATGACCCAAAAAATCTACGCCTTATCGACTGCAGAGGCCGGCTTGGAAACCCAACTTGGGGGCAATTGGCATTTGCAGAAGGTCACATTGCCGGCGCTGTACATGCTGATATGGACTTACACCTTGCAGCTGCGCCAAACCAACATGGCAGGCATCCCCTACCCTCTCAACAAACATGGTTAGCGCAAGTACGCGCTTGGGGTATCGAAAACCAAGATCAAGTTGTTGTCTACGATGACGCTGGCGGCAGTTTCGCTGGCCGCGCATGGTGGATGCTGCGCTGGCTCGGTCATACAAATGTTGCAGTATTAGACGGTGGCCTGAGTCATTGGACACAAACCTTAACTGCAAGTGCGACAAAGCCCTATCCACCCAGCCAATACCAGGCCACTGCCCCCCTCACCAAACTGTCTTCAGTAGATAGCGTAAATTTCTTGAGCAATGAGCTACACAAGGCTACCCACTCAAGCAATGAGTATTTGATAGATGCACGTGCGCACGTGCGGTTTTCTGGGGAGCAAGAACCTATAGACCCAGTGGCAGGACACATTCCCGGAGCCATATGTCTACCCTTCAGTGACAACTTAAACGATCAGGGGTTATTCAAATCCCCGGATGAGCTAGCCCAGCGTTTTATGGCCTTAGGCTTAGACCCCGCCAACACAGACCTAGCTATCACAATGTATTGCGGGTCTGGAGTCACCGCCATACATAACATTTTGGCTATGCGTATTGCTGGATTTGGTGAGGCCTCGTTGTATGCAGACTCGTGGAGTGGCTGGATTACAGACGCTAACCGACCTGTTGCTACTGGCTCAGACTGATAATCATCAATGCCACAAAAACCCGCCTATCACCAAGAGTACATTGCCCCCGCCGCCCTTGATTGGCTTAGTGGTCAGCCTTATTCAAAACTATACGAAGATATCTATTACACCGCCGACGGCACGGATGAAGTGCACCGAATATATCTCAAGCCCAGTAACTTACTGGAGCGTGCAGATTTACCCGACTGCGTGAATATCGGCGAGCTGGGCTTTGGGAGCGGCCTAAATTTCGCCATCACAGCCAGTGAGCTTCTAAACAAAACAACAAAGCACCTGCATTTCATCAGTTTTGAGGCACACCCACTGGACTATGAGGCGTGGCAAAAAGTTGCCTTAACTCGTACAAAGATCCCCCTCTACCAAGCGTTAGCAGACAACCCACCACCGCTGCTTACCGGCTGGCACCGGCGTAGCTTTGCTAATGGGCGAGTACAACTGAGCGTCTATCATGGGCCTGCCTTGGAAGGTGTGAAAGATCTGGCACAGCGACAGCGCCAACCAATAGATACTTGGTTCCTGGATGGCTTTTCCCCACCCAAAAACCCCGAAATGTGGGATTTAGATATATTGTCGGCGCTAACAAGTACCTGTACACAAGGTACTACAATCTGTTCCTTCACCTCTGCCGGCGCAGTGCGACGAGGCTTAGAGTCGCTGGGATTTACTATGCGTAAAGTGGATCAACAGCCGGTCAAACGCTCTAGTTTAGCTGGGGTATTTGTTGCTACCGGGCGCGCGCGGCAAAGCACACCCAAACAAGTAAGTGTCTTTGGTGCAGGCATAGCCGGATGCGCTATTGCACGGCACCTTGCCGACCAAGGTGTCCACGTACAAATTTTTGACCCTAATGGTGTGGCCAGCGGTGGCTCTAAGATGGATGCCAGCGCATTACACTGCCGCCTACTGGGAGACAGCAGTCCCGGTGCAGAGTTTCGAGCCCGCGCCTTTCATTACGCGCGTAGTTACCATCACAACTTTCCAGGCTTTGCTGACACTGGCGCTGTGCAACTGGCCATGAACGACGGTGAGTTAAGCAAAATCCAGCGCATTGCCAAGGTTTATGCGCCAGACCCTAGTGCCGCAGAGAATTGGCTAACCTACTTAGACGAACAAACACTTACCGAGAAGTTCCAACTGGCGGGGTTAGGGGCGCTAGTATTTCCAAGCGCCGCTATCATTGATTTACCCCAACTTTGTCACGGCCTTATAGATCATTCACGAATCGAATTTATCAATCAAGACGGTATCGAAACAGACCAACGACCCTTTATCGTGGCATGTGCTGGAGCCAGTAAAAACTTCACCCATACTGAGAGCTTAGAAATCGGCGAAATGTACGGACAACTGGACTGGATAGCACCACAAGCTCCAATACCTATGCCCATAGTGGGCAACGGGTACGTCATCCCAGGCGCTAAAGAGTGGACCGTAGGTAGCAGCTATGAATATGAGCCTTGGCCCTCTATCGAGGCCAGTACCAGTAACATCAACAAAAACCGGCGTTTTTTGGGCAACGGAAAAATGACTTCGCTGCGCCATAAACGAGCACCGCGCTGTGTGTCTAGTGACCGCGAACCAGTGGTAGGCAAGCTAAGCGAAACGGGATGGATTTCCACCGCTCATGGATCTATGGGTACAAGTTCCGCGCCAATGGCTGCCGCTATGATTAGCAGCCAGCTACTTGGATGGATACCACCCGTATCTAAACGGGTCGAAACAAGTTTAAGTCCCCAGCGATTTATTCCTCGGCAGGCGCGGCGCGGGGTAAAACATGTGGGGCCTAAACCGGACCCTGCCGAGTGACCGCACTGATAGACGGCTCTCTACGAAAAAATTTAGGCAAAAAAAACGCACCTAGAATAGGTGCGTTTTGGGGCGAAGCCTCTCTGCCCTAAAAGAAGTGTTTCTAGTTTAGAAGCAGTAGTTCTGCTCTAAAACCAGAACAGGTCTAACTCCCCTCAATCACACGAACGTTAATCACGCTCTCGATAGAACGAATGGCTTCTAACAACCCTTCGTCCGGCGCTTCAGAAAGATCGATCAGATTATAGGCCAGCTCATCACGACTCTTATTCAGCAAATCAATAACATTGATATTACGCTCCGCCAAAACTGCTGTCATTTGACCTAGCATTCCTGGCACATTGTGATTGCTCACGGCTAAACGATAACCACTAACAACATCCATACTTACTGATGGGAAATTTACAGAATTAACAATGCTGCCGGTTTCCATAAAGCGAACCAATTGATCTGCAGCCATTATCGCGCAGTTTTCTTCTGCTTCATCGGTACTCGCACCCAAGTGAGGGGTCAGCATAACTCGATCATGATCCAACAAACCCGGTACCGGGAAGTCAGCTACATAACGCCCTAAATGCCCACTTTCCAATGCCGCCGCCAATGCTTGTGAGTCAACAATCGGCTGACGAGCAAAGTTCAATAAAACACTACCTGGCTTGAACGCTTTCAGTGCTTCCTCATTAATCATACCTTGCGTGGCAGGCAGCAATGGCACGTGCACGCTGACATAATCTGCTTTGGCAAAAAGGCTTGGCAGATTTTGCATGCGCTCTACTTGTGACGGTATGCGCCACGCAGCATCTACAGATAAAGCGGGATCGTAACCTAGAACATTCATCCCCAAATCTAAGCCAGCTCTAGCGACCATGGAGCCGATAGCGCCAAGGCCAACAACGCCCAAAGTCTTGCCGACCAACTCACGTCCTTTAAATCTCTTTTTTTCTGCTTCTACCAACTTGTTCAGTTCAGCTTCATCGGTAACGTTGGCTAGGGAACGCACATAGGCAATACCGCCAAATACGTCTCTAGAGGCCAGCAACAATGCAGTTATAACCAACTCTTTAACCGAGTTAGCGTTGGCGCCAGGCGTATTAAAAACAACAATACCTTTCTCGCTACAAGCATCAACCGGCACATTATTAGTACCAGCACCTGCACGAGCTACAGCTCTAAGGCCTGGATTAAGATCTGGGGCTGCCAGTTTATGACTGCGAATCAGCAATGCGTCAGGAGACTCATGCTCCGCATTGACTTCATAACCACTGGTTGGAAATCGCTCTAGGCCAATTGGCGCGATAGCGTTATAAGTTCTAATTTTATACATAATTTCTAAGCCGAAAATGAAGCAGGCACGTTAGGCAACCCGCAGGGTCAAGTCAAGGAGCGTGCTTCATGATTCGATGAATTTCTTCAAGCCATGACGGTTGAAGGAGGATTTGAGCAGTCGTATCAATTTGACCTCAAGCCCTTAGACAATTGATATTGCGGGTTTGCAGTCTACTTTGCTACAGCCTCTAGCTCGGCTACCAACATCTCACTCGCCTTTAAGTTCGCGATACCGTTGAGGGCTTGGCGGTAACCCACTTCTTGGGCACGCAGATTTTCTAAGCTGGCTAGCAGCTGCTGAGTGTCGAGATCTTCCTCTGCCACCACCTCGCTCAACCCCTGCCGTCTTGCGTATTCGGCATTAGCTAGTTGATCCCCTCGGGAGGCAGCGCCAGACAATGGCACTAAAAGGGTAAGCTTCTTTAAGGCCCACAGTTCAAACAGAGCATTTGCACCAGCCCTGGATACCACAATATTTGCCGCAGCCAGAATATCGCCCCAACCGGCGTCCACATACTCCAACTCCAAATAACCTTCTTGTTCTAAGCCTTCGGCCTTACCTGGACCACAGACATGAACTACAAAATAGCTAGCACACAACTCAGGCAATGCTTGCCTAATCATCGCGTTTAGTTTCTCTGCACCCAAACTGCCCCCAGTGACCAACAAAATATCGCGATCATCGCTAACGCCCAAATAACGCTTACCTGATTCGGCATCACCTAAAAGAAGGTCATCGCGTATAGGCGTACCTGTATTGACAACGCGCCCCTTAAAACCTGCAAATTGAGTATCAGCAAAACTTGAACAAAGAGTTGAGACAAAAGGCATGACCAGCCTATTGGCCAACCCGGGAGTCAAATCTGACTCGTGGGCGAGCACTGGGATTCTTAACAACCAACCGGCAAACACCAGTGGAAAAGAGACAAAACCGCCTTTGGAAAAAATAACATTGGGTCGGATACGTCTGAGCAGAAACACCGACTGCACAACACCGAGTACAATACGTAAAACATCGGTGAAGTTTTGCCACGAAAAATAACGGCGCAACTTACCCGCAGCCACGCCATGAAAAGTAATAGCCAGATCACCCAATAACTTTTCTTCTAGGCCGCTATGGGTACCTACAAAATGCACTTGCCACTGCCGTTCGATCAATCTTTGCGCTACTGGCAATGCAGGCAATACATGCCCGGCGCTACCACCGCCTACAATTACAATGGTCTTTGGATCTGTTTTTATATTTAGACTCATGCGTGATCTTTAATTTTGCGTCGCCACCCTGTCACCAGAGTTAGGCCAAATATCAGTGTCTGCATACTAACCCGTAAATTAGTAACCTAAGACTTCTTTTAGCAATGGAATAGTCAACATACGCTTATGCTGAAGTGTGGCGTGATCCAATTTTTCCAAGTCTTCTAATAAAACCTGAAGCTGACGCGGGCCGCGACGCAGCCAATATTCCAAAACGCTTTCGGATAAATGATAGCCGCGCTCCTCCGCCCGCAAGCGCAAAACTCGAGCCTTGCCGCTGTCGTCCAATGGCACAATTTGGTAATGACTCAATGATCGCATCCTAGAATTCAAATCAGCCAGATCGAAGTTTTCGACTAAAGCAGATTGGTTATGCGTAATAAGTAGCGTTCCTGCAACAGCCAGCACATGATTATAAAGGGCCATCAGTAGTTCTTCGCCAAGAGCATTGGATTTAAGTTCTTGAGCATCATCCACTGCGACCAGTACTCTGCCTTTGGCAAGCCCATCTGATGAGGACTCTAAAGCATGGCGAAACCCTTGCTGCAAAGCCAGCTCGCCAGCACTGGCTAGCTCGGCACAATTGATAAAGAAACAGTTTTCACCCTGCTCTTGTCCCGCGCTATAGCGACCTTGTAATAAGTGACTGCGTCCACTGGATACTTCACCATAAATCCACATGCCAGAAAATTCAGCAACAGGACTATTGAGATTTTTCACCAACTCAACATTGTTGCCCACAACAAAGTTGCCCAACCTTGGCTGGTGCGGTGCGTCAATAGACAGTACATCTTGGTCTAACAATTCAGTAGTCGCCTTCATCTGATTTAGCTTCGCCGCCCACAACTCGCGCCTCACGCAACTTTTTTAACGCAAGCGCTTTTGCCGATCTATTTACCCAAACCACGACGTAATGCACACCCGAAACTGCGCTGAGTACAGCAAGCAAATAGATACCAAAATCATCAACAGCACTTTGAGCATAGCCCCCTGCCACACCGATGGGTAATTGGCTGGCCATTAGTAATGATAAGACCAGCATTTGCATGGCGGTATTAGCCTTACTCACCAAACTCGGTTGTACCTTGATATGACCAATAATAACTCGGTAGGCGGTGCCACCTATGAGCAAGACCATATCTCTACCTAAGGTCAGGATGACAAGCCATAACGGAATCAGATTTTGCAGCGCAAATACAATAAATACAGCTGCCACTAAAAATTTGTCTGCCAGGGGGTCAAGCAATCTGCCCAAATCAGTTGTCCAGTGATAGCGCCGCGCCAAGGCACCATCTAAGGCATCAGAGAAGCTGGCCATTAGCATAAGTGCAAATGCCAGAAGGGTTTGCCCGTGCCACAAAAACCAACTCGTGGGGAAGACCAGTATGATACGTATCACTGTAACGATATTGGGCAAATGCCGCATGACCAATTATCCCTGCCAACTCATCAATGGCTTGGCATCAATCAGACTGATATTGGTGAGCCTACCTTCCATGGCAAGTAAGGTTACCAATCTATCAACGGGGGCCGAAGAACGGACTTGAAGCGAGATTACGTCTCCTCGCAAAGCCAAAACATTGACCTGCTCGACAAACTCGAAGCCGCGTAAATAGGCAACAAGATCCGAGTAGTTTTGTAAACTGTTGAGTCCACTCACACTGATCTCGTGACTGCGTGAAGTACGGCCAAAAATCGCGTACTCCTCAGCCAAGCGGGTGGCACCCATATCTACCGCCACTCGCGCCACTTCATCTATTTTCTGTGCTTGCACTCCGCGAACCCCGGCAACCACAAACTTATCGGCATTTAGACTGCCCATAACCACATCGCCAGTTTGAGCCTTCATTAACTGCCACTCTCCACTGTACAAACGCTCGCCCAAGATTTCCTGCACTCTAAACCTACCAATCAAATACTGTGCTGCCTCATACCTTGAAGAGGCGTTATCGAGTGCATCTGTAAACTTGCCCCAGATATCACTTACCGAAACTAAAATACTGTCGTCCAGATCCATCAACGGTAACGCCACAGGCAGCCCTCGCAAATCAGCTTGCAACATTATTTCTTGAATCAGAGGGTTGCTGTCATCCGCGCCTAGAATACTTCTTTGTGTAGGTTCATCCACTACCACCCATGCCACTGTTTGTGGCCGTTTAGTCCACCAAATGGGTAATCCGGCTTGCCGCACCAATGCGAGAATCGTATTAGGTTGAAAGGTAAATCGGATACTCAGCATCTGGCCTGACTGATCACGCCCAGGACTGCGCAGGTAGTCAAATGTACTGTAGTAGCGATCGGGCGAAGAAAGCGCCGTGTTTATCAAAGCAGATCTAGGGATGGAGGCTAAACCGGTCAGTCGAGAAAGCACCGTCAACAACGCGTCCCGCGCGGCTACCCGTCTTTTTTCACTACTTTGATCTAAGATAGGTTGATCGACACTGTACAACCATTTGTCGGTGCCTTCTGCAGCGCCAGCAAACGGCATGCTAGTAATAAGTAGCAGACAAACGCACGCAGCTTCGATGGTGTTACGAAGCGGCTTAATTCTAAGACCTAGGACTTCTATCAACGTCATGCAGTAATTTGGAGCGGCTATAGAGGCTCCCAGTGTAACGAAATTCAGCCGTTGGTAGAATATTTCTACGTGCTATATGGTCTGAGTTGGCAAGTACTTTTGCCAGAACACTGGGCAAGCGAGTTGTCTATTGTCTAGGGAGTTGTCTCAGAAGTAAAAAGGGTTAAACCCAAGGGCTGGTCTACAATAAATAGCGCGGAGTCAGATTATGGCGACAATCGATGAGGGCCTTGCCCAACGAATACGCGAAACTCTATTTGAGTTAGCGGACTTTGCTGACATCAGTGAACGAAAAATGTTTGGTAGTCTAGTGTTTATGGTCAACGGCCACATGACCTGTGGCGCCGGCGACGAAGGAATGATGCTCCGCGTGGGCGCGGATCGTTATGTTGATGCGCTAAAACACCCCCACGCTGAGGAAATGGATTTCACTGGGCGACCTATAACAGGTTTTTTATATATCACTGCGCAGGGTACCGAAACTGATGAAGACCTAACCTATTGGCTGGACTTAAGTTTGGGTTTCATTTTGGCGCAACCGCCCAAATAACACTGATAAATTAACCCCACAAAGCCCTGCGGAATTTATTAAACGGCAAATAATCCTGTACACTGCACGCCTCGCATCAAGACTAAGGGAACAAAGGTGCCGCAACCTCCGACAACAGATGATCAACCCAATAACACTGGCCTGACCTATAAAGAAGCTGGGGTAGATATTGAGGCCGGTGCAGAACTGATCAGACGTATCGGCCCTGCTGCTAAAGCAACTAGACGCCCTGAACTTTTGGGTGGACTCGGCGGTTTTGCAGCCATGGCAGAAATGCCCGCCGGTTATACCCAGCCTGTTATTGTCACCGGTACTGACGGTGTAGGTACTAAACTCAAATTAGCCATTGATTACGCACGCCATGACGGTGTGGGCCAAGACCTTGTCGCCATGTGTGTCAATGATGTTCTGGTCACTGGTGCAGAGGCGTTTTTATTTCTCGACTACTACGCCACCGGCCGCCTAGATGTAGATGTTGCCGAACGGGTTATTAAGGGTATTGCCCACGGCTGTGAATTGGCTGGCTGCGCCCTTGCTGGTGGTGAAACTGCAGAGATGCCCGGCTTCTACAGCGACGGCGAATACGACCTTGCAGGCTTTTGCGTTGGTGTTGTAGAAAAAGCAAAGATCATAGATGGCAGCAAAATCGCAGCCGGTGACACCATCATTGGACTACCCAGCAGCGGCCCGCACAGTAACGGCTACTCATTGATCCGCAAGGTGATCGAACGTCAGGATATGATTCCTAACGATGACCTTTTAGATGACTTACTTGCACCCACAAGAATTTACGTAAAGAGCGTAAGACACCTGCTAAAACAGGTAGACGTACATGGCATGGTGCACATCACCGGCGGCGGTTTCTTTGAAAACATTCCCAGAGTGTTTAGCGATCCAAATCACGGTGCGCTATTAGACTTAGATAGTTGGCAGCAGCCAGAGGTTTTTTCATGGCTACAGCAAGCGGGCAATATCAGTAATGATGAAATGATGAGTACGTTTAACTGTGGACTTGGCATGTTGTTGCTAGTCGCTGAAGCAGATGTAGAACAAACCCTGCAGACATTGAAAGAACAAGGCGAACACCCAGTTACAGTAGGCCAGGTGGTAGAGGGTGATGTTGCAGTGGCCAAAGGCCAAATACTGGTTCGATAACTATTTGCTAAGCGCTACAAATTCTCATGTACAAACGTATGCTATTGGTTTGAGCTAGCGGGCAGCTAGCTCGCAGCAAACCTTCATATACGCAGCAAGGCCAACCTTTAACTCGCTCCCAGCAAGGGCAATTAAGGCTTGGGCAGGGTTACCCCTGTTTGACCCTGATACTTTCCGCCGCGATCCTTGTAAGTTGTTTGACACCGTTCATCCGACTGAAAAAACAACATCTGGGCGACACCCTCATTGGCATAGATCTTCGCAGGCAAAGTTGTTGTATTAGAAAATTCCAATGTTACGTGGCCTTCCCACTCAGGCTCTAATGGCGTCACATTGACAATTATTCCGCACCTCGCATAGGTCGACTTACCCAAACAAATTGTTAGCACGTCTTCGGGGATACGAAAGTACTCAACGGTACTAGCCAACGCAAATGAGTTCGGCGGAATAACACAGACATCGCCTTCCACATCAACAAAACTTCTTTCATCAAAGGCTTTAGGGTCAACGGTGGCTGAATGAATGTTGGTGAACACTTTGAACTGGGGACCACAACGCACATCGTAGCCGTAGCTAGAAGTACCGTAAGAGATAACCTTATTGCCATCGTGGGTTTTAATCTGGCCGGCCTCGAAGGGTTCAATCATGCCTTTTTTTGCTTGTTCTACAATCCAGCGGTCAGCTTTAATGCTCATACTTTGTGTCTCTTCATCTCTTTAATGCAAAATCTATAGATCATTGCGCTAGTGGTAACATCTCTGGACTTTAGTCATCAACCATAGTGATAGTCGGCGTAGTACCTTGGTTACCCCATAACCGCGCCGCCATGTTACGCGCTGCGTCTCGATAAAGCTCACTAATGATGCTGTCAGGTTCTGCTTTTACCGTTGGGTGACCGCCATCGGCTTGTTCTCGAATAGACATTGCCAGCGGCAATTGCCCCAGCAACGGCACGCCTAAGTCTTGCGCAACACGTTTGCCTCCATCTTCACCAAACAAATGGCTGAGGTGACCACAGTTATCGCACTGATGAACACTCATGTTTTCCAAAATGCCTAGTACTGGAATATCAACTTTGGCAAACATTTCTATACCCTTAAGAGCATCGAGTAATGCAATGTCTTGAGGTGTAGTGACAATCACCGCACCAGCAACGGGCGCTTTCTGCGACAGGGTTAACTGAATATCACCTGTACCCGGTGGCATATCTACAATCAGGTAATCTAAATCTCCCCACAGCGTCTGGCCCAAAATTTGCTGCAATGCGCCGCTGGCCATTGGACCGCGCCAAACCATGGGCGTTTTATCCGTAATCATAAAACTCATCGACATAGCTTTAAGACCATGTGCTCGAATTGGCTCAAAAAATTTGCCATCTTTAATATCTGGGCGGCGACCTTCGGCAACGCCGAGCATCATCCCCTGGCTAGGGCCGTAAATGTCTGCATCCAAAAGACCCACTTTTGCACCTTCAGCATCCAACGCTAGAGCGAGGTTTACAGCGGTGGTTGATTTACCCACCCCACCTTTGCCGCTGCTAACTAAAACCACATTCTTAACCTGCCCAAAGCCGCGGCCAGGAGTGGCAGAAAAGCCAATATCTAGCTCAATGTCATCCACACCCAGAAAGGTGGACAACTGCTTAGTCAACTGAGTCTGCATGCCAGCTGCTGGATAACCAAGGGTCACGGAAATACGCTTACCAGAGGACAACACTCGTGCGCCTAAGGACTGCCAAGTCTGGCCCAAATAGGGATCTATAAATTCTTCAACCTTCATCGATGTCTAACATCCAAATAAAACAAGGCGCATAGTGTAAGCCCATTTAATGTAATTTGGCTTTATTCTTCTTGTGGGCAATGTATATTGCTCCGATCTTAATGCTGTCGATCATTTCCGCAGCATTCAATGCTCTACGGTACTCATAGGCCAAACATGTCACGTCGAATTTTAGTTACTAGCGCCCTCCCAAATGCCAACGGTCCAATCCACCTTGGCCACATGCTCGAACATGTTCAAACCGATATCTGGGTGCGCTTCCAGCGCATGCGTGGCAATCAAACTGTCTATGTGTGCGCAGACGACACCCACGGTACGGCCACAATGATTAAGGCCGAAGAGGAGTCTGTAACACCCGAGGTATTGGTTGAGGGGATCCGGCAATTACATATAAAGGACTTTCAGGGCTTTTTGATTAGTCATGACAACTATCACTCAACCCATAGTGAGGAAAATCAGCATTTCTCATCTCTGATTTACAATCGCCTGCAAGAAAAAGGGCTGATCTTTACTAAAGAGGTAGAGCAACTTTACGACTCAGAGAAAGGCCTATTTTTGGCAGACCGTTTTGTCGTTGGTGGTTGCCCCAAGTGCAAGGTGGAAGGTCAATACGGGGATAACTGCGAAGCCTGCGGCGCTACCTATGACGCTACAGACCTTATAGAACCTAAATCTATTTATTCTGGCGCCACACCAGAGCTGCGTGCTTCAACACATTACTTCTTTGATTTAGCCAGCTATACCCAATTTCTCAAAGACTGGACACGCACCAACGCGGTTCAACCTGAAATAGCCAACAAACTAAGTGAATGGTTGGACGACGGCCTGCGTGCTTGGGATATCTCAAGAGACGCACCCTATTTTGGCTTTACTATTCCGGGCACCACGGACAAGTACTTTTACGTTTGGATGGACGCGCCAATTGGCTATATGGCCAGTTTTCAGAACTACTGTAACGCGCAAAACGATCCTAACTTGCAGTTCGACGATTTCTGGAAAGCAGATTCCAGCGCCGAGGTGCACCATTTTATTGGCAAAGATATCGTTAACTTCCATGCATTATTCTGGCCCGCAGTTTTAGATGGCGCAGACTTCCGCACACCAACCAAAGTTCACGCACACGGCTTTGTCACCGTGGACGGCACTAAGATGTCAAAGTCCCGGGGCACCTTTATCCTCGCAGAAAAGTACTTAGAACATCTAAATCCCGAATACCTGCGTTACTACTACGCAGCAAAGCTCAACAGCTCTGTAGACGACTTAGACATCAACCTAGAAGATTTTGTTCTGCGGGTAAATTCTGACCTCGTGGGTAAGGTCATCAATATCGCCAGTCGCACCGCAGGATTCCTCGTGAAAAATTTCGACGGCAGCATGGCTGCGGAAGTGGACGATAGCGAGTTGATGGCAAAATTCAGTACTCAAGCTGAAAATATTGCTGGCCTTTATGAAGATGGCGAGTTCAGCAAAGCGGTGCGAGAAATCACCGGACTTGCAGATTTAGCCAATCAATACATTGCCCACCACGAACCTTGGGCAATGGTTAAGAACCCTGAACAGCATGACAAAGTGCAGCTGGTGTGCAGCCAAGCGATAAATATGTTCCGCTTCTTAGCTATTTTTCTTAAGCCTATTTTGCCAGCGACGGCAGAAAAAGCTGAGGAGTTTCTTGGCGTACCACCGCTTACATGGGCTGACTGTGACCATCTGCTTAGCGGTCACAAGATCAATAAATTCAAACCAATGTTGCAACGCATTGAAGCAAAAACAGTCGCGCAATTAGTCGAAGCTTCAGCGGAACCTGCAGAGCAAGCAGATGGTAAAAAACCTGCCGCGAAGAACAAGCCGCAAAAATCTTCCAAGCAAAAGGGCGACAGTTCAGACAGTGAATATATCGACATAAATGACTTCAACAAAGTAAGCCTCAAGGTAGCTAAGATTATCTCCGCAGAACCGGTAGAGGGCGCAGATAAACTACTCCAGCTCACCTTAGATGTTGGCGATCATCAACGATCAGTATTCTCAGGCATTAAAGAAGCCTACAACCCAGAAGATCTGGTCGGCAGATTAACCATTGTGGTCGTTAATCTTGCACCCAGAAAAATGCGCTTTGGCGTCTCCGAGGGAATGGTATTAGCTGCGGGACCCGGCGGCGCAGATATTTTCCTCCTATCTCCTGACAGCGGTGCAACACCCGGCATGGATGTTAAGTAATGCTACGCGCAACCTTTACAGTGATCACGGTTTGGATAGCTCGCCTATCCACTACACTGTGCTAGTCAGAGCTGGCAAATATTGTACGCGGAAAATCCGCGTCAAAGCTGCCTCGTTACGAGTTGTGAGGAGGTAGCGTATGACTGAACTGGGTGTAATTCTCATCGGCGCTCTATTGGTCAATAATTTCGTCTTAGCGCAGTTCTTGGGCCTGTGTCCGTTCATGGGCATCACCAAAAGTTATGACACCGCCTTTGCCACAGGTCTGGCCACGACATTCGTACTCGCACTAGCAGCCGTTATCTCCCACCTGATTTACCATGGCATTTTAGTGCCGCTTGAGCTGACCTATCTAAACATCATTTTATTTATTGTGGTGATCGCAGGCCTTGTTCAGTTGATCCAAGTTTATCTCCACGCCACCTCTCCGGTACTACATCAGTTACTGGGCATTTACCTACCACTTATTACCAGCAATTGCGCCGTGTTGGGTGTGACCTTATTGGCAATCAACCAAGATCTCACATTGCTACAAACCTTAACCTTCGCCATTGGCGCAGCAGCAGGTTTCACTTTAGTAATGGTGTTGTTTGGCGCTCTGCGCGAACAGCTGCAACAGGCAAGCATACCCAAAGCCTTCGACGGCACACCTATAGCCTTAGTCAGCGCAGGACTTATGAGCCTTGCGTTTATGGGCTTCCAAGGTATTGGTAGCTGATGTTCGGTCCGCTACTCATTGTTTGCGCTTTAGTGATTTTCGCTGCGGGTGTGCTGTGGATTCGCAGCAATGTGACCAAAGACGAAGACAGTTTGATTGAGACAATCGATGCACTGCTGCCGCAAACTCAATGTGCCCAATGTGGCTACCCTGGTTGCCGCCCCTACGCCAGTGCCGTTGCCGAGGGCGTTCCAATAGACTTATGTCCTCCTGGTGGACAAGAACTAGTGATTGCGCTGAGTGATCTAATGGGTGTTGATATTCCTGAGCAAACTGTCGACGAACCGGCGGCCCTAGTTGCGGTCATTGATGAAACCCAGTGCATTGGCTGTACCTTGTGCCTGCCACCCTGCCCGGTAGATGCAATCATTGGCGCTCAAGGATTCATGCACACGGTTCTGAGCAAAGATTGTACCGGTTGCGAACTGTGTATAGCCCCATGCCCGGTGGATTGCATCAGCCTTGTCCCAGCCGCTAAAACTGTGCCGCAAACACCAGCGTTTCAACTTCACGGCAAGGGTTGTATTAATTGTGGCCAATGCGCGCCAGCCTGCCCCAAAGATCTGCTACCGGACCAACTACTGAAACTTGGCAAAGGGCAACTCTGGGAACAAGCCGGTGCACTGAACCTACAAGATTGTATCGAATGTAGTTTATGTGACAGCGTTTGTCCCAGCGAAATCAATTTGGCGCAATTTTTTGCCCATGGCAAATCTATTGAGAACAAACGGCTTGCAGAAGATGCAGAGAAACTGCGCATCTTAAATCGCTTCGGAAATCATCAGCGCAGATTACAAGCTAAAGAAAATGATGTTAGCCAGCGTCGACAACAACGCATGAATGAACGCTTGCAAAAGCTTCAACAAGGCAAGGCTCAATGAGAGCGCGCACGATCATCAAAACACCTAATGTAATGGGTTGGGTTTTAGTCGCACTGTTACCCGGGCTGGCGGGTATGACCTACTATTTCGGCCTCGGGATATTGTGGAACCTATTTTTCTTATCAGCCCTTTGTCTTGTCACAGAGTTCGCAGTTATCGCCCTTAGAAATGGCTCGCTTGCTAGCAACCTACTAAAGACCCCGCTGAAAAATTGCCTTGGTGACGGCACTACCCTACTGGCGGCCTGGCTCATTGCCATTTGCCTGCCGCCCTTTGTCTCAATTCAAATCTTAGCGGTTGCAGCACTTGCCTCCATTGGCCTGGCAAAACACGCCTACGGCGGCCTCGGTAACAATATCTTTAACCCGGCGATGGTCGGCTACGCGGTAATATTACTCTCCTTCCCCCAAGCCTTGGCAGCGTGGCCGGCCCTAGGTGGCGCAGAAAGTCTTACTACAGATACTTTGAGCGGCGCAACCTACCTTTCTGAATTTCGTTATCGCGAAGCAATGACCGTCGATGAATTCTTAATCAACAACCCACAAGTTATTCACCAACAAATCATAGCTGCGCTATTTTTGCTCGGAGGCCTCGGCTTAATTTACCTAAAAATTATCAGCTGGCGCATTCCATTGACCCTACTCATTACTGTGGGTGTACTGGCCAGCGTTACCTACGATCAGGGCTCAACTCAAAGCTTGGGTTCAGCTTGGTTTCATTGGACCACCGGCGGCACTGTCGCAGCAGCTTTTTTTGTCGCTACAGATCCAGTAACCCACCCCAGCCGTCATAGCCATCAAGTGATCTTTGCCATCAGTATAGGAATACTACTGTTTGTAATTCGCACCCAAGGCAACTTGCCGGACGGTATCGCTTTTGCCGTATTGCTCGCAAATTGCGCAACCCCGCTGCTTAACAGAATCCACCGTCAGCGAGCAAGCCAGCGTGTATAGAACTGTTGCAGCACTCATACTGATCGGCGCAGCTTGTGGCACTTTGCTCTACGGCATCAATGCACAAACCTATGGCGAGATCGAAAAAAACAGAACGCAGAAAGCGCGTGAGATTATGCGCAGTCTGCTTAAACAGCCATTACCCGACAAAATCCAATGGGTAGAAGGAATCAGCGGTTCATGCACTCAAGGCTACTTTCTCAAACGCATTGAAAACGGCTATTCCGGACCTATCAATTTCTTCGCACTCTACCAACAAGATGCTTCAAGTGAGGGCGTTAGCAACCCAGAACGTCTTAGCCTTAGAGTCACGCGTCACCAAGAAACTCCAGGCATAGGTGATTTTATTGACCACGAGAGAGACAGTTACCTACCTGACCAAGATGGACAATCTGTCGCACAATGGCAGGAACTGGACAATATTGTTGGCGCAACCATTACCCATCGGGCCATAAAGAAGGCCGCTCAGAACATTCAACTGGCAGTTAAATACCACCAAGAGCAATACGCCTGTGTCGAATAATGACTTCAGCCGCGGGGCAATAGAGAACAACCCAGCTTGGGCCCAGCTGCTTGGGTTATGCCCGTTGCTGGCAGTGAGCAACAGTGTTGCCAACGCGGTGGGTTTGGCCTTGGCGAGCGGATTTGTACTGCTCGGTGCCAACACTAGCATTTCGCTGCTTAGAAAAATCATTCCCGACGTAGCGCGCCTACCTTGCTTCGTACTCATTATTGCCACCTTCACTACCGTGGCGGTAATGGTACTGGAAGCTTATGCCTTTGATATGTTCACCCGTATAGCACTATTCGTACAAATCATTGTCACTAACTGCATGATTTTAGGCAGAGCTGAAGCCTTCGCTAGCCGGCAACCGGTTAGCCGAGCAGTCTTTGATGCCCTAGGTACCGCGGTGGGTTTTACCATTGCATTACTTGCCCTAGGCACCGTCAGAGAAATACTCGGCAACGGTACAGTGCTTGCCGACATGGACTTGCTTATCGGTGACACGGCGGCTAACTGGCAACTCACTATTTTCACGTCGCCACCATTGCCCTTGGCGCTATATCCACCCGGCGCATTTCTTTTAGCTGGGATTTTATTCGCTGCAGTAAAAGCCCTAACCGCAAAAGACGATACAATTGAACGCCCTGCTACGCAGAGCGAGGCCAAGCAATAATGAAAGCCAAAACCTGATCTGAAGGTGATCTATGAACGCTGAAAAACGCTATGAAATTTTCACTCGCTTACGTGCGGAAAATCCAAACCCCACTACCGAACTCAATTTTAATTCGCCCTTTGAACTATTGATTGCAGTATTGCTCTCAGCCCAAGCCACGGATGTGGGCGTAAACAAGGCAACCGGACCGTTGTTTGCTGCGGCGAATACCCCCAAGGCCATTTATGATCTTGGCATTGATGGCCTCAAGGACTACATAAAGACCATTGGCTTGTTCAATACCAAAGCAGTAAACGCACATAAAACCTGCAAAATTTTGTTCGAAGAGTACGACAGCCAGGTACCGGAAGATCGTGCTGCATTAGAGGCGTTACCCGGCGTTGGTCGCAAAACCGCAAATGTTGTACTTAACACCGCATTTGGCCATCCAACCATTGCCGTGGACACACACATCTATCGCGTGTCTAACCGAACCAAAATCGCGCCAGGAAAAAATGTTCGCGAAGTGGAGGACAGACTAATAAAGTTCGTACCAGATGAGTTTAAGGTCGACGTACATCATTGGATGATTCTTCATGGGCGTTACGTTTGCGTAGCGCGCAAGCCCCGGTGCGGCAGCTGTGTAATAGAGGACTTATGCGAGTTTAAAGATAAGGTAGGCGATGACTAGTCAAACTGGGTCACCCGACTTATGAACTATAAATCCACCAGCTCTACATGGCTCAATGCGCCGCCGAAGAAGTAGCCGCCAACCTTACGAAAACGCTCAACACCATCAGTAGCTAAAAATTGCATCTGATGAGTAGCAGTTGACGCATTCCGCAAAAGATTATGCTTCGATAAATCCTCTGCAACGACAGCAGCTGTTGTTTGGGCAGAATCCACAACACTCACACCAGCGCCAACTAATGTCTCAATTTGCTGGCGAAACACAGGAAAGTGTGTACAACCCAACAATACCGTATTGGGGCGAGAACCAACTTCAATGAACCCACGCAGCCCATGCTCTAAAGTATGCTGAGTTAACGCCGCAGCCTGATGGCCCACCCACCCTTGCTCAGCTAGCGTGACCCACAACGGACAAGCACGACCATATATTTCTAAAGAAGGGTTTTGTTGCAGCAGTGCGCGCTGATAAGCGCCGCCCAAAATTGTACTCTCGGTGGCTAGCACCAGCACACCACTTGAGTCCGCCTGAGACGCAGCAGCTTGGGCTCCGGGTTCTACAACGCCGTAAACTGGCAGTGGAGCATAATCTTCTGCAAGGGTTTTTAAAGCCGAGGCCGATGCGGTATTACACGCAACGACCAAGGCTTTGACACCGCGTCGTACCAATTCACCAGACGCCTGACGCGCATAACGCACTACCGTATCCGCTGATTTAGTGCCATAGGGTAGGCGTGCGCTGTCACCTAAATAGATGAACTGTTCATGGGGCATGGCTTTAGCCAAGGCCGAGAGAACAGTTAACCCGCCCATACCTGAGTCAAATACACCTATTGGCAACTGGCTATCAGGCATAACTTCACCCCTACGTTAGGAGTAATCGCGTCCGCGCTTGGCTCCAAGGCGTAAGCGCAAGGCGTTAAGCTTAATAAAACCAGCAGCGTCTACTTGGTCGTAGGCGCCTTGATCATCTTCAAAGGTCACCACGTCTGCATCGTAAAGACTGTCTGCCGAAGCACGCGCCAATACTGACACAGAACCCTTATACAATTTAAGCGTTACGGTACCGTTTACCGGCGTTTGCGATGCATCAATAAGAGCCTGTAAAACCTTGCGTTCTGGCGACCACCAATAGCCGTTGTAAATCATCTTAGCGTAGCGTGGCATAAGCTCGTCTTTTAGGTGGCCTACTTCACGATCAAGGGTAATGGACTCCATGGCCCTGTGACCGCACAACATAATGGTGCCGCCCGGTGTCTCGTAGCAGCCTCGAGACTTCATACCCACCATGCGGTTTTCTACTATGTCCGAGCGCCCAACGCCGTGCATGCCACCCAAACGGTTCAGCTCGCGAAGCATTTCAGCAGGCGATAGAGGCTTGCCGTTTAATGCCACTGGATCTCCTGCTTGGTAGGTGATCTGAATAATCTCTGCCTGATCTGGTGCAGCCTCGGGAGCAACAGTCCAACGCCACATTTCTTCATCAGCAGGCGCACTAGGATCTTCTAGGCCACCACCCTCATAAGAAATGTGTAGCAAATTTGCATCCATTGAATAAGGTGATTTGGAACCACGCTTATAGTCCACGGGGATTTGGTGTTTCTCGCAAAAATCCATCAACGACTCCCGAGAACTTAAATCCCATTCGCGCCAGGGAGCGATCACCTTAATGTCTGGATCCAATGCATAAGCACCCAGCTCAAAGCGCACCTGATCGTTACCTTTGCCTGTTGCGCCATGGGAAACTGCAAAGGCCCCTGTTTCTTGTGCGATCTCTACCAGTCGCCGCGCAATAAGCGGTCTGGCAATACTGGTGCCGAGCAAATATTCACCTTCATAAACGGTGTTGGCACGGAACATTGGGAAAACATAGTTGGCGACGAAGTCTTCGGTGATATCTTCGATATAGATTTCTTTCACGCCCATAGCTTTGGCTTTTTCCCGAGCCGGCTCTACCTCTTCACCTTGACCAATATCTGCGGTGAAGGTCACTACTTCTGCGTTGTAAGTTTCCTGTAACCAGCGGCAAATAACCGAGGTATCTAGGCCACCGGAATAAGCGAGGACAATTTTGTTTTTTTCTGACACGGAACTTCCCTTGAAATTAACCGCGCCATCTTATGCGAACCCCCTTTAGATGACCATATGTATGCATTACTTGAACAAAGAAAGAAATCTTCGACTAAGGGACTTTTATTTTTTTTGGGGGGGGGCGGCAAGACAATTCGGCTTTCTTTGCAGGCAAGATTGGGGGCAGGAAAGTCGATAAATAACCCTGTGCTGATATTGAATTCTGTTATCGTGCGGCTATGGAAATATTTGAACGCTTTCGCGGCTACTTGCCGGTTGTGGTTGATTTAGAAACGGGTGGATTCAGCAAAGAGTCGAACCCGATACTAGAGCTGGCCTGCACTTTTCTTTCAATGCACGAAGACGAGCTGTCGGTTAAAAGACATGCCAAGTGGGAGGTAAACCCGTTCCCCAATAGTATTATTGATCCGGCGAGCCTAAAGGTCACAAAAATTGATCTCGAAGATCCAGATAGACACGCCATTGATGAAAAAGATGCGTTAACAGAGTTTTTTCGCGAAGTCAGAGAAGAGATGAAAGTTTCAGGCTGTCATAGAGCGGTTATGGTCGCCCACAACGCCTCGTTCGATCAGGGTTTTTTAAATATGGCCTGTGAACGCACCAATCTAAAGCGCAATCCATTTCATCCATTTACCGCCATAGACACTGCAACACTAGGTGCACTGGCATTTGGTCATACGGTGTTGCGCGAAGCTTGTCGGCGGGCCGGGATAGACTTCAGTGAAGCCAAGGCTCATAACGCCGCCTACGATGCGGAAAGAACAGCGTTGCTGTTCTGCCATATTGTCAACGCTTGGGATTATCAAACCGCCTGGCTGGATTCAGCCAGGGATGCTGAAATTTAGCAGTATCTACTGAGCTTCTGGGGTGGGGTGTTTGGCACTGGTTTCAACCAAGAGCGTTTCTAATTCGCCAGCCTCAAACATTTCTGTGATGATGTCACAGCCGCCGACTAACTCGCCTTCTACCCAAAGCTGGGGAAAAGTTGGCCAATTCGCATAACCCGGCAGTGCAGCTCTGATTTCAGGGTTGCTCAAAATATCCACATAAGCAAAGCGCTGACCACATGCCACCATGCACTCTATAGTCTGGGCTGAGAAACCACATTGAGGCGCTTGGGGAGAGCCCTTCATATATAGAATGATCGGATTTTCAGTTATCTGCTGCTTGATGTTATCCAAGACTTCTTCTGACATGTTGAGCACCTCTTGATAGAAGGGCATATTGTAGCCCTTAACGTTTAGCTTTTTATAGGCATTTACTCAGCGTTGCTGAGTAACTGATCATCACGCGTAATAATGTGGCTGCGGCAGAATTTTGCAAGTGCTGACGCAAATGCTGGAAAAGCAAAAAAACATAAGAAGTACTAAGAAAGGCTCAACCGAGAGGTCGGTATTGATTAGCATCTATCTAAAAGGATCCGTATGGCTATACCCCTAGATCAAGTGATTAACCGCCAAGGCACCCAGAGCACCAAGTGGGAAAAATATGCTGACCGAGACATCCTACCTTTTTGGATTGCGGACATGGATTTCGCTTCACCGGATTTCGTTTTCCAAGCACTACAGCAGCGGCTCGAGCACCCTATTTTGGGTTATACAAAAACGCCAGATACGCTCACCGAGGCCTTTCAAGGCTGGCTAGCCTACCACTTTAACTGGCACGTGCCCGAGGAGTGGATCGTTTGGTTACCTGGTGTTGTACCGGGCCTCAATATGGCTGCCCACACGCTGAACTGCGACCAGAGCATTATGATCCCAACTCCCGTCTACTATCCGTTTTTAGAAATTGGCGAAAATTCTGGCTTGGAGCAAATATTAACGCCCCTGCAGCTAATCAATGGTCGCTGGGAAATGGACATCGAGCGTATGGGCGATCAGCTGACTAAAGGTACCAAAATGGTCTTCATTGCAAACCCGCAAAATCCAACTGGTCGTGCTTATACTCTCGATGAGCTAACAGCGCTCGCGCAATTTATTGAAGCCAATGATCTATTACTTGTGTCGGATGACATTCACTGCAATTTAATCATCGACCCAGACGCCAAACACCTCCCGGTTGCCCTGGCAGTACCCGAGATTGCTGATCGGACCATTAGCCTCTTCGCCGCAACCAAAACCTATAATATTCCGGGCTTGAGTTGCGCGGCGGCTGTAATACCCAATGCGCAGCTAAGGGCGCGATTCCAAGGTATGGAAAAGGGTTTGGTGCCGGGTGTCGGTCCGCTAAACCACGTTGCATCACAAGCTTGTTTTAACGATCGCTCAGACTGGGTACCAAACTTACTGACCCAGCTGCGCGCAAATCATGAACGGCTAAAAAGTGTCGCAGGGGGCCGCATGTCTACACTGGACGCCACCTATCTTGCATGGATAGATGTAAGAGATTTGCGTCTCAATGATCTAGAAGCCCACTTTGAAAGCCACGGTTTGGGCATATCAGATGGCAAGCAATTTGGCCTTGAAGGTCATATCCGATTTAATTTTGCCTGCCCCAAGGCAACCCTTGACGAGGGCTTAGCCCGCCTGCAAGAAAGCCTAAATGATTAAATGCCGCTGGTAACGGCTTTATGACCGCAGGTCGGCAGGCTAAATAACATAGTTGCCCACCACCACTGCATTTAGTAGTATCTCGCTCTTATTGGCCGCATTCGTTGCGGCCTTTTTTGTTTTTGCTAGGAATGTTTCTGTATTCTGCAACGGCCTTAAGAACAGGCAGGGCAGCTTAGTTAAGTGATTAACATCGAAAGCAGGACGAATCAGCGGGTTGGAATTATTCAGCCATTGACCATTTATACGAATTAAATGCAGTACGCAAAGTTGTAAATATGAATCACGTGATGAACACCTATGGTCGAATGCCAGTTAACTTTGTTAGCGGTCAAGGCAGCTACCTGGAAGATTCTGACGGCAAACGCTACCTAGACGGTCTGACCGGCATTGCTGTGTGCGGCCTCGGCCATGCGCACCCGCATGTGGCTCAAGCCATAGCAAACCAAGCAAATACGCTTGTGCACACTTCAAATTTATACGAAATACCTTTGCAAACTGCACTCGCCGCTCGCCTATGCGAGAAAACCGGTATGGATAATGTTTTCTTTGCCAATTCAGGCGCAGAGGCAAACGAAGCCGCCATTAAACTGGCGCGAATGAAAGGCAATAACAAAGGCATTAAGTCGCCATGTATTGTTGTTGTAGACGGCAGCTTCCACGGCCGCACAATGGCGACACTTACCGCCACAGGTAACCGCAAAGTACACGCCGGCTTTGAACCCCTACTTAGCGGATTTGTACGCGCACCCTTCGACGATATAGAAGCCATCGAAAAAATTGCACGCAATAACCCAAACGTGGTCGGCCTATTTGTTGAACCCATACTTGGTGAGGGTGGCATACATATTCCGCAGAAAGGTTATTTAACCGCGCTACGCAAAATTTGTGACCAGTACGACTGGCTTATGATGGTAGACGAAGTCCAAACTGGAAATGCCAGAACGGGCAAATACTTTGCCTTCCAGCACGAAGGCATTATGCCGGATGTGCTAACCACGGCTAAGGGCCTTGGTAACGGTATGCCTATTGGCGCATGTCTCGCCCGCGGCGAAGCAGCATCTCTTTTCGTTCCGGGCAATCATGGCTCCACCTTTGGCGGCAACCCGTTAGCCTGTGCAGCAGCCCACGCGGTAATTGATGTTATCGAGCAAGAGAATCTAGAAGAGCGGGCTATTGCCTTGGGTGAGCACATTCAAGATGCCTTTAGAAAGGCGCTAGATGGCAATAATAACGTCAAAGAGATTCGCGGCGCAGGACTTATGTTAGCTGTAGAACTAAATGAAGATGCACCCGACCTTGTACATCGCGCCTTGGCGGATGGTGTGCTGATCAACGTCACCCAAGGCAATATCGTACGATTACTGCCACCGTTGACAATGACTAATGCTGAGGCGGATGAATTAGTCGCCAAAGTTGCTGGCCTAATCAACCCTTAAGAATTCAACAAGTACTGAAGAGTAATACTCCTATGGCAAAACGGGATTTTTTGTCGTTGCTGGATTTCACTAGCAATGAACTTAAGTATGTAGTTAATCGAGCTAAAGAACTCCGCATAATGCATGCGGCAGGCGAAATTTATCAGCCGTTAGTGGGCAGAACTGGCGCACTCGTAATGGATTTGAGCAGTACTCGAACACGCGTTGCTTTTGAGGCAGGTTTTGCGCAGATGGGAGCCCACGCTATTTTCCTCGCCAGCGCAGATACACAGATTGGTCGCGGTGAACCCATTGAGGATTTGGCGCGAGTAATGTCTGAAATGGTTGATATAGTCATGATCAGAACCCTTGATCAAAAGGTGATGGAAAGCTTGGCCGAGCACGCGACTATTCCGGTCATAAACGCCATGAGTTCGTTATTGCACCCTTGCCAACTTTTAGCAGATGTTCAGGCATTTGAAGAGCACAGAGGTTCGATAGAAGGCAAAACGGTGACTTTTTTAGGTGACGGTTACAATATGTGCCACTCTTATATTAACGCGGCCAAACAGTGGGGCTTCAACTTAAGAATTGCCTGTCCAGATAGCCACCAACCTGATGCAGACATTCTCGCTAGCTGTGCCAGCGCCCAGCGAGTATTAGACCCACAGGAAGCTGTTGAGGGCTCACACCTAGTAGTTACGGATGTGTGGTCGTCTATGGGTCATGAAGGTCAAGAATCTGATCGCAGAGCAATCTTTGGCCCGTACCAAGTAAATGAAGCACTATTAGACCTTGCCGATCCCGAGGTACTCTTTATGCACTGTTTACCAGCCCACCGCGGCGAGGAAGTCAGCGACACGTTGCTAGACGACCCGCGATCGGTAGTCTTCCATGAAGCAGGCAATCGTCTGCACACGCAAAAAGCATTGGTAGAGTTTTTGCTGATGGGCCGCCAGTAGGTTAATTCAACAAAGCTTTTGGAAGAGCCCAAACCTCACGGGGCCTACCACCTAGAACAAAACCTTGGTTAAGAACCTTGGTTAAGAACCTTGCAGAAAGCTTGGCTAAACGCTTTATTACAAACCCAGAGCAAGCCTAAGTGAGTGCTTGCTGCAAAGCATGCTCATAGCCGCTGAGCAGTTTTTCTCTGATCGCGCCGGCCATATCGGACTCAAAACGTTTATCCAAACGCCAATGCGTTGCGGCATCTGGTAGATCTTTCAGCACACCACAGCCTATAGCAGCAAGCACACCCGCACCCTTTGCCGTGGTTTCAATGTCTAAAGGTCGCTCAACCACCACTTGCAAGATATCGCTTAAAAATTGGCACAACGCGTGGTTCACCACCATGCCACCGTCCACGCGCAGGGTATCCACCGGAGCACCCTCCTCGGCCATTAGCCTAAGTAAGGTCTCGGTTTGAAATACCACACTCTGCAAGAACGCTGTAATGATGTGGTCCTTATCGGTGCTTAAGGTCATACCCGTGATTAGGCCACGCGCATCAGGCCGCCAATGTGGCGCACCTAAACCGGTAAAACTTGGCACAACATAAACACCTTGTGCATCTCCACCGGTGCGCTCATAAGCTGCTTGGGTATCAGCAGCCTGCTCAATTAAACCTAGCTGGTCACGCAGCCACTTCACTGCTTGGCCTGCAACAAAAATGCTGCCTTCCAGAGCGTAACTGGTTTGGCCATCGATACGATAAGCAATAGTCGCCAAAAGGTTTTTCTTTGAATAGCGCACGGTTGGACCCGTATGAGTCATAACGAAACAACCGGTACCGTAGGTACTTTTAGACATACCGGGGGTAAAACACGCCTGTCCTATTAGCGCCGCTTGCTGATCACCAGCGACACCGAGTATGGGAATGGCGGCACCAAACCATTGCGGGTCGGCAACGCCAAATTGAGAAACACTGTCGTGTACTTCAGGCAAAATACTTTGAGGAATTGCAAAGTACTCTGTGAGCTCTGGGCTCCACTGATTAGCGCAGATATCAAATAACTGCGTCCTACTTGCATTAGTCGCGTCGGTAACATGACTTACGCCAGTGGTCAGTTGCCAAATCAAATAAGAGTCCACCGTACCAAAGCATAGTTCGCCCGCTTCAGCCTTGGATTGAGCCTGGGGCACATTGCTCAGCAACCAAGCAAGTTTCGTACTGGAAAAATAAGGATCAATGATTAGGCCAGTGATTTGATTTATGGTGCTGGCCAAGTCTCGACCGTCCGCCAGTTGCTCCCCCGCCATTGCAATACACCGGTCTGCACCGCGACGATCCTGCCAAACAATGGCGTTATAAAGGCACTCACCAGTCTGTCGATCCCAAAGTAAGGTAGTCTCGCGCTGATTAGTAATGCCAATGGCTTTTACTTGGGCTGGCTCTATAGAGGCCGCAGCTATGGCTTGCCGGCCCACCTGCAAAATAGACTGCCATAAAGTGTCAGGATCCTGCTCCACCCATCCGTCGTGCGGATATATCGAATCAAAGGTCTGTTGGGCAGTACCCACTACTTCGCCCTGACTATTATAAATTATTGCCCTGCTGCTCGAAGTACCCTGGTCTAGGGCCATCACGTATGTCATTGATCATTCCTTAACGGCTGCCACTATCTTAACAGCAAGCTTAGCAGCAAGATTCAGCGCTTTGCGCTATGCCGACATTGCATTAGCTTTTTCTTTTCAGCTTTCGACTTGTAGCTGCCAATCTTTTTCTTCGACTTTTCTTCTACCTTCGCAGATTCATACAGTTTTCCAGTGGCGGCTTAGCTAACGCGCTGCAATGTGTCACTCACATACATAAATCACCGGATTATGCGGCTGAAAAACCCGCCAGTGGATAAAATTGCGCCCGCTTTTTAGATAACGAAATAGAGAATTAGATACGACTCCAAAAAAATTCAAATGACATTAAAAAAGGGGTCAAAAAGTAGCAAATTGATGTTCAATTTTGGTGCAAATTTGACCTATTTGAAGAAAAGCGCACTACATTGAGTTCATCACAAGGTTACCCCTTAATACACACAGGTTATCCACAGACTTTTCCTTGCAAAGATATTATTAACCCATTATCTTGTGTTTGCGATGCCGTAAAACTCTATATGTGGGATTTATAAACTTTGACTCGATCAACTTTTATACGCAATAAATAGAGAGAAGTCCGCGCAAAAAGGCGATTTGGCCTGGATTTTGACCTTGTACGAGAAGATATAGAGATTTTTATAGCAGTTAATTCAACATGTTAAGAGGACAACCTCAAAACATGATGATTTTGTCTATTTTCGCGACGAAGTAATACGAAATTCAACACCCAAAAAACGCTGAGTCAGTACAAGCTGCCTTAAGGCATAGCTTTTGCTGACTAAAAGCGCTGACTAAAAGCGCTGACTAAAAGCAAAGGCAAAAAGGGATACAAGGGAAAGGGAAAGGTTTTAAACATATGCAAACAGAAACACCAATAGGTTCCGCGACCGAGCAGCCACT
>Ga0209534_10000158_pt1 | contig 80206 bp, 73 predicted proteins | sample COG_07_FD_184751 | JGI IMG/M metagenome (GOLD analysis project Ga0209534, IMG submission 184751) | Pelagic Microbial community sample from North Sea - COGITO 998_met_07 (SPAdes) (version 2) | ecosystem: Environmental > Aquatic > Marine > Neritic zone/Coastal water | place: Helgoland, sampling...
TTTTATGCCAATTGTGGCAGTTTGACAACAAACCCAACTTCTTACTATCATGGACTTCCGAATGAAGGAAGTGATGGTTTCTTATATTATTCAGTCAACTCTCATATCTTACAGTTAAAAGAAGAGATAACCCTTCTTTATGGCAATTCAAGTCCAACTAATTTCCAGTTGCAATTCAAAGATCAATTGAGATATAGTCAGAATCGTCCCAATATATTTAATTATGATATGCTGATGGCACAAACATGAGAATCAAATCTCTACTCGTGCTAGCCCTAATATTGACCATGCCATTTGCCCAAGCGCAAAGTGTTTCACAATCGGATGAATTCTGGTTGGATGTATATTATGATGGAGACATTCAAACCTTGGCAGATTTGACAATTGAGAACAAGATGAACGGTAATACAGCCGTTCTTTCCAATGTGGATTTAACCAATCCAGTGGATCTTTCTCAATTGGATCCTACTGAGGGTGATTTCCTCAAAGTAGTTGTCACCTTGGATCCAAATGACCCTTCAAAGACTCGAACTATTTGCCTAATCTATGCTGGAGGTTTATTGCTGAGGACTGTTCAAATGTACTCCAATCAACAAACCATGGGTAATCTAGAAGTGTCCAACACCGGTCAAAATATTGATTGGGACACACAAGTGCTGACTGCAAATATGAAGGGTCCTTCTCCACCTTCGTCAGCAATTGTAATGACTGTAAGCAGGAGCTCTCAAGCAGTATTTATTGTCAATTGGGACCATACTGATAATTACATTCCTGCCTGTGATAATGGTTTTAACTATGATGTTGAATTTGAGTTTATTCTTGAAAATCCGAATGACTCAGGTAGATCTCAAACTGTGAGTCGTACAGTGATTGACGATAAAAATGGAGGGTTTTGCACATCTCCTTCTCCTCCTGAACCAGCCGTTACTGACCCAGAACTTCAAATTGTAATCCAACCACCCTCTACAACAATCAGCCAAGAGTATTTTAGATCATATGGGTCTGTCATGCTAAATGTCCATGAGCAAAATGCATACTATGATCAAAATGGACAAGGGATTGGATGGCAAGTTGTTGATAGTAGGCATGATCAAGCATTTGGACCATCCTGTACCGTATATGGATCCTGTTATCAGTTAATCATCATCAATTGGGTTTGAGTTCCTGTTTGTGATTCCTGTGCAAGTGCTCAGGAAACAGGAATACATTTCAACATGATGGAGTTAGGATTCTACATGAACGAGATGGGACTATTCCAAGTATCACTTCGAAAAGCAGGCTCAATTATCATTTTATGCATTTTTTTGTCGTCAATTGCTTGGGTTGGAAGTTTATCCTTGACCTTCTTTGACAACGATGAACCTGATTCTAATGAGAATGATGATCCCAGCGAAGGTGAATGGTTTACTGTGAAAGAGACCTCCATGAATCACTTCAACATCACTGTTCATGATACACCGCTAGGAAAGACAATTCTATCCTGCTCTCCATCTGGAGCTGAATATGGAAATCGTTTGAATCCGAGTTACAAACCTCTGGTAGAATCACTGTACAAGCCGTTTCCAGGCGAGATTGATCTAGATACCTTTGACCCCGAAAATTATGATGAGGATAATTTGCCACACAATGCTTACGGATCTACAATTATTACAGGAAGAGATCCTGTCTATTTCCAATTCAGCAAGGTTTTACATAATTCATCTATTAGATGCTCGTTGTACGATCAAGGAGAGGATAATCCATATGTTCAGGAGGTTGTCCTCCAAATCCCATTAGTTTCTGGTAATCACCAACAAATAGTTAACGTATCAATGACAAAAGATTGGGATGGATTGACATTACATTTTGAAAGACCTACGACAACGAGTTGGTACTCCACATCAATGATTTTTCTAAATGGGTATGATTACTCCACATCAGAAGTTATTGTAGATACAAATCAGGAAGGGGATGATCTTGTTTCAAACTCCGATTACATAGGGGATGTCGCTGAAGGGACCTGGATCATTACAGTCTTCGGAGCTGAACAGGATGGATACATTGAACATATTACTTGGTATCAATTTGACTATGATGGAAATGATTGCGATTACCCAGATTCATGTGAAACCCAGGTGGAAGTTACTCCTTACGCCACCTATAATTGGCTGCTTTGATCCAGTTGGTCCTGTTAATGAAGAATCGTAGATGTTATTCCCTTAAGGGAATAACCATCTGTGTTGATGACTACCTCATAGGTAGTTTCTTGATAACCCAAGCGCCAATGCAGATAACTTGAACGATATGTCTAACAGCACTATCAAGCATCAAATCGCCAGCATCGCATTGATTGGATTATTCATCGCCTCAGCAGCGATGATCGGTTCAGTTGGTGCCAGAGAATCATTCACAGTTATCTTCAGTCCGGAAGATGTGAACTCAGAAACGAACGCAACCTATGGAGTCACTCCTGCGACATCCACCACTAAGGAGGTGAAGATCAATATCACGGATAGAGTTGTGATGGCAGGTGCCATCATGAACATCCTTGTTGGTTTGGGTGTAGTCACTGTCTCCAGCAAGGACCCAAAGATTGCCAGAGAATTCGTCAAGTGGTATCCAATGCTTGTTGCTGGTATCGCAATCATGGCTGCTGGTGATACAATCACTTCAGTCTTTGACGGTACTTGGGATTGGAACGCTAACAGCGATTTCAATAATGCTGAAGCACTCTTCGTCACATCCTCCGCAGTTGCAGCAGGAGCTTCCCTTGCTGGTGTCAAGAAGAGCCTCTGATTGAGGTGATTTCTTGGCTCAAAAGAAGAAGAATCGTGACGATGGTTTCGCAATTGGACTACTCATTGCTTTCCTCCTGATGGCTGGATTCGGAGCAGGGGCAACTCTCTCCGACCAGTCCTCTGGTGATTCAGATGGCGGGGATATGCCGCAGGTCACAACCTGCAATGATGGAATCGACAATGACAACGATGGATTGACCGATTCACAAGACCCAGAGTGTGATCCAATGAGTCCTGAATTTGACGAAAATGAGAATGGAAACGTAGGTTGAGGGGTGGTGGTTTTGTGTCAAACAACAAGCCTGATGGGGCTGCATATGGTTCAATTGGGTTGAGTGTAGCAGCCATTGTTCTGGTAACCACTCTCATGCCTATCATCATGGGTGGATCAGTCGCTCTTGCAATCGCATTTGGTGAGGAAGTCGCTGGTAAGCAATCACCTGAAGATGATAACGGATACCAATGGTTGGAGGCTGGTGATTGTACCAGATTGGGTTCTGTGATGAACACACCTTCTACATGGCAATCCAAGAACTGGACAACCGTTGGAACGCCACTGACAGAAACGATGACTCACAACTGTTGGACATCAACAAATGATGCAGTTTATACATTGAGAATCCCAGATCAATTGGTCAATCAATCTGAATCGATAAGTCGGTTCGAATTCACCTTAGTCTCTACAGGCTACTGCAACAGTTGTCACCAGAATTGGAATATCAAATACAATCTGACGGTCAATGGGACAGAGATTTTCACTGGTGAAGAAGTCAATAACAGGATGTATGAAATCGTTAATGGAAATGACCACTGGTTGATTACATTCAATCACAGGCTCAATGGTATCGAACACCTTAGATTACGAAGTGAGGTTGGTAACTGTGATCCATTCTGTGATGTCCGAGTCAATCTCTTCAATATCACCGAAGGTGAAGTGCCAGGCTATGATTATGCGAATGAACCAATCAACAGTGGGAAACTGAAGATTGAGACTTTCACCACTGATGCTGCAACTGAAGGATTGATCATGACGGTCAGTCCATATTTGCTGACATTTCTCTCTCTGCTAATCGCTCTCGGTTCAACTCGCTATTGGGACCCGTTGAAGAGGTGGTTCGAGTGATACTCACATACGTCACCATCTATCTTCTCACAGGCGCAGTAAGCCTACTCGGACTGACCTTACTATCTCAATTCAAAATGGCAAACAACCTCTGGTTCAGGGTCATTTCAGGAGGAACATTTGGAGGATTCAGTTCTTGGTATCTCCAAGGTTGGACTCCAAGCCTATCCTACCTTGAGGCTTGCATTAATGGAGAACTTGGGTTAGGTGGATATGCATTCTTACTCTCAATCAACATCCTATCAGGTGTATGGATTTGGAACTTGATGACAACAAAGAGAACATTGGTGGTCTGAAATGAAGCTCGATGAGATGACTAAGAATGAAGATGGGTTCTTCTTTTGGGTTCAAATTGGGATTGCGGTAGGTGTCATCATCCTCTGTTGGGGAGCAGTGTACTATCTCAATGAAGCAGGTTTCTGGGGCAACCTAGGAACATCGATTGTAAATTTCACCGACATGTTAGTTGATGGTGAGGATCTAGGCGATTGGCTAGCTGGAATCATCATTGGAGTCCTTTCTGGACTATTCAATTGGGGTAAGGACCTCGGCTACAGTATTTTTTCATCATCATGAAGTGAACTTGGGTGGTTATATGGAATTCAAACAGCGAAAGCAAATCACAGTCTTAGCACTGGTAGTTCTGGCATTATCCGCAATCACCACCCTAAGCGGAGCAAGTGCTGCCAGTGCTTCGACACCAGATGATTGTCTAGTGTATGCATATGTCGAGGATGGATACGCTCACTATTCATTGGTGATGCACAACTCTACTTTGGTTGGAACTGACCTGGTAGTAAGAGCAACTCCCTCTTGTGGTGTAATTGAGGTGGTGGTCAATAATCGACCAAGAATTGGAGGTGAAGTTTGGATTGAACTCTCAATCCCACTCGAAACAAACACCATTGAATTGAATGGTGAAGGTTGGAATCAAACGTTCTCCAACTTGACGATATATCCTGCAGGGGACTTCACGGCTGGTGTTGAACAATATCGCATACCAGACCCAATAACTCTGAGTCTCAGTGACCTAGAGGAGTCGAATTTCTGGTTAGTGATTCGCTCCTCAATTCTGCTTTGGTTCATCACCACAGTTCTGTTCTGGAAGGTCTTGAATTTCATTGCCGATCGTTTCCATTGCGAGGAGGTGGTAGCATAGGCAAGGTGGGTCGGACTTGGGCAGACTTAGTTCACAACGCTATGTATCCAGTAGCATTCATTGCAATTGTTATCCTAATTCTCTGGATGGATGCATTTACATGGATCGCTGAAATTCCAGTTTGGATTCTAGGCTCTGTTGGCTCCTCGATTCTATTCATTCCATTCTTGTGGAATCGAGCCAAGGATGATGCAAGATTGGTTGTGGCAGTTCATGGAGGAGGCAAACTCACCGAATACAGAGTTGGAAAGCGATACCGATGGGATATCGAAGGAGAACCACTCATCTTCACCAGCAAATCTGGGACTCAACGATTGATTGTATCCGACTTTGACCCCTTCACTGGAAAGGCTGTTGGGACACAATTAGCAGGTCTAACCCAATTCGACCAAGCCATCAATTTGACAACCTTCGACAAACTATCGAAGGAATTCTCAACTCACTTGAGATCTGAAAGAATCACAAAGGAATCAATTGGAATTGAGGTAGAAAAGCAAGTTAGTTCATTATCCGAGAGATGGTTGAACATTCTGTATGGCTCCTTACAACCGACAGAGATTGAAGATGCATTGAACCTTCAGAGTAATGTCGATGAAATGCTGAATCAAGATGGAGAGTTTGAGGTGGTGGTTGAATGAATTGGAACCCTGCGAAGAAAGCCCAAATGCTCCTCTTGGAACCCAATGTTGAATGCTATGAACAGAAGGCACTGGGAACTGGTATAATCCCGATTGCGGGTTCAGCGAGGGCAGGTAAATCCACGTTGATGTTAGCATTAGTAGAATGGGCTGTAAAACACACACAGAGGTCATTCTACTTCGTTGGAGTGCCAGATGCTTACATCGAAGCTCTCCCTGACCATATTCGTTCTAAATCAAGTAACCCTACTATGAATGAATTGACAACTCTCCGAGACGGTATTGTCATCCTCGATGACACAGCCGTAAGCATGAGTAGCAGAGATTCAGCAACGACCCAAAGCAGGATGATCAACAGGATCGCTGGAGTGATTTCACACCTGGGTTTGACATTGATTCTCACCACTCAGAGTATGGCTGGAATTGATCTTAGTTTGCTTCGATATACTGAGATGGCACCTTTGGTCAAGAGAGTGGACAAGATGGCGCTGAGGGTTGAAAGAAGCGAATGGACTGAGGAAATCAAGGATGCTCAGGATGAACTTCATAGATTCAACTATGATCGAAGCCTGTATTGGTCTGTAGCAGATGAACAATTGTGCAAGCATCCATTCTCTGAGTGGATGGCTTCTGATGTACTCAGCAGACCATTCCGATACCTTAGCCAATCAGAATTGGATTCACAGTTGTTCGGTGAAAATAAGACAAAACAAGCCCGAAAGAAGGTGAGTAGCGGTGAGTAGAAGTCGTGAATGGAGGAAGTTGGACAACTTGGCTGCAAGCCGTATGTTCCTTGAGAAGCATGAGGCATTGTCTGCTTCACCTGAGTCAATTACACTGCGCTTCAAACTCAAACGATTAGGTGTGAATCTCAATTCACCTGCTGCACAAGAACTTCTTGCATTGGTAGACTCTCTTGGCTACCAAAAGATGCTTCGTCATCAACCAATAGCCACCCGATTTAGTGCGGTAAAACGCAATACTGCGAGCAAAAATGTATGGGGATAATCACTCCGCCCACGCTAATGTTACATAGCGCACAGTTTAGAATTGCTCTACGGGATTTGCTGGAGGAGTTCGGCTACCCTCCTGAAGAATGTGAAAGGGCGGTCCGCACAGTATTGGAACAAGCTAAGTTGAATGCCAAAAATATCGATTGATTGTATTCAGTAAAGCCTTTTTCCACTAGGGGGTAGTTAACTACCTGCGTTAACCACCTCCGAACATTTGATAAGGAGTACCGTTATCCGCTAATTATGACAGGCAGAAGAGCGCCACGTATCAGTCCGTGTTGTTTCCGCCCAATGACTCGCCTTTATGCTAAGGTGAAGCCAATTGGCGGAGGTAATGCTACAATGAAAGCGACAGGTTGGATGTGTCCAGAACACCGCCACCTCGAATTAGATGAAGAGACTCCCTTTGAGAAGGCATGGAAAATCATGCAAGCAAATCAGGAGCCAGAACCAGCAAAGTGGGTTGGCGTGTTAAAGCGAGGTGATGAGTAATGTCTCTGGCAACAAAAACTCTGAATGAACTTCTTGATGAGAACCTAGAGGTGATCAAACTCACTCGCAACCCTAGTACCTTCAGAGGCAGAAGAGTTGTAATCAACAGTTTCAAGGCTGCATTTACTGCTCTTGGGTTCAACAGTCTGGATGACATCAACGATATCCTCAACATGGCACATTTCACCAAGGAACTTGGTGACCAAATCGCCAATAATCAATGGGGTTCAAAGTACTCTACTAACTCTCAACGCTATCACACAGGAAAGGCGATTCTATCTGAAATTGGAGTTGAAGCTCCATCGGTGGCGGTCTACATCAATGCTAAGCAAAATGTTCTGTCCAACGGCTCAACCGAAAAATCGATTCAAGAAACAATCACTGCGGGTCAAATTGAACGATTGATGGCAATTCTTGATGAAATCATGGCAGGGAGACCAATCAAGGTCAAGGGTTCTTATGTTACACCACGCAAAGTAGCAATGGGTAATCTCTATCTCAAGATTGCAGCTCCATATGCGCTTCGTCAAGGTTCAATCATGGATTTGAGACCTAGTGATTTCAGTTATGAGAATCTCACTTATCGTATTCAGAAGGGTGAGAACAAGGGTGTACCAGTTACTCGACCAATGAATAACATGACTTGGGATGCCTACGAGCAATATCTAGCCATTCTCGGTCATCGACCAGAGAAGTTGTTCAATGATGCTTCTTGGCTCTCTGCATTTGTCAAGGTTGTGATGTCTGAGGCGGGTGTTGAGGCTCATCACGGCAGACACGGAATTCACCGTTTCAGAAGATCATTGGTTACTTGGGCATACAACAACAACAAGATGGTTGAGCACTTCTCTCCAGCACTGGATCACAAGAATACCGAAGTCACTGAGAATGTCTACATTGACCTCACTCGCAAGCAGCAGAAGGCTAACCAAATTGTCCTTGAGTATCAAGGCGACCACTTGGGCTTAGACGACCGCCTTACTCAAGTTGAGCAAGACATGGCTGCCCTCACCAAGATGATGAGATTGAATGTAATTCAGAAGCGTGTTACTGCAGATGAGTTTGAGGCATACGATGAATCACACAAGTCTTGGCTTGAGTCCATTGGGATTGACCAGAATGCAGCCCTATTCCGTGTCTCTCATGACTATGAAAAGATCAACGAGGAATATCAGCAACGCAAGGAACTTCTTGGTAGAGATACAACCAGTAAGAAGGGAGATGATGATGACCATGAAAGTGGTACTGCTAACTATTCCTCTGGGTCAGGCGACCCTCCCCCACACTCCAGTTCAAGTCTGGGAGCGGGGACCACATTTGCAACGACCCGCGTCGGCGTGGTCCCCGCTAAATCGAGAGGTTGAGCGTTTCTTGCTGTGTCCTCTCTCATGGGAGCGGGGACTCTTATTGCAACCATTTTGAGCATGAAGCCTTCAACAACAGTTTCAGCACGCGCAGGCCAAATGTTCGGTGGAATGGTCTACATATTCGTCAGCATGCTCGGTGTTCTTTCTTTGTTTGGATTCATCATAGCAGTGATTGAAGGCAGGTTGATGGAAGATGTTTTCAACGCCGAAGGCGGTTGGTTGACGATGTTTGGTTTCATGGCGGTTGCACCGTGGATGATTGTTCTTGCTTCTGAAAAATTCAACGGATTTCGAACGCTGGTGTTTGATGCAGCCGCAGGTAGCGTTTCTTCCATGCCTAAACCCATAGCTGTTGGTAAGGTGAGGACGTTCAAGCACGAGAAGGTACAGGCGATTGTTGTGAGAAACCACGACTTTGAGAGCACACGGTATCATCCTGAGGCGCAGGCGAAATATTCCGATTTTCTCGACCCGGGAGTTCACCTCTGGACCACAGAAGGGTTGTACGCCCTCTTTTCGTTGCTTTCTCCGGAAGTTGCAGTTGATGCAACCGGGCCGTTGGCGGAGTACTATGGCGTAGAAGTGTTCATCAATCCCGATGACGAAGTTGACGGCACTCGCAAGCATGAAATGAGGTACATGGGTGAGTAGTTGCCCGTTTTAGAACTATCAAAATCAGCGTTCTTATAGATGGGCTGCATGGGAGGAGTGTTGAGTCTTATGGATGCAATGAGAGGAATGATGCTGATTCTCACCGTTGTATTTGGTGGAATGTACGTCAATGTCGGCGTTCAGCACTTCACCAATACGGTTTGGTTTGAGCCCATCGTCCCCACAATTCTTGGCGACGCAGCCTTTTGGGTCTACCTGACCGGCGTCATTGAAATCGCTCTTGGCATTGGACTCATCATCCCTCAAACTCGACGTCAAGCCGGGCTGTGGAGCGCAGCGTTTCTCGTTGCCGTCTACTGGGCCAACCTCAACATGTGGGTCAACAACATCGCCATTGGGGGCAACACTTACGCCGATTTCTGGCACGTGCTACGCTTGGTCGCCCAAACAGGCATGATCGCACTTTCATTGTTGATTGCAGGACAACTTACCGAAGAGCCAATGACGCTTGAATCCTCATCGCCTTAAGCACTTGAAGTGAGCGTTAATCAGCGGTCTCTTGAACGACCAGAGCCTTGGTTGCCGCCGCTGCCACGGTTGCCTTGTCCTCGTGAACGGTTTGAGCCTTGATTGCCCCCACCGCCGCGGTTGCCTTGCCCTCGTGAACGGTTTGAGCCTTGATTGCCTCCACCGCCACGGTTGCCTTGCCCTCGTGAACGGTTTGAGCCTTGATTGCCTCCACCGCCACGGTTGGGTCTGGAGTTCTGTCCTCCTCCGCCAGAGTTGTTGGGCTTTCTCCGGTTTCGTGAATTGTTTGAGCGGCCCCCTGAAGACTTCCCGTCCTTGATTTTCCCCGGCTTTTGACCGGGTTTTGGAATCGCTGCAGGGTAGTGGTAACGATGCTCCTCATCTCGGGGAACTTCAAATCCAATCAGTCGTTCAATGCCGACCAAATACCCGGATTCGGATTCATCACAAAAGCCGTATGCGATTCCTGATTTCCCAGCCCGGGCAGTCCTTCCAATTCGGTGAACATAACTCTCTGGCTCGTTGGGTAAATCGTAGTTGAATACGTGGGTGATTCCATCCACGTCGATGCCTCTGCTTGCGATATCCGTGGCTACCAAGATCGAAGTTGTACCGCTCTTGAAGTTTGCAAGAGCTTTTGTTCGTGCCCCTTGGCTCTTGTTTCCGTGGATTGCTGCAGCATTGATGCCGTCCTGGTCAAGTTGCTTGACCAAACGATTCGCACCGTGCTTGGTTCGTGTGAAGACAATGCCTCGAGCAACCTCCTCCTCCTTGATGATATCAGCGATGAGTCGGCGTTTGTCTGCTTTTCGAACAAACATGATCTTCTGAGCAATCCGCTCAACGGTAATCTCTTCTGGACTGACATCAACCATCACGGCCTTGTTGAGGAAGGAAGATGCAAGGTCGGCGATGGATTTGGGCATGGTTGCACTGAACAACAGATTTTGCCGTCGTTTTGGGAGCAACTTGAGCACCTTGCGAATGTCGCGAATGAATCCCATATCGAGCATTTGGTCGGCTTCGTCAAGAACGAAGAATTCAACGCGTCCAAGGTCGATGAATCCCTGCCCGATGAGGTCCAGCAAGCGGCCCGGTGTTGCCACCAAGATGTCCAGTCCTTTCTGTAGGGCGCGTACTTGTGGATTTTGCTTTACACCACCGAAAATGACCTTGTGGCGGATGTCCAAATGCTCACTGTATGCAGAGAAGCGCTCATCAATTTGCGCTGCAAGTTCTCGAGTAGGGGAAAGGACCAGGGCGCGAATGTACCGCTTCCCCTGCGGCCGTGAACGACTCATCACCTGCAAGACCGGTAGGGCGAAGGCTGCGGTTTTTCCGGTTCCTGTTTGAGCAACACCAAGCACGTCTTTTCCATCGAGTAAGGGGGGTATGGCTTGCTCTTGGACCGGTGTCGGGATCGTATATCCTTGCTTTTCCACGGCTCGTAGCAAGTCCTTTGAAAGGCCGAGTGATTCGAATTTTTCCATCGTTTTATTCTCCAATTGGACGGTAGTGCAAGGCAAGCATGTCCATCCAGAACAGCGTTCGGTCCGCCCCCTCCCCTAAAACAAGATGGGGTGTTGCACATCGCACTGACCTCATTCTTGGTTGTTCGTACCGAAGCGGACCCAGGTTCATCCGGAACGGTATTGAATTCATCTTTTCGTTTCTTTATATGCGGTTGTACGGTTATGCGAGCATGGGTCTGATTACACCGTTCGGTTCTGTTCACGTTCCCCACAGTGTGCCAAAAGAGCGCGTAAGCGCGGTCGAGCGAGCGCTTGAATGGTGCAACACCATTACCGAAACAAGTCCATTTTGGGAACACAGGAAGGTTTCAAAACATCTTGCTGTAGAACGGCAGGTCAATGGCGAACTGGTGACGATTTTTCCTGTTCTAGCTGCGAAGCAGGACTTCGGAGACGGTCAAACCGGCTTTTCACGTCATCATCTCCCGGTGATGGTCAACGGCAAATCCGTGTGCGTCGTCCCTTCTTCTGGAATCAAAGAGCGAGAGAGGTCCACCCTCCTCCACACGGATTTAGTCGCTTCTCTTTTGCAATTGTTTTGTGTTGAACACCCACCTCTAAACAAACTTCCTCGGACCCTTGGAAAAGCCCTCTATCCCAAAGCCTTCCCCGGGGGAAGGTTCGATGCAATGGGCCACAACCCCGAACGTGCTCGCCTCCAAAATTTGTTTCAAGAGGAGGTTACCAACGACGAAGCAGCGATTGAATTCTTCACGCATATGGACGACCAACGGTGGATGCATTGCCGTGACCTTTTGGACAGGCATCACCATCCGAAATGCACACAGTTCCACGCAGAGCGCATCCTCTCGGCATCTGTCGCAACCAACAGGGACGTTCTCTGGGCCTTGGAGTCGCTGCTCTTTCTCGACCAAGACGGCAACAACAAACACCTTCCAAGGTTCATGGTTCATCCGAGCGATGAAATCGTTATTTTTGCGGTCCAACAATTCCAACCCGCTGATGAAAAAGAGGCGTGGGATACATGGTTACCCTTGCTTCAGCCAGACGGTGAACCGTCCTTTTGGGAAATAATTTTCCGCTTGATGGAGTATCCCGATTCACGGGAACGCTTGTTGGACCGTTGTCAGCAGATATACGAAGGATCGGACCAACTTGAATTCAAATCCAGGTTGCTTGCTTGGTTGTCAAATTACCGCAACATGGATGAACGGGTGCAAACCGTTCTCAACCAACTTGGGTCCCATCAACTCCCATCGTTTCTCATGGAGGTGCAAACCTATGGCCCATGGTTTGAGGCGTTTGCATTTGAGCAACTTCAACTCGGCCGAAGCAGGCTGAACCGTGGGGTGCTGAATGCCACGATCCTGAACCCTTCGTTCGACCACTTTAGGCTATGGGAATACCTGTTTAACTCATCGTCAGGAAGCGTAAGAACATCGTTGATGCCCCATCTAGCAAATGTAGGGACCGACAAAGCGTTTTGCCTTATCGAGAGTCAAACCAACCATGAATTGCGCTTTGTATCCCGAAGGGCCTATGTCTGGATTGCATCCTTCAAGCGTCACCCTCGGACAAGAGCTGTACTCCTCAAAGGAATGGAGTCTCAATACAGGGGCGTGCGCCTTGAATGTCAACGCCAACTTCAACTTCGTCGGGACGAAGGGTTCGACCGTTGAGTGTTCAACTCAAACGGTAGCAGCGTTTCCAAAGGTGTAGGTCATCATGCCTGCATCTTGGTAGAGTTGAGGCATTTGGCCAGTCGTTCCGAAGTGGTAAAGGGCGACGACTGCAACCTGTTCTGCTGCATTGACTGCGGCGACCAACAGAGCGATACAGATGGCTCCAAAAATTAGGCCAATGGGGCCTATTGCAACCGTCAATGCAAGGGTGATGATGACGATTGGGATTCCTATCAAGAAAGCGATCAAGGCGATTCCAAGTCCAGAGGTGATTTGCTCTCCCCATGTCTTGAAGAACATATCCTTGCTTGAACTCAGGCTCTCTCCAACGCTCTTGCCTTCGATGATCATGTACGGGAGCATGAAGAAGGTCATCACAAACCATGCGAGTCCGCCGATGAGGTGGACAATGGTTGCAAGGACTTTCATAGCATCATTATCACTGCTGCGAGCGGCTCCTTCGAGCATCTTGAGCAGAAGTCCAACGGTTCCGGCGATAATACCCCATAGAATGATGATGGGTAGGCGGCTCAAAGCAGCTCTGAATCCATCGGAAAACGAAGGGTCTCCGCCTGAAAGACGAATGTTGGCATTGGCGACAATAGCACAATTCCAAAACACGACGATGATGCTGACGAGCATGTAGCCGACAAAGGTGAATCCAAGATAAGCCGGGGTAGCGGCACCTTCTGCGTCGAGGGCCCAAGACATTTCCATGATTTGTGGAATGGCTATAGCAACAAATGCGGCCATGCTCAGCACACCGGAGATGATCATGTAGACCATGAGTTCGGGGTCTTTTTTGACCACACTCATGCTCAATTTGCTCATTTGCCAGCCGCGTCCGATGGTTGCGAAGAATCCCATGACTCACCGAAGCACCCTTGCTTTAATTCAGTTTTCCCGAATTTGTCGCTGATGGAGGGCTTCAACCGCCAAAACACTGACTGCAACTTGAAGGTTGTAAGATGGAACGAAACCGGCCATGGGCAGTTTGACCACAGCATCACTTGCGTCCAAGACCTCTTGACTCACGCCATGCCGTTCTGCGCCCACAACCAGCAGCACGTTTCCAGTCAAGTCCTCGTCCCACGGTCCGTGCGTGCCGATGTCTTCAGCAGCAACGATCCGAAAACCGTTCTCTTTTGCGCTGACGAGCAGTTCTTCGGTCGTGGTGTAAATGACAGGGATAAATCGGTCGGCTCGCATGCTTGCGCGGCGGATGGTGCGGCGTTCCTCATGCGTTTTAACGACGTTAAGCAGCACAGCATCTGCTCCAGAAACTTCAGCGGTTCTGATGGTGAATCCCAGGTTTGTTGAATACTCAACGCCGTCAAAGAGCCAAACACACCCACCGGCACTCATGACTTCTTCCAGTGTGTTGTGCTGGGGTCGGCCCGTCAATGCGAGGGCGATTTGGCCTCCATCTGCCGACATTCTCCAGAGGTCGTTGGTTGAACCTTCATCAAGCGGCACGTCCAAGGTTTCACACAGGGCCCGCAGTTCCGTAGTGTCGTGTTCACGGTCAACCAGGACCCTGTCGATGGCGACTCCACTGTTCAAGGCGTCCATGACCGCGGTCAATCCGGTGATTTGGCCAGCCATGTCTTGGGCTGGAGCGGGATGCTCAAGAGGCTAACCCTTCTGGGGAGGACATGGCGAAACAACATGCCCCTCGCTTCTTAGCCATCGTGGAAGCGGCAAGAGAATCAATTCCTGAATGCAATACTGAAGAATTGAAGCACATGCTGTCCGATGGTCAGCCGCTTCTGGTCGTTGATGTTCGGGAACGTTATGAATTCGAAGCTGGCCACTTGGAGGGGGCGGTTCACATTGGAAAAGGTGTGCTTGAGCGGGATATTGAGAAACAGGACATCCCCGATGATGCTCGTGTAGTCTTGTATTGCGGTGGGGGATACCGGAGCGCATTAGCGGCGAAGTCGTTGCAGGACATGGGATGGACGAATGTATCATCGCTGTGGGGCGGATGGCGTGGAATCCAAGCCGAAGGCCTACCCGTTTGGAAGGCATAGTTCTCTTCATCGCGTGGGCAGACTCATAAAGGGGAGTTTTGTCCGCAGGATGCTGAGAAGCGTAGGTGGTTATGATGACTCAAGGTTTGTACCAACATGTTCGTTCAACTTGGAAGCGTCCAAAGGATGCACTGCCCCACATGTACCGGCAGACTCGCATGGCCCAATGGCGCCGCGAGCCGGTCAATTGCCGCATCGAACGCCCAACTCGCCTTGACGCCGCCCGCCGAATGGGCTACAAAGCAAAGCAAGGCGTTGTCCTCATCCGCACCCGTGTCCGCCGAGGTGGACTTCGTAAGGGTAAGATTCACATGAAGCGCAAGCCATCCAAGGCCGGTATTTCCAAGATTACCATGGCCAAGAACACGCAGCGTATCGCAGAAGAGCGTGTTGCACGTCACTTCCCTAACCTGGAAGTCCTCAACTCGTACTGGGTTGGCCAAGACGGAAAGCACAAGTTCTTCGAAGTGATCATGATCGACACACACCACCCTGCTATCGTTAACGACAAGCAACTCGGTGTGTTCTCCCGTGCAAACGGCAAGACCGCCCACCGTGGACGTGCATACCGAGGTAAGACTTCTGCCGGTAAGCGAGGACGTGGATTGCACAAGAAGGGTAAGGGTGCAGAGAAGTTGCGTCCTTCGCTCAAAGCAAACCTCAACCGCGGTAAGTGAAGCATTCAGCAGTGCTGATGTTTGGTTAATTGTAACCATCTTGAGCCGTTGCTTTATTGACCCTAGCCGGTAGTGGATGACCATGGTGCAAGGAGAAGAGGTCATGTCCCGTTGGGCCGGCCTTGAAGTCTACTTGCCTACTGGAAGGAAACTCGGTACCGTTTACGACGCAGTCATCGACACCAATACCCTCCATTGTACGCATCTCTTTGTTTGTGATACGCCTGAGGATTTGGTGGAAGGAAAGTTGCACGTTGCGGTTCCTTGGCGATGGGTCCGTGCAATCGATGAAGTGGTGTTGCTACGTTGGTTTCCACCGACTCCAATACCGATGAATTCTTGAGGTGTTAAGATGGGTATTGACGTTCACGTTCTTGGTACTGCTTCGGCACGCCCAACCAACCGTCGGGACGTCAGTGGAAGTGCAGTTAAATGCCCTGACGGCATTGCCGTTATCGATTGCGGTGAAGGGTTTCAAAGTCGTTTTTCTCATCAGCGTAAGATGCTAAAACAACATGAAAAAGGAACGACGCTCAAACCCGGAAACGTTGACGTATTGCTCTTTACCCACGGCCACCTTGACCATACCTGGGGTGCACTTCCCTGGATGCAAACCATGAGCCTTGACCACAGGGAAGCGCCTCTGTTGATTCTCGGCCCGAGCTCCAAACCGGTACTTGATGCTCTGCTCAGTGGCTCCGAATTGCCGGCCGACACACCGCCATCCGAACTTGCACGCCAATGGCGCAGTTGGCATTCTCTGGGTGCTAATGACTCGGGGCTCTCGTTCCCAACCCGTTGGGTTCTTGGCGACATGGCGGAGCACCGTTGGGTCGAACTCGATGCGCTAACAGGCAAAGCCGTAGCTTTGGAAAGCATGCCTCAACCCATCGGATGGTCTTCGTGCAAAATCGAGGCGTTGCAAACACGCCACTCCGTCCCCTCATGCGCATGGGCCATCAAACAAGTTGGCAAGCGGGGGAAATTTGACCGCCTCCGCGCGGCAGAACTTCGCCTTACTGAACAGCAACGAATGAGTCTTGCTCGTGGGGATGACATCACACTTGAGAATGGGGATCGCCTCAATGCCAGTTCATTTCGAGGCCAATCTGGCTCGGGCTTGAGCGTTATTCTATCCGGTGATACTGCCGAGGGAGCTCCGGGACTCCTCACTACGGCAACACCAACCTTGCTCGTTCACGAAGCAACCTTCCTTGAGGCTCAAAGCGACAAAGCGGATGAACACCTCCATTCGACCGTTTCCGGGGCCGTACGAACTGCTCAAAAGATGAAGGTCAACCACCTCGCCCTTACCCACTACAGCAGCAGAATCAAAGATATTGAAACGGTATCAAATGAAATCGATATTGGAGATGCATCGCTTCATGTCGTCTGCCTCAACGATGGTGACCGGCTCCGTATTGGTGAGGACGGCTCAGTCAGTCACCTCACGTTCACCCAAGAAGGCTGGTCAAAGCGAAACATGTCACCAAATCGTTGAAGAGGAAAACGCTCATCCTCGTTTCATGCGCTCGTTCGTTTTGGTCCTTCTTTTGCTATCAGCGGCCTGCGTTCCAATGGCAACATCTGCAACTGAAGGACGAGACAGTCCTGGCTGTTTGACACAAAGCATTGCTAACCTTGCCTCTACGGTAGACATTGACCCAGGCGTCTGTATTATCGTGGACTTGGGCGCTCTTACCCCCGGAGATGTCTTTGAAATCGAACTCGTTATCCTTGACGATGCACTGGATGTTCTGTTCTTCAATGAGAACACCATTCAGCCCTATGAATTGGGACAATCCTACCGCTCGACAATGGAACAACCAGCATCCACAGAATTTGCTTTGGGCGGGTATGAGTTCCATTGGGCTGTCCCTCCTTCCATCCAATCGAAAAACTGGTACATGGTTCTGGACAATCTCGCTCATGATGGTGATGCAAGTGCCGGTGACCAGGGCGGCGTACGCAGCAAAGTATCGGCCTCGGTTGCTTCTCTTGAACAGGCCTATTGGACGCCCTACCACGACTTGGTCGCCGTAGGTGAAAACGATTTTTCCATCCTCTTATCGGGTGATGATTTGCGCCTGGATGCGGGAACAACCGTTGTGGTTTCAGCGTGGGACTTGGACTTTATTGGAGACGTATACTTGCAAACACGCCTGATGCATCAACGCTACGAATTAGGGGCAGTAGGTGTCCAGTACATCGACGGCGGTGCCCTTCAGAGCGTTGATGTTCCAAAATCAGTGACCTGGATGGTCCCCAATGATCTTGACGGCGAAGAATTGCTTTTGGTTGTTGACAATACAGACGTCCCTCTTGGTGGAGGCAATGGCACAGATGACCTGCGCATGTCGGTACGAATTGAACTGGCACCTCCGTTGACTCCGGTCGTTACGGACGCAAGCGATTCAACGGTATCCATAGGGGAATCCATTCTACTTGACGGTTCAACAACAGCAAACCGTCTGGGACAAATCGCTTCGTTGCAGTGGGATTTTGATGATACGGTGGACGAAGATAACGACGGGGATTTCAAAAACGATGCTGACGGCTCAGGGTTCACAGCATCTCCCTCTTGGGGCACGCCCGGTGTCAAAACGGTCACCGTAACGTCCACTTCTCCAACCGGAGAGCAAGCCTTCTCTGACCACTCAGTTACCGTTGTTGATACCGAAGAACCAACCGCTCGTATTGCATCAAACGGCACACCGATTTCTGGAGGTTGGAAGGTCGACAGAGGTGCTGGCATTTCGATGAACTGCCTTTCCAGTACCGACGACGATGCAGTAGCAGCATGCGATTGGACGCTTAATGGAGTACCCTTTGGAAACGCAACAACCCTTCCATTGCTCTGGGATGAGATTGGAGTTTACGAACTCGCGCTCGTCGTGTCGGACGCCGCAGGGAATACTGCGACCACATCGGCTACAATTCGTTCCGTCGATCCGACCATCCCTACATTCAACACATCGCTCTTGGCCGACTTCCCAGCCAAAGTTTCCGCAGGTGACAGTTACACCTTCAAAATTGAAGTCAGTGATGCATACGATAGGGACACTGCCTTGCGAGTGCACTGGGATTTGAATCCGTTAAAGGATTCGGACGGTAACGGAGATACTCGAGACGATGCAGACCTGATGGGACTTCAACCCAACATTAATTTCGACGATGAAGGAGTCCAAGACATCGTCATTACGGTATTTGATGCGTCAAACAACACGGCTTCGTTTGCATTCAAAGTAGAAGTGGACCCTCCATCATCCAGCGCAGGCTTTGCTGGGCCTGTCATGATGGTACTGATTCTGCTCTGTATAGCCGGAGCTGTTTCCGTTCTTGGGTTCCGTTCCTGGCAACGTCGTCTTGCCGTCGATATGTTGACCGGTCGAGGCCTCAATGAAGACGAGGCGCATGGCCAAATTGGGATGGTAGCTCAGCGTCGTAAACTTCCCTTATTTGCGAAGGCCATAGAAATCGCTGGATTGGACCAAGGAGAAATCAAATCCAAGGACGATTTGGTAGCCGATGCAAAGGCCGCAGAGATGGAAGCGATTTACGGCACCGCCGCTAGTACTGCTGACCCGAACCTTTCGTTTGCTCCTCCTCCACAATATCAAACCGAAGTGATCTCACAAGGAAGCAGTCAAGCGGCTCGAGAAGCAGCATCGCTCTTTGATATGGAGCAGACTGCAACCCCGACTTCGGCAGTCACAGTTGATGCACTTGCAGCATTTATGGACGACGAACCCGAGCCCGTAACTCAACCCGTTCCTGTTCCAGTGGAGAAAGCAGCCGCCATTCATGAACCGGAAGCGCCTGCTGCTGAACCTGTGATGACCCGTTCGGAAATCCAGATGCCGGCCACGGCCATCGAGCCTCAACCCGCTCCGAAAGAAGTGGAACAGCCGGATGCGCCTGTCAACATCCGTCACACCTGTTCAGCATGCAATGCAGTGTTTGAAATCGATATGCCGGTGGGCGTTGAACTTGCGGTTGTTGGTTGCCCCGGTTGCGGTGTTGACCAAACCATCACCCAAACCTCCTCTTGATGTGCAATGAAGAACACCACTTTGTATGAGCAAACCGGCGAATCCTTCTCAAAGGATGACCCCCGACCTGCACCCATGGATGAGAAGGTTACGCGTGTTATTCGTGCTGGCCTTCCTCAATCGGGTGACCCAAGAAAGGCAGCATTGCTCCTTGTGATCATCATGATGCTTTCCATGATGCAACCTGTTTCCGCAGATTCTAGCGTGGACCGCGATGACTTCGGGGTTCTTGATGCGCTAGCAGAAACGCTTGCAAGCCGTTCTGATGCGAATGAAGAACTGGTGGCCATTAACGGGGCGCAGAATTCCTTCGCTATTCTCGACGCTTCCAAGCGGCCAGTTCAGGCAGGAGACGCTCTTGCTGACGCAGAGGGGTACCTCAACCAAGTTGAACTTCGGGATACTTCACCTCTGGTCGAAGATCATCCACGCCCCTACAATTTCTTGACCGACCTGGCCACGAGCCCGGACGATTGGCCTTACAATCTCTGGCAGACGCTGTTTTCGGTTGAAAATCTCGGGATTGACAACCTCCTCGGCGTTGGCATCAACACGTATGCAATTTACGTCAATTTCACATCTCGAAACAACGGGCCTTCTTACGAGGCCTGGGATTCGGGGACCTTCACTGGAGAACTTATTGTTGGAACCGATCTTGTCCTGTTCAAGAATTTCGTTGACATTGATGGGGATGGCACTGACGACCTTTCCGTTGCGTTAACCATCGAGGGCCTTACCACCCTCAACGAAGGATGGGGCGTGGAATTCAGCGATGGGATCATACCGGTCATCGAAGAAATCTGGCTTCGCCCGACCTTCCAATGGAACGTTGAAGCCCTCAACGAAAACGACCCTCTTTGGGATGAACTTGAGCATCTTGAAGTGTCGTTGATGAAGGGACTCGCCTTTGATATTACCTTGTCCAATTCAGAATCTTACGCCATTGTCATCGATACAAGATTTACTCAACCTCCACACGACGTAACACTCGGGGTTGGCATCCAAAAGATGACGTTCAATCTCAACGCCTTGTACGCATCGGTTGGTCAGTTGGGCCTCGACCTTCTCCTGGGTCAAGTCAACTCGAGCGACCTCACGCTCACCAGTGTCTCTGCCCCTTACGCCGTACGGTTAGCAAATCCAAATGCCGACGGAGGTCAGAAGCAGACAGACTGCAGTCAAACGTTCAATTACGACCCTGCTACGGACGGTGAAGCGGAAAGTCGAGCCCACAAATGCAGCATTGGAATCGGTATTGGTTACGTTCACTTTGGTGAAGCAAGAAGCGATGGTACGGTGCCCATTCTTGAAGTGGCTTACCTTGACGTAGGATTCCATCCCGACAAGGGTTCATCGATTCTACCGGCCGAAGTTGATTTGACGCTACGCAACGACAACTACGGACAAAACTCCTTTGATACCGTTGAATTGTACTCCGATGTTGATATCGACGTGTACCTTCACTACTTTGAGGACCGTTCAAACGTCCCGGAAGGGGACAGTCCATTCGGGAACATCACGGATTCACGCATATGGATTCGCGGCCTTCCTTCGGATTCGTTGCACGAGGACGAAATCAATGCCATCTTCACGATGATTGGAGAAGCACCAGGTTCAGCAAACCTGCCGGGCGAAATCCCCGAACGCCTGTCTTTTATTATCGCCATCAAGAATTTCACTGGAGACCAAACCAACAACATCAACGACCCCACCTTGCCTGTCAATCCGGCGGCACCCCCCAATACCTTGTTGCTGATTGCTGGAACGGGCTCGATTTCCTCTCTGGACTTCATTTCCACGTTCAAACGAGGTGGCTACGAAGACGACAGTTCGTCAATGCTTGTCCGAGTAGAAGATGTGCCTCGAGTTATTGTCATTCAAGGGAGCTTCCTCATCCCCTCGAGTGGGACCAGTCGGATCAATTTTGATAACCCGAATTTAAACTCAATAGCGCAATTGTTTGACAATGCTCTCCTGACGGTGATTGAGGTTGTATTGGACATCGGTACGATTCTCAATGGATTGCCCAATGCGGTTGTTGGGACTGCGGGTTCAACCGGTGGAGAAGTTGACATTCAGTGTTTCAACCAGGTGAAGAAAAGTTTACCCACGTCCCAAAGAGAAGCGACCTACCTCGGCGAAATGGCCTTTGCATTGGCCAGCAGCCCTCAGCCTTGGTTGCCTGAAATGGACCACATCTTGCTCTCTGAAGATACCAATATCGAGGTGGTAAACGGTCGCTTAGGACCCCAAGACCCGCTGGTTCCTGTAGCCATGAGCATGCGAATCGGAGGCATCTCCCATGTCCGGCATTCGTTTGACCCCGTGAATGAAATACGCAACATGGAACTGGATGGCGAAGCGGCAGGCTCCCTCCTCATCGGGCACATTCGACACGACGACGGGAACTTGGACGATGCCGTCAAACAATCGGCCACTGTTTCAAACCGCCCCGGTATGTTCAATATTTTGCAAGAAGCAGAGGCACTCCAGTACAGCGCAAGTGAGCCCATTGGGACCATTACCTACGGCGGCGAATCTGGAAGCCAACGCAATGCGATTCGCCTGGACGGTTTGCCTGCGACCTTCTCATTGATTCTTGGAGACACGGTGGGTTATGTCGCTGATGTTCCAATGGAAAGCATTCAGATTCAGATGACAAACGCCACGGTCCCCCTGACCATGGACGGCGACCACATGCGCTTCTGGGTGAATGAAGATACGGCAGAAGCAAGTTTGAGCACTCAAATTTCTGATGTGACCTCAATTCAACGCTTGAGCCCGCTTATACCGGGGTCGTCTGGCCCGGAAGGGAATTCTGTAGTTGAACTGGTTCGTTCTCAATCCTCTCCGTTTGGCGTGTCGGTTGAAGACGATACAAATTACGAGGACCCGTTCCTCGGACTCAACGGCAAAGTGTACTTTGCTCCTCTCCCTGCTAACATCTCCCTCACATTGCCGAGCGATGTTGATTCTGACGGCCTTGAGCTGCCGACCTTTGGGGAAGACGAGGGCATTGAAGCCTTGTCGTTCTTCTTGGGCGATTTGGTAGACTTTGGGACGGTCGTCAACGATTTCGTGCACGCACTCACGGTTGACGTTGGTGGTGTGATCGGAGAAAACGAAAACATGAGCCTTGGCCTTGACCTCTTCACTGGAGAAGCCTTCAACATGACCGTGGACATGAAGAAAGGAAGCAACTTGCTTGTTGAACCAGAATGGTCGCATGGAATTGGTGTTGAATCCATTGAACAGACGCTTCCTACGTTCAATCTCTCTCGAATGCCGACCTTTGTAGAATCAAGCCGAGTCACCATGACCGCAATTCTTGAAGACGGTAAGATCTCACAAACTGAACGAAACCAAGCTCTTTCCATTGCTAATGCAGCCAACATTACCGCTGCAGAAGAACTCATTGACGCTCTTGAGGACGGCAGGATTTACGACGATGAATTAATCGGAGTCAACCTCACGCTCCTTGAGGAAGAAGGCATCACGCTGACCGATCGACGGTCTTGGCACATCAAAGCGTGGCTGCCTTCCTTGCCTGCTGGAAAGATTGAGATTCTCTATGATTTCCGTATGATCGGTGATGTTCCAACTTATGAGATCGACCTGAAGATGTCTCAATGGCAGCCTGAACGCGAACAAATATCCATCGTCGCACGAGGGCTTGAGGGCCAGGATCTTGAATTGTTGATTGACGGTTTGGATACGACCCAACCCAACAATGTAGAGGTCAATGTTTTGTTTTCAACGCAGGAAAACCTCACCGTGCCGCGTGTGTCAATGGACATGCGTTATGATGCTGGAGTTCGGTTAAAGTCGGCTTATGCCCTCTTAATCGACCATCAAGCCCTCACAAGGGTTGAGGCATTGGTCATGGGCATTCCTCAATCAACGGACGTGTCTGCAACCATTGGTGACGTTTTGGAACTTGACCTCTTCGTGCCCGAGGTTTACCGTATCAACGACCATTCCGCAGATTCATTGATGCTTAAGCAACTTCGTTATGTGGATGGATTTTGGTGGCCATCGACTGCTTTCATGCAAGATTTACCCGGTGTGATGAACCTTTCAACAGCACCCGATGGTCGGTTTGACATTCGCCAACAAACAGCCTTCCAAGGGATGAGAACGCTTGACTATTCGTCCAATACCGACGATATGGATCTCTATCTGGAGGCAACGGGAAGGTCAATTGATGCAAAGGGCGACGTGTTGATGATTGCAGAAGACCTTCCTAAGCGCTTTGTGCTCGAGCAAACCGATGATTACGGCATGAGAATCGTTTCCTCCGATAGCGGCGTAAAACGGGTGTACATCAAGCAGACAGACCTTCCGGCAGCCCCTGGAGTTACCATTGAGCGTGTTGAAGTCGTTGGTGAAAACCTCAAGGGTGCAACCATTCACATCTACACTGGGCCGGGGGAATTCCCAGTGATTATCATCGACGACATCAATGAGGGGCGTCTTGTGGCCAGTGCTCAAGCCTTTGTTGAACCCGGTTATTACCTCCCCATGCTTGGTGATTTACGCCTCGACGGACGAGCAGTTTTACTCGATGCACAATTTACTGGTATTGTCCCAACGGCATCCTCAATCGGAATTAACGGCATGGTGACGGACCTGTCTCTCGTCGGCTCATTAACCGGAGAATTCGTTGAAACACGGCACATCATGGTGGTAGAACCCATCAGTTCTGCCGTCGCCAGTGGGTTGGCACTTTTGTTTGGGTGATCGCATGAGTCAACCATCTGCCGGAGACCTTCGCAGCGACCGTGAAACGCTTGAAGGTGAAGACCTTGAAGCGTGGGAAGCTGCCCAAGAGGCCGCTAAACTTCTCCAAACCCTCGGTAAAGAGATCACACCATCGAGGGTTGGATTGGCCGGCGCTGTCGTCTTCCTGTTCATCATGCTAACCTTTAGCGGATGGTACTGGCTTCTTCCTCGAGATTCTGTATCCCTTGAGACGCACTACATGCAGCGCGGCGGCCATCTCGTGATGTCGGAAATTCACAACGATGGAAGTCGCGACATCACCGATGTAGAAATTCGAGTTGAATTTCAAGCGTTCGATGGGGAATACTTGGACCATATGGAAATCTCAATCAGCCAAGTTTCAGCACATTCGTCCATTGCTGGAGATGAATTGGAGATGATGATCATCGGTCACACGGTATGGGATGATTATCAACTCGTCATCTCGCTGAGTTATGTCGATTATTCAGGGCAATTACGAGAAATAAATCAGTTGAGTCACCCGGTAGGGGACTGGTCTCAAGAAATTTTCATGGATAAGGCCCCTCGTCATTATTGGCCAATTAACTGAAGCATCGTTTGTCCAACAGAAGCGAAGCGATAAAGTGCAGGAGATGGAGGAGAAATCATGTCAGGAGGAAAAAACCGGAGATGGGTCATCCTCTTTCTGTTCCTCCTGCTTGCTGCTTCAACCGGTCCGATGTTGAACGCGACCTCTGTTCCCGACGAAGAACGAATTCTTGAACCGCAGTGGGTTCGATTTGACATCAAGGAAGATGTGTACCATGACGCTGTGGGTATTTTAGACGAATCATTGGAGAGCGAACAGCGAGATACACTCGCAATTGGCCCCTTTGGCACCTTTGACACCAACGGGTTGCAACTTAACCGGCCGGTGCCTTCCGAATGGATGGAACCGCGCTTTGATCTCTTGATGCTGCTTGTCTCGGACGAGGTACGCCTGAATGAAGTTCGAAGCGAACTCTCTTCCATTAACGGACTCGAGGTCAGAGAGTTCATCGCTCCATCTGGACTGATGGTGCAAGGGACGCCTACTGCTCTTCGCACCTCGGAACAGGTTCAGGGTATTGCTGCAAGTCATGAGGTTCCCAAAGGCATGCTCATTGATTCGACCTTGATGGACCTTCTTTTGATGGAAGGCGGCGAGGAAGCACTCTCTTCGATGCTGGTACGGTTGGAGGGGTGGCGCAACGATGAAGGCCCCATGGAACGGGTCACGTTGATTGACAACGGGAACGGAATCATTGACCAACACCTCGGCGACGTCGCCCATTCAGGACTTGACGATGCAATGGCTTGGGATAACGGCCGATATGAGGGATTTGTTGGGGAAGGAAACCTCCTCTCCATCATGCAACAGCCTTCGGTCATGTACCTTCGTCCTGACCCGGCCTTTACAGCGTTCAATGACAACGCACGTGGTCATATGGGGACCAACACCATGAGGACATACTTCACGACCGACTTGGACGGTTCCGGCCAAGTTGTGGCGGTTGCTGATTCTGGATTGGACGATGACCACGGCGATTTTGGTTCTCGAGTGGTCGGTAATTTTGATGTGATTGGAGACGGCTCTACTGCTGACAAGCATTCAGGTCACGGAACTCACGTGTCATGCACCGTCCTCGGGGACGGAACACGGGGGGGATATTCAGGGGTTGCCAGTGCTGCCGATTTGTATTTCCAAGCCATGGAAAATGACAACACTGGAAACTTCCAATCGCCTTCTCTCAATAATTTATTGAACACGGCTTACAATGCTGACGCCCGCACCCACACCAACTCATGGGGGTCCAGTTCTGCAAGCCAGCAAGGGAAGTACAATTCAGAGACTGAAGATGTAGATGACAGAGCAAGTTATTACGACCGCTATTACACTGGAAGAGAGGGCCTAACCGTTCTGTTTGCGGCAGGAAACGATGGACCCGACTCTGGAACGGTATCGCCACCAGCAACGGCGAAAAACGTTGTTTCGGTTGGAAATCATCAAAACCGCTACAATGGCGCTCCCGATACGGTCATGCAAGGTTCGTCTCGAGGGCCCACTGATGACGGTCGCATCAAGCCGGACCTCATCGCTCCAGGCGGCTATGTTCGCTCGTGCCGTGCCCAAGAAGCCACCGACGTTGGCGGCTCTACTTGGAGCAATTCCTACTACCTGGAATACACCGGGACTTCAATGGCAACGCCCAATGCTGCAGGTATGGCCTTGATGATCCGGGAGTACTTGGAAGAAATCGCACAACGCCCATCCCCACAAGGCGCCCTCGTGAAAGCACTTTTGGTCCTTGGAGCGGAAGATATCGGGTCGAGAAATATACCCAACGATGACGAGGGGTGGGGGAGGATCAACTTGCGCAACACGCTCGCTCCGAATACGGGGCAAGGTATCTGGGTTGACGACCGTTCAATTTTGTCGGGCACGGGCAACAGCAAAACGTACTCATTCAATGTGTCTCAAGCCTCTGGTTTGTTCAAAGCCGTCTTGACATGGTCCGATGAGCGAGGCTCCAGGTTTTCAAACTCTCAACTCGTCAATGACCTTGACCTGATCGTCACCTCTCCCGATGGGACGGTCTATTTGGGCAATGATTTTGCAAACGGCCGTTCAACAACAGGTGGTTCGAGAGATACCGTGAACAACTTGGAAGTCATCTTGATAGATTCTGCAGCAACGGGGACATGGACGGTTAAGGTCCAAGACGGTCAACACAGTGGCTCAAAAACTCAACCCTATGCCGTCGCTGTTTTGGGTCATGGCGTGAATGATTTACGACCAGACCCAATGGTTCAGCCGGAGGAATTCGAAATGAATGTCGGCATTCCACAAGTTGGGGACCCCGTTCAATTGACAACATCGGTGTTCAATTTTGGGAACGTTATGGCCAATACCTTCCCCGTCGTTTTTGAGGTCGATGGTTCTGAAATAAGCCGCCAGTCGACAGCATTGGGCGCTGGTTCAACCAAGAAGATGGTATGGTCATGGACGCCACAATCAGCAGGGACAAGCGTGCTTTCGTTCATCATTGACCCCGATGACACCATTGAGGAGATACGAGAAAACAACAACCGGCACGACATCACGGTGAACATTACCGCCCCCGGCGTCAAATTGGAATCACCTTCTGCGACCATGACCTTAACCGAGTCCAACATCACAACAACCTCATGGAACCTTACGCTAACAAATACGGCCCTTATTTCCACAAATGCTTCAATGCAAACTGGCCAAGTTGTGAATCACGCTAACGGGCAAAGTCTACCATGGTACATTGGAAGCACCACTTCAAACTTCAGCCTTGAAGGTCAAGAGTCACAATACATCACGGTTACACTGGTTCATCCAGCGCCTCCGCTTCCTGGCGATTACCGGATTGACCTGCTGGGCCTTGATGTAGACAACAGCGTGACGTATCCATTTGAACTCAGTTTCATCGTACCCGATTTGGCGAACGCTGACCTCGAGATTGATTATTCCATTGTTCCAGTACACCCCTCAAACCCGACCAATCTTACGGTCCGCTTCCTCAACAATGGAAACACAGCAATTGGTTACGATTTGTTCCTCGAACCTCCGACGGGTTGGAATGCAGGCTTCTCAAATTTGGGGAGTGAAGGGGGCGCCTTGTCCGGCTCAACGGGATTGATCGACAGTGCTGGTTTCAGGTCGGTAGAACTTGTGATCACGCCCCCATTGGTGCTGACTGCAGCCGGCGCAGAACGCATTGTTGAATTGATTGCAATCAGCCAAACGGAACTGCAAAAGACGGTTGTCTTTGAAATCCCCATCAAAGTAGAAACCATCCGTGATGTTTACATCCATTTGGAGTCCTCGTACTCGAAACTGAGCCCCAACTCAACCGTTTCTTTGTTGTATTCGGTGGAACACAATGGAAACATTGACCTTGAATTGACTCCGTCGTTCACGCTCCCACCGGGTTGGTCCATTACATCAGTCATCGAACCCATCAACTTGCCTTGGGGGGGCAGCACAAATCTTCTCTACACGTTACAAGGGAACGGTGCTGCTAAGTCCGGCCCCATCCAATTCAACCTAGAGGCTCAAAACGCCCTCTTTTCTTGGGATGGCGATTTGGTCGTAGAAACGCTGGCTGCACCATCGCTCACCTTTGCAGGGTTGGAATTTTCTGACGGTACGACCTTTCCAACCCCTCAAGCCTCTGGGTCTCATCCGACAGGCGACCCCATGAAATTCACTTGGTTGGTGACCAACGAGGCAACCACGCCATGGTCGCCAAGCGTAAGCTTGCAAACCGATTCAGGTCTGTTTGGTGATTGTATCTTCTCTGAAACGGTTGAAATCGGCCAATTTGTACCGATTACATGTTCCATTCTCATCGCCAACGGAGCCTTGCCTTTTGCCGAACCGTCGTTTACCTTAACGCTTGAAGGAGAAGGAGTAAGCCTGACAAAGACCGTAGGCCTCTTGGTGGGTGAGAATGAAGTTGCGGGATGGAGTGTGGAACGTATCCCTGAATTCAAAACAGGAGATGGCGAACAAGTTGTCATTGAAATCACCAACTTAGGGAACACCCGCTTTGAGCGCCAAGTACGTGTTGATGCAGGAGATGATTGGACCGCTTCAATCGACGGTAACGATATCGTTGAACTTGAAGTGGGCCAGTCAACATTGGTTCGTTTGGACCTTCGTGCAGACCAGCCCGGAGAAACTACCGTGAACTTGAACCTGGTTGGAAGTGAGGATTCTTCAGCCTCCTTTTCCTTCCCTGTGGTTTCTCAAGGAGAGCCCGTCGGTAGTTCCTTGACGTCTGGACTAACCAGTACCTCAGTTCTCTTTGGCATGGTTGTGCTTCTCGCAGTTCTTGGCGCCTTTGGAGCCGTCGTCCTACGCCGAACACCGAGTCAACAAGACGTGCCAATGCTCCCCATCAAAAACCATCCGGCTTACGGAGTTCCACAACTCCCGGTCAACGCTCTTCCGAAACCTGATGTTGCGGCCACACCCGCCCCGATTTGCTGGTCCTGCAGAGAGCCGGTCATCGGCCCGACTTTGGGATGTCCCACTTGTGGGGCTCGGTATCATGGAGTGGCTCATGGTAACTGTGAGGCGACTCAACTTGACCAGTGTGTAAATTGCTCAGAAAGCTCTGAACACTTTGTTCAAGCCTGATGCTTCTAGAGGCCACTTTTGAGTCAAAAAGAGCATAGGCTTTTGATAGGATGACCATGAGGCAATGGTATGGTCCCTCGTGACGCCGCGGCCGCTCCCCACCAGCGTTTGGCGCTGTTTCTCGTCGTTTTGATGTCTCTATCGGTGTTGCCTTTGGCCGCACCCACCGTTTCTGCAGACGGCGCTCGAGATGCTTCCATCACGGTCACTCCCATCCCCGCTGCATTGGAAGTGAATCCTGGTGAATCAGGTGAATACGTCATTCGTGTTCGAAACACGGGGTCCAATCCCGTGTCCGTTTCATTGAGCACCGCTCAAGAAGCAACACAGGAATGCAACGGATATTCGTCATCCATCACTCAAATCCCTGGTCAAATCGATGCCGGTGCTTACGAAGAGGCTACAATGAACGTGACGCTTACCCAAGGGGCTGAAGGAACCTGTGATACCACAATCACCGTCAACGCAAACGAACAGGCGACTCCACCTGATGTTGCTGGCGCTCCTGCTCAAGAAACAGCTACCGTCACGACAACAGCCGGCGATGGCTCTGGAAGTGGTCTGTTTGGTGTTGACCTTACCGTTAACAGCGGTGATAAGGAGCAAGATTGGGCGGGTGAAGACGAATTGGACTATCGAATTGAGGTCGAGAACACCGGGCAGACCAACGAAACAATTGCTCTTATCATCGAAGAAAACAACGACCCCGGTTGCGGCAGTACCTCTGAATTCAGCGTCTCCCTCAGCGATACTACAGTCTCCCTCGACAGCGAGGAAACTGAAACCATTACGGCAACGGTTGTCATTCCAGATGGACAATCTGCGAACGATTACTGCTGGGACGTCACGGGGACGGTAACCAATGATCCAACGAATGAGGCAAAGGACACGGACGATTTCAAACTCATTGTCCCCGAACTTAAGACCTGTTCTGTTGAACTGAGCAAGACATCATTGTCGGTGAATCCCGGTGCAGAAGCATCACTGTCGGCTACCTTCACCAACACAGGAAACGTTGACTGGACCGTAACAATCGCATCGACAGGCAGTAAAGCATCATGGGTTAGCGTTGATGGAGCCTCGACACGCCTGCTTTCTTATGATGACGGAGAAGGAACAATTTCCGTTGACTTGGATGTTGCGCCAGACGATTCAATCGACGCGGGTTCTGAAGCGGTCATTACCATTCTTGGAAAAGATGGAAGCAGCGTAGATCCGGACTGTCAAAAGCAACTTCGTGTTGTTGTTGGGCAATCTTATGGTGCAAGTATTTCACTGGCTACTACGCTTCTTGATGGAATTGACCCCGGCACCAACAAATCTACGGTAGTCACCGTTGCAAATCAAGGAAACGGACAGGACAATCTGCGCATCTCCTCATCAAGTGCACCGGCTGGCTGGGCCATTCAGTTGGAGCAATCAACGGTGCTGGTTGGTTCTCGGCATGGAAATCAAGGTTCGGTTTCAGTCGATTTGACGATTCGCGTTCCTCAGGGCGCTCTCGCTACCGAAGCTGTTGAAATCACACTCTCAGTTCTCCCATCAAGTGGTGGCGCAACCTACGATAGCGTGGTCTTGCGGGTGACGGTTGGAGCAATCCATGATTTTGAAGTGATAACGCCAGCGACCGAGCAAACAGGGCGCTCGCTAACCGATGTGAGCTTCCCGATTGAAATCTCCAACTTGGGTAACGTTCGAGACCGAATGGCTCTATCGGTCATCGATCAATCCGAAAGCCCCGAATGGGATACCCTTTTTGAAGATGAAAATGGAATGCAATTCACTGAAATTATTCTCGACCCTCAAACGGTTACTGTGGTGTATTTGGTCGTGAGTATTCCGCAGGGTGAAGAACTTGACAACACGCTTCTCACCATCCGTGTGCGCAACAAAGACGACACAAATTCACAAGACCTGGACAACGATGGCATTCCAGACAACCAGAGAGAAGCGGACTTCCTCGCAATTTTATCCGATCGAAACTTTGCCATGAATCTGGAATTGGTGGATGGTGAAACGGACAAAAGTGGGTCACAAACCCTACCCCCTAACGGAGAGGTCACCTACGGCCTTTGGGTCACGAACATGGGCGACGGACGTGACGCCGCCGTCTTTACAATGAACGGGCTTGAAGGAGTCGCTACCCGTTCACTCACGCTCAACGGCCTTCCGGTCACTGGAGAAGTTGATATCCCTCGAGGGTATGGAATCTGGGACATCGCTAATGAAACGTATGTCCTTGAGGATGGAGCCCCAATACTGGGGGATACACCTAGCATCGTCGAGAGCATAAAACTCAACGAGGGCCTCATGGTGGGCTATGAGGCAAGGGCGTACAAGATTTACTTCGAATTAACGATACGCGTAAGCGCGGGAGCCGAAACAGGCCAAGGCGGTCTCTTGGAGGTCGTTGTCACCAGTGTTTCAAACGCTGCAAACCGAACGGGGATGGTCTCCATCATGCTCGATGTTTCCGTAATTCAAGACCTCGAGTTTATTGAGGCAGGTGCTCAACAAGAACTTGATTTGGTCTACGGTGGAGAAGCCATTGAACATGAGATCTCAATTGTCAACACGGGCAACGTACGAACAGAAATCCGCGTCTTTACATCCGAGAACCTCCGTGGATGGTCTGTTGTATTGAACAGCGATGACGGTGATTGTACGTTTGAACAAAATGAACTAACCTGCATGGTTGAAGAAGGTGAGCGCTTGTACGTCAACGCCACCATCCGAGCGCCGTATGGGGCTGAACTTTCAGATACCTACAAATTCACGCTTTCGGCTGAACCGACCGATACGGGAGTTCTCGATCGACAGAATCTGCAATTTATCGTTCAAGGAGAACCTGCAGGAGGCGCTTTGGACTTGGCCGGCAATACCACCCTCCAAGCTATCGGCGCAACGGTAATTGTTGCACTTTTGCTCCTCTTCCTCATCCGCAGAGATTAAAAAGAGAGCACTGCGGCATAATTTCGGTTGAAGAAAACCTCGGTTATGCCCGGGAAAAAACCATCGAGATAGCCGATTTTGCTTTATGGTCTTTGACAACGCTTATTGAGGGGGCTCAATTCGGTAAGAACAGAGAGCGTATGCGTTCTCTGAGGGTGTCAACATGTCTGGAATTGAATCCGTACCCAGTGAATACCTTTCTATTGGTTTCCTCACCATTCTGGGCATCATCATGCCGCTGACCAATTTCCTCATCACGTGGGTCGTTCGACCCAAGGTTGACCCGGCCCGCCCTCACATCACGCGCTCCTACTTGCTCGAAGGCTACGAGCGAGACCACAGCCTGTATCCTCGGCGCCTCACGACCTTTGAATGTGGGAGCGAACCCGTCGGAGATGCAATGATTCAGTTCCACTTCCAGTACTACTGGTACGCCATCATTTTCCTCGTCTTCGATGTAGCCTTCATGTTCCTCGTCTTGGGAGGAATGGTCGCTGCAGACGCTACGGCAGCAGACGTCACAGACCGCACTGCGGCGGTGGCCGGCGCAACCGAGGCACTCTCTACATTGGCGATCTTCTTCGCAACCATGGCTCTTGGAGTATGGTACGTGTTCCGCAAGCGGGGTCGCATTTACATCTGAGGTGAATGATATGGCAGGTCAAGACGAAAACTATGCGGCGTTCAATAGCCGTGCACTTGTTGAAATGGTAGGAGACGTCACCGATGAGGCACTTAAAGCAACCAAAATCAAGCAATTCTTGAGTGTTCTCGCAGGACGATACTTCAATTGGGCAGGTCGAAAGTCACTGTTCACGCTCCACTTGGGAATCAAGTGTTGCGCCATTGAAATGGCTGCTGCTGCAACTCCACGTTTTGACGGAGACCGATTCGGTGTTTTGTTCCGCTCTTCCCCTCGTCAATCCGACGTCCTTCTTGTCAACGGCCCAATCACGAAGAAATTCGCCGACAAGGTCGTCCGCCTCTGGGAACAAATGCCGGAGCCAAAGTACTGCATTGCTATGGGCGAATGCGCCATCTCCGGCGGCCCCTACTTCCAATCCTACAACGTGTTGGAAGGCGTTGACACGGTCATCCCAGTGGACGTTTACATTCCTGGCTGCCCACCGCGGCCCGAAGCCCTCATCGACGGTTTTGGACTGCTTCGTGAAAAGATCATTCGAATCGGCGCTGCTCCAAGCAGTGGACGAAAGGGCGAGAAGCCCATCATCGTTGGAGAGGATTGAACATGGGAATGCGTGTGAGCAACGAACAAAGCGATTCTGCAGCAGAATCCTGCGTCGCCATTCTTTCCAAGCGTTTCGGAGGGTCCGACGTCGTTTCAACGGTGGAACACCACTCCAACGCCTTCAAGATGGCTTTTGTTCGCATCCATTGCCCGCCTCAACACTGGCCGGCTGTTGCCAAGTCCTTGCGTTTTGACCACGGAGCAAATTACTGTTCAATGGTAACAGGGACACATTTCCCTGAAGGCAGCGACGACCGAGGCTGGGAAGTTGTTTACCACCTCATGCGCCAGCCTGTTGTTGACCAGAAACCTTTCACCAACACAGTGCTCGTTGCTTCCGAACTTACCGGCTCAGACATTCCTTTGGAGTTTGAAATCCTTGTTGCATTGCCTCAAGGCGACGAACCCAGTGTCCCAAGCGTTCAGAGCGTTTGGGTCGGAGCCGATTGGAACGAGAAGGAAACATGGGACCTCGTAGGTATTCGTTTTGAAGGCCACGAAAACATGCACCGCGTATTGAACCCCCACGACAGCCCAGAGGGATTCCATCCGCTCCAAAAGCAACACAAACTGCGATATCATGATTACAATGAAATGTACGATGACGCCCAAGGGTTCGGTCGTAAACCAACCGATGAGGGTCGGGTTAAGTGAGGTGATATCATGGCACAAATGTGGATTACAATGGGGCCTCAACACCCGATGACGCACGGACTTTGGACGCTTCGCGTCAAGGTTGACGGAGAAACTGTAGTGGACACTGAAGCCGAACTCGGCTACATCCACCGCGGCGTCGAGAAGATCGCAGAATCCCGCGACTTCACCCAAATCACCCCTTACTGCGACCGACTCTGCTATGTCAGCGCAATGACCTGGGCCAATTCTTACATCTATGCAGCAGAAGACCTGCTGGAAGTTGAAGTTCCAGAACGAGCAGAATACATTCGCCTCATCTCCGCTGAATGCCAACGCCTCGCATCCCACTTGATGTGGCTCGGCGCCTACGGGCCCGATATCGGCAGCCTCACACTGATGACCTGGTGCATGAGAGACCGCGAAATGTTCCTTGATTTGCTTCAAGAACTTGGCGGTTCACGAATGCATTACAACTATCCCCGAATCGGCGGCGTTAAGCGAGATATTCCCGTTGGCTTCGCCGACCGTCTTGTCGCCAAAGTGAAGCTCTTCGAGAAGCGTATTGAAGAATACGAAATGATGTTGGACGAATCAACCATTTGGCTCGTTCGCCTCCAAGGTGTTGGTTACGCCAATGCCGAAGACATGGTCAACGCCGGAGTGTCCGGTCCAAACATTCGTGCGGCTGGTGTGAACTACGACGCTCGTTGGGCACACCCCTACTCCGTATACGACCAAGTCGACTGGGAGCCTGCAGTCGAAAAACCAACTTCGGTCAAAGGTGCAGATTGTTACGACCGCTACCGTGTGCGCATGGAAGAAATGCGACAGTCCTGCCGAATGATTCTTGACGCCATTGAAAAAATCCCTGGTGGAAAGAACACCAATTATTCCAACGGTGACGAAATGATTCTCGCAAAGGCCCCAACACGTGCTCCAGAAGGAGCTACAGGGTTTTCCAACTACGAGTGCACCCGTGGTGCATCCAAGTTCTACATTCAAGGCGGTGGCGATGGACGTGGTAAAAACCCGTACCGGTTGTCCATCCGTTCGCCGATGTTCATCACCATTCCTTACGTTGCAAAGACCATGATTGGCTACAAAGTGGCCGACATCCCCGCCATCATGGGGAGCTTTGACCCGTGCATTGGAGAAACCGACCGTTGAGGTGATAAGATGGATGACAAGTACGATTTGGTAGGATTCTTCTTGGATAAGGAAGGTGTATTCCGCTCCAACATCATCAAGCTCTTGGATGGGACAGCCGCTGAAGAAAGTGCCTCGAGCATCTCATTTGCAGCCGGTACATTTGCAGCAGTGAACATCGTCTTCTTGATGCTGTTTTTCTCTCAATTCGCCATTCTATGGATTGAACGAAAGGCTGTTGCTCGTATGCAAGACCGATACGGAGCAACGACTGCTCTGCGTTCCCTGTGGGTCGGTGAAAACGGAGTTACTGCCGGTGAATGGTGGAACATGCTGCCGTTTGGCGCAGGCAAACCCGTAGGAGCCATCAACGAATGGTTGAACAAGAAATACGGGAACCGAGATGAGAACTTCCCAACCGTTGACCGTGTAAACAACCGTTCTTGGATGGGCAAGACCATCGTTCCAGGATTTTTCCAGAACGTCGCAGACGGAATGAAATTTCTCGTCAAGGAACACATGGTTCCCCAACGTGCTGATAAATTGATTTTCGAAGTCTCTCCGTTCCTTATTGTTTCATCAACCCTGCTTATTTTGGGTATGATCCCTCTTTCAAGCGGCATCTATGCTACCAACCCCGACCTCTCAATTCTCTACGCTATCGCCATCTTTGGTATCGCTCCAATCGGTGTCTTCTTCGCTGGATGGTCTTCCAACAACAAGTACACTCTGATCGGCGGAATTCGTTCTGCTGCCCAACTTACGGCTTACGAAATTCCATTGCTTCTCACGCTCTTATCCGTTGCGATTCTCTCAGGGACGTTCAACATCATCGAGAGCATTCATTTCCAGCATGCTGCTGGTTCATGGAACATCTTCTTGATGCCACTTGGGGCAGCACTGTTCCTCATCACGATGATCGCAGAAGTTGAGCGTGTCCCGTTCGACATGCCTGAAGCCGAAGCTGAATTGGTTGAAGGCTGGTGGACAGAATACGGTGGTATGCGGTTTGGTATGCTGTTTATGGCGGAATACATACGCACGTATGCAGCCTGTTTCCTCTTCACTCACTTTTTCCTCGGCGGATGGCATCTCCCGCTGCAGGGAACCATTGGGTCGATTGAATTCTTGGGACTTGGCGGACTCTATCTGCTGATTCCAGGCGCCATAATGACGCTCATCAAGTCGTGGCTCGTTTTCCTCATCGTGTTCGTTTGGGCTCGCTTTGCTCTAGCGCGGATTCGAACCGACCAAATTTTGGAATTCGGATGGCGTATGCTTCTCCCTCTTGCCGTACTTCAATTGGTTCTCTCGCTTGTGTACCGGCTTTACCTGTTCAACCCCGATGACATGTCCGCTCAGAATGACGTCGCAGGCGGTATGGCTTGGGACGCCTTTGGTATCCCCTTCTTTGTACCAGCAGCAACAACCTTGTTCTGGATAGGAATGTTCTGGATCTATCTCAACGATGAAGACAAATCAGTTGCACAGGAGCGAATGTTCCACGTGCAAACAGTAGAGCCTGCGGGAACCGTTGTCCCGGGGCAGGAGTGAGGTGAAACCATGCCAATGCATCCACACGCACAACCGAATTTTAGAAACCTATTTTGGTACCCGTTTAAGATTACTCTGATTACAGCTCTTCGAACCTTCCCGTTCATCGGCAAGCGGTTCGGAAAGAAGCTCGGTGATTATCACAACACCAGCCACCCTGAATTTTTAGACGATGGAAGCCGTAGCCGTGCTGCGTCATCGGTTGTAATGAACGATATTTCCCGTCAGGAATTCGCTCCTGACCGCGTGACTTCCGACCTTAAGCCGACCCTATGGAAGCCTCAAACGGTTCAATACCCTTACGAACGACTCGAAGACATGGAGCCATGGCTCTTTGTTCCAGGGAATTACAACGGACGAATTGGTGTCATCTGGGAAACCTGTACGGCGTGCAAGATGTGTGTCAACATTTGTCCTAACGATTGCCTTCACATGACGACGGAACTACGGGTTGACGTTTTGGATTCCGCAGACGGTGAAGACGGTGGCTTAGGTATGGAACTTGAAGTGGGTAAATATGCGGCGGTTGAAAAGCCAGAAGTAAAGGCAGAACTTGAAGAGTTCAATCTTGTTACTGCACACACTGATGCGCCTGATGAATGGCGCTTTGCTGAAGTTCTGGACCTCTCAGGAGATACTGCAACGGTTCGATGGAACGATTCAGGCGAAGAGGCCATTGTTTCCCAAGACGAACTCCGACCTGCTGACGACCAAATCGTCTCCGGTCGCATTGATCTTGGACGCTGTATGTTCTGTGGGCTGTGCATGGAGTCCTGTGGCTTCACTTCCTTCTTCATGACCAACGAGTACGACGGCATGTCCGGTTTTACTCGCCAAGACCTTTGGTTTGATGCCTCCCGTACTCGCGTTCTTCCTGGCGTACACCAAGAAGCCGTGGATGCTGAACTAGCAAAGCGTGCTTCTAAGGAACGTACCAAGCGAGCCAAGAAGGCTGCAAAGGAAGCCGCAAAGGGGGACGCTTGAGATGGACATAGCGAGTGCTGCTGAAACCGGTGTGTTCTTCCTTTTTGCTGCGATTACGCTCGGCGGTGCGCTGGGCCTTATTTTCGCACAAAGGGTTGCACACTCGATGCTCTCGCTGATCTTCTGTTTCATGGCTGTCTCTGGAATCTTCATCCTGCTCGGTGCAGAATTTCTGGCGGCCATTCAGATTCTTGTCTATCTGGCGAGCGTAGGTTTAGTGGTGCTGTTTGGTATCATGCTGACACGCCGTCAAATTCTTGAGGAGGACTTTGAATGAAATTCCTTTCATTGTTTACCCGTCTTGGCCTCGTGGCTCTGGGCTTTATTCTCGTCGCCATCGTTAACGACGATGAGGTTTGGAGCAATCCAAGCACCGGCACACCCACCACCTCAGGACTCGCCGATTCAATGCTCAACGAGTGGGGACTGGCATTGGCCGTTCTTGGTTTGCTCATGGCTATGGCCATGATGGGTGCTGCCTATCTTGTTCGTGATGAACGAATGGAAAATCTTTTGTGGGAATTTGGAGGTGAAGAAGAATGATTGATCCAGCATGGGTTTCAGGTCTTTCAGCACTGTTGTTTGTCATTGGACTTGCAGGTGCTTTCACTCGTAAAAACGCCATCATCGTTCTCATGTGCATTGAGTTGATGCTGAACGCAGCAAACATGCAATTTGCCGCTGCAGCCATCCACCACGGCGATGCAACGGGTTGGGTCTACACCATTTTCGCCATCGCTATTGCGGCCAGTGAAGTTGCGGTTGGACTGGCCATCTTCTTGGCCATGTACGGGCAACACGAATCGATTACACTGGACGATATCAACGTCCTAAAGAACTGAGGTGATATGATGGGTAGTACAAGCAGTTCCGAAGTAATTATTCACAGCAGTGCGATTGAATACGCACCTCTTATCCTCATTTTGCCCATGTTGGCCTTCCCAGTGATTCTCTTCCTTGGGAAAATCTTCAACGGCAATCCCTTTTGGAAGAACAATGTCAAGGAGGGTGGATTGATTGCTCTCGTCATCATGGGAGCCAGCCTCCTTCTATCCCTCTGGCTCATCAAGGACTTCATCGGCAGCTTTGATTCGATGAGCGAGTTCACCGATTGGACCTGGTTCACATCCAGTATGTGGAACTCAGGTAATGAAACCGACACGGTTGTGTTTGGATTCGGAGTACACGTTGACCACATCACGGTCGTGCTTCTTTTCGTTGCTTCATTCTTGTGTCTTCTCATCAACAGTTTCGCTATTGGCTACATGAATACCGACCCCATTAACGACAACCGAAACCATCGCTTCTATGCTGAATTCGTGTTGTTCTGCTCGGGTATGCTTGGAATGGTTCTCGCCGATTCCTTCCTTTGGTTGTTCATCTTCTGGGAATTGATGGGCCTTTGTTCCTACCTGCTTATCGGATTCTATTATGAACGCCCCAGTGCAGCATACGCCGCCAAGAAAGCCTTCCTCACCACTCGTGTTGGTGATGTGTTCCTCATGGTCGGTTTGGCCATGCTATGGACACTCTTTGACGGACATCTCGATTATGCCTATGTGTTCAACGATGACAACATCGCAAAGGTTGACCCAGCAAGTTTGGCTTGGGCCCTTGGTTTGATGTTCATCGGCGCAGTTGGCAAGTCTGCACAATTCCCTCTTCACGTTTGGTTGCCTGACGCTATGGAAGGGCCAACTCCTGTTTCTGCTCTTATTCACGCAGCGACCATGGTCAACGCAGGATTGTACCTCGTTGCTCGTATGTTTCCGTTCTTTGGCTCCGAACACATGTTTGGGCAATTGGACGACCTTGCCTTCATCATCGCCGCCATCGGTGGAACAACCGCCGTCATGGCTGCAGCAATTGCCTTTGTACAGACAGACCTGAAGAAAGTCCTCGCTTATTCGACCATGTCACAATTAGCATACATCTTCACTGGACTTGGTGCTGCGCTCTATCTCGCCAACACGCTGCACTGGCACGGTGCAGGGCATGAAGTTGAACACGGCATTGTTGTTGTTGCCTTTGGCGCTGCGCTTTTCCACCTGTTCAACCACGCTATGGCCAAAGGAATGCTCTTTATGGCCAGCGGTGCAGTGATTCACGAAGTTCACCACGCACACCACCATTTGCACCATGACGACCATCATCACGACTCAAGCCCCAAGGAATTGTTGATGCTGGCGACTTACCTCAAAGAAAAAGACCAATCTGCCTTCGATTTCTTCACGTCAATCGACTTGGATGGTTCTGGCGAAATTGACACCTATGAATTCAAAGAAGCTCTCAAGAGCGCAGAAATCGCTGACCTGCCGCCATGGGAAATGGAACCACTCATGAACGCCATCGATCTTGACGGCAACGGCAAAATCAACGTTCCTGAACTTGACCTTACCCTGAGCCGTGTCCTTCTTGAGGAAGCCCACGGCCACGATGACCACCACGAGGAATTCGATGCGCAGTCCATGGAAAACATGGGCGGGCTGGCTTCCAAGATGCCCATTACCGCAACAGCCATGCTCGTCGGTTCACTTTCCATCATGGGATTCCCTCTCATTGGAGGGTTCTGGTCCAAGGAAGGAATCATCGCTAACACTTGGCGAGTTGCTCTTGATGACCCTCGTTTCATGTATCCAGCTCTCTGCGTCCTTCTCGGCGCTGGAATGACCGGGTTTTACATGTCTCGAATGTGGCTCAAGACCTTTGCAGGTTCTCCCAAAGGAGAGGTTGCAGCACACGTTGGGCCGACCAATACTTGGATCAAGACGCCGCTGTTTCTTCTTACCTTCATCACGCTGTCAGGAATCATTCTAGCAAGCATGGGCTTCACACACTGGGCTCCTGAGTCCAAGGGAGAACTGCTCCACGATTCCCTGCTCGATGGATTCCTCTACGAGATGGAACATGCCTTTGCAAACCACGATTCGTTCTTCTTCATTCTCTCTTACGTTGCCTTGTTCTTTGGCGCCATCGTAGGCCCTGGACTTGCTCTGTCATTGTACGGCGGTAAACTGGATGACGGTGAAGCAGCCAAGCCGTGGTTCGCTCCTGTTCTTGCACTCAATGCCGCCGTCAAAGGGCGCTACCATTGGGACAACTCTGCCCTGAGCGAATCCACACTTGCTACAGCATTGAGCAACCGCCTTTACTTCGACCACTACTACGACATGGCCATGCTGAAGATTGTGGCGGCCTTCTCTTTCAAAGCAGCAGAAGCAGATTCGGGCGTGATTGACGGAACCATCAAGACAATTGAGCGCACTTCACAACAACTCTCTACGAAACTACGGGCTTTGACCACCGGTTCTGCCCGTGATTACATTCTGATGGCTGCAGTTGGAACTCTCGTTCTCTTTGGCCTCATCTGGGGGGTGGTTGCATGAACATAGGAATTGATTGGATCTCGCTACCCCTTGTTGGACTCCCGCTGATCAGCAGCATCGTTCTGCTCATGTTCATCGGAAACACTTCCAATGCGGCCCGTGAAAAATTGGGTCCGTCCATTCGTATGGTGTCTCTCATCGTCTCGTTCATCATGCTCGGCGTGACCACCATGATGTTCTTCGGACAAATGGACAACATGAGCGACTGGAGTACGATGAATTTCGGTTCGTTTAATTTTGAATTCCGTTATGAATGGATCGAAGCACTGGGAATCCATTGGAGTGTCGGTATGGACGCTCTTTCCTTCCCAATGGTATGGCTGACAACTTTCTTGTTGCCCATTACCATCGTTGCTACGTGGAATGAAAAGAACGCATCCGTGTACTTCCCACTCATACTCATGATGGGAGGTGCATTGATTGGCGTCTTTGTCGCTTTGGACTTGTTCATGTTCTATGTCTTCTGGGAGTTAACACTCATTCCAATGTTCTTCCTCATCCTCAAATGGGGTGGAAAAGACCGCAAGTACGCTTCTCAAAAATTCTTCATCTACACCTTTACCGCGTCGGTCGTGATGTTGCTTGGATTGGTTACCATGTACTTCTTGCAACCCGACTCTGCGTTGTCCTATTCAGGTACGTGGACCGGTCGAACGTTTGACATTCCAACACTCATCAGTCACTCACAAGCTGAAAACGCAGGCGGAATGTGGTTCCTCGGTGAAAGCATGCAGAAGGTTCTCTTCGTCATGCTGATGATCGGTTTCCTCGTTAAGCTCCCTTCCGTTCCATTCCACACTTGGCTGCCCGACGCTCACGTTCAAGCACCTACTGGCGGTTCGATGTTGCTTGCCGGTGTCATGCTCAAGATGGGTGCTTACGGTATGTTCCGTCTACCTCTTGCCATGTTCCCTCATGCAGCGGAGTTCTTCCAATTCTGGCTTCTTGCACTCGGAATGGTCTCACTCGTTTGGGGAGCAGTCGTCTGTCTTGGCCAAACCAACCTCAAGAAAATGGTTGCCTACTCCTCTGTGTCCCACATGGGTGTTATTCTCATCGGTATTGCGACCATGCAACCTCTTGGATGGGCAGCCGCGCTCTTCATGATGTTCGCTCACGGAATCATCAGCCCCATGCTCTTCGCAGTTTGTGGTGCCTTCAAGCATCACTATCACAGCATGGAGATCGGGGCCATGCGAGGTATGGCCAAGCACTCACCTTGGCTCGCAACATCGATGATGTTCGCATGGATGGCCTCTCTCGGCCTTCCGCTCCTCGCTGGGTTCGTCGCAGAACTGATGATGTTCCTCGCCTTGTGGCACTTCCTTGCAGCAGAGAACTGGAGTGTTTTCTGGATGGTTGGTCCTGCCTTCGTTCTTGCTATCACTGCAGCATACTACCTGTGGTCCATGCAACGAACCATCTTCGAGGGCGGGGATGACACCCAACCTCCTGCCAGTCTTCACGGTGAGCCCGTTCCAGACATTGCAGATTCGGAGAAGATTTCCATGGTCATCATGGCTGCGTTTACCATCCTTTTCGGAATCATGCCCTGGATTGCCTTGGACATGATGAACGGATGGACGGTTGGGTTCTTTGAGCAGTTGTTGATTCCAATTTTGAACGGAGGTGTCTGATATGGATGATGTAATCGAACCCTTTGGAGAAGGTTTTGTAACGGCCTTAGCCCCAGAATTTGTTCTTGTCATTGGACTGTTCACACTGATGATTGTACCCAATCTCGGAGATGCAAAATTCCGAATCCCGCTAACTCAAGTTCGAATCCCGTGGTTGTTTGGTGGAAAGCGTGGAACGTTAGACAGTGACCCTCGTCTCCCTGGAATCTTTGCATCCGTGTTCTTTGTGATGGCGTTCATCCTCGCAGCCATCTCTTTTATCGGTGGAATGGAAACCAAAACCATCGCGTCAGGTACCAATGAACTCCTGAAAGTTGACGAATTCAGTCGCTTGTTTGAACTAATTTTCTACGGCGCTCTTGCCCTGGCTTCGATCGCATCGATTGACCGCCTTCCAGCGACCAGTCGTAAGGACCGAAGTGTCTCAGGCCTCTACAACAATCGTCGCCAAGTTGACTTCTACATCCTGCTCATGACCTGCGGTCTTGGGATGTCAGTCGTGGCTTTAGCCCAAGATCTGTTCCTGTTGTTCATCGGTCTTGAGCTGGCGTCGTTCTCCACCTATGTTCTCGTGGCGTTCATGAAAGAAACCAAGGAAGGCTCTGAAGCAGGAATGAAATATTTCATCGTCGGCTCGGTAGCATCCGGTGTTGGCCTCTACGGTCTTTCCCTGCTTTACCTGTGGGCTGGCTCCCTTCAATTCCAAGAACTCACCGCGCACTTCAACGCTACAGGAATGGACCCTCTGCCGCTCACAGCGCTTGGAATGCTTCTCGTCGGCTTTGGTTTCAAGGTCAGTGCTGCACCGTTCCACTTTGCTGCACCTGACGCCTACGCTGGAGCACCCGGCCCTGTTGCAGGTGTCCTAGCCACAGCGAGCAAAGCCATGGGAATTGTAGGACTTCTACGTATTCTCTTGGTCGTTGCATCCCCAGAAGGCATGGAAGACGGTACAACGGTATGGCTTGTCGCTCTGGCCGTCTTGTCCGTCGTTACCATGACCTGGGGGAACCTTGCCGCCCTTGGCTCTACCAATCCGAAGCGAATGCTCGCTTACTCATCGGTTGCCCATGCGGGTTACATGCTGGCTGCGATTACAGCAATCGGGGCTTTGAACTGGGAGGTTGACCATGCCGATGCGAGCAGAACTGCTGCACTTGCAGTCGTTACTGCACTGATGTTCCACCTTGTTGTACTGGTCTGTTTCAAACTTGGAGCCTTCTTGGTGCTCTCCCTACTTGAATCCGAAAACGGTGGTCATACCCTCGAATCGTTGGGCGGTTTGGTCAAGCGCGAACCCTTCCTCGCTGTTGCTATGTTCATCTTCATGATGTCCCTGGCTGGTGTTCCACCTCTTGCTGGATTCCTCTCGAAACTGCTCGTAATCATGGGTATCGTCAAAGCAGCCCTCTTGGAATCCGGCGCCTCAGGCAGCATTACATTCAGCGAGATTCACTGGGTTTGGTATCTTGCCCTCATCATGGTTATCAATTCAGCAATATCAGTCTTCTACTACCTCCGAGTGGGCTTGGTGATGTTCTTCAACGAACCAGAAGAAGGCCGTGAAGGACCGCTTCCAAGAGGGTCTTCAGTCCGCTTAGCGATCGTCGCCTGTGTTGCTTCAACAATTTACTTTGGTGTCGGCGCAGGGCAGCTTATTGCATTGTGTGAATCAGCAGCCAATGCCCTCGTTGGGGCTTGGTGAATCCCTTCCGCAGGCGTCCAAAACACCTTCTTGGGGTGATGACTTCAAGAAGGGTAGGCCGATAGCGCAGACAGGTGAGACTGATTGGGTCGTAGACATGAGGAAAAAGTAGACGTCGAAGAACTCGCACGTCTTGAGAATCCTGAAGGCTCAAGCGACGGTAAGATCCGTGTCAAAATGCCGAATAAGAAAGTGAACGAAATGTTTGCTCTCGCTTCACAAATCCTAGGAGGTCGTCGTGTGACCGTTCTCTGTGCTGACGGTGAAACCCGTATGGCTCGGATTCCCGGAAAGATGCGTCGCCGTCAATGGGTTCGTGAAGGTGACCTCATCATCGTTTGGCCTTGGGATTTCCAAGATTCAAAGGCTGATGTGAAGCACCGCTACACCAAAACTCAGGCCATGTATCTCTCACGAAAAGGGGTTCTGCCCGACGATGTGGATATGTTTGGTATGAGCACCCGCTATGATGATGATGACGAACACGATGATTTGTTCAGTTCAGCAGGTTCCCCCTCCGAAGAAGTGGCTCAACCCGCAGAAGAAGAATCTGAAGACCTCTTTGCTGATGATGCTGATGACAGTGACGACCTCTTTGCTGACGATGATGACGGTGACGACCTCTTTGCTGACGATGAAGAAGCCGTTGAAGAAGCCGTTGAGGAAGATTCAGAGCCTGAAGTTGCTGCTGCTCCAGTAGAGGAATTTCCAGAAGAAGAGAGCAGTGATGACGACGACGATGACGATGATGACATTGACGCCCTCTTCGCATGAACTTGATTCAATGAGGTGCCAGCATGGCCAAGGACGATGATTGGGAAGAACTCGCCCGTCGTCAATCGCGGAAACGACGTCCTCTCAAGGTGGATAAGAAACGGTCCAGAGAAGAACAATTGGACTCGGATTTTGAACGGAAAGAGCAAAACGAATTTGTTCGTGACTTGGAAGAAAAATCTTCAAAGTACGCTTGGATGAAGGAAAAGCGTTACAGCTCAATGTTCCGAGACATCGAAGAAAAAATCCAAGGCGCTATGGGCACGGGTTCCTTTGATTGGGTGGACCGTCGTGTGTTCGACCAAGTGTTTGACCGGTTGACACTCATGGCCCTTTACAAATTGATGAAGACCGGCGTTATTGACACACTTGACTTCCCAGTTGCACGCGGGAAAGAAGCGCATGTATTTCACGGGACAAGTCTCTCTGGGGAGCCTGTTGCCGTCAAAATTTTTCACACTTCGAACGCAGTTTTCAAGAACCTCGTTCAATACATAGAAGGCGACCCACGGTTCACAGGTTTGCGAAGAAAGCATCGAGACCTCGTCGAGGTATGGGTTCGTAAAGAACATCGCAACCTCACTCGCTTGGCTCGTTGGGGATTGAACGTTCCACTTCCACGAGGCATCCACAAGAATGTCCTCATTATGGATTATCTTGGCACCGAACAATCCCCTTCCCCAAAACTACGTGATGTCCTCGTCGATGACCCGCAGTCTGTCTACAATGACTTGATCGAATTTCTAGCCGTTTCTTGGCAGAAAGCGAACTTGGTTCACGGAGATTTTTCACCCTACAACATTCTCTGGCACGACGGTCGTGCAAAAGTGATTGATGTGGGGCAAGGCGTGGTTGAAAGCCATCCAAAGTCGCAAGAATTCCTCGTGAGGGACGTGACTCGTCTGGTTGAATGGGGGCAGAAAAACAACCTTGATGTAGACCTTGCAGAGGCTATGTATGAAGTGCTTAACATGGATGTATCCCATGTAAAACAAATTGAACTCCCTGAAGAATGGAACTGATCATTCTTCTTCCCAATTGACGGTTTCGTCTTCAGCCAGTTCCATCATGTTGGAAACGGCGTCACCGTCCTCAGGGTCAACCTGTGCTGCTCGCATTCTACGGTGATTTCTGCTCTCTGATATTTCAGCAAGGCCGGGGACAAGGCTGTCAAAGCCAGATGTTGGGCGCTGCGTGTCTTCCCGCTCTTCAAATGCATCGAGCGACTTTGATTCAAGGCGTGCTCGCTTCCGGTCTCGTTCAAGGAAACTGATGACACTGCCATGTTCAGAGCCACCTGCTAGCATTTCAATCGCATGGCGGGCAGAATACAATCCACCTTCTTCTCCAACCAGGACCACCGTTGAATTGTAGATGCTGATTTGGGTTTGGGTGAGACTCTCGATGAGTTTTCGAATCTTCCCCTCTCGGCCAATGATTCGTGCGCGAATTCTACGCTGTTGGTTGGAACGCTTTCCGACGAAATCTCGGAGGTCAACGAGTTCGAAAAAGTGGTCGTCTTGCAAAAGGGTAACGGCGGCATTCGGAGCCATTCCTCGGCCAATTGCTTTGACCACATCGGGGAGTTTCATGGCCTTTACAGGGTCGTAAGAGCCAGCTGCTCCCCAAAGAACTTCCAGATCTCCGCTGTCAGAATCAATGTTGAACTCTTTACAGCCTGCAGCCCTTTTGATGGCTCTTGCTGTTTCACCCTTGGCTCCAATGATGACCGCAATGCGGTCTTTGGGTACCCGTGGTAGGGACTGTCGCATGGCTCACCCTGCCTGCCTTCTCTTTTCAATCCCTTGTCTTGCGTTGGAGCAAGGAGATTCCAAACCCAACGAGGATGAGGAGGAGCAATGAAGGGGCAAATGAAGGGACCGTTCCTGGGGCATCAAGAGACGCTCCGGTAACGACGAGATAATTCGCATTGTTGCCTTCATCAAATTCATCAATGACGTTGGCGAAGTCAATGATAAGTCGTAAATCAAATTGGCCTGATGTAGGGACGGTATAATGCCAGGTCACGGTTTCGGTACTGTTTGATAGTGTTCCAAGGGGCAAATTTCGAGTTTCCATGACCGTCCATTCAACCGTCGATGAGCGGTCAGCAGGTGCGGACTCCAAGCGAACGATGATGCTCCCAGGATAATCCTGATTTGACTCAAGGACGCTTGTAATGGTGATGTTTCCGTTTTGTTCACCAGGGCGTACAACCAAGCGGTCAAGGTTTGTTTGGCTCGCGTTCCAATAGAGGTCCAATCCAGGGAGGATCTGGAAGGATGATGCTTCTGTGGTGTAGGTATTGCCTGCCTCATCCTGCAAGAACGCCCTGAGCATGATGTGCTGGCGCGATTTTGTAACCCAACTGGAGAGGCCGATTTGGCCGTCAAGTCCATTGACTCCCAAATTCAACCATCGGCCAGAAATATCGGGAGTTTGGCCTACGCCATTGGAATCAAATCCGTATTGAATGTAGGATGACACATTATCCATCCCTGAACCAAGGTCTTCTGCGCTAAAGGAAACGTTTGCTGGTCCAATTCTGCTGGTTGTAAGTTCATCGACCGTCCATCCAAGCGGCACAGGGTCAGTTTCATCAACGTTGATGTCAATCGTTTGGTTTGCCCCAACATTCCCCACTCGGTCAATGGCCCGAACCATGAGTTCATGGGTTCCTTCGGTAAAGGAGAGGGTCACTGAATCACTCGTCGTGGTCGTCCATGATGACGCCCCAGCGACCATGTATTGGATGCTCGCAACCCCGGAGCCTTGACCGTCGTTCGCTGAACTCATGATGTTGCTTAAGGTAATACTCCCTGAGCGGTGCCACGTTGAACCGTCCCCAACGGTGATGGTTCCAACGGTCGGCCCTGTTCGGTCAATCCCGATGTGAAGGGTTGAGGTATTGGAAAGTCCGGATTGGTCGTACACGGTGAGTCGGGGTGACCATGTGCCTTCCGGCATGTTACCCGATGCCCAATCCCATCCATAGGCAAGCGATGTTGGCCCATCGGTCGCAGGGGTTCCAGGTCCGGGGACGGTCGTGAGTGTTGCTTGTTTCAAGTCGTCATCGTTTGCACCCCAACGGAAAGCAATGGTTCCTTGGCTTGGGATGTTGAACCACGCACGGTCACTGATCGAAGTGCCGCCACCCGCATCTGGGTTGAGAGCGGTAAAGATGGTAATCACGGGAACTTGATTTGTGATATTGAACGAGCCGGATAGAGTGGTCGTATTGGCTTCTGCATCACTGTCCCAGCCCGTTGCCCGTAACGTGTAACTTCCGTTGGTGTAATCGGTGCTGTCAAACGGGTACATCCAAGGGGTCTCGGTCAAATTAATCACAGTACTCCAATCAGGTTGAGATATCGAGGTATCATCATCGGTAATTTCGAGCAAAAGAGAATCCAGCGTACCCGTTCCAGTCAAACTGAAGGTCAGCGTTTGGAGCCCAGTGATCTCGTCGTCTTGCGATGGTCCGTTTGAGAAGGCGATTGAAAGACTCGATGTACCGCTTTCAAGGGGCGCAATGGCGTCATTGAGGAGCATGGTTTCTCCTTGCTGCGGCAATGGGACAGTCCCAGCGAGGAGGGTTAGCACAAGCAAGATGCCCACATAACTCCGTCCCATGCATTCACGACAGGTGCGATTGTCCTTCAATCCTCCCCTCCGATTTTGCGTTCCTTCACCCTTTCCGACTTTCATACACCCTCCCGCATTCATATTCTGTGAAGAAGCACTGCGCTTAAACGGGTCAAGAAGAGATGGGTTCAAGTGCTTTGCATGTGCAAGAGTTATCCATGCAGAGAACGCCGAAGGCCGCCATCATCGTAGCCTTGTTATTGGTCGGTTTAATTCCGCTCTCCGTTCAAGCCGGTGATAGCGGAGGAGTTCAATCGTCTGCGACTCAACTTTCACTGACTCCACAAAACCCAGTCATGGGGGGTTCAGTTGACATCGAAGTCGGCCTGTACAACAGTGCTCAAAGCGTTGCGTTCAACGTACAGGTTGCGTTTTACAAGAACTCCATTTCCCTTCAAAACCGTCTTCTTCAAGATGAAATTACCATTACTGGTGGAGAATTTACAACGGTAAATGCTACGTGGAACGGATTGACAGAAGGCGTGCAAAAGGTTTGGTTTGAATTCAGTGCTGGAGGCGACACACCGGTCCAATTTAACGAAGAGTTCACGGTACAGGGTCTGCCCAATCTTCGGGTTGATTCCGCTTCAGTTGACCAGTCACAACCGGTTTATTCTGGAGATGTCATTGATTTTTCGGCTCTTGTATTGAATTCAGGTACGGTTGATGCGGCAGGCAGTAATCTGTTGCTCAGCGTTCCAGAATCCGCAGATATTATACTTTCCACCCCAGCCCTGACCGCTGGGTCCTCTGCTTGGGTTAACACAACAATAATCGCTCCAAGCAGCGGCATTCACTTGATTGAGGCAACACCGGATATTGACAATTCAATATATGAAGCGTCCGAAACTGGAAAAACAGAAACCGTTCAATTGGTCGTCTCAAGCAGAATGGACCTATCGTTCAAAGACGGTCTGACGGTTGAAAGTGACCCTGAAGCCCTCGAAGGACCTTGGATGGTGTCCGGGACCATCGTCCGTACCAATGGCACCGGGCCTGCAAACATCCCAATGGTTCTTGAAATCAACAATCCGCTTGGCGGTGTTGTCATGGGCGCTCCGTTTACCGTTCAAATCATAGGAACTGGCTATGCGGAACAAGCGTTCTCGGCTGAACTCAATTCGTCCACTATCGGTTCACTCCCTGATGGTGATCACGTGGTCACAGCGCGAATTAATCCATTTGGAGAATCAGGTTTTGAACAAGAGTCCACCGATAACGACGAAGCCTCGGGTATGCTCACCATTTCTCCGATTCCAGACGTGAACGTCGACCCGCCTCTATGCACTGCGTGCACCGTTCAGTCGGGCGATGATGTTGAATGGCGCATCACGGTGACCAACACTGGCGATAAGGCGGTAAGAGGGTACATCGAATACACCTTCGACGGGATTAACGGCCAATCGCCACAAATCACCCTCGCCGATGGAGAGATTCTCACATGGAACGTCAGTCTACCAACCAACCTGGGAGAGCACGAAGCATTGTTCAGCGGCAATTGGGTTGCTGCAGTGGGCAGTTGGGACGACAACAAGCAGAATTCAAAGTTTTCAACCTCTGCACAGGTCGAATCAAAATTGAAATTGAGCTGGGAATACGCTTCTTTGAGCGTTGTAGATGCTGATAATGCACCTGCTGCAAGCCCACTTCAAGACGGCGCCGAATATACCCTTTCAATCAACATGACGAGCAAAGAAACAGGTAGCGCTAATTTCTCATGTGATGATGGGTCAGGAAACATCCTCTCCACGGTGGCGACGACGGTTGCTGTGCGAGGAGATCGCGTGTCGCTTTCGTGTACATTCACAGCAACAGCAGCGATGACTACCGTTCGCTTTATTCCAGAAGAAACCAGTATTGCTGACCTCTTCACCATGTCCTTTCCAACCATGGCTGCAGCCGACACCGCAGACGATTCGGCCTCCTCAGATGCAGGAACCATGACCCTGTTTGGAATTGGAGCGCTCATTCTCGTTGGAGTTTTGGTTGCTGCCGTACTTCTTACCCGTGAGCGTGAGGAAGAAGTTGAGCGGGACATCTTTGATTACTGCCCTGCCTGTGACGGAGAGCTGGAAGGAACAGAAGATCGCTGTCCACACTGCTCCTTTAATCTCAAGAAGGCTCGAAGCCAGTTCCACGACTGTCATGAATGCGGCGAATCAATTCCTGACTTGCTGGACAATTGTGCATACTGTGGTGCAGAACAAGATGTTTCGTCCTTCTTTGAACAACGGCAACGCAAAGAGCGAAAGGAAACCGTCAAGGAAACCGTTGCCCTACCTGAGGAAGAAGATGAAGACAGGATCGTTACTGGAACTCAGAACTTTGCTGAGACGGTCAAGGAATTCGGATTTGATGAAGAACACCTCGAGGAAGAATGGGATGCGAATATTGAGGCTGCCGAGGCTGAGGTTGAGGCGGCATATGACCGTCGCCATGCGGACGAAGTTGCTCTCGAAGAAATGACAGACGACGAGGTTGAAGAGTACAAATCTCAAGTCGTCACAACACTCAAATCGTCTCGGGACGAATCGCCTGACCACGACCTCGAGGCCATCCTTGCTTCCAAGGGTGAATTGCGTTCATTGGACGCGGACGATGGGGAATTGAGTGCGTCGGATGCTAGCATCCGCGAGCGCTTGTTCGAAATCACCGGAGAAGAAGGCGTTCTGCCTGGTGAGAAGGTTACGGTCGGCATGACGCTCACCGATTCCGCCCTTGCGGGGAATGAAGTGGTTGAAGCTACGGCTAACTTCTCCTTTGATGATGATGATCTCCCTCTATCCGGATCGACCAAGACCGCTGAGGAACAGCGAGAAGATGCGAAAGCACGCAAACCTGTTCGTCGCCGAAGTGCACGTCAACGCAAGAAGGATGAAACTGAAAAAGAGGTTTCTGACCCGTCTGCCGAATGCGGTGCTTGTGGCGCAGACCTACCTCCGGAAGCCGATGAATGTGGGACCTGTGGAGCACGGTTTGGTTGAGCGTCTGTCAGCGTTCATAGGGTTCGTCATCGCCGTAGCTCGGCCTTGTGCTCGCTTCATTCAGACATCGGGCGCTTGGGCTTCATCCACTTGAACTCAGCGGAAACACTCGGTCGCGGATTTGATAGGGGCCATCATCTTCGGTAGGCATGATGAGGCAGCAAGGTAGGGTAATGGCGTTGTTGTTAACAGCCCTGCTTTGTTCAATGTCCGGATGCTTGAGTCTGATTGCGGCAAGAGAAACCGTGGAGAATTTGAGGCCTGAGGCGTATGAAAGTCTGGATTATACCAAGGTTGAGGTAGCCCATACCTTCACCAACGTGAGTTTTCAGGAATTCACCAACCGGTCCACATTCCTCGTTGATGGCTCTACGACAGAGGTTCGTATTTACTTCAAGGCGAGTTTTTCGTTTTCCGATACCCTTCCATCGGACAATACCACCCGCTATGTCCGTGCGACTCTAACTGATGCTGATGGAAACATTGTATGGGAACAAGACGTGAGTGAAGACTCCTCTCCACTTGAAGAGCGGCTCTCGCCAAACCCGAGGTTTGCATACGGAGAATGGGAGCTTGACGTCAAAGCCCGTGGATGGGGAGAAAGCACCCTTGGAACGATTCAAGATAACTTCAACATTCTCGTCACCGTGACCAACACCTGCATGCAATACCCTCTTGTCGAAGAGTGCTCGTGATTCGGCTTGGTGAAGGTCTCACGAATCAGCTGATCGCATTAACATGGTAACCGATTTGGAATCGTGATGAAGTACTCCAACCTCTTCAAACTGAAACCTTGAATGAAATCGCATTGAACCAGGGTTGGGAGGCTTTAGGCTCACTTCTGCTGCGACTGGGGCATTGATGTTCATGGCAGCCTCTACAACGAAGTCGTACAGATGTGCCCCTATGCTCTTGTTTCTGTGCTGCTCTGAGACTGCAATACGGTCCACATAAACGAACGAATCGTAACGTTCGTTGAACCAAGAATAATTCAAACTGGCATATTGTGTTCCTGGGGGCATGCAAATCACAAAACCAAGCAGTTCTTCCAAATCAAAGATACCGACTGCAAATGAAGCCAATTCAAGCAAAGCTTCCACTTCTTGATGGGTGACCTCTCCGGTCCCTGGTAGGCCTTGTTGATTGATTTCCCACACCGCCGAGATGTCTTTTTTCCCCAACGGTACAATTTCCATACGAAAGGCTCAAGATTGAACTATATTGCTTCTTTTGCCCGAAAGGCTGCTGGTCAGATCAATCAGGAGATTTTTCCTGCACAGCCGGCACTCAGGGAACTGTTCAATTGTGTCAACAATTATCAATCCTAAGGGACAATTCAGGGCGCTGTTCATCACGGGTCCAACGGGTCGGGACACGCATAGCGGCGCGAACAATTCTTACATTTTCCGGGCCGATTATGATTTCGAGCAGCCCCACCTTGGGCCATAACTTGTTGAATGGTCTTGATCCGCTCAAAGAGAGAAACCTTTGTTTTTGCATTCCAATCGATAACATGCAAATCCTCTTCTCCGTATCTAAGAATGCCGTAGGGAGGGGCCCGTCCGGTCGTGGTCTCAATGAGATGGGCATAGGCCAGTACTTGCATTGAATGAGAATCATGGGGGCGCTTAGGTACCTTTCCGGTTTTTTGCTCTACAGGAATAAATTCGCCATCAATAATGACGATTTGGTCGGGCCGGCCTCTAAGTCCAGTCTTCCCATCAACAAGCAAATCACTGGTTGATTCATCGTCAGAATATGCGACCTCGGTCCCGGTGGCGATGTTGTTTTCGTCTGCTAAGTCCAAGGATTTACTGTTGGCTACTAGGGCTCTCTGCAGTTGGATAGAGGCCATGAGCGTCCAACAGATGGCGATGAAGGCAAAAACATAGGCAGCCTGCTCTTTATCGCTTGCAAAGCGAAGTGCAATGGAGTGAAGCGCCATGACGATAGCGGCCATAAAGAAGGCCACTTCAATACGCCCACCTTCGAACCATCCACCTTTGAAGTCTCTTGGTTCAAAATAAGGTTCAACCACAGCTTTATTCTCGGTACTGAAGTGGATGTTGGAATCTTGATAAATCTCCATCCCAATGAACTTCCGCCAAGGGAGGAGCAGTGCACTGATTCCTACCACAAGACAAGACAACGCCCAAGTTGCGAGCAATTTAGAAAATTCATCGGTATCAAAATTTGAGCTGCTGAATCCTCGAAACAAGACAGCATCAACAACGAATAAGAGTACGATGGCGTACCACCACTGCCATATGAGCAAGTTGCGTTTTGTTTGAATTCGCAGGTGTTGGTATTCTGAGTAGATGTGGTGAATCGCTTTGTGACGTTCCTGTCCCTTGATAATTTCTTCACCTTGGCCAGCATGGCCATGTGCTGCTAGAGACCAAGACAGTGGGCAATAGGTGTAACGTTCCAGGTCGCTCGCACTGACCGGCAAACAATCTCCATTCTCCCTTTTCCAGTAGCCTTCAGCGTCAACGGTGGCGTTCGGGTCTGTGGGTTCGTGAGCCGCTGACATTTCCTTGCCCTCGTCCCCCATACGATGCCGTGCTGTGTTCTCTTTTTGATACCTTTTCCCTCCTTGATTCCTTCAAAAACCCTAAGGTCGGTGAACACTTTTGGGACGAAGCGGTTTAATACAGGGGGTCTGTGGGCGGCTTACTGTGGTCTATTATGTCCGATGAAGGAAGTTTGCTAGTCTCCGCCGAAGCCTATGAGGAGAGCGCCGTCAACATCGGAACTCAACAGAAGAGTGCCGATATGGGTCGCTTCATCGACCGAGTCCGTGAAGACGGTCTTTACCTTCTTGATATTCACATCACCGACGCCCGTATCCGGTCCATTGCAGCCTTCCTCAACACCTTTGATGCCCCTTCGATTATGATTGTCAGCGCCCGCCAATACGGACAACGCCCTGCTCGTAAATTTGCAGAGGCAGTTGGCGCCCACTCAGCCGTTGGCCGTTTTATTCCAGGATCCTTGACCAACCCTGCTCTCCGCTCCTACCTTGAACCGGATGTCTTGTTCGTTACTGACCCTGCTGCAGACCAGCAAGCACTTCGTGAAGCAGTTGCTACCGGCCTTCCAATCGTCGGTATTGTTGATGCAAACAACCACCTTCGAAACGTTGATATCGCTCTTCCAGCGAACAACAAGGGTCGTCGCTCACTCGCTTTGATTTACTGGCTCCTCGCCCGTGAAGTCCTCAAGGTTCGTGGAGAAACCACCGATGAGGCGTGGGCAGAAGCCAACGACCTTGAAGACTGGGAATCCACCTTCTGAGTGTTACACTCCGTTAGCCAAGTACGTGCTTATCGCATCAGCCATTGCTTTGGGCGTATTTTGTTCGTGCATGATGTTCCTGACCTTCTTTGCATTGGGCAACCCTTTGGTGAAAGCAATCGCATGACGCTTCATCCAACGAGCTTGAATGCCGACGGTTTCCTCACACAAATCGATGTAGCGGTCCCAGCACCATCTTCGTGATGCAAACGATTGCTGGACATCATCCAATTCATACCATCCCTCATTGGAGGCAATCCAAGGCAAATCCTCCTCCTTCATCCATCCGAGTCCCACTTTGATGTCGGCAAATACAGACGGGCGTCCGATTGCACCTCGGCCAACCATGAGTCCTGCAGCACCCGTTTGCTCCAGGCATGCTGCAGCCGAAGCGGCATCTACAACGTCACCGTTCGCAATGACCGGGACCTCCACTGCCTCCACTGCTTGTTTGATTGAAGTCCAGTCTGCAACACCTGTATACCTCTGGCGAAGGGTTCGTCCGTGGATGCAGAGGCGCTGAGTTCCTACCTCCTCCAAACGCTTGCACAGTTCCGTCGCGTTGTTATGACCGCTGCCGGTTCCAAGACGCATTTTAGCCGTCACCGGAGTATCTACACGTTCAACGATATTATCCACCATCCCAACCAACCGTTCTGGTTCGCCCATGAGGGCGGCCCCCGCACAAATATTGGTCACCTTTGGAGCAGGGCAACCAAAGTTGAGGTCGATGATGTCAGCACTTGGTGCAAGCATTTCAGCCGCAGTCGCCATGTCTCCGGGGTCGCCTCCAAAGATTTGAGGAATAAAGGGGACTTCGGTATCGTGGGTTTCCATGCGACGCCATGATGTGGCGGCTTCTCGGGTGAGGGCCGTGGAATTTGTAAACTCCGTGATGGTCACGTCCGCACCGCATTCCTTTGACAGCAACCGGAACGGTAGATCTGAAACTCCTGACATCGGTGCCAGAAAAAGTGGACGAGCGTCACCTTCCCAAGGCCCAGGGGCGGGTTGGATGTGCTCGGTCATGGATTCCCCTCAACTCTTGAGGTTTCAAGGGCTTCATCGAGTAAGTTGGCGACTCGAACCATCCTCCGAAGCACCCGGTCCATCCGTTCCTGAACGCGTCGTTGTATGGCTTGGGGAGAGGGCCCTGAGAGTCGGTATCCCATCGGAAGACGACCGCCGAGTAGGTTCAGAAGAAGCATTTGGTCTCGTGCCTCCATGGTGTTTAAATGCGTTCCAACGTCATCAACATTGAGGTTTCCTTTCTTCAATGAATCCAGTAGGTTGTTCTGCTGTTTGTTGTTAAGCAAACGTTGGAATCCGCCTTTTCTCAACATCCAATCCTCTCCTCGGCGTTGATATTGTGTGGTCATTGCCGTCCATAATGCGACGCTTAACCGGTCGGTTCGGGCAACCCTCTCTACCATGCCCGACGCTCTGAAACGGTCTAAAATCCGTCCTATGCGTGCCTTTTGTCCTCCATGAGATTCAACGGCTTCGTCAAGTGAGAGGGGGAGGTCTCGTTCCAACAGCGTTGTCATCAAGCGAACGGATAACGAGTCCGCTACGATCTCTTGGCCTGGACGCTCACCGAGCATCCCAAAGTCACTCATCCAATGTGAAAGTACGGTTCCGTTGGAATCGTTCGGTATTGGTCGATGGTCGGTTAGGCCAAGCATGAATGAAGCATGTTCAGGTTCGGGAAGCTCCACTTCCATCGGCTCACCTGTTCGCTTCCAATACGGTTCCAAAGCGGCCATTCGTTGATGGAGGACGAGCGAACAATTTTGTTGGAAAAAGGCCACTGCATTGCTCAATGAACCACCTCTTAAGAAATAACGACGCCATCCTTTCCCTTCGTTGGTATAGCCTACGATTCCACTCTCTACAAGCCGTGTGAGGTGATGGTTGAGCGATGCCGGCATCAAGGCGAGTTCATCAGCCAACATTTGAGCGTCCCAAGCGGTGTTGGGTTGACCAAACAAATGGTCGCGCAACAGTCGGTGGACCGGCCCAGCTCTGCCGTTGTCAGCCATTGCATCGCCTCGTTTTCGGACCAGACAAAGCGTGTCGGTAATCCATTCAACGAGCGCATCAACTTCGCGGTCGGTCGAGGGTAGGGGAAGTTCGACCATTCGTACCGAGAACATGTAGACAACCGAAGGGAAGCCAATGGCGAGAGCCTTTGAAGTCTATGCAGTAAATGCCGCTCAAGCGATAGATTTCAAAAGGAATTCAAAGCAGCGGTCACGCCGTCCTTCGTTCGTCCTTCCATTCGTAATCCACGCTACCGTGCGGCTGCCAGCACATGTCAAGGTCAATATGGGGCATGAGTTCAATTTTGTCATCGCGTAAAATCCCTCGGCGTCGTAGTACCTTTACAGCGCTGTGCACGGTAGCTCGAGTTCTTCCAAGGCGCCGAGCAAGCTCGGCTTGCGACCGAGGAACGCCCTCCCGTTCGATGTTCTCTAGGATTAAGCGTTGTACAAGGGAAAGGCCAATCGGGAGACTTTGTGCCATTCTCTCTTCCCCGATCACTGTGCTACGGAGAACTTCAATCTGACTTGGTGCTCCTGCAAAATAGCATGTTCGTCCGTTCACTGGGAGAATCGTGACCGACTTGCGGGTTTGCAGAACATCAAGATGATGCCTCAGGGTTCCATTGGCGGTACTCATTGCAGTTTGCAATTCACGATAGCACAAGCCGGGGTGCGCCTCCAAGGTTGACAAAATTCTTCGCCGCAAGGGGTGTTCGTGGTGGGTTGCTTTGGTTCGGATGCCCCCCATTGTCATGGCTCCAACTGCGCCGGCAGCAGCCGCTACCCCTCCAGCAAGGCCAGCAACACTGCTGGCTGCTCCGGCCAAGCCAGCAGCCAACCATGGTCGCTGCCGTACCCATTGGGAGAGAAGAGGCATGAGGTGAGGTTTGTCTTCTCCTTCCTTAAACCATCGCTGATTTGAGTCGCAATTGCAACCGACGATTAAGGTGTTAATATACTCTTGAAGGAGTGATATTATGGTGGGTTTTTATGATGGATTACAAGAGGAATGAAGCGATTGAAATGCAGTTGCAAACAGCATTGGACGATGGCGCAAACGTGTGGGTCATCGGAGATATTCATGGATTCTATCAAAGTTTTATTTCTCTCATTGACGAGTTGAATCTTGGGGGAAACGACCGAGTGGTTTTACTCGGCGACCTTATTGACCGAGGTCCAAACTCATACGGAGTTGTCCACACTGCACGAACGAATGAACAAATCTTCTGCGTCAAAGGAAATCATGAGGCCATGATGGCTGAAAACTTCTCTCTTGAGGGGCTCCAAGACCCGAACATAGACCTGTTGGTTTGGATCAAGAACGGCGGAGACACAACCGTTCTTTCGTATCTTAATGCATTTAACAATGTATTAACCCAACCTGACCATCAAGCAATGAAGAAGCAAATCAAGGATGATAACGAATGGATTGAAACCCTCCCTCTCCATATTGTCCTGAAGGAATGGCGACTGGTTCATGCGGGGTATAAACCAAATCTCCCGCTTGATGAGCAAACAGAAGATGAATATTTGTGGATACGAAAGGAATTTCATGAGGTCTCGGAACCTGTTGACCATCAGCGAACCGTGGTGTTTGGTCATACTCCAACGGCAAGTCTTCCAGGACACGGTGAGCAATCATGGGGCAAGGTTTGGCGGAGTGAAGTTTGCTTGAACAATGCCCGACCCGCAGCCATCGGCCTCGATACGTGTTTGTATCACGCAAAGCAAGGAATGCCTGCAGTCCTTACAGCGTTCAATCTTCAAGACGGGCGTGTTGTACAGCAAAGCCGTGTTGAGCCCTAACGTCATTCAGATTGGACAGAGCCCATCTTTACTTTCAAGTGGGCCACCATAGGTGAGAGAAGTCTGCCGCAGGTCAAGCCGTGCTGACTGAGTTCGTAATTGACTTTGACAGGCGGACCTTCGCTGACCAGGCGCAAGACCAAGCCTTCCTCTGCAAGGAACCGCAACTTATCGGAGAGAGTTCGGCTAGAAATTCCGCTGAGCATGTTCTTCATTTCATTGAAGCGGCGAGGGCCGGTAATGTACAATGTTGCGAGAATTTCAATGGTCCAACGGGAGCCGAAGACATGGAGTGCTTCAACTGCTGCCTCCACTTCCCAGTCTGCGTTATAGGGCCCTTGGTTAGAGTAATTCGCCAGGGTTGAACGGATGATTTTACCGTTGTTGAGCGTGCCCTCAATGTTGCTTTGAAGGGCTTCAAACGCATCAGCTGGAATTTTCATTGGTGGGGTCGGCATGGGCTTCAACCGTTCGCGAGCGTCACCACTACTTGATTTCTTTTCCACACCCAATGTACATTCTTCTCCCAAGAAGCAAACCCCAAGGAGCCCTCAGGGTGGTTCTTTGAAGAAGTCCAGCGCCTTCCGCAGTTCATGGCTCAAGACAAGAACGCGCACCCTCGGCGGCGCGTGTTGCTTGTTCGCGGAGGAACCCTCTCACGGTATTCCGGACTCGGAGGAGCCTTTCACGACCTGAGAACCTCGTTGGAAGCCGAACAAATTACAGGGTGGGAAAGCGCAGGTATTGAAGAGTACACTTTGGCTGTAGGGGCTTCTGGATTGCGGCGTCTTTTGAAACGCTGGTTTGGCCATCCAAAGCAGGTGCTGCAAACAATCCGCCGCTTGCACAAAGCCAGTTCAGTCGACTTGATTCATGTCGCAGACCAAGAACAGGCGCATCTTATTCCGAAGCGATCACCTGCGCCAGTTGTCGTTTATATCCATGATTTCTTCCATCTCTTTCCAGAGACGATTGCCCTCAATGGAGAACGTATTGAGGTGGGTGAACAACGTCCACCCTGGTACCGCCGCTCGGATTTGAAGCGCCTGATGAAAGGAATAAGCCGAGCGAACGGCATCATCTGTAACACGCAAGCAACCGAGTCGTTGTGTCGAAAGCACTTCCCCAACATACCCCTTTACCGCATCCCCTATGGATTGGACACAGCTAAATTTGCTCCAACGCTTCCACTCCCTTCAGCCCCAAGTGGTCTTTCATCAACAACCTGCAACCTCTTGGTTGTGGGAAGTCACGCCCCTAGAAAGCGTTTGAAATTCCTCATCAGGATGCTCAGTCAACTGCCTGAAGAACTTCTTCAATCGTTGATGATTCACCATATTGGAGGCGATTCATGCCCCTATGGGGGTGTCACCGCCAGTGAATATGCAACTCAGCACGGGGTTCCTTGGACTCATGTTGGCGGCGAGATAAGCGACGGTACCCTCAATCATTACCGATGGCATACCGAGGCTCTACTGTTTCCCTCGGGAGCTGAAGGATTTGGCTACCCTCCCGTTGAATCAATGGCGGCAGGCCAACCTGTTCTTGCATCTGACCGACCTGCACACAATGAATTGATGCCGGACGGACACTGCCTTGGTGCTGAAGACGAAGATGCTTGGCGTCAAGCAATTCAAGAGGTTCATTCAAGCTGGTCGGCTCGAAACGGGGCAGATCGGGAACCTGTCCAGGCTCTTATCAAACACGTTGAATTTCTGTCTCCAGAGCGTTTCCACAGCGATATGAGCCATGCTTGGACTGAGATTTCGTCATCGTGAACCATCCGTATGCTTCATGAGCATCGTTTGATTGCGCAGTAACATGCAACCTATTCAGCGCGTAGCCGTCGTCGGCGCAGGAAACATGGGGTCGGGAATTGCCCAGAAAAGTGCTCAAGAAGAATTTGATGTTCAAATGGTGGACCGCGAAGCACAATGGGTTGAACGGGGCCAGTCCATCATAACGAATTTCCTCTCGGAGGCGGTTGAACGAAGAATCTTCTCACCGCAACAAGTTGAAGATATTCAGGGCCGCATAACCGGTGTTATCGGAGTTGAGGAAACGGCAGCCAATACCGACTTGGTGATCGAGGCAGTGTTCGAAGATTTTGACGTGAAGACAGCAGTGTTTTCCACACTTGACGAAGTCTGCGGACCAGACACCATCCTCGCATCCAACACGTCTTCCCTATCAGTCAATGCTCTTGCACAAGCGACCGGACGCCCTGACCGCTTTGTTGGCCTTCATTTCTTCTATCACCCCGCCAAGAATCGTTTGGTTGAAGTGATCCCGGCTCAATCATCAAGCCAAGAGACCATTGACAAAGTCGTACAGTATTGCAAAATGCTGGGCAAGGTCGTCATCGTTTGTGCAGACCGACCCGGATTCGTCGTCAACCGATTTTTCGTCCCATGGCTGAATGAAGCATGTTTGTTATTGGAAGAAGGCGCAGCAACTGCGGCTCAAATTGATGCCATCGCTTGCAAAGCATTCCGAATCGGGCTTGGCCCCTTCGGTCTGATGAACCTCACAGGCCCCCCAATTGCACTGCACTCTACGGACTATCTCGCTGAGCAACTCAAAACCCCTCGTTACACCGGTGCTCAAAACCTTCGAGACTTGATTGAAGCAAATGCGCACTGGGACGTGTCCGGTGATGATGAACATTCGGAAGATCAATACACTGCAGTTTCAGAACGCCTGCTCGGCGTTGTATTTGGTGTCGCGGCACAAATCGTGGACGAAGATATTTGCAGCATGGAAGACGTAGACCGCGGTGCAAAGGTTGGACTCCGCTGGGCTCGTGGGCCTTTTGAATTGATGAATAAAATCGGGGTCGCTGAAGCACATCGGATGGCCGTCAAGTACGCTGACATGGCTGGAGAGGGCTGGAGCGTTCCTGCGTTCTTCACTCAACAAGGCGGGAACGACTGGGATTTCTCCTACGTTGATTCCATCGTTTCAGACGGTGTCGCAACCATCACCATCAACCGGCCCGAAGCCATGAACGCACTCAATGTCACTGTTGTTGAGCAACTCACCGCCGCGGTATCTGCGGCAAACTCCGACGATTCCGTTCATACCGTTGTCCTCGATGGAGCCGGAAAGGCATTTGTTGCGGGAGCTGATGTCAAATTCTTTGTTGACAAAATCCGTGCAGGTGCAATCCCAGAAATTTACGATTTCACCGCAGATGGCCACACCATGCTTGACATGCTTGAGACCTCTCCCAAGACAACGGTAGCCCTCACGACCGGCCTCGCTCTTGGCGGAGGATTGGAACTTGCGCTTGCTTGCGATTACCGGATCGGTACACGTAGGACGCAATTCCGCTTCCCTGAAACTTCCATTGGAATCTACCCTGGACTCGGCGGTTCACAACGACCGGCACGAATCTGTGGTATCCCTGCAGCCCGCTGGGCTGTATTGGCTGGAAACTTCATGAACGCTCAAACGGCAAAAGATCTCGGCTTGATTACCCACCTCGTGGACGTTGCCAGCGTTGACTCTTGCGTAGCAACCATCGCATCGGAAGGAAAGCCAGCCAACAAATATCCCGGGCAACCGTCAAACCCTGACTCTAAGGTCGCTCAATTTGCATCTTCGTTTTACTCAGATGCCAACATGGCTGCTCTCATGAATGGAGCTTGCCCGGAAGGGTTCGAGGCAGAAGACAAGACGGTTTTGCGTCAAATCAAGAGTTTGTCCTTTACAGCTCCCATTGGGTTGAGGATGGCCAGCGACCTCATCAATGCCACAGCATCAACCTCTCTGGGTGACGGTTTGCAGATGGAACTGGACGGGTTGGACACGATTTTCTCGACGAAAGATGCGCTAGAAGGCTTGTCTGCACTTATCGAGAACCGTAGAGCGACGTACAACAACGAGTGAAACTAAACCCACTTTGACATCAGACTGTTGAGGGACTCAACGATCGCTGCGATGTCAACGGATTCACCATTTTCCTGAGCGAGTTGCAACCGATTACGAACGGCTTCTATGGTTTCTCCGGATGGCGCAGAACCACTGATTTCTTCGATGACTTCGGCGATGCTTTTTCCTCGACCTTCCTCAATAGCAAGAAGCGCTTTTACAAATTCTTCTTCGTCTTTTGGTCGCCGAGCACTCATGCATCCACCTCCACCGCAATGTTGTTGCTTTGGTACCATGAATACCAGGGAGTTGGTTCTTCATTGGTCCAATTTGAAAGAGGACCTTCGGCGGAAATGAAGGGAGCCTTCAGTTGCTTATTGAAGGTAGAATTGCTTGTGAACTTAGGGCCAGGTTCACCCAATACCATGGCGGTTTCCAAAATCATGGTGCCCAGAGAAAGGCTGTTGGTGTCGGTCGTGCTCCAATATGCGGCGAAATCAGGATGGGTGTGAACCCACAATTTGAACGGACTTTTCGCCCCAACTGGTGGTTGAAGGGTGACTTGTCCAGCCGTTCCCCAATCGATGTATATGTTGTTTTCAGCGTCGATGAGAACGGAGGTTTCCAAGCCTGCAAGAACAGACAAGATGTACACTCCGTCCCAACGACTGTGAGCAGCTAAGGTCTCTTGAGCCAAGAGAAGTTGAGAGTTTTCGACCTGTCGTTCACTCGCCGCGAGGCAGGCTTCATCCCATGTCGCTTCATCCAAACCCGTTTGGGCGAATTCCGGAAGTTCGACCATCATGCCTTCACCTCCGGGAAAGAAAGAGCACCGTAAGTGATGCTGCCCATGGTTTGGGTGGGCGATGGTCTTCCTCGCAATTCTTGAATGGCCCATTGAGAACCAATGGCGGCAGCAACTGCAAATCCGAATTCAAGGTTCCCAGATTCCAATGCACCATCGACCTGGCAACTCTTTGGTTCGTGGTCCGGTGTCATTTCTTGGACCAATCCTCGTGAACTTTGGGATGTGAGAGCTACCCATCCGTCTCCAGAACAACGCAAATCAATCCAAGGAATGTCAAGACTGTGGACCAAGCGACGAGGTTCTGGCCTGTCAACACAAACCACGACCAAATCATAACCTTCGAGTTGCTTGGACTGCCGCAAATTCTCCGGAAGTCCGACAACGCTCACATGCTCTGAATCCAGGCGCTGAGCCAACTGAGTGACTTTATGATGACCTACATCGGTCAAACTGTAGCGTTGATGGCCGAGGTTGGTGGGTTCTACAGTGTCTGCATCCATGACGGTCACAGAGCACGGAAGAGCGACTCTGATTAGGGCCGGAATCAAGTTTTCCAAGAGGCTTGCACCAATGCCACCGGCTCCGACAACAAGCAGCTTTTTGTCTGGGGTTTCGAGGTTCATGAACTTTTAATCCCGTCACACTTTATGAATAAATCACGAATCGGATAACAGACGTTCCAATGCTGTGATTTGAACGGGCAGTACAAAGTTCTCCTCCACATATAACCGTCCAGCCTTTGCGCAACGCTCGCGCAAGGTTCCATCCTCCAGTGAAGTTTTCGCACACTTCGAAGCCCCTCCATCATCTCTTCTGAAAAGCCCAACAGGTTCAACGGGCGTCATCGTGCATTGGAAGCCATCTTCACCAACCATTAACGCGAGTACTCCACGGCCATGGCTTCAATTTGAGGGTTTTGACATACTTTGTGTTTGTTGTCTTGCTTGGTGGACTCATCGGTTTGAATGATGGTGTTTAAATCGTTAATGAAAGAGGAATAAAACCACTGTTGCCAGTTGTGTTGATTTACTCTGGATTGAAGAGCATGGTTCAAAACATGTTGTGATTATTCCTCTTCAAAATGCCAAGTGAAGGATTCGAATACTTTTCTTGCCTGCGTTTCAGGCGTTAGATCGATTTTTTGAATGTGTTCTCGGCCAGCCTTAGACCATTCCTTTCTGTTTTTATGCCCTTCATCGATTGCTGCAATCCAATCATCTCCTTCATCCATTAAGCGTCCTGTTTTTCCATCAACAACAGTTTCTCTAAATCCTCCTTGATTCGAAACGATAACTGGGCAATCGACAAAATATGCCTCTGGTGGAGTTAAACCAAACGGTTCGTTGATAGCATGACTCACCATTGCCTTAGCGTTTCTCATCAATGCTCTAATGGTCGCTTGTGATACTCTGGGCAGAGCTTTTAATTCGACGTTATTTTTTCTAGCGTGCTCCTTGTGTTTTTCATTAACCCCACCGCCGATTTGAACAATTTGTAAATTAGAACTGCCTAGTTTTGTGATGGTTTCCCATAGGCCTTTCGCAAAAATAGCATGGCCAATGGTGATGACATACTTGTTTTTGATAAGACCAAATTCCTTTTTAACAGACCCCCAGTCTTCGTCTTTGGTTGGTTTAATCGGCCAAAGATTTGGATTTATACTGGGATAAATAAAGTTAGATTCGACATCATAAACTTGTTTGATCCGGTCGCATGTGTTTTTCGAATTACCACTAATCTTCCCTCTCTTGGAAGCGAGTGTTACTAATTTTTCATCGATCTTTCTTTGTTTTGACAACAGGAAATTTGTCAATTTGAGATTTTGTTTGGGTGTTCCATCGACGTCAAAGTGGAGGTCGTTGCTGTGTAAACCACGGTTTGGTTCATGCATGAGTGTATGAATGGGGATGTTGTTAGGTATCAGTGGAAGGAGTTCTAATGAGGCCATTCCAGTTGTTATGTTGACTGCATCAATGTTAGAAAACAATGTATTCAAGCCAACTCCTTGTTTTGTTAAAGAAAGCATAGAGTACCATTTTTTAGATGCATTTCGAGATGACCTTGCAAATATTTCTGAAAATATTCCGCGCGAATAAGACCAATTACTTACCGGAGAAAAGAGCGGTATGTTCAATTCATTTGATTTCTCTACGAGTTCTTTATTGGGATGTAATGTTGCAACACTCAAGTCAAAATATTTTGACCAGGCTTCGAGATTATTGATCAAATCTCTTTCCCCTCCACCGAAGTGCTCAAAAGAGCCTTTCACAAGCAAAAGGCGCTTTCTTTGAAGGTTAGCCATGTGTTATGTGAGAGGGGTGGTTGCTATAATGTTGAGCCGTTAGCGTAGAATTAATTTCTAGTTAGAAGTGAATATTATTCCATCCTCGCCGATGTTTGAATCATACATGTTCTGCAGCACTGCCTTGACTTCTGAAATGTTGTGTTCTTGGTTATGATCTGGTAATTTAAATTTGGTAAAATGACCTGGTAATACTGAGAGAAATGTTTCAACGTTGATATCTGCAACATTCTTTAGGTGATGTGGCAGAAATTCAACAACTAATGTTTTACAATGGGATAGAATGTCTTCCATACCTTTCATTGCAAAGTACTCTGACCCCTCTATATCCAGCAGAACGAGGTCATAATCATGCTCAGGCAAATAATCGTCAAGTCTGTGAGATTCCAATTCAATAATTTCTGGGTTGTCATAATCATACAGGAAACTGCTCTTTTTTGGTTTCCTCTTGCTTCCACCTGAGTTTACTGTATTGAGTAGAAATTCTACTTTTTCATGAGAATCATTAGCAAAAATGTTGTGCGGTGTTATGTTTTTAGCATTGTTAAGTTGAAGATTTATTTCCAGTAATTCAAAGGTGTTCGGATTCGCTTCAATCGCCGTTACTTCCTTACAATGTTTTGAAAGTGGAATTGCTAAAGAGCCAATGTGCGTTCCAACAATCAAAACCTTTGAATTATTGTTGATGAACTTCTTCAGTCGTTGCACTTCTTCAATACCAAATCCACCTGAACGTAACTTTTGGCCTACTTCAAGGTCCTCTGGGTCAACTGCGAATAAACCGTTTTCACTGTTCGTGATGATGGCTTTGATATTATTGCCGAGTTTCTTTCTAAGTCGCTTTGATTTGATTTTCTTAAACCCAAGATTAAGGCGCCAATAAAACGCCTTAAGCATGTCGAATCCTCATGCACAAAAAGACACTAACGCCATCGGCTACTCCTGCGGAGTGAGATTGTTCACCAGTGAACCATCCTTCATCTCCATCATCCTTTTGTTTTTCTAAACGAGGGATATTGCGGACACTCCAATGAACTCTCATGCAATTCTTTGTTATGGTCTGCTATTTGGAATTATGGCTAAACAGGTCATGATGGTCGTTCCCTGAGGCAAATTTTTACAAGAATACCGACTCAAACAATAACCCTCAGTTGGGTTACTACCTGTGATTGCTTTCCCTTCCAATCTTTGTGCAGAACATAAACTGGTACCGTTGTCTTTGGTTGTTGCTCCATCGGTTCAAGAAGCCATATGAACCCGTCAAACAGATCGAACTTAAGTCCCTTACCTCCCGTTTGAAACCCTCCCACTCTTAGTGGGTTAGCCCTTGTTTCGGTCTTCCCGGGGACGCGACGATTGAAAAAGGGAGCCGCTAACGGGAGGTTATGAGCGGAAAGACGGCCATGATTACAGGTCTCACAGGACAAGACGGGTCTTATCTGGCTGAATTGCTTCTTGAAAAAGGATACACCGTCCATGGTTTGGTCCGCCGAGTCTCTCAACCCACCTCCGGGCGAAGCCTCATCAATCACTTGATGGAACACGAAAACTTTCATCTGTTGAACGGAGACTTGGCCGACCAGAATTCAATTGACAACGCGGTTGCTCAAACCCAACCCGATGAATTTTACAACCTCGGAGCCATGTCTTTCGTTCCCGAATCATGGCGCTCTCCAATGATGACCGCTGACATTACCGGTCTAGGGGCACTCCGTTGTCTTGAAGCCATTCGGAAGCATGCCCCGAATTGCCGATTTTATCAAGCAGGTTCGTCTGAACAATACGGTAAGGTCCGTGATGTACCTCAAACGGAGATGACTCCATTTCATCCACGTTCTCCGTATGGATGCGCCAAGGTATTCGCCTTTGAAATCACTCGCAACTACCGTGAATCTTACGATATGTTCGCTTGTACTGGAATCCTTTTTAATCACGAAAGCCCACGGCGTGGACTGGAATTCGTGACTCGGAAAGTAACCATGACCGCAGCCAGAATCGCTCAAGGCTTTGATGAGTGCCTGTGGATTGGAAACGTTGATGCAAAGCGTGATTGGGGTTTCGCCGGCGATTACGTCGAGATGCAATGGCGGATGCTCCAACAGGACAAGCCAGGCGATTATGTCGTTGCCACCGGTCGTACACACAGTGTTCGTGACATGATCACGCTTGCCTTTTCACACGTCGGAATGAATCTAATATGGTCCGGAGATGGTGTTGATACCATCGCTACTGACCAAGACGGCAATGTTCGTGTTCGAACAAATCCCAAATTCTTCCGCCCGGCTGAAGTTGATTTGTTGATCGGTGACCCTTCTCTTGCAGAAAAAGAACTCGGCTGGGTACCTGGTACTTCATTTGAAGAATTGGTTCAAATGATGGTTGATTCAGACATGACCATCGTCAAAGAAGCAGTTGCTGGTGGATATGCCCCTCCAATCCCTCCCGAGTGAGAGAACAACCGCCGCTTTCATTTCATCGCTTAAGATGAGACAACGGATAAGAAGTTCTAGATGTATTAATCCAGTAGAATGGAAAGGGGATTAACTCCAACCCATCATCGTGTAAATGATTGAGAAAAGCACTGAATTGTTGCTTTGTCGTTAAAAATATTATAACTCGTTGGAATCATTCCATCTTATGGCGGAAGGTCTTGACCTGCTCGACGACATTGGATAAATTTTGAGCGTATTCATTCTTCTCTTCATTTCGTATTTCCATCTTCGTCCCGACCGCAAAGATGAACGAACATGGGATCGTAAAATGGGAGCGTCATTGGTCATTTGGCTGCTGTTGTATTTTATTCTCCGCAGGTTACAAGAATTGGTCCCTGCAGTGGGTATTGACAATCCGGATGTGAGCGGGGTGGTTGTTGAACTAACTGCTTATCTTTCATCGATGAACTTCTATTATGTTCACCTTTTTTTGATGCTTCTGGTTCCGATTCCATTTTTGAGAAACGGTTGGCAGATCGGAGCACTAGGACTGGTCGTCATTCTGTGCACCTACATTGACCGCTCGGCCGTCGCAGCTGGCGCCGACCCCCAATACAACTCAATGTTGCTCTTATGCATGATCTTAGCAGCGTGTTTAGTTTGTTTCAGCGTTGGATTGAGATTCCTTTTGTTTCCACCTGCCCTTGAGGACAAGAGCGAGGATTCCCTCGCTTTGCGGCGTTCTGGCTATTTCGCGCTCGGGACCATTGCGGTTGAAAACGAAGCGTGACGGCCTTCAATTTCCACGAAATGAAGTGGAGTCTTTTTAGGAGTCCGAGATAAGTTCTCACCATGGCACACCCATGGAGGTTTGATGGTTTTCCAGGCCGCGTCCTTTGGGTTGATTTATCCAAAGGAACTTGCGAGGAGCGAGACATTCCATACGAATGGTGCATTTCATCAATGGGCGGTAAAGCTCTCGCCACCAAACTGCTCGTTGAATGGGATACAACGGATTACGATTCAGCGACCGCACAACTGCACCCCGTGACGGGGAGAATGGATGCAGCATCACATCCGACGACCCCACTGTTGTTCATGACAGGCCCCTATCAGGCTTCCAAGATCGGATCATCAGGTCGCGCCGTCGTCGTCACCCGTTCACCTCTTACAGAGTGTTTCATTGATACGTACATTGGGGGCAACATCGGACATGATCTTAGGAAAGCTGGCTGGGACGGCCTCTTTATCACGGGCGCAAGCGAGGGTTGGGTGCGTCTTGAAATCAACGACCAATGCGCGACTCTCCATGATGCAGAACCGCTGCTAGGCCTCACCACTTGGGAGGTTGAGCAACACCTTGACGAACTCGGAGAGTGCCTTTCAATCGGCCCTGCAGGTGAAAACGGAATTCGTATTGCTTCGCCATTGACGGCTGGAAGACGGGCTGCGGGGCGGGGAGGAACGGGTGCCTCATTCGGGTTCAAGCGTCTCAAAGCAATCACCGTCAAGGCGAGTTCGGATTCGTCGTCCATGGTCCGTTATGCAAACGAATTCTCCCTCGGTGATGCTGTCAAAAAGCAGCGGAGTGAAATGGGCTTACGAAGGAAATCCGGGGACCCCTTCTACAGTTTTGGAACAAGTCGGGGGCCACTCTATGCTGCTGAAAACGGGCGGATGCCGACGGCAAATTACGCATCAACAGACGCCCAGATGCCGGACCTCTCAACGCTCAAAGCAGGAGGCGGCAAGGGTGGCCAAACGGCAGAAGCAGTTCGTAAGGGAGCAACTCCTGTTCCCGTTCAAGTCAAACTTTCAACGCATGAACTTTCAGGAGAACACTGGCATGAATCTCTCCCAGACGCCAAACAGTCGGGGTGCTGTGCTCCATGCCCGATTGCATGTGAGGCCGCTGACCGCCCGGTGATTGATGGAACGAAGACTCGCGGCCGGCCAGTTCACATGAATCGCGTTGACCGTCCTGAATACGAGACCCTCGCGATGTTGGGGTCCAACCTTGGCATCGGCTCAAGTCTCGATGTGATGGATGGAAACGATGCATGCAACCGACTGGGAATGGATACGATTTCCTCTGGAGCTGCGCTCTCATTTGTCTGTGAAGCAGCGGAGAGAGGATGGTTGCCCGAATCTTGGTCGGACCATTTCCACGCACCCTTTGATTTCGGTTCGTTCAGGGAGGGAGATGTTGTCCCGTGGCGGTTTGGAATTCCAGAATTGCCGCCATTGGCCCTTCATCTCTTGGCCCATGCAACCCCAGGGGACGGCACGCTCTTCGGGACGCTTACGGCGGGAGCAGTCGGTATGAGTGAATGGATAGAGAACGAAACGGGACACCCGACAACACGGCTAACCGCTCACTGCAAAGGCCTTGATCTACCAGCATGGGACCCACGTGGAAAGCGTGGAAACGCCATGGCCTACATGACGTCAAACGTTGGAGCCAACCATATGCGTGCGAACTACAAGGACCCAACAGGTCTTCCGAACCGTTCAGCAGTTGACCTCATGGGTGAACTTGTCACCAGTCAGCACAGCATCGTAATCCGCGACTCAATGATTTTGTGTGCTTTTGCAAAAGGGGCCACACCCGACCACATCATGCTCGATGCATGGAATGCAATTACCGGTGAGGGCTGTACATGGAGCGACCTCATGGAACGAGCCCAAGTTCAGTGGGACACTGCTCGCCAATGGAATGTGGACCATTGGGTGCGACAAGGAAAAGATGCCAGGGATGAGGATCTGCTTTCGTGGCGACTACGAAACGAACCCGTCACGAGTGGCGTTGCTTCTGGAATGGTATCCTTCGTCGATGAATCCGATGAAGAAGCGTGCATGGCCGCTTATTACGAGTATCGAAACTGGAGTCCTGGGGGGTTGCCAATTGGAATCTGAGGAAGACGTTGAATCACCTTCAAAGATCAAACGAAATGCGTTGATTGTGTTCGCTCTACTTTCCCCTCTTCTCTTGGTGCAAGCATGGATTTTCGGGGCTGCGCCTGATGTCCCCTTTGCAACCATGCCTTCTTGTGAATCCAACAGCCAAAATTGCGCTCATTTGGGTGGTGGAAGTACGTTTCGGATGGACCTGGAACTCAACACGACCAACGGTGTTGAACTGAATACATCTCTTGCCGCTCTCACAAATTGGGTTGTGGAAAACAACTTCCAAATACTCGTGGAAAAATCAGTTGAAGGCGAGGAGTACTACATTCACGCGGTCGCAATCACTCCGTTTTGGAGATTTCCCGACGACGTTGTTGTTCAATTACGACAATTGAGTACCGGCGGAACTGAGTTCGAACTTCACTCCCAATCACGGCTCGGTCAGAGTGACATTGGGGTTAATCCTGACCGTTTGCTTGAACTTCACTCACTTTTGGAAGACGCTTAGGTGGTTTCACTTCTGAACGGGTTGCAATCCCTCTGCTTCCCCGTCCCAACCATAGGGCCATCCGTTTTCATCTACAAATACAATATTGACGCCATGCCCGGATTTATGAAAGCCAATCAACTGAATTTCATGGATGCTGTGACCACTTGGGGCCTTCCCTAGAACCGGAAGGCGATGGCGAGCGAAGAATGACCGCTTTCTCGGTGCGTTTTTTTCGCCTACCCCTTTCATTGAGCGACGCGTCCCCTCAACATCATCAAACCACGGTAGCGGCCCCTCGGGAGAAAACCTCAGGCCCAAAATCATGTCAATTCCAGTGGTCTCTTGTGCAGCATCAGCATCGGGTCCACTGGGGATTGCGGGAGCGTTTGGATGTGTATGGAGCCAATGCGTAAATCGGCCCGCTCTTGAGCCGCGCTGGCTCGAAAACATGTCATCGGTCCAATCCTCCGGGAGGTGGTGGACGGAGTAGGAATCGCCGCGATTTACGATGTGAGCCTCACTGATGGTGTAGCCCTGGCCTTGGAACAAATTCCCATGGACTTCATCACCGGAAAAATAGGCATCAACCTGAGGTTTGTGGGGTTGCTTTGGGTCGATGTCAATCCCAACCAATATTTCGTCTGGAAGCGCCTGTAAAGCCCACCATACGAGCGACTGAAACACCGGCCCAGGCAGGTGTATCTGAGCCATGTAACCGCTACGCTGCTCGTAAGAATCGCGGTTATAGGACACCATCAATGTCTCCAACCAATCCTCCACCATGAACCACCCAAGGAGAAGTTCACCATCAAGGGTCCGACGAGGACAATCTTTGAAGAAGGGTAATGGCAAGGGTAAACCATGGCGAAGAAGAAGGGCGGATTCGGTAGGTTTCTCGGGGCCATCACCGGTAGCCCTTACGAAAAGATGTTGAAACAGGTTGACAAACTGGTTGACCAATACGGCGAAGAAGAAGAGGAACTCGCTTCACAACTCGAAGCGCTGGTTGACCAGGCAGGAGATTTGTTCGAGGCCGAAGACATCGATGAAGAAGAACATGACCTCCTTGTCGAAGCCATTGAAGAAGCCGACCCAGAAGGTCGTGTATTCGGTAAATTAGGGACGGAAGAAGACGCATTCTATGCAGGTGATGTTCCCAATGCGCCTGACCTTAACACGGGCAAGCGGATCAACTTAGACGACCTCATGAAATCCAAGGGTGATGAATTCACCGGAAGTTTTGGAAAAGAAGAGTTCGATGAATTCCGTGAAAAGATGACCGATGATTTCTATCAAGAGTCGGACAATGCAATTCGTCAAGGTGACCACCAAGCAGAGATTCGAACAACAAACCGCGTCTTTGGAGGAGCCGAATCGGATGTTGACGATGCAAAGCGCCGCATTTCCGAGGAATCTGGAATGGCCAATCCCAGTGCTGCCGAAGAAGTTGAAGAAGTACTTGAAGAAGAAGAGGACGAAGGCGATGATAATTATTCCATTGATGAAAACGGTGTTGAATGGTTTGAGGACGAAGATGGCTACTGGTGGTACCGAGAGGAAGGCCAAGCCGACTGGCAACCTTACGACGAAGAGTGATTGGACCAAATGTCCAGTTCTGTCACAGTGAACTTGATCATTCCATAATCTGCTCCGAGTTCAAGCATGGCTTGGTTTTTGGACGGTTCACTTGACATTGCAACGATGGTATGAGGCCTCGGCACTTCAGATGCAAGAAGTTCTTTCAAAACATCGTATCCACTGGTTGGGGGCATGAAGTGGTCAAGCAGCAACACATCTGGGTTGAAGGATTCAATGTGTGCGAGAGCATCACTGGAATTCCATCGCTGTTGAAATGTTAAATCACTGACGTCAATGCCTGATGAAACAAGCATGGTTTCAATGTCGTACATGTCTTCAAAGGCGAGGACTCGCATGGATGACCCTCATTCTGGAATCGGCTGTTGTTCCCACCACGGTGGTGCAAGGAACCACCGTTCGTCACCCACAGGTCGATCGATCAGCGGTAGGCTAAGAGTTGACGATTCGTCAAAATTGACGTTAAGGCCGATGGAAGCACACGGGCTGGGCAGGTAGTCTTCTCCGCTCTCCGTTAGAACGATTTCAATTTGTGTTCCCTCCGTCAGCATGACGTCCAGTGGATTGAATTCCATGAGCATGATATACGATTGGAACGGCAGTGCAGTTTTGGCTTCATAGCCTCCGTCACGGTAACGCACATCCATCGTTGCATGACCTAATCGAAGACCGTCCCCGTACATTGTGGCGAATATTTGGCCCCCTTGGCACGCTAGTGTATCTACGGAGAGATGAAGCGTAGGCATACCTGAGATGTGAATCGGTTCCTCAAGGGGTTCGAGTTGGAACGAACGTTGATTGTTGGCGTTGACCGTTCCCCCTGAACCTTCGGCGGCGTCCAGCGTTACCGGCCACCATGTCATGTCTTCAGGGGGCCAGGTTTCCTCAACATGCCATTTTCCGTCGTTGGTTTGAATTTGTACCATGGGTTCAGGTTCCTCTCCGATATCCTTGAGATAGTAGTTGAACCAAGCAAAGAGTTCCACGGCCCAATCCATTCTGCTCATGTTCGGATATGCCTCTCGCCCGTAGCCGGACGACAGTTCACTGTGTCGGTCAGGTTGATCGGGGTAATTGTGTGCCCACTGGCCTGAAATTGCTCGAGCATTGATGCCTGCATCCCGAAGGAGCTGGTACGTTGGGAAGGCATGGTAAGGGTCAACGTTCCAATCTTGAAGCCCCCAAACCAAATACACACTTCCTTGATAATTCTCGAGAACATCAGGGAGGTGGCGTCGCTCGTCCCAATAGTCGTTCCATTCTGCGCCACCAAATTCCGCTCCGGCCCAAGTAGAAAACGGGTTGAGAGGCCCGATGAGGTCGTCACTGCACATGCGCATGTCGTCGGTTGTACCGTCGGTTGTTGCACCTTCGTAGAGAGCGTCGTAAAGCATGGCTCTTGCCTCTGAAGAGCCGTTGCGGTAGAACATTTCTTGAACGCCGATTGACCCTGAAATGGGTACGATGGTCTTCAGATGTTCAGAAGGTTGCTGTGCTGCCTCCCAATTGGTCGTTCCAGCGTAGGATTTACCCATGAGGCCAACGTTACCGTTGGACCATTCCTGTTCGCCGAGCCAGTCGACAACGGCTTGAATTCCAGTCTGTTCCCCCAGCCCCTTCACGTCTTGGCAGTGTGTGGATTGACCCGTTCCAAACGTTGAGGCTTGGGCGAGCGCATACCCGTGCGGTACAAACGTATCGTAAACCCATTTTCCAACGCCGCCATCGGGTACAGTGTTGGGGGAGGAGTCATCGCCGACCACGCCTTCTCCGCCGAAATCATAGTACGGGTGAATGGTCATGATCACTGGAATCTTCTCTCCCTCGGGGACGTCAGGCAGCCACAGGGCAACATGCATCAGTGCATCTCCAGGGAAGCCCGCGTCTTGTTCACTCGCAGGCAAGTCAACTTCGATGAAATGTTCCTCGTAAGGGAGTGCCTCGTAGGTTCCATTCACGGGGAGTTGAGCTCGCAACGTATCCATTGGGAGGTCCATTGTGTGACGAAGTTCAAGGGGAGTCTCCCACCATTCGCCAGAGAAAGAACCGTTTTCTTTGGCCGATTGTGTGAGGTTAGTTCCAAGCGTCATTGCGAGCATGAGGACGGCGATGGAAACGGCGATGGTCGCTCCGGCTGAGAGGTTCAACTGGCGACGCCCTTTGCCTTCCACGGGCTCAAAAGGAGCACCTTCATCGGTTGGCGCATCAACAAGGGCAGCATCGAGTGCCAGACTGACACTTACGGTCTGCGGGACGGCGCTCATACCATGACGACCGAGTTCAGTCTCAAGAGGCTGACGCTTTGCCGTGTTCAGACGGCAGGCTCTGCATTGGGGCTTGGCAGTGCTCGCAGCAGCCCCATTGCGTGGAGTAAAATTCCCATGGCGATGACGCCATGGACAAGCGAGACCCAATGCATCTTAGCAAACATTTCACCCAAGCCGTACTGCAGAACCCATGCAGACAGCAAACCGAATGACATTCCCTTGAGTTTGGAGTCGTCAGTCTTGGACATCACGACAAAGACAACCAATCCGATACAGGCAAGCAATCCGATTTGAGCGGTCCAAGCATGACTTGGTGCAGTATTGTAATCGTACAGTGATGACAAGCCGGTTGAGGCTTGACTGAGCGTTGTTATGATGACGATGACAACCGTCCATCGAGCGTATTTGAGCATGTTTTCATTGGTCGAGTTTCCTTCCATGGTGGGGGAATAGAACCTCTGCTTTTTCTGTCTAGCGGTCATTTCTAACATCATCCGCACGATTCATGGGGGAGATGCTCCTGCGACAACCATGACTCGCCCGATGGTGATACGGTCGCTGCTTATGGTCGGCCTGTTTCTAACCGTCTTGCTGCCCTCAACAATTGGGGCACAACAAGCTGAACCCTTGTGGCGCAGCAACGGTCTTGACCCGACGCTGTGGGATGACCGCCCTGAAACAGAAGATTCGCCGATGATGGAGTCGTACAAAGGAAATGCTATCATTGAAGTTCAAGTGACCTATCAAGAAGGGCATCTTGCAGGGCAATCGGATGGTATCATCATCATTGAACTCTTTGAAGAATGGGCCCCTATTACAACGGACAACATGATCTCACACGTTGAATCAGGGTTGTATGACGGCATCTTTTTCCATCGTGTAATCAATGATTTCGTGACACAATCTGGTGACCCGACATGCAAAACTCTTGGAGTTTATCCTGCAACTGCACCATCCTGTGGAAGCGGTGGTACGGGCGAGACCATACCTCTCGAACTCAATGGCAACCTTTCGCATGTGGATGGCGCCCTTGGAATGGCCCGAGGTCAAGACCCTGACTCCGCAGACGCGCAGTGGTACATCGCTGAAACAGAAGCTCACAATTTGGACCCGGAAAACCGAGACGATGAGGGCTATGCTACCTTTGGAATTGTTCGAGATGGAATGTCGCACATCCGTGCAATTGCCGAAACGCCAACGTCCGATGAGCCTACAGGGACCGATTTGGACAACCCGTTTGCTTCAGGGGGAAGGCCCCTTTATCAAGCGAAAATCATCTCCATGGAAATGATTGGAGTGGCGGACCCGGACGGTACAATCCGCAATCCCCCTGCCGATGTTATTGAGAGCAGTTCATTTGGTGAGACCGTCGTGAAGATCATGACCATCTCACTTGTTCTTCTTCTGCTCGCAGCCATCCCCGTCATTGTTTATCGAGGGCGGAGTGAAGAGCCGTTGGGAATGTACAAGGAAGCCATTATAACTGATGCTGAACTTGTTGATGATGGGATGTGATGCTATGGGATGTTCAAACCGGTTCACAGTCTGCTTGGTACTTTGCCTGTTTCTCTCAGGTTGTATCTCCTCCGATTCAGCGATAGAGGAACCTGAAAGTGCCGTTGATGAACCCTCTGTTGTAGAAGCACAACTTGTTCCGGAATGGACCGCAATTTCCAATAACGGTACTGAATTTAACCGAACCATAATGTCCCAAGGTGCTTACATCGCTTACTTTTCAGCACCTTGGTGTTCGCATTGTGAAACCACCCTTGATGCTTACGACAGCGTGATTCCAGAAGGTAGAATGATGGTTTTTTCCCAAGATGATAACCCTGATTTTTCCAACATGAGCACCTGGCACGAAACCACGGAATCCAACCTCAATCGTTCCATTAACCGGCCGTTCATGCTCATGCCGGAATTTTCAAGCGAATTGGGTGTGAAGTCAATTCCCCATGTCGCTTTTGTCAACGAACAAGGGTACGTGTTCCAAACAGAGGTCGGAAAACGAACCAATCAAACCACGATTGGAGAGATTTGGAATGCGACGTTGATTGCGAGCTTCAATGAAACAACCGGATGGTCATGACCCTAGGGTCGGCATTCAACGTCATAGACCACATGGCGGACATATGGGGCATACCATTTGACCCGCTCAAGATGGTCACCTCGAATGGTAAATCCAAGTTTCATACTGTCACTCAGGGATTGAAATTGTTCAATCGTACTGCGTTTCCAATCGCTGATCTCTTCATCTTTTACATTCATGTGGACGTGCAACCAACCTCCCTGGGGTTTCAGAGCTTGTAAACACAGACCCCACACGGCTTCTGACGATGGAAGCAAGCCAAGATGGCATCGGTCAGCGATTCCTTTGAGTTGGGGAAGCGACTTCTGATTGTTTCCGCGATAAACGGTTATCCTGTCGGTAATGCCGTTTGCTTCCGCTCCACGAACAAGTCCATCAATGGATGGTTGGTTCATTTCGCACGCATGAACGTGAGCAGCCCCTGCATTGATGAGCATGGGAAACGAATAGTAGCCGACTCCAGCAAAAGCATCTACAATTGTTTCACCCCTCATGTCCATCGCCCCGATACGACGACGTTCGGTGACGTTGCCGGAGGAAAACATAACTTGAGCGGCATCAAACTCATAGTGAATACCGTGGTCAATGAACTTCACGAGCGAGGTGCCGAGAAGAACGGTGGCTTGAGATGAACGAACAGCATCGTTCGCAATCGGTGATTGAATGCCTACACTTGTGACGTTTAGAGCGGAGGCGATGGCACGCCAAAGTTTACTTTGGTCTTCGGGAGAACATCCCGCCCAAATCTCTTGACTGAAACTGCCAGATGGAAAGAGCACAAGTTCTCCAAGACGTTCCCACTTCTTAGGAAGTGTATCAAGGAAGGGCTGGAGGTTGGCTATCTGTTGTTTTGAGGCCAAGCGGGTTAACCACTCCTCCACCACGTTTCGAAGCCGATTGTGTGGGTCCACAGTTTCCATCACATGAGGAGTGCGCAAAATCAATTGCACGGGGCGATTGGTGATTGCAGAAATGTCGTTTTTCAACGATGCAGAGAGGTCGATAGAAAGGAGGGGGAACGCGATGAAATCATCTTCATGTTCAACCGGTGCGATGTGTAAATGCAAGATTTTTTGGGATTTGAGCAGCGCATGGACGCGCGCTCCTTGAAGGCGATGAACTGCAAGGAAAGGGTGTACGCTTTCCTCATGGTTCATGGTAAGGGCATGAGGGGAACTGCTTTCAAGTTCCCGTTCATAGCCCGTACGATGTCGGCACTATGTTTGAATAAGAATCGGTCCAATCCGCTCATTCCAACCCTCATTGTTGGATTCCTTTTCCTCCAGGTTTGGGCGCCTCTTGCAAGTGCTGCGGGCATGCAATCCTGCAGTTCTCTGGGAGGTGAGTGTGACGAATACGACCACGCCGAAGACATGACTCCGAATCGTCAGGATTGGGTCGAAGGAATGTACGTTTTTGACTTGGTTTCAACCTCGAGTATCGAACTTGAACTGACTTGGGCCGTTCGTGAATTCGAGCGAGATTCTCTCGGGCTTGGTTCCGGAACGATTGTAGGAAACACACTTGAAAATACCGATGGACTCGACTCTAACGACGGAGCCCCTGCTGATTTAATCCGTCAAATGTTCAACACAGAAACCGGTGGAAGTGGAACTCCAACGGTGGGTCAAAAACTGAAAAACGAAGTGAATGATGCTATCGAAGACGCCCTTACAAGTGGATTTGGAACGGTAACAAGCCTCAGTACAAATTATGTCAATCAATATACCAATGCAGGCACAGTCACGCAATGCTCCACCGATGAAACAACCGATTCAGCTGCAGAAGGGGCCAGTCAAGACAACGTGTTTGAACCTCCATTGTGTTTTACTGCAGTGGCTTCCGTCGAATTGATGTCCTCAAATTTCAATCTCGCTGGAAATGAAAATTTAGACCTTGAACGTACCTACAAGGGGCTTTTGACGATGGGCGCAGACATCAACACTGGATTTGAGTTAACGACCCAACCCGGGCACAAAGCCGACTTCGTCATCAATCCTCCAGCATACTCTACGGTCTTGTCAGTGGATGATAACGGGTCGCTCGTTGCCCGTAACGGCCC